>JAABUM010004739.1_pt1 | contig 15021 bp, 14 predicted proteins | sample 5559161 | NCBI WGS metagenome assembly JAABUM01 (sample SAMN10711868, study PRJNA513369) | rock metagenome | isolation source: Antarctica rocks | place: Antarctica: Victoria Land, Siegfried Peak nord
CGGCACCAACGGCAAGACCACCACCACCAAGATCGTGGTTGACCTGTTGGAGTCCCAGGGGTTGCAGGTCTTCACCAACCGCACAGGCAGCAACTTCGTGCGCGGGGTCGCCGCCGCGCTGTTGGGAGCGGTGAATCTGCGCGGCAAACTCAAGTGCGACATCGCGGTCCTGGAACTCGACGAGGCCCACGCGGTGCATTTCGTGAAAGACATCGCGCCGACCTATTCGCTGCTCCTCAACGTGATGCGCGACCAGCTCGACCGGTTCGGCGAGATCGACAACACGGCACGCATGCTGCAAACCATCGCTCGCGCCACCACACGGGTCGTCGTGGTCAACCGCGACGACCCCCGGCTGGGCGCCAAGACCTTCGCGGAAGGTATCCAGGCACCGGCTCTGCGCAGCTACGGCACCAGCGTCGAGCTGTCCGCGAGCTTCCCCTCCGACGACGACATGTACGGCGGGTCCGAAGGCGCGCCGAAGCACGTGCCCGCTGTGTACGTCGACGACACCCAGCTGGACTCCTTCGAGGGTGACCGGGCCCAGATCTCTTACGGCGGCGAGGTGGTCAGCAGCCGGCTTCAGCTCACCGGCGTCTACAACGTCCTGAACGCGACTGCTGGAATCGCGCTCACCCGCGCGGTGATGGGCCAGGAGCTGCGCGAGCCGGCGATGCTCGAAGCGCTGTCGCGCGTGCAACCCGCCTTCGGTCGCGGCGAGACGATGCAGATCGACGGGCACAGTTGCGCAATGGTGCTGGTGAAGAACCCGGCAGGCTTCCGGCTCGCCCTGTCCTCCTACGATCCGGCTGACATCGCCACGATGATCGCGATCAACGACAACTACGCCGACGGCCGTGACATGAGCTGGCTATGGGACGTCGACTTCGCATCTTTGCGCCCCGGCGGGGTCACCACGGTGGCGGGTGTCCGCGGGTACGACATGGCGTTGCGGCTGCAGTACGACGACGTGGCCATCGGCGGGGTAACCCCGCAATTGGAAGGCGGGCTCGAGTCGTTCCTCGCCGCGTCGACTGATCGGGACAAGAGGATCTACTGCACCTATACGGCAATGCTCGCAATCCGCAAGGTACTCGCCACCAAAGGCACACTGCAGAAAGTGATCGCATGACCTGGCCCGTCCACATCGTGCAGCTCTACCCCCGCGACATGAACATCTACGGCGACTGGGGCAACACCCTCGTGCTCAAGCAGCGTCTCAGCTGGCACGGATACGACCCGCAGATCATCGATTACAACCCCGGTGACGACTTCCCTGACGAGGTCGACATCGTGGTCGGCGGTGGCGGTCAGGACAGCGGCCAGAACATAGTGCACGAAGATCTGCTGGCCTGCGGCCCGCGTCTGCACGAACTTGCTGAGGCGGGCGTGCCGATGATGGTCGTCTGCGGGCTCTATCAGTTGTTCGGACGGTATTTCGACACGGTCGACGGCCGCCGCCTCGAGGGCATCGGCCTGTTGAACGCTCACACCGTCGGCGGTGAGGAGCGGTTGATCGGTAACATCTCCACCCGGCACAGCGAACTGGGTGAGCTGGTGGGGTATGAGAACCACAGCGGGCGGACCTACCTCGCGGCCGGGACCCTGTCGCTGGCGACAGTCATCCAGGGCGCCGGCAACAACGGTGAGGACGGTACGGAAGGCGCGCGCGACGGCAGCGTCATCGGCACCTATCTGCACGGGTCGGTCCTCCCCAAGAATCCCCGCCTCGCCGACCACCTCATCAGTCAGGCAGTAATAAACCGATACGGCCAGTTCACCCCCGGCTCCCCCGACGACAGCTACGCCGAACAGGCTCGCCGCGTCGCTCTGAGCCGGCCCCGCTGACCGCTCCCTCCCGCTCGCCCACGCAACGCGAAACGGCCACCCTCTCGCTCAGGTGGCCGTTTCGACTGATGCTGCGACTGGGGGATCAGTCGCCCTGCTGGTGCAGTTCCTTGGTGCGACGCTCGACGTCGTCGAGGCCACCGCACATGAAGAACGCCTGCTCGGGCGAACTGTCGTAGTCGCCGTCGGCGATCTTGGTGAACGCCTCGATGGTGTCCTTGAGCGGAACCGTCGAGCCCTCGAGACCGGTGAACTGCTTGGCTACGTAGGTGTTCTGGGACAGGAAGCGCTGGATGCGACGCGCGCGGTTCACCAGCACCTTGTCCTCTTCGGACAGTTCGTCGACACCGAGGATCGCGATGATGTCCTGCAGTTCGCGGTTGCGCTGCAGGATTCCCTTGATCCGCACTGCGGTGTCGTAGTGGTCCTTGGCGATGTAGCGCGGGTCCAGGATGCGCGAGGACGAAGCCAGCGGGTCCACGGCGGGGTAGATACCCATCGAGGAGATCTCCCGCGAGAGCTCGGTCGTTGCGTCCAAGTGCGCGAATGTCGTCGCCGGGGCCGGGTCGGTGTAGTCGTCGGCGGGGACGTAGATCGCCTGCATGGAGGTAATCGAGTGGCCACGGGTGGAGGTGATGCGCTCCTGTAACACGCCCATCTCGTCGGCCAGCGTCGGCTGATAACCCACTGCCGACGGCATCCGGCCGAGAAGCGTCGAGACTTCCTGACCGGCCTGGGTGAACCGGAAAATGTTGTCGATGAAGAGCAACACGTCCTGATTCTGCTCATCACGGAAGTATTCCGCCATCGTCAGCGCAGACAGCGCAACGCGCAGGCGGGTGCCCGGCGGCTCGTCCATCTGACCGAACACAAGCGAGGTCTGACCGAGAACGCCGGCCTCTTCCATCTCAACCATCAGGTCGTTGCCCTCACGGGTGCGCTCACCGACACCGGCGAACACCGACACACCACCGTGGTCACGAGCGACTCGCGCGATCATCTCTTGGATGAGGACCGTCTTACCGACACCGGCGCCGCCGAAGAGGCCGATCTTCCCACCCTGCACGTACGGGGTCAGCAGGTCGATGACCTTGATGCCCGTTTCGAACATGGTGGTCTTGGACTCGAGCTGGTCGAACGCGGGCGCCTTGCGGTGGATTCCCCACCGCTCGGAAACCTCGAGCTTCTCGCCTTCCTGCAAATTCATGCAGTCACCGGTGGCGTTGAAGACCTTGCCGAGGGTGACGTCGCCGACGGGTACGCGGATCGGGAAACCGGTGTCCTGTACCGGGGTACCGCGAACGACACCGTCCGTGGGCTGCAGGGAAATGGCGCGAACCATGTTGTCGCCGATGTGCTGAGCGACCTCCAGGTTGATGTTGCTGCCGCCACCCTCCTCACCGGAGATGTTGACCTGCAGGGTCAGCAAGTTGTACATATCGGGCATCGAGTCGACAGAGAACTCGACGTCCACGACCGGCCCGATAACGCGTGCAATACGGCCGACGCCGCCCTGCTGCTCGGCAGCCTGGTCCTGTTGTGGTGTAGCTACTGTGCTCATCTGTTCAGTCCTTCTTCGTAGCCGGGGTCAGCTGGCGTCTTCGAGTGCGGTGGCTCCGCCAACGATCTCGCTGATCTCTTGCGTGATCTCCGCCTGACGTGCCTGGTTGGCGAGGCGGGAGTAAGTCTTGATGAGTTCTTCGGCGTTGTCGGTGGCCGACTTCATCGCCCGCTGACGGGCCGCCAACTCCGAAGCAGCCGACTGCAGGAGTGCGTTGAAGATGCGCGCAGTGACGTACCGCGGAAGCAACTCATCGAGCACCTGTTCGGCACTCGGCTCGAACTCGTACAGCGGCAGGATCGGGTCGACCTCGCCATCGCCGCTGATGTCGCCGTCTTCGCTGTCGCTGACCTCCAGAGGGAGCAGACGCAGCACGGTCGGCTCCTGGGTCACCATGTTCACGAAGCGGGTGTACACCAGGTGCACCTCGTCGATGCCGCCGTCTTCGGACCCCTTGCGGAAGTCCGCCACGACCCGCTCGGCGATCTCGCGAGCCACCTCGAAGGTCGGGCTGTCGGTGAATCCGTCCCACGACTGCGCCGACTCACGGCGTCGAAATTTGTAGAAACCGACCGCCTTGCGGCCGATCAGGTAGGAAACGATCTCCTTGCCCTCGCTTGTCAGACGCTCACTCAGTTCACCACTCTTCTTCAGAGCGTTGACCGAATAGGCACCTGCCAGGCCGCGGTCACTGGTGACGACGATCATGCCCGCATTCGCCGGGTTCTCGCGCTCTGTGGTGAGCATGTGGTCGGTGTTGGAATGTGTCGCCACAGCCGAGCACGCGCGGGTCAGTGCAAGCGCGTACGGCGTCGACTTACCGACCGCTGTGCGTGCTTTGACCACCCGTGAGGCTGCAATCAGCTCCATTGCGCGAGTGATCTTCTTGGTGGACTGCACCGAGCGGATGCGTTGTCGGTAGACCCGCATTTGCCCTGCCATGAGTCAGCTTTCCTTCTTCTGCTTGGAGATCTTCGCCTGGTCGACCTGGTCTTCGTCGATCGCTGTATGCGACTCGTCGACCGGGGTGTCCTGCTTACCGGGCTGGAACTGCTTCTTGAAAGCCTCGATGGCCGATTGCAGCGCGTTCTTGCCGTCGTCATCGAACTTCTGAGTTTCGCGGATCGAGTCCAAGGTGCCCTTGTCCTCGCGACGCAGGTACTCCAGGAACTCCTGCTCGAACCGGCCGATGTCCTCGGGGTCGATGTCGTCCAGTTGTCCGGTGGTACCGGCCCAGATCGCGACAACCTGGTCCTGCAGCGAGTACGGGCTGTTCTGCGGCTGACGGAACAGTTGCATCAGTCGTTCACCGCGGGCCAACTGACGACGCGATGCGGCATCCAGGTCGGAGGCGAACATGGCGAAGGCCTGCATTTCGCGGTACTGCGCGAGGTCGACCTTGATCGAACCGGTGACCGCCTTCAGTGCCTTGGTCATGGCCGCACCACCGACGCGGGACACCGAGATACCGACGTCGACCGCCGGACGCTGGTTGGCGTTGAACAGATCCGCCTGCAGGAAGATCTGGCCGTCGGTGATCGAGATGACGTTGGTCGGGATGTACGCCGAAACGTCGCCCCCCTTGGTCTCGATGATTGGCAGACCGGTCATCGAACCATGGCCCAGGTCATCGGACAGCTTGGCGCAACGCTCGAGCAGACGACTGTGCAGGTAGAACACGTCACCGGGGTAGGCCTCGCGGCCCGGCGGCCGACGCAGCAACAACGACACGGCGCGATAGGCCTCGGCCTGCTTGGACAAGTCATCGAAGACGATCAGGACGTGCTTGCCGTCGTACATCCAGTGCTGACCGATGGCTGAACCGGTGTAGGGGGCAAGGTACTTGAAGCCCGCGGGCTCACCGGCGGAGGCGTTGACGATGGTGGTGTACTGCATCGCGCCGGCCTCTTCGAGGACGCCGCGAACCTCGGCGACCGTCGAGTTCTTCTGCCCGATCGCGACGTAGATGCAGCGAACCTGCTTGTCCGGGTCGCCGGATTCCCAGTTCGCCTTCTGATTGATGATCGTGTCGGTGGCGATCGTGGTTTTGCCGGTCTTGCGGTCGCCGATGATCAGCTGACGCTGGCCCCGGCCGATGGGGGTCATGGCGTCGATGGCCTTGATGCCGGTCATCAGCGGCTCGTGCACCGACTTGCGCTGTACGACGTTGGGTGCCTGCAGCTCCAACGCCCTACGTGCGTCGGCCTTGATCTCGCCGAGTCCGTCGATGGGCTCGCCGAGGGGGTCGACCACGCGGCCGAGGAACGCGTCGCCGACGGGCACTGAGAGAACCTCGCCGGTCCGCTTGACTTCCTGGCCTTCTTCGATGCCGTCGAATTCACCCAGAACGACAACGCCGATCTCGTGGACGTCGAGGTTCAGCGCGAGGCCCAGGGTGCCGTCCTCGAAGCGGAGCAGCTCGTTGGTCATGCACGAGGGCAGACCCTCGACGTGGGCGATCCCGTCACCGGCGTCGCTGACGCGGCCGACCTCTTCACGTGACGCTGCACCGGGGTCGTAGGAGGAGGCGTACCCCTCCAGTGCATCCCGGATCTCGTCTGCGCGGATCGAGAGCTCCGTCATCTTCTTATCTCCTTCGTGTCGGCCGCTATGGCCGGTAAAGCCGGTAAACAGGGCTGTCAGTTCGGGGTGATCGGCGGGGAGCCGATCAGGGGTGCATCAGCGCGACATCAATCGTCGGGCTTCATCCAGTCGGCTGGCCAGGCTGCCGTCGATGACCTCGTCGCCGACCTGCACTCGCATACCGCCGACGACCGACGGATCGACGACGACGTTGACCTGCACGTCGCGCTGGTAGATCTCGTTCAACGCTGCGGCGAGCCGGTCACGCTGGTCATCATCGAGCGGGTGCGCGACGAACGCAGTGGCGGTCAACTGCTCGCGCAGCCGGGCAGCGGTGGCAACGTAGGACTCCAGCACCCGTTCGTACCGTCGACCTCGTGGATGTGCCGCAGCCTGACGCGCCAAGGTCAGAGTCTCGGGAGCAACCTTGAACTCCAGCAGGGTGCGCACCAGTCCGGCCTTGTCCTCGCCGCTGCGGTGCGAGTCGGTCATCGCATCCCGCAGACCGGCGTTACCGGCGACGGTGCGCTCGAAGCGGAAGAGTTCTTCTTCCACCTGGCCGATCCGACCCTCGCGGTCGGCACCGATCATGACCGCCTCAACGGCCAGATCGGCCGCAGCATCGGCCAGGTCACGTTCGGCTGCCCACCGCTGCTCGGTGAGCGACCGGATCACGGCGTGCACAGCCCCGTTCACCTTGCCACCGAACAACCGATCGGCCAGTCCGACCTTGGCACTGTTCTCAGCCGACGGATCAGCCAGAGCCCGCCTGAGCGAGGCACTGCTGTCGAGAACCGAGGTGACCGAGAACAGCTGGTCACCGATTGCGCCGGCATCGACATCGCCGGCTATCTGCTCATGCAAGGTCGTTCGAGCGGCGGTGTACGACGCTCTCGAGCTGCCTTCCATCAGTTGCCCGCCTCGGAGCCGGCCGTCCCGACCTTCTCAGGCTTGACGTCGCCGGACTCCAGGTCGGCCAGGAACCGGTCCACGATTCCGCGACGACGAGCATCGTCGTCCAGGGATTCGCCGACGATACGGCTGGCGAGGTTGGTTGAGATCGTGCCGACCTCACTGCGCAACTGCACCGACGCCTGCTGACGCTCGGCCTCCGTCTGCTTGTGGGCAGAGGCGACAATGCGCTCAGCTTCGACGTTCGCCTGTTCGCGGGCCTCGGAGATGATCGTGGCGCCCTGGGCCTTGGCGTCCTCGCGGATCTTGGATGCCTCACCCTGAGCGTGCGACAGCTGCTCCTCGTACTGCGCCTTCGCAGCGGCAGCTTGCTGCTGCGCTTCCTCAGCCGCCGCCATGCCTCCTTCGATGGCAGCAGTGCGTTCGTCGTACATCTGCTCCAAGCGGGGCACGACGTACTTGCTGTAGACGAAGTAGATGATCGCGAAAGCGATGATCCCGATGATCAGCTCGCCCGGGTGCGGCACGATGGGCAACTGAGTGCCCCAGCCCTTATCTTCGGCCTGCACCAATGCTGTGATTCTCACGGTGGGTCCTAACTACACGTGACGGCTGATGAGTTGAGTGAAATATCGGTTCGTGGCTTATTTGAAGATGAAGCCGAAGACCAGACCCAGCAGCGCGAGCGCCTCGGCAAGTGCGAAGCCGATGAAGGCGATGGTCTGCAGCTGGCCGCGGACCTCGGGCTGACGCGCAACACCGTTGATGTACGCGGCGAAGATCAGACCGATGCCGATGCCGGGTCCGATCGCGGAGAGGCCGTAACCGACGATGGCGAGGTTGCCAGTCATTCTGTTTCCTTTCGTTGGCGTTCCGGCTCGGTGCCGGAACGTCGTACGTTCGTTGGGACGGGTCCTAGTGCTCTTCGGACAGAGCGCCAGAGATGTAGATCGCTGCCAACATCGTGAAGATGAAGGCCTGCAGGAACTCGATGATGAGCTCGAACAGCGTCATGACTATGGTGAAAGCGAAGGACACCACGCCGGAGGCGTTCAAGAACAGATTGCCGCCGTGCAGCAGCAGATACTCGCCACCGAGGCTGAACACCAACAGCATCACGTGGCCAGCAAGCATGTTGCCGAAGAGACGCAGAGCCAACGTGACCGGCCGGGTGACGAAGAACGTCACCAGTTCGAGCACGTACACCAGCGGCGCAATCCAGAACGGCAGACCGGGGGGCATGATCGACTTCAGATAGGGCAGGACTCCACCCTTGGCCCTGATTCCCACGACGTGGTAGACGACGTAGACGATCACAGTCGCCACGATGCAGAACCCGATGCGGCTGAAGGTCGGGAACTGCACGAACGGGATGACGCCCCCCAGGTTGTTGACCAGGATGACGGTAAAGAGGGTGAGCAGCAGCGGGATGAACCTGCGGAAGTCTTTACTACCGATGACGTCGCGGCCGATGGTGTCGCGAACGAAGCCGTAGATCAGTTCGGCCTTGAACTGTCCTTTGCTAGGAACAATCGTCAGCTTGCGGCTGATGCTGTAGAAGAACCAGCCCAGCAGGCCGACGCTCAGGACCAGGACAACGCTCGGGCGAGTCAGCGCAAACGCGCCAGTACCCACCAGCGGCTGCCAGAAATCCTGGATCCCGGGCGGCTGGAAGCCCTCGGCAGCCACGACCGCCGCTTGGGGGGTGGCGGCAACGAGTGTCGCGCTCACAGGATCTCCTTCGTCGTGATGTCTTCAGCAACTGACCAGCTTGCGGTGCCACCCTTGTCGGCGCTGCGGTGAGCGCGCCGAAATAGTGCCCGAGATGCGTGGACCTCGGATGCACCCCGCGGGGCCCGATCCGGCGCCAAGAGTACCCGAAATTCAGTTGCCTTCGTCATGGCACTTCGCTCTCTGAAATCGACGGGTCGTACAACGGTCGGCGGCTACGCACGAAGCCGAGCACCTGAAAAATCTGCCACACCAACACGACGACGACAACGCCGATGACGGTAGGTGCAGCGTCCAGCTCGAGCACGCTCGTTGCGAGGACCATGACGATGATGACCAGGATCAGTTGGCCGAAGAAGACCGCCATTGCAGCTGCCATCAGCGCTACTGCGTTGACGTCCATGACCTTGCGCATCACCAACAGCCCGGCAGCGAAGAAACCCAGGGCCAGCAGTGCGCCGAACCCGGCGGAGATTCCAGCTCGGCCACCTGCCACGAGGACCGCGATGACGGCGGTGATGATTCCGGCGATGAGGCTCGGCACGAACGCCGTCTTGAGCATGGTGTCGAACGGCGACGGTTGCGCTCGCTCGTCCAGCACCTCAGGGGTGTCGTTCGAGGGCTCTGAGTCCGTCATGGGCTCGTTCTCCTGCCGGATCGTGGGCGTCGGCAACGGTTTCCCGGGCGTCTCGCGAAGGGGCAAAGCAGCCTGCCGGCTACTTTGTGAAAAGTATCACAAGCTCCCTGCCCGCTTCCACTTCGGGAGTTCGCGAGTGAGCACGGCACTGAGTCCGGCCAACAGAATCAGACCGGCAAGGGCCCAACCGAAGGGTATGTAGCTGAACATCAGCAACCCCAGGGCAAGCGAGGCCGACCACAGATACAGCAGGAGCACGGCTCGGCGGTGCGAATGCCCGATGGCCAGCATCTTGTGGTGCAGATGATTGCGATCCGGCCGCCAGAACCGAAGACCCCGACGCTTCACCGCCAGGATGACGTCCAGGACCGGAAGAGCCAGGATCACGATCGGGAAGACGATCGGCACCCAGAAGGCCGTGCTCTGGGAGGCCACCTGCGAGGGAGAGATATTCCCGGTGAAGGTGATGGTCGACGCCGACAGGAGAAGGCCGAGCAGTAGCGCGCCCGCGTCGCCCATGAAGAGCCGCGCCGGGTAGAAGTTGTGCGGCAGGAATCCCACGCAGCACCCGGCTGTCGCGGCCGCAATGAAGGCCGACACGCTGAAGACGCTGTCGGAGGGGTTCGGGTAAAGACGTGCGACCTGGTAGGCCCAGAGGAAGAACGCCACCGCCGCAATCGCCACGAACCCTGCAGCAAGTCCGTCGAGGCCGTCGGCGAAGTTCACCGCGTTCGTCATGGCCAGCACGATGAGGAAGGTCAGCAGGATCAGAACCGGTTTGGGCAGGATCGTCTGGCTGCCACCGATCGGAAGTCCGGCCAGCTGCACTCCCCCGAACGCCATCACCCCAGCAGCGATCAGCTGTCCCGCGAACTTGGTCAGCGGATCGAGCTCTCGGAAGTCGTCCACTGCGCCGACCAGCGTGATGAACGCTGCTGCGATCAAGGTGGCCAGTACCTGGCGATTGGAGTCGTAGAGCAGGTGGCTCAGGTACGGCAGCCGGCTCGCCATGAAAACCGCAGCCGCAAAACCGCCGAGCATTCCCACCCCGCCCAACCGAGGGATGGGAATCGAATGCACGTCGCGCCCGCGGACGGGGGTGAACGCGCCGAATCGGATCGCCAACCACCGAACGGCCGGGGTCATCAGATAGGTGACGACGCCGGCCACGATCGCGACGAGCAGATATTCGCGCACGGGTGCGGGCGGAGGGTGGAGACCCTACGCAGGCCTCGGAGAATCGTCGTCGGCCATCTCGTGCTGCTCATCCTCGACCGGCGCCTCGGGCTCCATCTTCGACAGATCGATCGGTGCAGCCTCATCCTGAGCCGGAGCTGCAGGAACGACCAACTCCACGCCGGTCAGCACCTCACGCAACTCATCGGTCGACACCACGCCCGCGCGCAACAGGACCGGGTCAGGTTTCGTGCAATCCAGGATGGTCGAGGGTTCGCTTCCGGCGCGCTCTCCGCCGTCGAGGTAGACGACGACGGCAGGCCCGAGTGCGAAACCGGCTTCGGTGATCGTCGTGGCCGTCGGAGACCCTGTCTGGTTCGCGGAGCTGACGGCCATCGGTCCGACGCGTCCCAGCAGCTCCAGGGCCACCTCGTCGTCCGGCATCCGCAGGCCGACGGTCCCGTTGCTGTCGCCGAGATCCCACGCCAACGAGGGCTGCGATCGCAGGATGAGAGTCAACCCGCCGGGCCAGAAAGCCTCCATCAACCGCTTGGCGTACGACGGCACCGACTTCGCGAGACCGTCGACGGTCCCGATGGCGGGCACCAGCACCGGTGGCGGCATGTCGCGACCGCGCCCCTTGGCCGCGAGCAGTTTGTCGACGGCGGACGGATTGAATGCGTCCACGCCGATCCCGTAGACCGTGTCGGTCGGCAGCACCACGCAGTCACCCTGGTCGAGCGCGTCTTTCGCAGCAGAAAGACCCTCCTCGCGGATCTGCGGGGTGGCGCAGTCGAAGACAGGGCTCAACGAAGTTCTCCTGCAGCTTGGGACGGGCGATGGTCGGTACGCCCGCACGAGGTGGGCGGTCTTAGGTTAATGCTCGATACTGGCAGTGCCGAACGCCTGCCAGCTGCCCTCGTCCATCGCGGCCGCGAGCCGCGGCCGATGGTCACCGGGGTCCAGCCCGCGCGCGGCAGGCCAATCGGGGTCGTAGTACGTCGCGCTGTACCGTTCGCCGCCGTCGCACAGCAGCGTTACGATGCTTCCCTGCTCGGCGCGCGCCTTCATCTCACAGGCCAGCTCCAACACCCCGGTCAGGTTGGTGCCGGTGGAACCACCGGCGAAGAGTCCGGTGCGTTCGCGCAGCAGGTGAACCGCGGCGATGGACGCCCCATCAGGCACTTGGATCATCCGGTCGACGATCTCGGCCTGGAACGACGGTTCGACCCGGGGCCTGCCGATGCCCTCGATGCGTGATCCGCGACCGGTGACGTGAGCCGGGTTGCCCGCCGCCCAACCCCCGAAGAACGCCGACCCTTCCGGATCGACGACACACAGTTGAGTCGGGATGCCCTGGTAGCGCAGATAGCGGCCGATGGTCGCGCTCGTGCCCCCGGTACCGGCCCCGACGACGATCCAGGTTGGTTCCGGGTGCCGCTCCAGTCGCATCTGATCGAAAATCGACTCGGCGATGTTGTTGTTTCCCCGCCAGTCGGTGGCGCGCTCTGCGTAGGTGAACTGGTCGAGGTAGTGCCCGCCACAGTCGGAAGCGATCCGTTCCGCCGCGGCGTACACCGCGCCTGCGTCGTCCACGAAGTGACAGCGACCGCCGTAGCGTTCAATCAGAACGATCTTCTCGGCACTGGTCGAACGCGGCATCACAGCGATGAAATCCAGGCCCAGCAACTGCGCGAAGTACGCCTCACTCACCGCGGTGGAACCGCTGGAGGCCTCGACCACAGTGGTGCCTTCGCAGATCCAACCGTTGCAGAGGCCGTAGAGGAACAGGCTGCGGGCAAGCCGGTGTTTCAAACTGCCGGTCGGGTGCGTCGACTCGTCCTTGAGGTAGACGTCGATCCCGTCCAGACCCTCGAAACGCACCGGGATGAGGTGGGTGTCAGCAGATCGATTGGCGTCGGCACTGACCTTACGGACGGCATCGGCGACCCATGCCCGCTGCTGCGGGCAGCCATGCTCGTGCTCGCTGGTCACCATGACCGGTGAGTCTACGAGGGGGCACCCGCTGATCGGACATACTGCGCGAGGTGTTCGGCGGTGAGCGTGCAGCCGTGGGCAACGAGGTCGGCCGGGGTGCCCTCGAACACGATGCGACCGCCGTCATGGCCCGCGCCCGGACCCAGGTCGATGATCCAATCGGCGCGGGCCATCACCGCTTGGTGATGCTCGACCACGATCACCGATCGACCCTCGTCCACCAACCGATCCAGCAACCCCAGCAGTCGTTCGACATCAGCCAGGTGCAGTCCGGCGGTCGGCTCGTCCAGCACGAAAGTGCCCCCCTTGTCCCCCAGGTGCGTCGCCAACTTCAACCGTTGCCGCTCGCCACCGGAAAGTGTGGGTAGTGCTGACCGAGGCGCAGATACCCGAGGCCGACGTCGCTGAGACGGGTGAGGATCGCGTGGGCGGCGGGCAACCGGGCGTCACCGTCGCCGAAGAATTCCTGCGCCTGGCCGACCGACATGGCCAACACTTCGCTGATGTCCTTCCCACCGACCCGGTACTCCAGTACGGACGAATCGAACCGCCGCCCTTCACACAGCTCACAGGTCGTGGCGACACCGGCCATGATCGCGAGGTCGATGTAGATCACGCCCGCGCCCTTGCAACTCGGGCAGGCGCCGTCGGAGTTGGAGCTGAACAACGCCGGCTTGACCCCGTTGGCTTTGGCGAATGCTTTACGGATGGGCTCCAGCAAACCGGTGTAGGTCGCGGGGTTGCTTCGCCGAGACCCTCTGATCGCGCCCTGATCGACGCAGACGACTCCCTTCGTGCCGACGATCGAGCTCTGCACCAGCGAGCTCTTTCCCGACCCGGCGACGCCCGTGAGGACGGCCAGCACCCCCAGCGGAACATCGATATCGACGTGCTGCAGATTATGGGTGTCGGCGCCGCGCACCTCTAACTGGCCGGACGGTGTTCGCACAGCTGCCTTCAGCGGCGCCCGATCGCCCAGGTGGCGTCCGGTGATCGTGTCACTTCTGCGTAGTCCTTGGACCGTCCCCTCGTACTGTACGGTGCCGCCGGCGGTGCCCGCCCCAGGGCCGAGGTCGACGATGTGGTCGGCGATCTCGATGGTTTCCGGTTTGTGCTCCACGACGAGCACCGTGTTGCCCTTGTCGCGCAACCGCAGCAGCAGCCCGTTCATCGAGGCGATGTCGTGCGGGTGCAGTCCGATCGTCGGTTCGTCGAAGACGTAGGTGACGTCGGTCAGAGACGAGCCGAGATGCCGCACCATCTTCACCCGCTGCGACTCACCGCCGGAGAGCGTTCCTGCGGGTCGGTCCAGGCTCAGATAGCCCAGGCCGATCTCCACGAACGAATCGAGCGCGTCCCCGAGCACGCCCAGCAGCGGAGCTACCGACGGTTCGTCCAGGGCCCGTACCCAGGGCGCGAGGTCGCTGATCTGCATCGCCGATGCCTCCGCGATGTTGACGCCGTCGATCCGGCACCCGAGAACGGTTTCGGTGAGCCTGGTGCCTTTGCATTGCGGGCATGGCGCGAAGGTGATGACCTGGTCGACGAATGCGCGGATGTGTGGCTGCATAGCCTCGACGTCCTTGGACAGGAACGACTTCTGGATCTTGGGGATGAGGCCCTCGTAGGTGAGATTGATGCCCTCCACCTTGATCTTGGTGGGCTCCTTGTAGAGCAGTGCGTCCAGTTCACGCTTGGTGAACGCGGCGATCGGCGTGTCGGGATCGAAGAACCCGCACCCACGGAAGATCCGACCGAACCAGCCGTCCATGCTGTACCCGGGGATGGTGAGGGCACCGTCGTTGAGCGACAGGTTCTCGTCGTAGAGCTGAGTGAGGTCGAAGTCGCTGACGGAACCGCGGCCTTCGCAGCGCGGGCACATGCCACCGGTGATGGTGAAGCTGCGCCGCTCCTTGACCTTCCTGCCGCCCTTGGCCGTGGTGACGGCACCCGCGCCGCTGATCGAGGCAACGTTGAAGGAAAACGCCTGTGCCGAACCGACGTAGGGCCGTCCGATCCGGCTGAAGAGCACCCGCAGTATCCCGAACGTGTCGGTGGTCGTCCCTACCGTCGAGCGCGGATCGGTGCCCATCCGCTCCTGACCGACGACGATCGCGGTCGTAAGGCCGGCCAGGACATCGACGTCCGGGCGCCCGATCGTCGGCATGAAGCCCTGCAGGAAGGTGGAGTAGGTCTCGTTGATCAGTCTTTGCGAATCTGCCGCGATGGTGCCGAAGACCAGCGAACTCTTGCCCGAACCGGACACCCCGGTGAACACCGTCAGCCGACGCTTGGGTATTTCGACGCTCACGTCGCGCAGATTATTGACCCGCGCGCCCTGTACTCGAATCACATCGTGCTGGTCAGCTGCGCGGGTGTCCACCATCCGCGCCATCGTGCCACCACTTCAAGAGTGACAATTCTGTCATCTACATCTGAGTTGACTGTGACTAGGATCACTCAGGGGGTCCATAACAGTCCCAACTCTGTCAGATGACACAGGAGCACCCGGATGTCCAGTGACCAGAGCATTGAACTCAGAAGCGGCGTCCTGCGACGCAAGCCGATTGAAACC
>JAABUM010004740.1_pt1 | contig 15019 bp, 11 predicted proteins | sample 5559161 | NCBI WGS metagenome assembly JAABUM01 (sample SAMN10711868, study PRJNA513369) | rock metagenome | isolation source: Antarctica rocks | place: Antarctica: Victoria Land, Siegfried Peak nord
GTGCTGCCAAGGCTGGAACTGCACTCCCGACGGCCCGCGGCCGCTGCTTGCACCGCGGCGCCTGACGCCAGCGAAGTGACTGGTGGCTACGCCCGTTCGGCGGCTTCATCCGCCCCGATACCCGGCTGCCAAGCGATACGCGGTCGGGGTGCTCGGGCTTGGAAGTCTGCTGCTGACTCAACTTCGTCACGAGCACGGCGTGATCCTCCCCTCCGCAGTTGACGAGGTGTCGTGAGCGGATGCTGACGAGCCTCGGTCTAGCGTCCCAGACGAAGCGGCTGTTCTATGGCGACCGCCTCGACCTTCGGCGGTCGGGCTGGTCGGACTACTCCGCGCGGACTAGGCGTCGTCATCGCCTCGGATCAGGGCAAGCGTCGCCTCGGCCTGTGCGAGCAAGTGGTCATAGGTTTGCACCTGGATGCCGTGCAACCTGGCGTTCAGGCCATGCAGGGCGCGGTGCCTGTTGTCGGACCAGTCCACACTGCGCCCGATGACGATCACTGCCCGAGGGTGGTAGGCGGTTATCTCGGGATGGTCCCGGAGCCCGTGGGCGGCGCCCTCGTGTAGCGCGTCCAGGTAGCGGTGGCACTGGCCAATGGCCATCGCGGTGTCTCGGCTCCAAAAGAAGCTCTTGTGCGTCTTGTCGTAGCCCAGTACGTCCATGTCAGAGCGCTTGAGCTCATATATGTCCCTCAGCCCGTTGAGGCTCGACTTCATGAGCAAGTCGACTTGGTCACCGAGTGCGATGGTGCGGACCTCGTCTCGGGCCACGTACACGTTCCCGAACGCCCAGTGGTGCCGGTCGCACCAGTCCTGGTAGGTGGCCTCCTCGCCGTCACCGGAATCCAGCAAGTGGCGCAGTTCATCTACTGCGGCCTGTAGATCGCGGATGCGGACGGGCGCAGCTAGCGCGAAGGCCACCTCTGCGTTCAAGTCATCAGCCGTCAAACGGGCGGCCACGCCCGGTTGCGTCAGGACGGCAGCCAACTTCCGCGCTTGGACCTGCTCACCGTCATCGAGGCGGATGACGACGTAGAGACCGTCCTCCTCGTCGGTGACTGCCAGGAAGCGGTGAAGGGATTCATGCAGCGCAACGATCTCGCCGTGGTTGAGGTTGATCTCCGTTGGCCAACCGACACGAAACGGCTTGCCTTCCGCCTTCTTCTGGCTGGTGATCTTGACACTGAGCTCTTCGCCGTCCGACCTGCGAACGTAGAACGGCTTGACCTCGATGTGGGTCTGCTTGCTGTCGCGCAGTACGACCGGCTCACCGTGCGCCAGTCGCCCCGAGGCAGCGGGCACCTTGTCCGCGACGTCCCGCTCCCCGTCCGTCATGGCTCCAGGCTGCCACGCGTTCCCGGTATGACACGACGGAACTCCTGTCACACCACGAAGCGCTTCCGGTCCTCGCGGTGGAGGTCTTGGAGGGCTGCATTTCGAAACGATGCGCGGACGCGGCCTGCGCGCGCGCCGGAGTCGGCCGCGGAGCTCGTGAAGGAAGGCGAGCCGCTCGCCAAGTGCCACGACGTCGGCCTCGTTCTCGGTCTAATGGTGACTCTGTCGCGGATCGCTGCCTCGGCGTCCTCGCCATGTCGCCCTGAGATGGGTCGACGCACGGCGGTACGGTCACTGACGCGCGGTGACGTCGGCGTTCTCGGGAGTGCAGGTCAAGTGGGCGAGCAGGTCGCAGTATCCTTGCCGCGGCTTGATGGCTGCGTCAGGTCAGCCGATCGGCCGAACCCTCCGACGTCGCGGGGTGCCGATGTAGGCATCTCCCACGCAGAAGGACCGTGATCGCGTATGACGGCCAGCTCAACCCGCCGCCGCGTCCACACCCGTGGCTTCGCCACGGCGGCGCAGGGCCCCCCCGGCGTCGGAGGTAATTCCTTGGGTGCCCCGGCTCGACTGGGGTGGGTGCACTTCGCAGCCGAACGGGGTGGAATGTGCCTCATGAGGACGACGACATGAGGACGGCCCAGATCGTCAGCGGGCCTGACTGGTCCGCCCCAGGGCTGCAGATCGCGGCCGGCCGGTTCCCTCTGGCGGTTGAGCGGCACGTGCTGCGCATGGTCGACCGGCTCGTGCCCGGGGTCACCACTGTCACCCCGCACGCTCGCTATTTCGCGCTGCACGGGCTGATCGCAGCCGAGGTCGAGCGTGAGCGCCTTGATGTGCCCGCAGCCCGAGACCTGCTGCGCCGGGCTGAGGTAGTCATGGCAGCCGCGAGCTTCGTCCACGACCACGGAGACATCGGCCTCGCCCGAGCACACGGTCTCGACGCGCTCACCGGCCGGCTCCACGCGGGCACCTTGGATTTGGCCACCGACTCGCAAGCTGGACCTACTGGCTACGTTCGCAACAGCTGGGGCTTTTGGGCGCCCTACATCGGCTCCGAACTCACGCTGGAGATCATCGCGGGCACGAAGTTGCCCGAACCCGGCGCCCAGTTGAACGCAGTCGCTGTCCAGTCCGGCCTGGCGGATCTGCTCGACCTGGCCCGGCGTGATCAGCTCGACGTGTCGGCCATGGCTGGCTACCCGCACCTGTGCGTGTGTGCAGGCGCCACCCAGCCCGACGGCGTGTGGCTCGCGTCGCTGCTCTACCCGACGGCGTACACGGCGGGGCCGGCATGGCGAGACCGGCGCCACACGATCAACCTGCTCACCCGGCTGTTGGATCTGCACGCTGTCAGCAGCATCAGCAACGACCTGGTGCCGCAGATCGCCTTCGGCGACGCGATGACCGCGGACGGGCAGCTGGCCGGCAACCCGCTGATGCCCGCCTGGCGCGGGCTCGTGCTCCGCAACTACTCGGTCGGTGCCTGGCGGCGCCTGTGGTCGTGGCTCGTCGAACAGGTCGACGAAGGGCTCACAGCAGCCAGCGCCGTCGCCGACGCCTTCGCGGACGCGCTGCCTGACGTCTCCATGCAGGCGTTCCTCGACGACCTTCCCGCGACCCACTCGGCGAACGGCAACCCGGCGCCCGCTGAGCAGCAGCTGCGCGAGAGTGATGACCCGATGCCGCTGAGGGAGCTGCGGATCTTGGCCGTCAACGCACGGCGGATCCAGGAACTGTCAGACGCCGAGCGCGTGGCGTTCCTCGGTGAGTTCCGCGGCGCCGACCTCGCTCCCGAGTGGATGGCAGCGCGTCTCGACGACAACCGCACACGGCCGCTGAGGCAGTTCGCTCGGGACCTCACTGTCGACCTGCTCGCCCGCGCGCAGCGGGTCGCGCTGAGCAAGGCGCGGCGCCGCGCAGACGGCACCATCTGGTTGCCGACACGACTGCACGAGCGGGGAGAGTTGCTCTTCAAGACCAGCAACGAAGGCCGCGGTGACGTAGGCGTCCGCCTGCCGCAGCTGACGAGCGTGCTCGCCGGCGCGGGCATCCTAGCGTACTCGGCCACCGACGGATGGCAGGTCACCGACGCAGGTCGTGAGCGGCTTGCCGCCTGACCCGACGGACACCGAGGCGGACGACCCGAGCGTGCCGGTGCCCGGTACGCCGGCTGACGAGCCGCTGGCGTCGCCGCTAACGCTGCTGCTGCAGGAGGAGTCGCACGGCGACCGGCAGGCCACCGACGTCCTCGCGATCAGCTACACCTGCGACCTCGGGTTCTTCGAAGCGTTCGCACTCGGTCCCGCGCAGTCATGTGGAGCCCGCACCACACTGCTCGGCGACCTGGCCGTCGCCGCACCGGACGTTCGCGCTGCCCGCAGCGCGGGTCGTGCCTACCTCCCCGGCCAGGCGACCTGCGCGGGCGCGTTCCACCCGAAGCTGTTCGTCATCACGGGACCGGCACGAACGACGGTGGCGATCGGCTCGGGGAACACGACCCTGTCCGGCTGGCAAGGCAACGCCGAACTCTGGACGGTGCTGCGGGCTACCGAGGGGCGCGCTCCCGCGATGCTCGGTGATCTCGCCGCTTGGCTCGTGCTGCTACCAGAGCGGATCACGGTGTCGCCGCACGTGCCGCAGGCGCTGCACCGCATCGCTGGCTCCTTGCAGCGCACTGCCGACGAGGCCACCGAACGCACCGACAGGCAGGTGCGGCTGGTGTCCAGCCTGACCGCGCCAATCCTCGAGCAAATGCCGACTGGGCCTGTCGGCGAGCTGGCCGTATCCGCGCCGTTTCACGACCCCAAAGCCACGGCCCTGACCGCGCTCGTGGAGAGGCTGGATCCCGGCGCGCTCCGCGTGGCGTTCCAGCCCGGCCTCACCCAGCTCGACGGGCCGAAGGTGTCCGCGCTCGTAGCGCAGCGCCAGGGGGAGTTCATTGCCGACGGCGAGACCGGCCGGTACCGGCACGGCAAGCTCGTGCAGTGGACGGATCTCGACGGACAGCGGTGGGCGCTGACGGGTAGCGCGAACATCACCGGCGCGGCACTGTGCCGGTCCGTCGATGACGGCGGCAACTGCGAGCTTGGCTTGATCAGCCCGGTCGCCGAGGACCTGCTGCCCGCGGGCAGTCCCGCCACCGGTGACGTCGTCAGCGCGGCACGAGCGGTCATCCGCGGTTCCCGCGCCGCGACGCACGCGCTGCTTGGCGCCGTCCGCGTCGATCAAGGCGTGCGGGTGCTCTTCGCAGGCACCACGAGTGCGCCGGGGCACCTGGAGCTCTCACCGGCCCCAGCGCCACCGGAGTACTGGGAGCGGCTGGCATCGGTACCTGTGGCCACGACCGACCTCCTGATCGACGTCGCAGTGATCGGCGGCAGCCGGCTCAGATTCGTGCACGAGCGAGACGGCGTGGTCGTGCACAGCAACCTGGTGTTCGTGGCCGATCCGGTCACCGTCGACCGCCGACCCGGCTCCTCTGGTCGCGCCGGACCAGCGCCGACCCCGCCGGACCTGTTCACCGACGAGCGGCTGGCAGTCCGCTTCCACAGCGACCTCGAGGCACTCAAGGCGGCGCTGGCCCAGCCGGCAACTGGCGGCGACGCCACTGGCAGCCGCGCCGGCAACAACACGGGGCCGACGCCGCGCGCCGTCGGCTGGGACGAGTACCTCGAGGGTGCTCAGCAGCGTCTGGGCAACCCCTTGCTGCGCTTCGCCCTCGGGCTGCCGGCGCTGACGACGGGCGTTGCGCGATCAATCCAGCCGACGGGCGTGTCCTGGGTCGAGTCGGCGCTTGTCGACTCCGAGGTGGGGTTGGAGGACGACACGGCCGAGTTGGCTGCCGACGAGCTGGACACGGTGATCGGCGACGGCCCTCAGCTGCCCGACCTGCGCGCGCAGACGCTCGCCATCCGCCGTCGTTACCAGCGCTGGGCGCAGCACCTGGTCGAGGTCAGCAACGCGCTCGGCCCGGCCGAACGGCTGCTGGTGGTGCGGCTGCTGCTCTGGACGGCCGCTGCCGGAGCCTGGGACGACGACGACCCGCAGTGGACGGCGCTGCTCACGGGCGCCTTGCGCAACCTGGCAGCTGCCGACCTACCCGAGCGCGCCGAGCCGCACGCCGGCAGCCTCGCCGCCGTGGCGCTGGCGGTGCTGCGGTCCGTTGCACCCCGTGCCGAGCGCACGGCGCAGGCGCTGCATTTCGAGCAGGCGCAGCAGGCTGTCGGACACCTGCTGCTGGCCGCGGAATCCGACTTCATCGTCGACTACGGACGGGAGCTGCGCCGGGAGTTCGGCGGAGCCGTCGACCCCGAGCCGGTGCGGGACCTGATCGACGAGCTCATCCGCGCCGACCCACTCGAGCAGGCCATGTGGGCGCTGTTCGAACGTGACCGGAACGCGCACGTGCACGGCCGCGCGCTGCACGTCGACGGGGAGTACTCGAACCCGAAGCTCGTCGTTCTCGAGGCGCTGGCAGCAGCGGCCGACGCAGCTGAAGTCGGTGCCTGGGCCCACGGCCGCAACGGCGGCTGGGCGCTGGGCCTGTGGGCCAGCCCGGACGCGTTCATCCTCGAACGGGGAACGCAGGGCCTGCTGTGGCGGCACTTTCGCGTCGGAGACGCCGACCGGTTACGCATGGTCGCGTTCGCGCGTGAGCTGCCGCAGCACCTGCTGGTGCAGCACGGGGCCCTCCGCAGCCCGCTTCCTCAGGCACAGGAACTCGCCGGGCGGGTTGGTGCCGCCGATCTGGCACCACCAAGCGGATGCGCGTTGGTGGGGCAGTTGCCAGGCGAAACGGCGGGTTGACTTCATCCACCCACCCTTCCCGGGCGGCCCGAGTACGTCGTTGCGGCACGGCTCAGGCGGCACGCGAACGACGCTGCACCTCCGCCGGCCGGAGCCTTGAAGACACCATGACGGTGCCGCCACAGGGTTGCGAAGCACCTGAGAACGGCCCTTCTCCTGGGTACAGGCCGGTCCCGAGGTCAAGCCCCAGAACATCCGCGAGGCGCGCTCCGAGTCTCTGTGGGCCTCTGTGAGGCCGGCTGAGTCGAACTGGTGGTCGGATAGTACCGGGTCGGGCCGGGAGGCCTTCTGCGGGCAGATCAGATGCCGTCATCTGCTGCTTCTATGCCGACGGAGGGCTGCGCCGAGAGCTTGGTGCTCCCGGCGCAGCCGCGCCGTCGCTACTTCCTGTTGCCGGGTGGCTGGGTCCGGGCGGCTGGCAGGTCCGGTCCAAAGGCTGCGTCGGCCAGGTCGGCGGCCTTGTCGATCGCGGTGGTCCACGCCTGTAGGGCGTCCCGGTCCTCGAGGTAGACCAGGACCCGGCCGACCCGGACCGCGATGTGCCCATAGCCGCGGCCGCTGGCCTCCGGGGTCATCGCGCACACCCGGTGCTCCTGCGGTCCGGCGAAGATCGCCTGGATGGCGACCTGCATCCGGGGCTGCGGCCGGACCCGCAACCGCCGGCCCCCGACGACCTGTAGGTGGTCGCGGCTACCGCGCATCGTCGTCCTCCTCGTCCCAGTCGACGTCCACCAGCCGCTGCCCCCGCCACGAGGTGCCGGACGAGGCGACTGCCGGTCGTAGACCCAGGGCCAGGGCGTCGATGACGCCGTCGACGGCTTTGGACAGCACCAGCACGACCGCAGCAAGCTGCTGCGCCCGCCGGGTCGACAGGGTCGCCAACTCCGGTTGCTGCTCGCGTAGATGGTTGTAGAGCAGCACCGCCAGGGCCGCGGCCCCAGCGATACCAATGATCAACACCATGAGTGTCTCCTTCAGGCATACGAAGGCCGCCTCCGGGATGGAGACGGCCTGAAGTTGTGCTGGTCGTGCTTTGGGTTAGCGGCGCTTCTTGGCCACTGACCGCTTGGGCGCCGGGTAGCGCAGCTGGGTCGGTTCCAGCCCGACGGCCTGCTCGAGCAGGTCGCTGTCCCGGGTGGGCTCCGGTACCTCGACGGTGAACGGTGCTGGCGGCGTGGTCGGCGCTGGCTCAGCCGGCGCGACGGTCGGCACCGGGGCCGTGGGCATCGGGGCACTGGCCGCCGGTGCAGGGGCCGGGGTGGGGTCCATGCCAGGCACGACCCCGGCGACCACGGCGCCGGCGTCGCGGAGCACCGCGGTCGGCAGCAGAACGATGTTCGCGGCGACCCGGACCAGCCAGGACCACGGGCGGGGCAGGAAGCGGCCCACCACGACCCGTAGGAGACGTTCGCGGGCGATTGCGCCGACCGCCTTGGCGGGCAGGTTCTGCGGCCGCAGCAGCCCGCTGAGGCCCTTGAGCTGCTGGACCCGGTCGGTGGCTGCCTGCGTGACCGCAGTCGCCTTGCTGCCGAGCCAGGTGGCCAGCCGTGCACCGGGGGTGCCGAACAGCCGCAGCGTCCAGCCGACCGCCATCCCGATGGCCCCGGCGACGGTGCTGACGGCTGTGCTGACTGCCCTGACGGCGTTGCCGACCAGGGTCTGCCCCACGTCGGTGGACAGGCCCCAGACCAGGCCGGCGAGGACGCTTGGTGCCCGCAGGCCGCGCGCGGCTACTGAGGCAGCGCCGAGCAGCCAGCCGTAGGAGCGGCGCACCATCGTGAACAGCCCGCCCAGGCGCAGCCGGGCGGCGAGCCGACCGGCGCCCTCGGTGGCAGTACGGGTGTAGCCCAGGAGCAAGTCCTTGGCGGTCAGGAAGGCCGCGAAGCGCCGCCGGTCAAGCTGCCACGTCGCTCTGTCGTCGTGCTGCGGTAGGTAGACCGCCTGCAACGGCGGCCGGTGATCTGTGCTGATCATGTCGTGCTCCTTGAGGTGGACATGCGAAAGGGCCCCGGCGGCTGCCCAGGCCCAGCACGTTCCGGGTCAGCTGACCCGGAACGCACAAAAGGCCCTGCACCGGATCGGTGAAGGGCCTGTGATGCGAGCGAGGGGCGGTGTTGCCAGCCCTGCAACAGGGCGTAGTTATCCTACCTCGCTGATCTCAGTCTAGCAGAATATGATCATGATTGGCAAGCGCTTCAAATGTGGAGACGCCGGCGCGGGGATCGGCGCGCTGCTTCAGGCGAAGCTCAACTCGGATCCGTACAGCATCTACCTGCGCTGCAGCATCGGCGGGAACCCGACGTAGCGGGCCTAAGCGAGCGGAGTCAGCGCGCCGGCAGGCGCAACACCCCGAACGCCATCTCGTGGTCGCTCCCTGCCTCGCGGCCGGCCGTGACGGAGTAGTTGCAGTCTTGGGCGTAGATCGAGGGGCTGACCAGTAGGTGGTCGTACCGCTTGTTCAATTTCGGATACGACAGGGCCAGTGGCCCTTCCGGTGCCACCGGGCTTCGACCTTCTCGTTCATGAACATCGCGATAGGCGTCTCGGAGGAGATGCCAAGCACGCGGCCCCAGTAGGCGGTCCTGCCCCCAAGCCGACGGACTGCCGGGATCGACTGCTCCTGGGTCGTGATGGTGACGCTTCCAGTCTGTGTCGCTCTCCCAGCCGAGGTAGATCTTGTCCGCGTCTGGATGGTCGATGTCGGGAGCGCACGATCTTTCATCGCTCGCACACGCCGCTGTCGACCTGGTTCGCCACCATCTGGTTTGTCACCTCGCAGAAGAACGGCGTGTCCGCGCAAGGCCTGCACTACGTTCTTGGCTTCGGCTCGTACGAGAGGCGGGCTCCTGTGGGCCTCTCTAAGGTCAGTTGGGTCGAATTGGTGGTCGGAGTACGCGGATGGGCCTTGACGCCGTCTGCGGGCAGATGAGGCACCGTCATGTAGTGCTCCTGCAACGGGCGCCGGTCACGCCGGGCCCGACCAATACCCGGACGAAGCTGTTGCTGACCAAAGCCCTCAGGGCCAGGTGCAGGAAGTACGACCATGGCATGCCGGACGCACCTGCGGTAAGGCCGGTCAGCCAACCGGGCGATCCGGTGCACGACCGGCGCCTTGACAGCGGTGCTCTTGCCCGCTGCAGGAGACGATGCGGGCGAATAGGACGCGGCGGCTGGCCGTGTGCGTCGTCTTGGTCATGGCGGCGGTCTTCGGTGTCTACGTCGGCTGAGGCGGCTCGTACTGCCGACGCGGTCGTCGCCTCTGCGGAGGTGCCCTGAGCGGCGACCATGAGTTGGCAGTCGTGGGCGCTCGGGCGAAAGTACGCGGACCCGATGATCCTGACGACGAGCCGCTGACTGACTAGCGTCGAGGCCTACGGAAGAACACGGCAGTGCAACACACCATGCGGCCGGGCGGCCAGCCTTCGCGGTCCACAACTTGACGGGAAGGCTGCACGTGAACTACTTGTCGGTACTGCTGGAGCGGCTGGACAAGATCGACCGGGCCATCGCCAAGGACCTGCGCGGAGAAATCCGGAAGATCACCGACGCCCGAGACTTCGGGCTCGTCTTTGCCCACCACGTCCCGGAAACGGTAGACCTCCCCGGACGACAGGTTCGCACCAACGACAAGGTCAGGGTTCGCAACGACGTCGATACCGCTCCGTGGGTTACCGCGAATGTCAAGCGCGGTAAGAACGGACGGCAGGCACTTCTGGTCCGGCGCGGCGCCGAGAGCGCAGAATGTACTAAGCCCGTGGCCGATCTAGTTGTCGTAGCAGACTTTCGCGATCCGTTGTACCCGGGATTGAGGCAGCTCGGACGCATCGAGCGCGGAGGAGACAAGCCCTTCCAAGTAGTGATCAACGCAGAGAACTTCCACGCGCTTGAGACCTTGCGCTTCCAGTACGCCGAGAAGGTCGACTGCATCTACATAGACCCGCCGTACAACCTCGGCGGCGACCTCACCTACAACGACAAGCGCATCTCTAAAGAGGACGGGGACCGTCACTCAATGTGGCTCGCCTTCATGGATCGGCGGCTGCGAGCCGCTGTGCACCTCCTCTCTGACACCGGCGTGATCATCGTCGCCATCGACGACACCGAGCACGCTCACCTGAAACTGCTCATGGACGACGTGTTCGACGAGCAGAACTTCATCGCAAACGTCGTGTGGCAGGGCGGGCGGAAGAACGACTCGCGGTACGTCTCAGTCGGGCACGACTACATGCTGATCTACGCGAAGTCCGAAGCGGCCCTCCATGCAGCAGACATCAAGTGGCGCGAGCGAAAGCCCGGCATAGAGCGGGTCGTCGAGGCCGCTGCCCAGGTATGGCAGGACGTCGCCGGGGATAAGGCAGAGGCCCGCAAGCGCATGCTGAAGTGGTTCCGGGCACTCGACAATGCCGACCCAGCGAAGGCCATGTCGAGGTACACCTTCTTCAACAACGACGGCACGCTCGCCCGCGACGACAACATCACCTGGCCGGGTGGCGGCGGCCCCACATACGACGTCCTGCACCCGACCACGGGCCTGCCGGTCCCAATCCCGGAACGGGGCTGGATCCTCGCCGCCGACCGCATGCAGGTGAAGATCGACAACGACGAGGTCATCTTCGGGATCGACCACACCAAGCATGTCTCCTTGAAGCGCCATCTCGGTGGTACCGAGGGACAGGTAGTTATGTCCGTCTTCGACCGACAGCGCACCCACGGCAGCCGCGAGCTGAAGCGAATCCTCGGAGAAGGGCGCTTCACCCACCCCAAGGACACCGCCGTACTGGCGCGCTGGATCGACCTGGTGACGGGCAGTAAGCCCGACGCCGTAGTGCTCGACTTCTTCGCCGGATCCGGCTCGACGGCGCACGCCGTCATGGCGCTCAACGCGCAGGACGGCGGACGACGGCAAGCAATCCTCGTCACCAACAACGAGGTGAACGAGTCGACCGCGAAGGAACTGACGAAGGCCGGTCACGCCAAAGGAGACCGCGAGTGGGAAGCAGAAGGAATCTTCCAGAAAGTGACGAGGCCGCGGCTTGAGGCCGTCGTCACCGGCAAGCGACCAGACGGCTCGACCTACTCCGCGGGCGTGGAGGAGAACGTCGAGTTCTTCGAGCTCACATATGAGGACCGCGAGAACGTCCGGCTGGACATGGCCTTCGAGGCCATCGCCCCGATGCTGTGGATGCGCGCGGGCGCGACCCGAGGTCGTGTAGACGCACGAAGCGACACCTTCGCTTTGACGGACACCTACGGCGTCCTGTTCAACCCGGACCACTGGAAAGCGTTCACGAACGCTCTCCACGCGACGTCCCAGGTGCGCTACGCGTTCGTGGTCTCCGAGTCCGATGCCACGTACCAGGCAGTCGTGCGCGCGCTGCCGCCAGGCGTCGAGCCGGTTCGTCTCTACGAGGGGTACCTGCGGACGTTCGAGATCAACCGAGGCATGGAGTGAGTTCGTGAAGTACCCCCTGTTCGACTACCAGCGCACCGCAGCCGACGAGGTGGCGAGGAACCTCGCGAAGGCCTCGCGCCGGTACCGCGAGGACGACGAGCGGTCGTCATTCGCTCTCACGGCGACGACGGGCGCGGGCAAGACTGTCATCGCGTCGGCTGTCATCGAGGCCTTGTTCATGCAGTCCGAGGTGCTGGCCGTCGAACCCGATCCGACCGCGGTCGTGCTGTGGCTGACCGACGACGCGAGTCTGAACAACCAGACCCGCCACAGCATGATCCGGTCGTCCGACATGGACCCGGGCCAGCTCATCACGATCGACAACGAGGGCTTCCCCGAGCGATTGACGCCGGGCCACGTCTACTTCCTGAACGTGCAGAAGCTCTACGACGGGTCGACCAAGTACACGAAGAGGAAGGACAAGCGCGGCTACACGCTCTGGAACACGATCGCGCACACGATCGACGACCCAGGCTGCACGCTGTACCTGGTGCTGGACGAGGCGCACAAAGGTATGAAGCAGACCGACGACCGGTCGACGACGGTCCAGCGCGTCGTCAACGGCCACGACGACTGCCCGGCCGTGCCCGTCGTCTGGGGAATCTCCGCAACGACCGAGCGCTTCACGAAGGCAATGGACGCCGCCGCGGCGAAGGGCCGAACCCGGATGCCAGACGTGGAGGTGCCGCTCGCTGAGGTTCAGAAGTCCGGGCTGCTCAAGGATGCGATCATCCTGAACAACCCGGACGAGGACGGCCAGTTCGACACGACGTTCCTGCGAGACGCCGTCCACAAGACGCTGGCCCAGTCCGAGCGGTGGGCGGCCTACTGCGAGAAGCAGAACTTCCCCGTGGTGCTGCCGCTGCTCGTAGTCCAGGTCGGCAACACCCCGTCCGACGCCGACCTCAAACGGTTCGTCGGGACGGTCGACGACGAATGGCCCGACCTGCCGCCTACCGCGATCGCGAACGTCTTCGGTGAGCACGCCGACCTCGAGGTTGCAAGCCGCAAGATCCGATACGTCTCGCCGGAGGACGTGCAGGACGACGTCGTCATCCGCGTGCTGCTCGCAAAGGACGCCGTCACCACTGGGTGGGACTGCCCCCGCGCCGAGGTGCTGTGCTCCATGCGCGGCGGCCAGGACCCGACTTACATAACCCAGCTCATCGGGCGGATGGTCCGCACGCCGCTGGCCCACCGGGTCCCGTCCGACGACCTCCTCAACTCCGTCGTCTGCCTGCTGCCGCACTTCAACAAGAAGACGACGAAGGACGTCGCGCTTCGGCTGACCAACGGCAACTACGACAGCAAGGACTCAAGCTCCCAAGGCGGCGGCGGGCCGCGCACTCTGCGCGTCCCGGTCACCCTCACCCGCAACTCGGCAGTCCCTCAGGCCGTGTTCGACCTGTTCGCGACGCTTCCGAGCGAGCCGAAACCGAGCCCGCTCGCGAAGCCGGTGCCGCGGATGCTGAGCATGGCGACCGCGCTGGCCGGCGACGGCTTGCTAGCCGACGCGAACGAGACCGCGATGAAGCAGATGTACGCGGTCCTCGACGGCGAGATGGCGAAGCACAGGGCGGTTGTCGACGCGAACATCGCCGCCATCAAGACAGCCGAGATCGCGAACCTCACCCTGACCTTCGCGGACGGGGTGATGACGGAGACAACGTCGACCTTGCCGGCCGACGTCCGGACGATCGACGACGCCTTCTCGGTCGCGACGAGAGCCCTCAACAAGGCCGTCGCGACCGGATATCAGAAGTTCCGGGCAGAACGCGACGCCGAACCCGACGGCACGCGGGACCTCATCCAGGCGAAGCTCGAGGTGGCGGCGCTTGGGATGATCTCCAACGCCGTGGAAGCGGTGAAGGACGAGGCCCAGAGCCTCACAACGACTTGGTTCGCGGCCCACGACGCACGCATCAAGCTGCTCGACGACGAACGACGGCTCGCGTACAACTCGATCCTCGCGCAGGCATCCCAACCCGTGCACCGGGACACCAGCCTCCAGGACATAGCCGTGGAGGAGTCGGTCGACTCCGATGGCCAGCCGCTCCGGGTCGCGCCGAAGCACCTGCTGTGCGAGGCCGACGGCACCTACCCCGTCGGCGGGCTGAACAACTGGGAGCAGCAGGCGATCAACACCGAGCTGACCCGCGAGAGCGTCGTCGGGTGGTACCGGAACCCGTCCAACGCAACGGAGCACGCGATCCAGGTGCCGTACCGCAAGGGCGACCGCTGGGCGACCGTCCAGCCGGACCTGATCTTCTTCGACCGAAAGGGAGACGGCTCCATCGCGGCCTCCATCATCGACCCGCACGGCGACTTCCTCGGCGACGCGATGGACAAACTGAGGGGGCTCGCCGACTTCGCGGAGAAGCACGCCGGCGCCTACCTCCGAGTCGACTCGCTCGCCCTGAACGCGAGGGCAGAGATGGTGAAGCTCGACATGACCCGAGCGGATGTCCGCTACGCAGTGCGGCAGGCGAGCAAGCCAAGCGACCTGTTCAACAGCAAGCGCGCCAGCAAGTACGTATGACCCAGCTTGACGACTACGTCTGCTTGACCTCGCCTGCCCGGACAACTCCCAGCCAGCCCTCCGTCGCTACAGAAGCAGCAGATGAAGGGGCCTGATCTGCCGTAACGGCGCTCCCGCCCGGTGGAACCCGACCATCAGTTCGACTCAGCCGGCCGCACAGAGGCCCACAGGCCCTGGCAATGCCGCGGTGGCTCCCCGACCAGAGCTGGATGCCAGCGAGACATTCACGTCGACAGTTCGCCCTAAGCCGCTGCCCTACTCAGCAGGTGCCGGGTGGACCAGGGCGTCGTCCCGAACAGTGCCATGGCGCTCGTCCAGCGCGTCGAGCTCGGCTTGCGGCGCGGTCTCCAGGTGCAGCAGGCGCTGGTCGGCCCCTGGTAGCACTCGCAGGATCTCATCGAGCTTGCGTTGCACCGCGGCCTGCTGCCGCATCTGGGTGTGCTGCAACGCGAAGACCATTACCAGCGTCACGGCCGCGGCAAGGGCCTCAAACGAGGTCAACCACAGGGTAAGGCACTTCCTCCTCCGGTTCCGGCCCAGGTCGGACCCCAGCATTCTTGCCCTCCATCCAGGCGATCAGACCAACACCACCCCCTCAGCCCACCACCAGGATCTTGAAGCACCACCCACCCGGCACGCCGGACGCTCCCGCACGCCCCAACCACGGGCCGCCGCCAGGAGCCTCAGAGCATCGCGCTGGCAGACAAGGCCGGCCGTGTCATGAAACGTCCGGGCTAGTGGTCGAGCCACTCCCGGACGGCGTACGTCAGGAAGGCCAGGTCCTGCGGGATGCCTTGCGGGCTGCCGGCCCGGTGGCCCCACACGCTCGGGATCGGGCGCAGCTCAGCCGAGCGCAGGTGCTCGAGCTCGGCGGCGTTGTCGGC
>JAABUM010004743.1_pt1 | contig 15010 bp, 13 predicted proteins | sample 5559161 | NCBI WGS metagenome assembly JAABUM01 (sample SAMN10711868, study PRJNA513369) | rock metagenome | isolation source: Antarctica rocks | place: Antarctica: Victoria Land, Siegfried Peak nord
TCCAGCTGGCTGGGTGGTTCGAGTTCAGCTCGGTGTTGGGTGGTCGGTGGCCGGCCGCCGCTTTCACGACCGAACCGGCCATGGGTGCGGGGTTGGCGCCGCTGGTCACCCCGGAAACCCTGGATGCGGTGCTCAGCGCCGGGTGGGACGACGACGACTGCCTGGTAACCGGCGTCACCCAGCTCATCGACGGCGCCGTCCGAGTGCTGATCGGGCACCAGGTGATCACCCTGACCCCGGACGTGGACGGCCGGTACGAGGTAAGTCCGCTCGGATGGGCGCTGCGGTGCGTACCGGCAGAGACCGGCGTCGCGAGCAGCGGTCAGACACGCTGACCTGACGGGCGGGGCCGGAGCTGCTGTTCCGGCCCCCGCCCCGCCGTCTCCGCGCAATGGCGGCGCCTATTGTCTAGTGCACCTTGCCTAGATAAGGCTAAAGCGAATAGACTACACTGGTGAAGCGGACAGCGGTGCTGAAGAAGATCAAGGTCGCCGCCCGTAAGGCGGGCGTGCAGTACGGCACGGTCGAGTTGACCAATCACACCGGTGTGATCGTCGGTTCGGTGCGTTCTACGTTGGGTCGGCACGCTGAGATCGATGATGTGACGGCCCGGAAGTTTTTCGATCAGTTCCAAGAGGTGCTCGGTAAAGGGTGGTGGAGATGATGACGGCTTACACGGCGACAGCGCGACGTGGTTCCCGGCGTTGGGTGGTGCAGTGCGACCAGTTCCCCGGCGCGCTCACCGAGGTGACCCGGTTGGAACAGGCCGCGCAGTACCTGACCGAGGCGATCGCGTTTGTTGCGCAAGTACCGGAAGATTCCGTGCAGGTGAGCGTGGTGCCGGTGATTGCCGATGACATCACCGCCGAGCTGGCTCGAGTGGAGGCCCTCAGGAGCCAAGCCCGCGCCGCCGACAAGGAGGCGGCCGGTCTGCACACCGACGCCGCCCGCCGATTGCGGTCACAAGGTCTGAGCGTCCGGGACATCGGCTCGATCCTGGGTCTGTCCCATCAACGCGCGCAGCAGCTGATCGCCGGAGCTCGATAAACCAGCGGCGGCCGAGCCGCCGCCGCGAACCGCATGACGCGGTTCCACCGACCAGGGCCAGCAACTCGACCGCCGAGTTGCTGGCCCTGCCCGCGTTCCGGCATTCGCCGTTCAGGTTTCCAGGTCGAACAGCGAGAAGGTGTTCACGGCGGGAACCTCGCGGAGCGGTGCGGCCCGGGCGTCGAACAGATCGACCGGGAAATCGTCCGGCCAGGCGACGGTGACCGGGGGTGGCGCGTCGAACAGCGGCACCAAATTTCGCAGCGGATCACCCGCCGCAACCGCCGCCGCCAACACCGCCGCCAACGCGGCCTTGCCGATCCCGGGATCCGCCTGCACCGCTGAGACGATGGCCGCCTGAATTGCGCGGGACGCGCCGACCACCCCGCGGGTGTCGACCAAACCGGGACGGGGACCACGGGAGCGGCCCCGCGCCACCGCCTGCCGCATGTTCTCCCGCTGGGTGGCGATCCGAACATGACCGGGCGCGGAAGAACAGCACAACCGGACCTCGCAGTCATGCATCAGCGTGCAGTCCACCGGCAACGGCCCGAACCCCAACCGCGCACCGACCTGATGCGGAGTCAGCATCCGGGCGCCGTCCTCCGGGTTGGTGATGGAGAACCGGCCGTACCCGTCCGACCCGATCGCCCCGGCCCAAATGTCGCACGCGGCGGTGCCGATGACCTGCCGGTGATACCGGTTCAGGTCCCGGTTGCTCAACCGCAGCCCCCGACCCAACGACTTACTCACCGCACCCGCCGCCGTCGCCCGGTCTGGACCCGGTTATCCGGCCAGCGCCGCAGCGTCGGCCGGGACACTGTCCACCGCCACCGGCAGCACCGCCACGGTGGCCACCGGTACCGGCGCGGCCACCGTGGCGGCAGGTGCCGAGCTGGCGGCAGGTGCGGACTTGAGTAGTCGTTTCACTTCCGCGACGGGCAGGTCCGTCAACGCCGCCACATCGGCGGGTGAGAGCTTCTCGGCGGTCAGCTCGACCAGCCCGGCCGCGACGGCCGGTTCCGCCTTACTCACCGCCGCCGCGTAGGTGGCGGCGATCCGGGTCAGCGCCGCCTCATACCGGGTTCGGGCGTCCGCCTGCGCCGAATCGGCCGCCGCCGTGGCGTCGGTGAGCTTCCCGGCCGTGGTGATCACCTTCGCCGCCGCAGCTTCGATCCGGGCATCCCGAGCCGCCCGGTCCGCGTTCAACGCCAGTAGCCGCTTCCGGGCAGTCTCCCGCGCCGTCACCGCATCGTTCGTCGTCTTCCCCACCTCGCCCACACTCCCCAGCATCCACCACCAGGCCAGACTGTCCGGCCCCAACACCGCCCCAGCCTATCGCCGCCCGATTCCATCCGGCTCGAAACCCGCCGACCAGCCACGATCCAGACCGAAATACCCCGTCAGCCCACCGTTGACACGTCAACCATTCACCTCCAGATCCAGGCCAAACACCAGAACCAAGACCAGCCGCTACACACCTCTGGCACGGCGGATAACAGTTGCATAACGCCTGCTATCCTCGAACCCGTGATGAGCCTGCACGTTCTGAGCGCAGGCAGCGGCTATACGTACCTGACCAGGCAGGTCGCTGTCGGTGACACCACCGAACGCGGCTATTCCTCCCTCGGCGACTACTACTCCGTCAAGGGTGAAGCCCCCGGGGTGTGGGGCGGGGGCGGCCTGGAGTCCCTGGAGGTGGCAGGCCGGGTCACCGAGCAGCAGATGCTCAACCTGTTCGGCGAGGGCATCCATCCCGACGCTGACTTGATCGCCGAGGGCCTGTTCGCGGTGCAGCCGGCCCCCGGTGACCGGGCAAAGGTCAGCGTCCGGGAGGTGATGCGCAGAACTGCGCTGGGCGCCAAATTCAAGGTGTCCGAGGGCGGCCAGGAGTGGCGGGAGAACCTGGTCGCTGCTTATGCGCGGTTCAACACCGACCACGGTCATGCCGCGAATGGAGCGGTTCCGGAGGCGGACAAGCAGCGGATCCGCACCGAACTGGCTGGCTCGATGTTCGCCGAGAAGTACGGCCGCCCTCCCCTGTCAGATCAGGAACTCACCGGGTTCCTGGCGCAGGTTTCGCGGCCGCAGTCCACGGCGGTGGCCGGGTTCGACCTCACCTTCTCCCCGGTCAAGAGCGTGTCCACTTTGTGGGCGGTCGCCCCCCGGGGGGTGTCGGAGAAGATCGAGGCGGCCCACCAGGCAGCGGTGGACAAGACCATGGCGTGGGTTCAGTCGGAAGCCAGCTACACCCGGACCGGGGCCGGCGGCGTCGCGCAGGTCGACATCCGCGGGTTGGTGTTCGCCATGTTCACGCACCGCGATTCCCGCGCCGGCGATCCGGATCTGCACACTCACGTCGCGGTCTCCAACAAGGTGCAGACCCTCGACGGTCGGTGGCTGGCGCTGGATTCGCGGCTCATCCACCGCTTCGCGGTGGCTGCGTCCGAGCACTACAACACGGCCCTTGAAGCCGAGTTCGTGGCCCGGGTCGGCGGGCGGTTCGAAGAGCGGCAGACTGAACCGGGCAAGCAGCCGATCCGCGAATTGGTTGGCGTCGAGGCGGTACTAAATGAACGGTTCTCCAGTCGGCGTCGGGCGATAGACGCGCATCGCGGCGAATTGGTCAGCAAATTTCAGGCCGACCACGGCCGGTTGCCCACCACGGTCGAGCTGCTGTCCTTGGCCCAGCAGGCCAACCTGGCCACCCGGGAAGCCAAACACGAACCGAGGTCCCTGGCGGAACAGCGGGACCAATGGCGGGACCAGGCGTTGGAAACCGTCGGGGGCAAGGCGGCGCTGGACGCGATGGTCGAGGCGGTGCTGAGTGAAACTGCGGCCGATCCGGTGCCGGTCACCCCGGCTCTGCTGAACGAAATGACGTTGTTCACCGTCGACGCGGTAATGGCGCGCCGCGCCCAATGGCGGGAGACCAACCTGCTGGCCGAGGCCTTCCGGCAAGCCCGCGGCGCCGGCGTCGACCCCGCCGAAATGATCGACGTCGCGCTGCTGATCGCCGAGTACGCCGCCGCCCCGGAACACTCCGTGCCGATAGGCATGGACACCGAAATCACCCACACCCCGACCCCCGCAGCCTTGCGCCGACTCGACGGCACCTCACAGTTCCGGGTCGCCAAGGCGCAGCTGTACACCTGCGCGCAGATCCTGGACGCGGAGACCCGCATCGTCACCGCAGCCGGCCGCGGCGGCGCCCGCACCCTCACCGCGACCGAGCTGGAAATCGGGTTGCTGGAGTGGGCGGCGAACAACGGCGGCCGCACGTTGAACGCCGGGCAGAGCGCGATGGTCACCTCGGTGGCCACCTCCGACAAGTATTTGCAGCTGGTACTGGCCCCCGCCGGGTCGGGAAAGACAACGGCGATGGGCGCATTGGCGTTGGCCCACATGAGCGTCGGCGGGACTGTGCTGGGGTTGGCGCCGCAGGCCTCCGCCGCGCAGGAACTGGCCGCCGCGATCCCCGGCGTGCAGGCTGACACCCTGGACAAACTGGTCTGGGAAATCACCCACGAACACCCCGACCACTGGCCGGACTGGGTGTCCGACATCGGCCCGGACACGTTGGTGATCATCGACGAAGCGGGCCTGGGCGGGACCGTCAAACTGGCCACCGCGATCAGCTTCATCAATGGCCGCGGCGGCAAGGTGCTGCTCGTCGGCGACGATCAGCAACGCGCCGCCAACGGCGCCGGCGGCGTGCTCCGGGATATCGAAGCCGCCCACGGATCGCTGACCCTGAACGAGGTGATGCGGTTCCAGGACCGCGGCACTCCCGGCGAAGGGGTGTTGCAGGGGCAGGCGTCCCTGGCGATGCGGGCCGGGGACCCCGGATGTGTCGGCTTCTACGTCGACCGGGACCGGATCAAAGCGGTCACTGCGGACACCGTGGTCGACCTGGTCTACACCGCGTGGAAAACCGATGTCGCGGCCGGCGCGGACTCCATCATGATCGCCCCTGACCTGGACACCGTCGCCGCGTTGAACGCCCGGGCCCGCGCCGACCGGCTCGTCGCCGCCGGCGGTGTCGCCGGGTTGGAAATTCATCTGCCCAACGGCGAGACGATGTCGCAAGGGGACATCATCCTGACGAAGAAGAACCAGCGGACCCTGTCGCTGGGCGGCACCGACTTCGTGAAGAACAACCACCGGTGGCTGGTGAACCGGGTCCTGGAGGACGGGTCGGTGCTGGCCACCGAACTGTCCCGCGACATCTGCCGGGTGCTGCCCGGCTGGTACCTGACCGCCGGGGATGTTCGCCTGGGCTACGCGCACACCACCGCGTCCGTGCAGGGTTTGACCGTCGGATCCGCCGCCGTCCCGGGCACTGCGCATTCGATTATCACCACGTCGATGAGCCGCAACGATGCCTACCCCGCGTTGACCCGCGGCGTCGACGCCAACACCGCCTGGATGCTGATGGAAGGCGTCGGTGATGACCACGAGGTCATCAAACCCGAAGCGATCCGGCCGGCCACCGTCATCGAGGCGTTCACCGCAGTGATCACCACCGACGGGTCCGACCGGTCCGCGACCACCGAAATCCGGGAAGCCGCCGACCCGATACTGCAGTTGGGTCGGCCCGGAGCGGCCGCCGACGCCTACGCCCACGCGATCGTCGCCGGCGCGGAAGCACTCGTCGGCCCGCAGGAGATCGAGCGGATCACCGCAGCCGCCGAGCTCGCCGTACCCGGGATCACCTCCGCCGCCGCGTGGGACACGCTGCGCGGACATTTGATCGTGTTGGCCGCCGGCGGCTCCGACCCGACCGGTTTGCTGACCGCCGCCGCCGGAAAGCGGGAACTGGGAACGGCCCAGGACCTGGCCGCGGTGCTGGACTTCCGCCTCGACCCGACCGGCAACCACTCCCTGGGTGAAGGGCCGTTGCCGTGGCTCCCCGCAGTTCCGGCGGTGCTGGCCGCCGCGCCGGACTGGGCCCCGTACCTGGCGGCCCGCGGTGAACTGGTGGAAAACCTCGCCACCCAGATCCGGCGGAACGTTTCCGCCTGGACCCCGGACACCGCACCGGCGTGGGCGTTGCCGTACCTGGGCGACATCGAACTCGTCGGCGAGCTCGCCGTCTGGCGGGCCACCCAATCCGTTCCCGAACCCGACCTCCGCCCCGCCGGGGAACGACCCCGGCGCCTGGCGTTGCGCAGCTACCACGACCGGTTCGTCGCCGCCGCGCAACGAGTAGCCGGCGACCCGATGGACGGCGCCACCCGCTGGTCCACCATGATCGCCGAACACGGCATCGACATCACCCACGACGACTACTGGCCTGTCCTGGCAGCCAGGTTGTCCCTCGCCGACACCGCCGGCATCAACGTGCCGCAACTGCTGAACACCGCCATCACCGCCCGGCCGCTGCCCGCCGACGCGACCGCATCCGCGCTGTGGTCCCGGCTGTCCCTCCACCTCGGACCCCTCGTCGCCGGACCAGGCGCCGGCGGACACCGCATCCGCCCGGCCTGGACCACCCACCTCCAACAGGTCCTCGGCGAAACAACCGCCGAACGGATCACCGCCGACCCGCTCTGGCCGACCCTGGTCGCCCACATCGACCGCGCCCAACGCGACGGCATCGCAGCAGAAACGGTCATCCCCGCCGCCGCGGCGATACTCGCCGCCACCCGCGACACCGTCGCCGACCACGAACTCGCCGCCGTCCTGCTCAGCCAGCTCCACACCCTCACCGACCCCGCCGCCGAACCCCAACCGGAACCGGCCTACCCCGATCCCGCCGACGCCGACCTCACCGCACCCGCCGACGCGCACACCGCCGATGTCGCAACAGCTGAGCCGCGCACCGACCGGCCGGCCGAAACCGCTGCCCAAGCCGAAACCGACCCTTTCGACGGCGACCGGCACACCACCACCCCGGACCTTCCCGGCCCCGAACCAGAGCACCACGACGAACCGGCCCCGGAACCGCACAACGCTGCGCCGGCCGCCACCGATGCGGCAGCCCCGTCGCAGCAGCACCCCACCCCGGCCACCGCCGGCCCTGCCTCAACCCCAGCGGACCTGGTCGACGCGGTGGACGCTTCGCAGGCCCGGCTGTACGCGGCGAACGCCGCCGCCGCCGCGTTCTTCACCGCCCAAGCCCCCCAGTCGTGGGTCCCCGGATACGTCGCCGACCGGAAACTCGACCCGAACCTGTTCGGATACGCCCCCGCCAAATGGACCGCGCTGGCCGATCATCTGCGGCAGCAAGGTTTCACCGACGCTGAACTACTCGCCGCCGGTCTGGGCACTACCTCCCGCCGCGGCGAAGTCGTCGACCGGTTCCGGGACCGCGCGGTCCTACCGATCACCACCGGCAAAGGGGACATCGCCGCGTTCATCGGCCGGATCTCCCCCACCCACACCGACAACGACACCGACCGCCCATCCCCGAAATACCTCAACGGGCCCGGCACCGACATCTTCAGCAAACGGGAACTGCCGTTCGGCCTCAACCCCGACACCGTCGCGACGTTGCGGGCCGGCGCGGACATCGTCCTGGTCGAAGGACCCATGGACGCCCTGGCCATCACCGCCGCCGCGACCGCCGCGGACCGGCCGTTGGTGCCGATCGCCACCAACGGCACCGCCCTGACCGCCGAGCACCTGGCCGCCCTCAACGACATCGCCCCCCTCACCAAACGGAAAGTCATCGAGGCGTTCGACTCCGACCCCGCCGGCCGCGAAGCGGCGTTCCGCGCCCACACCCTGCTCGCCGCCGCCGGTGTGCACAACGCGGTCAGCGTCACCGCCCTCACCGGGAAAGACCCCGCCCAAATGCTCACCGACACCGACCCCGCCGCGCTGCTGACCGCCCTGGACCAGCAACGGCCGCTGGCCGACCTGGTCGTCGACCACATCCTGAGCCGCTGGCCCACCGCCGACGGAACCATCGAATCCAGATACAACGCCCTCAAAGAAGCAGCCCCGCACATCGCGGCGATGACCCACACCCAGCAATACCGGCAAGCCGACCGCCTCACCACCGCCCTGAACAAAGATCCCTTCACCGTCCTGGACGCCATCGCCCACGCCGACCCCATCCGCACCCCCGCACCCAACCCCACCCCCACGGCCGGCGGGTTGGGGCTACCGACCCCCCCGGTGCTGTCCGCGCAGACCCAGGCCCGGCAAGCCGAGCAGCAGCGGCGGCGAGCTGCGGCGTTGGCGCGGCTGCGGGAGCCGGTAGCCACCACGCCCGGCCTCGGTGCGCCGCTGCCCGAGCGCGTCGTCCGATCCGTACCCGCGGACCTTCCCGAGCTCAGCCGCCCCCGGCCGGCGCGGAACGCACAAGCGGATATGGACTACGAGCAGGAGCAGACCCGGTACCAACAGGAACGGGACAACGAAATGGACTGGGACTGATGAGCACCATGGGAGCGGCGAGATGGTGCAGTGGGGCGGTCGGTCCTGCGATCGTTTACCGCGCAGCCGCCGTCCGTACGGAGGCAGATCCGACCGGTCAGTGCTCTTGTAACGGCGTGATGGTCGAGGCGGGGTCAAATTGGTAGATCGCGCCGGTCCCACCGTCAGGAAAGGTGCGGCGGCCGGCGGTGGGTACGTACCGCAGTGGTCCACCGGCGATCAGCAGCGACGACGCCGGGAGCAGACCGTCCGCATCGAAGGGGTTGTCGATGATGCGGCCCTGCCACGGGCCATCGGCGAAGAGGAAGAACTCACATCTCATCTCCGCCATCCTGCCGGGGGGTATCGGTCGGCCGGCGGTACAGCAGGCAGACCAACAGCACACCCAGTCCGACCACGATGGGCATGCCAGCGAGGATGACCAGGCTTTGCGCGATCCCGGTCTTGGGGCTGTCGAAGACGACCGAGATGTGTTCGCCCGTCCGTTGGGTGCTGGCTGATCCCCCGATGACGGTGATGCTCTGGCCCGGTGGGTAGATCTCCGGGTTGCTGCCCCCGTCCACCGCCAGCGTGTATGCCGGGCAAGCGCCCATGTCGGCGGCGACCGGTGAGCCGCTCTGTTCACACAGTTCCTGGTAGCCGGTTTTCGTCACGGTGCCGGTCACGGTGATCGACGGGTAGGGATGGTTCACGGCGGGGATCGCCTCCCCGAACATCAGGATCACCCCGACCAGCAGGATCACGGCGCCGCCCAGGAACGCCCAGCGCACCCCCTTGGGGGCCGACCGGGCGCGAACAAAATGGTTGAAGGTGGTCATCGGTGCGCTCCCAAAGATGTTGTCGCGGCGGTCATGTCGGGGGTCATCAGTATTCCCGGGCATCGACGCGCCACCCGGTTGCGGTGGCGATGACGGTGAGGGTGGCTGCCAGGGGTTCGTCGGCCGGTGGGGTTCCGGTGGTGCAGGCCGAGTGGAGCAGTCCGGCGACCTGGACGTGCACCATGGTCGGGGTGTGCGGCGCTTCGGGTGGGATGACCGCTCCGGTGTCGGTGACGGTGGAGGTGCATTTCCCGGCGACGAACCTCGTCCACTCGGCGCCGCCACCCCGGCCTACCAGCGGCAGGTAGCTGCGGTAGAGCCGGTCGGTGACATCGGGTTTCACCCGCGGAATCCATGCGGTCGCCGGCTGCGTCCACGCCGCCTGCCGGTAGCCGATCAGCCACGCCTTGGCAACCGACTCCGCCGCCGCGTTGACCATTACCCGCGGCGCGGCCGCGCCGGTCGGTGCCGGCGGTGACGGTGCTGGTGCTGGTGCTGGTGGCGATGAGGTCGGGGTCGTTCTCACAGGTGATGTCGGTGATGGGGCGGGTACCGGGGCCGGCGGTAGCGCCGGTCGGTTCGTCGTCGGCGACGTGGTCGTAGCGGCGACCGTCGGCGTCGCTACGGCCGCCGACTCGATCGCCGGGGGTCCGCTCAGGCGCACCACCGGCGCCGGCGCGACAGCTGAGGTCAGCGTGGTGTTGCTGGTCGCCGCGGCCGCGGGGGTCGAAGTGCCGCCCGCACAGCCGGTTGCGGCGCTGATCAGGAGCAGCGCTGCGGCCAGGGCGGCGGCGGCGGGTCGGCGTTTCTGGTGGGCGGTCATCTGTCCTCTACCTCTTTGCTGATCATCTGCACGTCGCATTCCAGGAATATTCGGGTGACGGAGTCGTTGTGGGTGCGGCGGTAGGTTTCGGCCAGTACGTCCGCCTGGTCGCGTTGACCCCACAGGTGCAGCATCGCGATGCACCGCAGCACCGTGGAGTAGGCCCATCTGGTCGCCGGGCCGGGGAACCGACCGCCGATGATCTGGTTCAAGCTGCGGCAGATGTCCACCGCCGTAGCTGGTGTCGTCATCCAGGCCAGCAACTGTTCATCGGTGCTGCGGCACTGTTCGGAGCCGACGACGTCGATGACCTGCCGGTGCCGGGCCAGCACCGCCAGCTGCGTGCGGCGGGTCACCCGCTCGCACTGCGCGGTGTGCTTGTCGCGCAGTTGCTGCTCGGTGATCGGCGGCAGAGTTTCCAGACCGGGGAGCAGCTCGGGCATTCCCACCGCGGCGACGGCCGCGGGGGTCAGGATCCGGATCAGCCAGTCGGCTTCGATCGCCAGCACATCCAGCGTGCCGCTCCCGGTGATCCCCAACACGATCATTCCCGCACCCCCAGATTCCGGGATTGCCGCGAAAAGGCAGAACAGTCGGTGATCACCCTTTTTGCCGGCAGCGTAGAGCCGGGCACCGACACCGCCCCGGCCCCTTCGCACGGGGTAGGCATTTTCATGCTGCGCGGGTGGCGCCGGGACGGACCGCGCCGATGAAATGGGCGCCGTTCCCGGATTCCCAGAAGTGGTCGACGGTGCGGACCAGCACCCCGGAGTACGGGGCCTCCACCACCCGGTCACCGCCGAGGAACATCGCCACGTGGTGGATGCCGGCGGCGGTGCCGTCGGAGGAGACCAGCAGCAGATCCCCGGGCAGCAGCTTGGACCGGTCGGTGATGTGGCCGAACGCGTTCCAGATCTCCAGGGTTTGGTGGGGCACGGCGACACCGATCCCGGCGTAGGCGTACTCGACGAGCCCGGAGCAGTCGAAACCGGTGATGTGGCAGTCGTTCTCGGCGCCGTTCGGTCCGCAGATCCCCAACGTCGGGCCGGCCGCGTCGCCGCCGCCCCACGCATACGGAACACCGACCTCCGCCAGCGCCCGGTTGATCACCGTCGAGGCCTGTGGGTTGCCGGCCAACACCACCGGCTGCACACCACCGGCGCCGCCGGTGCAGGTGCGGCCCTCCACCTTCCCGACGACCTGACTGGCCGGGCTCTCCCACTTGGCGTAGGCATCGGGCAGGCCGGACTGCTGCACCGACTCCGCCGCCTGCGCCAGTGACATCTGCTGCCAACCGGGGACCGTCGTCAAGCCGGGTTGGCCTTGCGGTCCGCCCAGGTAGAACATCTTCGCCGCCGCGGCCGGGTCGGTGCGGGTCGGTCCGTAAGTCTGCAACTGCTGGAAAAGGCCTCGGCTGGAGGACATCTGCCCGTTGGACATGATGTCGCCGAAGGAAATGTTGTGCAGGGTGGCTTCCTGCATCGAGGTGGCCACCGCGATCACCCATCCTCGTTGCGGGATCTTGAGCTGCTTTCCGACGGCGACGATGACCGCGGCGTTGTCCAGCTGGTCACCGCTGAACCCGGCCACCGTGGTCGCGGAGGCGTTCACCGCGCAGATGACCCCGGGTTGCCCGGTGAACGCCGCGGTGTTCGCGGTCGCACCCGGCGCCGCGGGCGGTGGATCCTCCGGCGTGAACAGGACCGCGAACACCGCCGAGCAGGCCAGTAACGCGCCGACGATCAGCAGCACCCCGGCGATCAGGACCTTCTTCACCCTTTACCGCCCCATCGAAAGTGGTTGCCGTGGTTGGCGGAGGTTCAGTGCTCGTACTCGCGGCCGACCGCGGTATCGGAGTAGTAGTTCAACTGGTCCTGCTCCTCCTGCTCGATGCGCAGCGCCTCCTCGGCGGCCGCCGCGGCCCGGGCGGCGGTGAGCCGCTGCATCGCCGCCTCGAACCCGTCGTCCTCTCCGCGGCGATCGGCCGCGTTGCCGGGTGCTGGTGCGGTCATCAGTTGTCACTTCCAGCGGCGCTCATCGCTGGTCCTGCGCTGCCCGGGTCGCCTGCGACGGTGGCGACGTCATCCGGGCCGCCCTCCCATGGCTCGGCCTGCGTTGCCCGGTAGCTGGTCATCGGTGCGGCAACGGAAGCGGCGGGTTTCTTGGCGTCGGCACCGGTCGCCGGTTTCGGCGGTTTCGGGGCGGGCATGATCCTGCGGGTCCGGTCCAACCGGTAGGCCTGGTCCTGCGGGCCGACCTGCTGGCGCCATGACTGGTTTTGCTGCTGCTGCAACCGTTCGTCCAGTGCGCAGCGCTGCATGCAGTTGACCCCGCCCCGCCAGTCCGACAGGCGGGTCTTGAGCCGCGCCAGCTCCTCGTGCCACAGGACGACGGAGTTGTCGCGGCTGTCGTTGCCCCACGCGCCAAGCCAGGCCAGGTAGATCCCGGCGAGCTCTTCGGCGACGCCGTCATGCCGGGCCCAGCACGGAAAGACGTAGTCGTAGAGGTTGTAGGTGTCCACCAGCCACGGCACCCACAACTCCAGCTCCCGCTGCGCCGCCGCCGCCTGCTCCGGGCGCTCGGCCCGCTCGAACCGGAACCGCTGCAACCGCAACCCCTTCGGGTCGTCCTGGTTTTTTGCCAGGTCGGCCACCACCGTCGCCAGGTCCTGCTGGGTTTTGTTCGCGGTCGCCTCGGCTTCCGCGGCCTGCTCGCTGACCCCGACGAGCTGCTCGGTCAGGGTGCTGACGTGCTGCGGCCGCAGGTCACCGAGCTGATCTTTCAACTGTGCGACCTGTTCGGTCAGGATCAACAGCAGGTCATCATCGGACCCCGCCGTAGCGTCGATCGACGCGACCGGCGAGAACGTGTCATCGGCGGCCGTCGGTTCGTGGTCGTCGGGGTAGTTGCTCATCGTCTTGCTCCTAATGTGCTGGGGGGTAGGAGTTGTCGGCGGTCGAGGCGCGCCTGGTCGTAGGTTTTGGTGGCCGTTGTGATCTGTGGGGCGTCGTCGCGTTCCCACCACGGGCGCAGGGCCAGTTCGATGGGCGGGGTTTGGCTGGCCAGCATGATCGCCTTGCCCGGTTCGAGGTTGCGGACGGTGGAGGCGGTGCGGACCGCTTCCCGCCGCGAGCCGATGGTGGAGCCGCCGCCGGTGTTGACGCTGTGGGTGGACACTTCGTGGTCGCCGAACGCTTCGGCGAGTTCTTTGGTGTCGGTGCCCCCTTCGCCGCCGCCGATCATCATCCGCACTCCGGACGCCGACCAGATCGCATCGCCCAGTTCCCGGCCGTACCGGCCGCGGAGCAACGCGCGGCTCTGGATCGCCATCTTCGCCGAGATCCCCCACCCTCTGGAGTCGGCCAACACGCTGTCCCAGGAGGACAGTTGGCAGGCGTTGAGCGCTTCGTCGGCCCAGAAGTTCAGCAGCGGATCCAGGCGGCCGCCGGCGGAGGCGACGGCCTGTTCGCGGGCTTCCCGCAGGATGTCGGCGACCATGATGGACACGACCTTCTCCGCGCCGGCCATGTCGACCTTGTGGGAGAGCAGATACACCGTCCCCTGTCCCTGCCGCAGCCAGTCGCCGATGGAAAACGATTGGGAGGGGCGGTGATCGATGCCGCGGAGCACTTTCGGGGCGGCCATCTCGTCGAAAGCGCCCCGCACCGTCATGTAGGCGCCTTCGCGCTGCTTTTCCGGGGACCGGCGGGCGGCGGCCAAATTGTCCGCGTACAGCTGGTAGCCGCGGTGCCCGGCGCCGCGGATGATCGTTTCCGGGGTTTGGTCCATCGGGTTGAACACCCACCCCAGCGCCTCGCTCATGGTGGCGTCGGCCAACCCGGCTGCGTGCAGCAGGCCGCGGACCACCCGCCGACCTTCGGCGCGGAACTCGGCGTTCGGGTCGTGCCGGGCGGCCTGCCCGCGGTCGGTCAGCACCCGGCTGCGGCCGTCGGCCAAGTCCGGGTCCTGGCACCCTTCCAGCGGTGTCCACTTCAACGCCGGAAACACACCGCCGGTCAAATTCATCAGGTCGAACATCACGGCGCCGCCGGTGTCGGCCGCCTTGTGCCAGGTGGCCCGGGCGATGTCGACCTTGGTGGTGGAGATCAGCTGCGGACCGTCCCAGTCCAGCACCGACGGGATGATGGTGGTGGTGGTCTTGCCCGATCCGGTCAACCCGCACACGATCGCGGAGGTTTCCGCGTTCTGGTAGAGCTTCTGCCCCGTGCCCTCCGAGATCCCCAGATAGCTGCCCAGCTGCTCCGGACGGATGTCCCTGGCCTTCAGGCTCTGGGTCAGGGTGGGCCGAAGCGTCGGCGCCGCCTCCCGCAGAGCGGCGCAGGTGAGCGCGCCGCGGTGTTCCTGCTGCGCGGAGGCCATCCCCCCGACGCTGGGCCGGTGCGGCCGCCGCACCGCCCGGACCCCGATCGCCGCCGCGATCACCACCGCGAACACCGCGACGATCAGCAGCAAGCTGCCCGCCCACACCACCCAGGTGCCGGGCCGGCCGCCCTCGGCAGGCCAGTCCCGCAGCGGATTCCCGGGATGCGCCCACAGGTGCCAGGTGGCCCACGGCAACCCGGCCGTGTGCGGCCACGGACGGCCGGTGACCACATACGCCACATGCCCGGCCAGCACCGGCCCCAGGCCCAGCACCGCCGCCATCGACGCCATAAACGCCACCAGCGACAGGCAGCCCAACTGTTCGGTGCGGCCGGGCCTCCCCGGCCCGGCGACCACCCGGGTGGTGGTCACACCCCGGCCGATGAAGAGCGGGCCGATGAGGAGCGGGCCGATGCGTCGGGGGATGGGTTCGCGGATGCGTTGGCTTCGGTGATCCAGGTGTCCATGATCTCTTCCCAGTCGGCCTGGGAGATGTCGTCGACGCCGCGGACGATTTTCATCTTCGAGTCGGTGTTCACCAACCGCTTCTCGA
>JAABUM010004744.1_pt1 | contig 15006 bp, 18 predicted proteins | sample 5559161 | NCBI WGS metagenome assembly JAABUM01 (sample SAMN10711868, study PRJNA513369) | rock metagenome | isolation source: Antarctica rocks | place: Antarctica: Victoria Land, Siegfried Peak nord
TCGGCTTTCGCGACGGCTTCGACGCGGTCGAGCGTCTCCATGACGGACCGGGTGCTCTTGGCGGCGATCAGCTCGTCCGCCAGCGCAGCGTGCGCGGAGAGCAGCAGGGCACAGGCGACGACGATGCGCTTCATGGTGAGCCTCCCGGGCAGAATGGCCCTTCCGCACTACAAGGCTCGGTTTCCTAAAGAATGGCAACGCGATGACGGTGCGGTGCAGGACGCGCCCCGGTCCTCGACCTGCCATGCACCCGATCAATCCGGAAAACCGATCAAATCCAGTGAAACAATGCGTTTGAGGAGCGGCGCCCGCCGGCTCACATCCAGTCCATCGGATGCAGCAACGGAGGGTTCCATGGTTGACCAGGTAGAGCAGGCAGTCAGGCCAGCGGCTGCCCAAACCGGCGGGCCGCGGGAGGTCGTCGGCATCTTCGACACGTACGAGGTACTCGAAGACGCGGTTGACGAACTGTTGCTGGCCGGCTTCGCACGGTGCGAACTGAGCTTGCTGGGCAAGCAAACCGGACCGCAGGCCAATGAAGCCGCAGCCCTCCTTGCGGACGACCCGGCGGCCCAGCGCACGGACCATTTCTGCACAGAGGCGCTGGGCAACGCCGAGGGCGCTCTGGTCAGCGGCTTCGCCATCGTGCCGGCCTTCAGCACGGCAGCGGCCGGCGCCGCGGCCGGGGTGGGACTGCTGGCGACCGCGGGCCTGGCCATCGCCACGGCCGGCACCGGCGCGCTGATCGGCGCGGCGCTGGCGGCACTGGTCGTCCGGCGCCGCCAGATGGGGTTCAACGAGCAGGCCGGCCATGGCGGGCTGCTGCTCTGGGTTCGGACGGCAACCCCGGCGCTGGAAGCGAGCGCCTTGGACGTTCTGCGCCGCCACGCCGGGCATCACGTCCACGCGCACGACCTGCCGGCGTTCCATTGAGCGGCGTGGCGGTTCTGGACGGGACGAACCTGCGCGGGACGACGCCGCAGCGGGCCGCCGCGGCGCTGCTGGCCGGTGGGCTGGCCATTGCGGTGAACACGGCCCTGCTGGCGGCAGCGGATGCCATCCCGCTCGTCACGGCGCGCGGCGGCCTGCTCAAGCTGCTCAAGGTCGCGTTTGGTGACACCCTGGCCCGGCTCGGCGCCGGGGCATTGTGGGCGCAGTCTGGGCTGCCGGCGCCGGGCAGCAACACGTTCCAACTGGGTTTCCATGTCGCCGTCGGCCTGGCGATGGCGCTGCTGTACGGGTTGGCGCTGGAGGCGCGGCTGGCCGGCCCGCCCTGGCGCAAGGGGCTGGCCTATGCGGCCGCCGTCTGGCTCGCCAACGCCTTCGTCGTCTTGCCCTTGCTTGGAGAGGGCATCGCCAGCAGCCGGTCCCTCAGCCTTCTCGGCATGGCCTACTTCGCCGCTGCGCACGCGGTGTTCTTCGTGGGGCTTGCCGTCCTGTTCGCGCGCGTCCTGCCCGCCTTCGCTCCCCGGCCCGCCCTCCCCCGTCATCACTGAAGGATCAACCCATGTCCCGCATCGCCCTGGCCGCTGCGCTTTCCCTCATGTTTCCCACGCTCGCCTTGGCTGCCGAGACCCTGCACGTCTACGGCCCCGGCGGCCCGATGCCCGCCGTGAAGGAGGCCGCCGCCGCGTTCAGTGCGGCGCACGGGATCACGGTCGAGGTGACAGCCGGGCCGACCCCAACGTGGATCGGGAAGGCGAAGGCGGACGCCGACGTCGTGTTCAGCGGCTCGGAGACGATGATGACGGACTTCGTCGCCGCCTTCGGCGGCCAGCTCGACCCCAAGACCGTGACGCCGCTTTACCTGCGTCCCGCAGCCATCCTGGTCCGGCCCGGCAACCCCGGGCGCATCACGGGCATCAGGGACCTGCTGAAGCCGGGCCACCGGGCGCTGGTGGTGAACGGCGCCGGGCAGAACGGGTTGTGGGAGGACGTGGCCGGCCGGCTTGGCGACATCGCCAGTGTGCGCGGCTTCCGCTCCAACGTTGTGACCTATGCCGCCAACAGCGCGCTCGCCCGGCAGGCATGGACAGAGGACGCATCGCTCGACGCCTGGCTGATCTGGTCCATCTGGCAGGTGTCAAACCCCACCCTGGCCGACCAGGTGGCCATCGAGCCGGAGTATCGCGTTTTCCGCGACGCAGGCGTGGCGCTGACGCAGAAGGGCGGGCAATCCGCTGACGCCAAGGCGTTCGTGGCCTACCTGGAGGGCCGGGACGGCGCCCGTATTTTCGCCAAATGGGGATGGATCGCCCCCGCGGCGCATTAAATAAGTCTGGCGGCTTCACCCAGTTCTATGGACGGGACGGAGCCTGCGGCCAGCCCTGCTGGCGCCGTTTGGCCGCCGCGACATAAAAGGGACATACCTGAAAGGGGCGGCACGGCCGCCATACCATCATGCCGTTCGCCATGGACGCGTTCCACCTTGCACGCGCGCAGTTCGCGTTCACGGTCGCCTTCCATATCGTCTTTCCTGCCTTCTCCATTGGCCTGGCCAGCTTCCTCGCGGTGCTGGAGGGGCTTTGGCTCTGGACCAAGCGTCCGGTGTTCATGGACCTCTACCGGTTCTGGCTGCGCATCTTCGCGGTCGGCTTCGCCATGGGCGTCGTGTCAGGCCTGGTCATGTCCTACCAGTTCGGCACCAACTGGAGCGTGTTCGCTAGGCTCGCCGGCCCCGTCGTCGGCCCGGTGATGGCCTACGAGGTGCTGACGGCGTTCTTCCTGGAGGCCGGGTTCCTGGGCGTCATGCTGTTCGGCATGACGAAGGTCGGCCCGCGGCTGCACTTCGCGGCAAGCTGCCTGGTGGCGTTCGGAACCCTGCTCAGCGCGTTCTGGATCCTGTCGGTCAACTCCTGGATGCAGACTCCGGCAGGCTACGCGGTCGCCGCCGACGGGCGCTTCCTGCCCACGAGCTGGCTGGCCATCATCTTCAACCCCAGCGTCTTCGTCCGCTTCCCGCACATGATCCTGGCCAGCTACCTGTCCGTCGCCTTCGTGGTGGGCGCGGTCGGCGCCTGGCACCTGCTGCGCGACCGCGCCAACCCGCGGGCGCGCATGATGTTCAGCATGGCCCTGTGGATGGCCGCCGTCGTCGCCCCGGCGCAGATCGCCATGGGCGACATCCACGGGCTGAACACGCTGGAGCACCAGCCCGCCAAGATCGCCGCCATGGAGGGCAGCTGGGAGCCGCGCAACGGCGCCCCCCTGACCCTATTCGGCCTGCCCGACATGGGGCAGGAGCGCACGAAGTGGGCCATCGAGATCCCGCACCTGTCCAGCCTGATCCTGACCCACAGCTGGAACGGCCGCGTGCCCGGCCTGCTGGAGTTCCCGCGGGAGGACCGGCCCAACGCCGCCGTCGTGTTCTGGTCCTTCCGCGTGATGGTCGGCATCGGCCTCGCCATGCTGGGCATCGGCGCCTGGAGCCTGTGGGCGCGCTACCGCCGCCGCCTGTACGACAGCACCTGGCTGCAGCGCACGGCGGTGCTGATGGGTCCGGCTGGCTTCGTGGCCATCCTGGCCGGCTGGGTCACGACCGAGGTGGGCCGGCAGCCCTATACCGTCTATGGCCTTCTGCGCACGGCCAAGAGCCTGGGGCCGGTCGGGCTGCCCGGCGTCGCCACCAGCCTGGCCGTGTTCGCCGTGGTGTACTTCGCCGTGTTCGGGTCCGGCGTGCTGATCCTGCTCCGCATGATGGGCAAGACGCCCGAGGCCGGCGACCCGGAAGTGCCGCCCATGCCGATCCGCACGGCCGGCATCGCACCCGGCCCGGCCGCGGCGCACGGTGACGTGCAACCCCAGCCGGCGGAGTAGGGTCATGAACGTCTCCATAGACCTTTCGACGGTCTGGGCGGGCCTGCTCGCCTTCGCCATCCTGATGTACGTGGTAGCCGACGGGTTCGACCTCGGCTGCGGCATCCTGTTCGCTGTCGAGCGCGGCCGGCAGGACCGGGACGTCATGGTGAACTCCATCGCCCCGGTGTGGGACGGCAACGAGACCTGGCTGGTGATGGGCGGCGCCGGGCTGCTGGCGGTGTTCCCGCTGGCCTACTCCATCATCCTGCCGGCGCTATATCCCACGGTGATCGGGATGCTGCTGGCGCTGGTGTTCCGCGGCGTCGCGTTCGAGTTCCGCTTCCGCGCCCACACCGAGCGCGGCCGGGCGCTGTGGGACTTCGTGTTCTTCGCCGGGTCCGTCCTAGCGGCGCTCTGCCAAGGGCTGACGCTGGGCGGGCTTCTGCAGGGTATCCGGGTGGTGGACGGCGCCTATGCCGGGGGCTGGTGGGACTGGCTGACGCCGTTCACCGTGCTGTGCGGGGTGGCTGTCACCATCGGCTACGCCCTGCTCGGCGCGACCTGGCTGGTGTGGCGCACCTCGGGCGGGCTGCACGACCGGGCGCGGTGCCAAGCCTGGTGGCTGGGCTGGGCGACGCTTGGCATGATCGGCGCTGTCAGCCTGTGGACGCCGTTCCTGCGGGGAGCCTTGGCTCACCGCTGGTTCTCGTGGCCCGGCATCCTGCTGACCAGCCCGGTGCCGGCGCTGGTAGTCCTGCTGGCCTTCACCTTCTTTCGCAGCCTGGCACGAGGACGGGAGCTGGCGCCGTTCCTGTGCGCGCTGGGGTGGTTCGTGCTGGGCTTCGCAGGGCTGGGCATCAGCCTGTTCCCGATGATCGTACCGCCGACACTCACGATCTGGGACGCAGCGGCACCGCGCGACAGCCAGGTGTTCCTGCTGATGGGCGCGGTGGTGCTGATGCCGATGATCGTGGCCTACAGCGGCTACGCCTACTGGGTGTTCCGCGGCAAGGTGCAGCACGATGCGGGGTATCACTAGGCATGGGTAACGCACCGTCCCGGTGGCTGTGGTTCGCCGGCCTGTGGGCGGCCAGTGCGGCGGCGACAGGCGTGGTGGCCTATGCGCTGCGCTGGGTGCTGCTGGGGTAGGGCGATGATCGAGCGTTACCGGGACCATGCCGCCAACGAGAGGACGTTCCTGGCCTGGGTGCGCACAGCGGTCGCGACCATGGCGTTCGGCTTCCTGGTCGAGAAGTTCGACTTGTTCCTGGAAGTCGCGGGCGTGTCGCTGGCGGGCCGGGCGCCGTCGCACGCAGGCCAGGTAGTCGGCGATGTCGCCGGGCTGGCGCTGATCGTCCTTGGTGGTGCCATGATGGTCGTGGCAGCAGTCCGCTTCCGCAGGACCGTGCGGGACATCGACAACGAGGCCATCGTGTCGGGTAGCGGGGTCCGGCTCGATCTCGTGCTCACCGGATTGCTGCTGCTTTTAGGGGCGGTGCTGTTCGGCTACCTGCTTTATACGGTTCTCCGCCGCATGTAACGGCGGCAACGGCAGCCATTGGATCGGAGTGCGGGCTTGGGACGGGGCAGGCGTGGCCTAGTCCTACGTTGCTTGTGCGTCAGCGTTGGCCGGATCAGACCGTCAGGCCCGGATGGGTGCGTGTCCGGCGATGACCGCCATTAGCGCATCCGCCGCCCGGCTGCTGTAGCGCTCGGCATGGCGCAGCACATGGAAGTCGCGGTCGGGTAAGGTGATCCCGGCCTGGTGCAGCAGCCCGGCTTCGATGCCGCCGGCAACGACGGAGGCGGACAAGGCCGCCGCGCCTGCCCCGGCCTCCACCGCCGCCCGCACGGCCTCGTTGGTCGGCAGCACCAGCGCGACCCGCAGGTGTTCGGGCGGGATGCCGAACCCTTCCAGCGCGGCCTCAAAGGCGGACCGGGTGCCGGAGCCGGGTTCCCGCAGCACCCAGGGGCTGCCGGGCAGGTCTGCAGGCGCGATGGCGTCCCCTGCGGCCCAGGGGTGCCCCGGCGCTACGACCACCACCAGCCGGTCCCGCGCCACGGTGGTGCTGCTCAGCGCGGGGTCGTTGACCACCCCCTCGACGAAGCCCAACTCCGCTGCGCCGTCGTGAACGGCGTCTGCGACCTGGAGCGTGTTGCCGACGGTCAGCCGAACCTCGACGCCGGGATACACCCGGCGGAACGCGACGAGGTGCCGCGGCAGCCAGTAGCTGGAGATCGTCTGGCTCGCTTGGACAACCAGCGTCCCGCGCACCAGGCCGCCCAGCTCGGCCAAAGCCAGCTCCGCTGCCGCGGCCCGGGCCAGCACGGCGCGGGCCTCGATCAGGAACACCCGCCCGGCCTCGGTCAGCTCAATCCCGCGCCCGACGCGGTGGAACAGCCGCGTGGCGTGCTGGCCCTCCAGGGCTGCGATGGCGGCGCTGGCCGCGGACTGGGCCAGGTTCAGCGCCCGGGCGGCCTGGGTGACATGCTGCCGCTCGGCGACGGCCACGAACACGCGAAGCTGCTCCAGCGTCATCCGGCGATGCCCAGCAGCCGGATCAGCCCCAGGCTGACGGCGCCCAGCGCCAGCAGCGACGCCGTGACCGCGACCACCACGCGCACGCCGGCCCGCGCCACCACCCGCACGTCCACGCCCAGTCCGAGCGCGGCCATGGACAGCACCGTCAGCACGGTGGCGACGCTGCTGATCGGCCCCAGCGCCACTTCCGGGATCAGCCCGGCCGAGCGCACGCCGGCCAGGGCCAGGAAGCCCAGGATGAACCACGGCACCAGGTGGTGGACGGCGATGCGGCCGGGCTTGGGCCGGTCGCCGGCGGTCAGGTGCGGCGCAGGCTCGTCGGTCTCCTCCCGCAGCCGGCTCGCCACCAGCGACAATCCCAGCACCACCGGCCCGAGCATCAGCACGCGAACCAGCTTGACCAAGGTGCCGATATGCACGGCCACAAGGCCCACCGGCGCCGTGGCCGCCAGCACCTGCGGCACGGCATAGACCGTCAGCCCGGCCAGCACGCCGTATTGCAGCCCCGTCATGTGCAGCAGCGGCACCAGCAGCGGCAGTGCCAGCACGACGATGACGCCCAGCACGGCGGTGAAGGCGATGGAAGACGCGACATCCTCGCTGTCCGCGCCGATTACCGGCGCCACGGCGGCGATGGCCGAGTTGCCGCAGATCGAGTTGCCGCACGCCACCAGCACCGCCATGCGCCGCGGCAGCCGCAGCGCCCGGCCGATGCCGTAGCTGAGCAGGATCGCCGCCGCCACCACGCCTGCTATGCCCGCCAGCAGGCCCGGCCCGGCCGCCATGATCGTCCCCACGCTCAGCGACGCGCCGAGCAACACGACCGCCACCTCAAGCAGCGTCTTGGCGCCGAACGCCACGCCGGCGTGCCAGCGCTCGCCCGGGGTCCAGGCGGTGCGGATCGCGGTGCCGATCAGGATGGCCACCACCAGCGCTTCCAGCCAGGGCCGGCCGAACACGGCCTCCTCCCCGGCTTGCAGCGCCATGGCGGCCAGGGTGACGACGCCGCACAGCAGCAGGCCGGGCAGCAGGCGGACGGCGCCGCTTGTCAGCCTTCTATGCAAAGGCAGCTTGGCAGGTGCCGCAGGTGGGACTTGGTCGGCTGGGGCGGCGAGGTCTGACATGGGCGATGCGGCCTTCGTTCTGATAGCTGCAACGTGGCCCGCGGCGACCTATCTTACCAATGGTGGATAAAGCTAGAACCAATCGGAACCGGCGATGGATAAGCTGGGCTACTTGGCGCCCTTGATGCTGTCGAGGTAGGCGACGATTGTTTTGGCGTCCTCGTCCGACACCGGCGCCTTGTAGACGGCGATCATCTTGTGGACCTCGGTTTCCCAGGTGGCACGGGTCAGGGACGGCTGGTTCAGGATCATGCCGACCGAGTGGCAGGCAGCGCAGTTCGCCTCGGCCGCCTCTACGCCCGGACCCGGCGGGAACGCGCGGTCGCTGCTGGGCAGGTCCACGCTAAGTGACGCCAGGGTGAACCCGTTGCCGGACACTGTGGTGGCCGCAGTACCGGATGCCAGTGCCGCCGGTGCCGGTGCCACCGCCGTTGCGGCAGGCGCGGGTGCCGCTGCGGACGGGGCCACAGCGGGCGGAGCGGCCGCAACCTGGACAGCAGGGGCGGCCGGTGCCGCTGCCGCCACGGCGAGGCCGGGCGTCGTGGGCGGCAGCGGCGCGTCCGCCTTGGGATGGCCGATGGCGAACAGGGCCAGGCCGCCAAGGACGACGGAGCCATAGGCGACGGTATTGATGCTGAGCATGGCGGTACGCCTCCGGAGGGGGATGGGGTCAGGCCGCCAGGAGGCGGGTCGTCTCGATCACGTTGCGCATGAAGCCGCTGGGGTTCCAGTTCGGCGTGGCCGGCTGTGCCAGCCCGTCCGTGTTGGTGGCGCGCACCATCACGGCGCTGCTGCCCGCCGGCAAGTCCAGCGTCGCCGTCCAGGCCCGGAAGCTGTAGCGGCCTTCGTCCGCGCCCAGCGCCGCCGGGGTCCAGGTCGCGCCGGCATCGGTGGACAGATCCACCGCACGCACGCCCACGGCCCCGCCCAGCGCAATGCCACGTAACAGGGTCAGCCCGGCCTTCACCGCCGCGCCATCGGCCAGGTTGGTGACGAAGGAGCGCGGCACCATGCGGTTGATCGGCACCATCTTGACCCCGGCCTGGCCCGGCTTCATGTCGGCGCCGGGCGTGTCGGGGATGGTGTAGGCCACCTTGGTCCAGAAGTTCTCGTCGGGGCCGTCCAGCACCTCGATCTCTTTCACCATCTTGACCCAGTAGGTCGAATACCAGCCCGGCACCACCAGACGCAGCGGCGCGCCGTGCAGGATGGGAAGCTGCTCGCCGTTCATGGCGTAGGCCAGCATCACCTCGCCGTCCCGGGCGTGATCTATGTCGAGCGACTTCATGAACTTCGGCGCGGTGTCCACCACCGGGTCGTCCATCCCGGCGAAGCGCACCCGCTGCGCCCCGGGCTTCACCCCGGCGCGGTCCAGCACGTCGCGCAGCCGCACCCCCATCCACCGCGCGTTGCCCATCGCGCCGTTCGACCACTCGCCGCCCGCCACCCTCGGCGCAAAGTAGCCGCGCGAGTTGCCGGAACACTGGTTGACCGCGGCCAGCTCCACCCGCGGCAGGGCCAGGATGTCCTGCAAGGTGAGCGACTGCGGCGCGCCGACATGGCCGGTGACGGCCAGGCGGAAACTGGTCACGTCCACCTGCTCCGGGATCACGGCCCAGTGCCAGCGCACGAAGAACCGGTCGTTGGGCGTGAACACATTCCCGCCGGTGCCCGGGTCGAACACCGCAAACGGCGTCTCCAGCAGCGGCGGGCGGGTGCGCTGCAGGATCATCGGACCCTTGTGCGGGAAGGCCGTCGTGACCTCGCGCTCGCCGGGGCCGCCCGGCAGGGGCAGCGTCGCGGTCTCGGCCCAGGCCCGCCGGCCCGCAAGGCCCATCCCGGCAAGACCTAGCCCGCCCAGGGCCGCCTTGCCGAGGAAGGAACGGCGCCCGCCGGATGTGGCCGTCATGTCGCGCAGATGCATGGATGTTGTTCCCTCTGATGTATCGTGGACGGCACGGGACAGCGCGGCGGCTATGCGGCGAGGCTGTGCGAATGGACATGCGTCCCGGCATGGCGGGCCAGGATGCCCAGCGCCCGCTGCTCCAGCTCCGGCGACCGGGTCCGCACCCACAGCAGCAACCCGCCCTCGGCAAGTTGCCCAGTGAGATTTGCCGCGTGATGCCGGGCCAGCAGGGCCGCGAGCGCCGCGCCTACGACGGCCCCGGCGCCGCCGCTGACGACGGTCAGGCCGCCGATGGCCAGCATCCCGGCCCCTGCGGCGCCGGCAGCCCAGGCCGCCCCGAATGCGGGCAGGATGGCGAAGCCGCCGATCAGCGACCCCTCGGCGTTGCCCAGCGCCTCGGTGCAGAAATGGTCGGTGCGCGGCGTGGCCGGGTCGTCGGCCAGCGCCTCCGGCGCGCGGCCAGCGGTCGTGTCGTCCTCGGCGCCACACAGGCTGAGTTTGCACCGCGCGAAGCCGTGGGTCAGCAGGTCGTCAATGGCGTCTTGCAGGTCCTGCTCGCGGCGGAAGATGCTGACGGCCTCCCGGACCGGGGTCACGAAGCCGTCAGGCTCTGCCTGCGCCGGGTTGGCCATGGATGCCTCCTGCTTGCTGTCTACTGTTTGCTGTCTGCCAGCATAGGTGGACCTCGCCCGTGGGCAGCGCCAACAGCGGGTGGCGCTGGGTTTGATCGCCTGCCGCGATCGGTCGCCGTAGCGGCGTTGCGGACCCTGTCCGGCGCCCTTATCCCAGCATGGGGCCGGCTGATTGCAACGGTCCGGCCTGGGGCGCCGGCGAACGCTCGCCCCCGGGCAGACCAAGGCGAAACCGGGATGACAACGATGCATCCGGCGCAAGGCGTTCCTGGTGCGGCGGACTGCGGACCCCGCGTGCCTAGCCAACCGGCATAACGACCATGAGGAGACCACGTTCATGCGGCCACTTGCCCGTTCCACCCTCGCTGCAATCCTGGGCGCCATCCTGGCGCTCCCGGCTGCCGCGCACGAGGTTCCCGATCCCTCCATCAAGCACAACGCCCGCGACGGCGTAGTCCGCCTGTATGGCGCCGGTGGCCCCGACACCGCCTTCAAGAAGGTGGCCGAGGCATTCACCCGGGAAACCGGCATCAAGGTCGAGGTCACAGGCGGGCCGGAGCCGACCTGGTCGCGCAAGGCGCAGGCGGACGCCGACATCCTGTGGGGCACGGCCGAGGAGGACATGGCCGCCATGCTGGAGACCTACTCCGTCTTTTCGTGGAACGACGTAACCCCGATCTACCTCCGCCCGGCGATCATTGCGGTCAAGAAGGGCAACCCGAAGGGCATCCATGGCTTCGAGGACCTGCTCAGGGACGGGATGCGGATCATCGTCACCGAGGGGGCCGGCGTTGCGAACACCTCCGGCACCGGCGTTTGGGAGGACGTGGCGGGCCGCACCGGCAGCCTTGACGACGTAAGGCGCTTCCGCCGGAACATCGCCGGCTTCGGCAAGGGCAGCGGGCCGAGCTTCAGGATGTTCGTCGAGAAGGACGCGGACGCCTGGATCACCTGGCCGGACTGGCCCATCACCCATGCCGACAAGGCGGACTTCGTGGAGCTGTCCGAGCAGCGCCGTATCTGGCGCGACGTCAATGTCGTGCTGGCGCCCGACGCCGATCCGGAGGCCAAGCAGTTCCTCGACTTCCTCAACAGCGCCCGCGGTGCAGAGATCATGAAGACGGAGGGCTGGGTCCGATAAGGCCCTCGTTCGGCGCGTAGTTCCAATGCGTCGGTGCAATCGCACTGTCAGGATTAGGATTGGCAGCGGCCGCTGCCCACCGACGCATTGGTTCCCTGCCACGGCCGCCTATGCCTTTCCCCCTCCGCGGTCGCTCGACCGTGTATGAGTTCCTGACGGTAGTCGTTGCCATGGACCTCCTGCGTCCTTGAGGCTGCCCTGGCGGTCAAACGAACCCTGGCGGGCAGCGGGCCACTCTGGAAGGTATGAACCGGCCTCCAACCGTGACGCCACCTATCTCGGCACTTAGCAAGCTGATCTTTCTTGGCTATTTGGATGTTTGTTGGGGTCACCACCGGCGCCGGTCGTGACTCCATCCGTTAGGAAAATCCCCATGTCGAGGCATAAACTTGCAGCGCTTGAAGACGGGGTTGGCAGCGGACGCCAATCTACACTCATGATGCGCAACACGACGCCGATGGGCGCATTCGATGCACCTGCATGGCCATGTGTTCCAGGTCGTTGCGTTGGACGGCGTCCGCTTTCGGGGTGCGGTCCGCGACAGCGTGCTGGTGCCGGCCCAGGCCGAGGTGACGGCCGCGTTCGACGCCGACAATCCCGGCCGCTGGGCATTCCACTGTCATAATCTCCATCGTCAGGCGGCCGGCATGATGACCACACTGGAACACACGGCGTAACGGAGCCGCGATGGCTATGCTGTCGCGTGAGTTGAACCAGGAAGGAACAGCCCAATGGCCATCCAGAGCGTGAAGCAGCTCGTCGCGGAAGCCGCTACAGCAACGGAGCAGGTTTCCCCTGCGGAGGCGGTGGCCCTGATCGGCCAGCCGGACGTCGTGTTCGTGGATGTGCGGGAGCAGTCCGAGCTGGATGCGACCGGCAGGGTCGCAGGGTCCTTGCACATCCCCCGCGGGCTGCTGGAGGCGAAGACCGATCCCGGAAGCCCGACGCATGATCCGGTCCTGTCGAGCGGCAAGCGGCTCGTGACCTACTGCGCCACCGGCGCCCGGGCTGCGCTCGCGGCCAAGACGCTGGCCGACATGGGCGTGACGCGGGTTGCGCATGTGCATGGTGGCGGGTTCGAGGCATTGCGGGCGGCAGGAGCGGCAACGGCCACCTGAATGCACGTGCGAGCAGCCGGCCAGCCGATTGGCTTTGGGGAACGCGCCGGTGTCCGGCTGCTGCCGCAACCAGTCCGTGACTACTGTGCTGGTGCGGTCGGGCCGCAGGTCGATCACGCGCCGACATTCCAGGTCCACCACAACCGTGCCTTAGGTGCGCCCGATCACGGCACTACTGCCCTTGGACGCCGCAGCCGCAAGGCGGGCCGAGCAGGACAAGGAAGCCGCTCAAATTGCGTCCCTCGCGCGTCGGTTCGCCGCTCTTGTCTGCGGATGCGGCACCGGGCAGCCGGCACGTCCCGCAATGCCTTCGGCCGACTTGAACGCCTGGCTCGTCGGGGCGCGCGCGTGCGGCATCGATGCCGTCGAGACGTTTGCCGCCGGGCTGGTGCAGGATGGCCCCGCGGTGCGCGCCGCGCTTACTGAAGCCTGGAGCAGCGGCCAGGCCGAAGGCCAGATCAACCGCCTCAAGCTGCTGGAACGACAAAGCTATGGCCGCGCCGGCTTCGACCTGCTGCAACAACGCGTTCTGATAGCGGCATGATCCACGCAAAACGCGGGAGAGTCACAGGGACCAAGGAGGATCAGTTCTCTCCAGTCGGCGGGACCGTGCGGCTGCGGCTCCACTCCGGCGAAGGAAGCACCGTGATCGAGGTGGCCGACAACGGGCCCAGCATCGCGCCGAACAGGCGCGACGCCGTGTTCCAGCGCTTCCACCGTGGGGACCGCAGCCGAGGTACGGCCGGCAGCGGGCTGGGCCTTGCCCTGGTGGGCGCCATCGCTGAGCTGCGCAGCTTCACGGTCAGCATCGACAATACGGCGCCGGGCTGCATCGTCTGGCTGGTGGCGCCGGCTACGGCGCACTTCTGGCCGTCCTGAGGTGCTGCGCCGAGGAGGGTTCCAGTCCATGCTGGCCACCGCTGGCATCAAAGCTGTGCCCGGAATGGAGTTTGAGCACCGATGCGCGTCCTGGTGATCGAGGATGACGCCGCCACGGCGGACTACTTGGCCAAGGGGCTGCACGAGGCCGGGCACGTCGTCGAGGTGGCACGCACGGGGCGCGACGGGCTATTCCTGGCGTTGAACGAAGCGTTCGACGCCATCATCGCCGACCGGATGCTGCCCGGCGCCGATGGCCTGAGCATCCTGCGCGCCGTGCGCGCGACCGGAAACCGCACGCCCGTCCTGATTGTCACGGCCATGGGCGAGGTGGAAGCGCGGGTGGACGGGCTGGACGCCGGCGCCGACGACTACCTGGCCAAGCCCTTCGCTTTCAGCGAGCTGCGCGCCCGGCTGGACGCCATGACCCGGCGGGCCGGCGCCACGCGGGACGGTGAGCCGTCCGTCCTGCGCGTGGCGGATGTGGAGCTGAACCTTTTGCGCCGCACGGTCCGTCGGGCCGGGCGCCCGGTGGAGCTGCTGCCAACCGAGCTGCGTTTGCTGGAATTCATGATGCGCCACCCCGGTCAGGTGCTGACGCGCACCATGTTGCTGGAGCGGGTGTGGGATTTCAACTTCGACCCCACCACCAACGTGGTGGACGTGCACGTGAGCCGGCTGCGGCGCAAGCTGGACGCGGCCCGCCCGTTGGGTACAGATACGCCGCTCTTGATCCGTACCTTGCGGGGCGCAGGCTACATGCTGGGCGGGAACGGCTGACGCGTGGCGCTCCGGCACAGCTTCGCTTGGCGGGCTGCGGCGCTCTCGGCGGCGCTCGTCGTGCTGGTATGCGGCCTGGGCTTCGGTTGGGGTTATTGGCGGGTGGAGCAGGCGCTTGCTGCGCAGCTTGACGCCGCCATCGCTACCGAGGCCGAAGGCTACCTCGAAGACTATGAAGCGCTCGGGCCACAAGCGTTCGCCCTGGGCATAGCGGCGCAGGCCCGCCGCCGTGGCGCGGTGGTGTTGCTGCGGACCGCAAATGGGACGCCCGTTGCCGGCCTCCTGGCGGATGCGCCGCCGGGGCTGCGCGGGTTCGGGACGGTCCAGGCCGCCGATGGAAGAAACCTTCGGTTGCTTGGGGCTATACTGCCGGGCGGGTTGCAGCTTGTTGTCGGCGCCGACTTGGCGCCCGTGCGGCGCGGGGCCGCGGCTTTGACGGGAGCGCTCCCGGTAGCGGGCCTGATGGCGGCAGGCGCGGCGTTGCTGCTGGGCTATGTCGCCGCCCGCCGGCTCGAACGCCGCCTCGCCCGGGTGTCCGCGGCGGCGCAGGGCGTGGTAGCCGGCAACCTGTCCCGCCGCTTGCCCCTTGCCGGGCGCGGGGACGAGTTCGACCGGCTCGCGGGCGCCGTCAATGCCATGCTGGCGCGGATCGAAGCCCTGGTGGAGGGGTTGCAGGCCACCACCACCAGCATCGCCCACGACCTGCGCAGCCCGTTGTTCCGGCTGCGCCAGCAGCTTGAAACGGCAGCCGTGCGCCCGCGCGAGCCTGTGGCGGACGCCGCGACGCTGGACGCGGGCCTGGCCGAGCTGGACGCCGTGCTGGCCACGTTCTCCGCCCTGTTGCGCATCGCGCGGGCCGAAGCCGGGCTGAAAGGAGGCAGCTTCACGACCGTGGACCTGTCCGCCTTGGCGCGCGACGTGGCGGACACCTATGCGGCGGTGGCGGAGGAGGCCGGGCAATCGTTGCAGGCCGCCATCCCGCCGGGCGTGCAGGTCGAGGGCGACGGCGCGCTGCTGCGCCAGGCGGTCGCGAACCTCCTTGAGAACGCGCTGGCCCATGGCGGCGCGCAAGCCCGGTTGGAGGTG
>JAABUM010004745.1_pt1 | contig 15006 bp, 15 predicted proteins | sample 5559161 | NCBI WGS metagenome assembly JAABUM01 (sample SAMN10711868, study PRJNA513369) | rock metagenome | isolation source: Antarctica rocks | place: Antarctica: Victoria Land, Siegfried Peak nord
GCCGCTGCGCTCCAGCCTACCCCGTGGACGCCGCCCCCGGCGGTCTACCACGAAGTGCGGCAGCGCCTCGTCGCCCGCGACGGGCTACTCGCGATGCGGACGCAGGCGCGCAACCGGCGCCACGCCCTGCAGCAGTGGCCGGTGGTCGTCGCGGGGGTGCGCCAGCACCTCGACGAGCTGATGGCGGATCTCGACCGCCGAATCGCCGCGCTGGAGGCCGAGATTGCGACCGTACTCAAGGAGAGCGTGTGGGCAGAGTCGCTGGCATGCCTGACGAGCGCGCCTGGGATCGGCCTCGTCACGGCGGCCTGGCTCCTGGCGAGTACGCTGAATTTTGCGCTCTGTACCGGGCCGGAGGCCCTCAGCGCCTACGCCGGGCTGGCCCCGATGCCGCGCGAGTCGGGGCGCAGCAGCCGCGGACGGGCGACCATCGGCCACGACGGGAACGGCCGCCTCCGCACCGCGTTGTATATGGCGACCCTCAGCGCCGCCCGCTGCAACCCTGCCATCAAGGCCTTCTACCAGCGGCTGCGCGCGGCCGGCAAGCCGATGAAGGTCGCGCGCTGCGCCGCCGCGCGGAAGCTGCTGCACCAGGCCTGGGCGCTCGGCTCCAAGCTCCAGCGCTTCGACCCGGATCATCAACAACAACACCACGATGCCTTGCTCGAGCTCGCGGCTTGACAGACCAATACCGTATCTCTTTATCCGTCCGAAACCATGCGGACGGATAAAGAGCCAGGACAGCGGTTCCCTCGCCACAAGCACCTCGCCTCGTGGGCGGGGGTCTGCCCCGGCAACAAGCAGAGCGGCGGCAAGCGCCTGAGCGGCAAGACGACCAAGGGCAGCGTCCGGCTCCGGGCGGCCCTGACCGAGGCGGCCTGGGCCAACGCCCGGAGCACGACCGGCTACCTGGGCGCGCAGTTCCGACGCCTTGCGCCCCTGCTCGGGCGCCTGAAGGCCCTGGTGGCCGCGGCCCACAGCCTCATCGTGATCATCTACCACGTCCTCCGGGAACACCGTCCCTACGCCGATCTGGGGCCAGACTACTTCGCCACCCTCGAGGCCGAGCGCGTCGAGCGGCATCACGTCCGGCGGCTCAACGCCCTGGGCTACAGCGTCACCCTCACCCCATTACCGGCACCGGAGCCGGTGCCTGCTTGAGGTCCGGGAACGGGGATTTTCGAGGGAATGCCCCAACGACACTTGCTCGCCGGTTGACCGTACCAACTGGCCCGTGTAGCGGTGGCGGTGCTCGTCGTTTCCCGGTGGCATACGTCACATAATGGCGGTGTGTGTGGTTATCGAGTCGAGACCTTCGGGATCGGCGATGGGTCGTCGAGCGGCAGCGCGACGAAAAGATGCACGAGTTGGGGGTCGAACTGCGTGCCCGCCGCCGCCGCCAGTCGGGCGAGCGCGTCTGCCCGACCGATGCCACGGCGATAGGGGCGGTCGGAGACCATGGTGTCGTAGGCGTCGCAGATCGCCAGGATGCGCGCACCCAGCGGGATCGCCTCCCCTTGCATCCGGAGGGGATAGCCGTTCCCATCCCACCGCTCGTGGTGGTAGCGTACCAGCGGCAGGATCTCCTGTAACGCGCCCAGCGGCGCGAGGATACGCGCCCCGATATCCGGGTGGGCGCGCACGATCGCCCACTCGTCGTCCGTCAGCCCGCCCGACTTGTTCAACAGCGCTTCGGGCACGCCGATCTTGCCGATATCGTGCAGCAGGCCACCGATCCGGACGGCCTCGATCTCGCCGGGGGAACAACCGACGGCGCGCGCCAGCGTCACGCCGAGCGTCGCGACATGCCGGGAGTGGCCTTCGGTGTAGTGATCCTTGGCATCGAGGGTCGCCGCGAGGGCGGTAACGGTCTCCACCGTCTGCACGGAATAGCCCTCCTCGCCCCCCGCCCCCGCGCCTGGCTGGGAACGCAGGGCGGCGAGGCGAGTGAAGCGGCGCTCGAGATCATCGACGACGCGAGGCCCCCACCGCGCGTTCGGCAGCGATAGATGGCCGGTAACCTGGGCGAAGAGGGCGTCGAGCCCGCGAGCCGTGCCGAGGTCGGTCGCCAAGCAGACCTGATTGCGCCCGATGTGCTTCGCCAGGTACATCGCCAGGTCGGCGTTATAGAGGAGGAGATCCCGACCGTCGCCGTGCTCGGGGAAAGCCGCCACGCCGATACTGACCGTGATCGCGGCCGAGAGATATTCCTCGGCATTCGCGTCGTCCGCCAAGTCGGCGACTCGCGTTCGCAGCCGCTCGGCCAGCGCCGAGCCGGCCTGGAGATCGGTATCCGGGAGGATGAGGACGAACTCCTCGCCGCCGTAGCGGGCCGCATAGTCGCCCCGCCGCAGGCTCCGCTGGAGCGCCCCCGCCACCGCGCGCAGCGCCCCATCGCCCGCCGCATGACCGAAGGCGTCGTTGTAGTTCTTGAAGTGATCGATGTCCAGCATGAGGACGCAGAGGGCAAACGCCTGTTGCCGCGCGCGCGCCACTTCCTCGGCGAGGCGCTCCTTCAGGGCGCGGTGGTTCGGCAGGCCGGTGATGGGATCGGTCGCCGCCTGCTCCCGCGCCAGCTGGTACAGGCGGGCGTTTTCCAACGTCACCGACGCCTGGTTGGCGAATGCACCGACAACATCCGCGTCGTTTGGTTCGAACGCGTCCGGTCGCAGCAGGAGGAGGTCGCCCGCCCAGCGCCCGCCGAGCAGGATCGGCGCGCGCAGCAGCGCCGCCTGCGGGATCGCCTGCCCGCCCACGCCGAGCAGTTCCGCGTCGCGCGCCAGCTCGTGGCGCGTGATCGTCGCGCCGTCCGGCGGCGCGAGCCGATCCGGGAGGCCGCTCTGGAGGATCAGCTTCGCGAGATACGCGGCCGCCGGCACCACATCGGTGTGGCGACCGCCCGACTCGCCCCCCCCCGGTGCAGGGTCGCGCAGATCGAGGATCGCGATATCGGCCCCTACCAACGCCCGACCGTGCGCGACGAGCCGCGTCGCCACCGCGGCCGGGTCGAGGCTCGCTGTCAACGCCGAACCGGCCGTGTGCAGCGCGCGGGTCCGATCGAGCTGGCGCGCGAGGGCCACCTCGGCCGCGCGTGCCCGATCGCCGAGATGCCCCGCGAACACGGCGGTCAACGCGACGAATCCAACCTTGAGGAGGAACTGCCCGTACGAGTCGTGTGCTGTCGCGCGTATCCCCATGCCGACAAGCCCATAGCCGAGACCGACCACGATGCTCGAACCGAGCGCGACCCCGCGCCCGAAGCGGATCGCGGCGTGGACGACGAGCGGGAAGTACGCCAGGAAGAAGGGCGAGTCCTCCCCGCCGGTCGCGGCGATGAGTGCCGTAGCCATAACGATGTCGAACAGCCCGTAGGCGTAGGCGGCGAAAAGCCACGGGGCGCGCCCGCCATGGACCACGCGGCTGAATAACAAGTTGTAGGCGGCGACCACCGCCAGACAGAGATAGAGCGCAAAGAGGTGGGTACCCGAGGCCACGAAGGGCGCGAGCGCCGCGCACAACGCGGCACCGATCCAGCGGATCTGGGTGATCCGCCGCTCGGTGGCCAGGTTCTCGGGGGAAGTCGGGGAGGTGTGCATGGAGGCGAGACGAAGTGCCAATGGCAACGGGTGGGGCGACCCGATGCGCCACTCGCCCGGCCGCGTGGCCCTTTCCGTGGCGCGCGGCTCGTCGGCTCCCTCGGATATGGTGTGTCGCGCCACCGTTCCCCTCACTCCGCGCGATGTACGCCGATGCCTTCGCGACACCATTACCACCGGCGGCTATGGTCGGGTTCTTTGTCCGGCGCATGGCCTATCTTGCCATGCACGATGACGCGATAGATCGCCATGGTCACTCCACACAGTATAGCAAGCCCGACGCGCACAACACGTGGTGGGCATAGTATTTTGGTCCCCACTGGATACGGTTCGATGGCCTCACTCGCGGTAGGTGTGGTAGTCATGGGCGGCATAGATGGCGACAACGACATCCGTCACGCGAACCATCGCGGCCGCGGTCGCCCCGGCACCGGTCGCCGCCGGATGCGCGTGACAACGCGCCATGCTGCTCGCGAGCCGCGCCTGGAGCGTGGCGAGGATCCTGTCACGCGCGACCGTGGCCGCTACCGTGGGTTCGGCGGACACTATTTCCGCACGAAGCGCGGTGAGCGTATTGAACCCGCCCTCCGACTCGTCTTTCTCCCATGTGCACAGGTCGTTGGCGAGCCGGATCGCGAGGGCACACTCGCCCGCCAACGCGGTCGTCGCGGCCAGCCGCGACACCAGGCCCGGCTCGCGCCCGACGATCGCGCCGACCGCCAGATAGGGGCGGACCCCGATGCTGTCGACGAGCAAGGGCAACGCGGCGGCGTAGCTCGGCGTCGGAGCGTCGGTCCGTCCGAGCCCTCGTTGCCGGACGATCGCGGCGATCGTCGCGCGGCAGGAGTGCTCCCACCACAGGCGCACCGCAGACGGCGGATGGTAGTTGTCGAGCAGCACGACGATTTCCCGCAGTGCGGCGTCGAGTTGCTCTGCCATCTTCTCCAGCCGCAACGAGCCGACGTGCCGCTCGCCTTGGTCGGCCGTGATGAGCCCGCCATAGTGTGTCGCCAGTGCGTTGAGCACGGCGGTATCGGTGTCACGCTCGTCCACCAGCGCGTCGAAGGCGACGATCCAGAGCGAGACCAGCGCGGCGAGCGCACGATCGGCGCGCCGGGCCATCGGCAGGTAGGCGACCGTCGTCGCCGCCAGGGCCGGGAAACGGGCCGGATCGAACAGCGGGTACCGCGTCGACCAGGCCCACAGGTCGGCAGCGACCTCGGCGCGCAGGGCCTTGTCGGGGGGGTGCCGCCCATCGCGCACCGTCACCACGGCCGACAGCAGAGGAGCAGCGCGGAGATCACCGCCGAGCGGACGATCGCGTAGGGCGTGTAGAGCCCTTTGCCGATCCACAACTCGGGATAATCGGTGTCATCGAAGCGCCCGGCCAGGAATCCTGCGCCGCGTGCCAGTGCCGCCGCCGAGCGCGGATCGTCGCTTACGCCGAGCGCGTGCAGCGTCTGCAACGCATAGGCCGTCTCCTCGCTCGTGCCGCCGTAGCGACCCCAGGATCCGTCCGGTCGCTGCGTCTCCAGGAGCCACGGGCGGGTCCCGCCCAGCAACTCGTCGGCGATGCCTCGCGACGCGAGGGTGACCTGGGCCGTCGCGTAATAGGGCGAGACATGCCACTTGTCCTGCCAGTACGCCCCGTCGATCCGCTGTTCCCCCAGGAAACGCACGATCTTGGCGATCAGCGGCATGTAGCGTGGCAGCGTCCCGGTCGCCCCGACTTGCAAAGCTTCCAGTACGCGCGCGTTGACGGTGTTCGAGGTGTTACGCTCGAAGGGGAAGGTCGAGAACCACCCCTCGCGCTCGAATGGGCGCAGCAACTCGAGATCGACCGAGTATCCCGCCCGCCCGAGGACAATCAGCGCCATCGCGGTGTCGTCGCAATCGGCCTGCAAGCCCTCGCGCGACATGCCGAGTCCCGCCGCGGTGAGCGAATCGAGCAGGTATCGCCGGTGGGGATCAATCCCGGCCGCCTCCACGCCGGCGAGCCCCAGATTGTAGAGCACCCAGCCGCGCTCGAAAATCTCGAACGGGTAGATCGTCGGGACGCCGCCATTGAGGGCCTCCCCCATCACCCGCTGCAGATACCGCTCCGCAGCGTCGTCGCGCGCGTGCGCCAGGACATGTGCCGTCGCCGAGGGCGAGCAGCCGTAGGAGCCATTCAGGCCCCGCAGTCGCAGGACGCGCTCGGCGTCGATCTCGCGCCCGAGGAATTCCAGCGAATGGAGCAAGGTCGTCGGGGCATTGTAGAGATAACCGGCGGGGATCTTCCGTAGCTTCTCATCGCGCAACGCGAGGACCGGGGCGAAGGACTCGTAGGGCAGCGACAGCCCGCGCTGTCGCGCTGCGACGAGGAGCTGCGGCACCAACAGCTCGAACGCCACCGTCTCGTGCGGTGCCCCCTGCCAGTCGCGCGCATGGTCCCAGATGTAGGCCGTACCTTCCCGGATCGCCGGACTGGCCCAGGCGTCCGGCAATTCGGCCAGTCGCACGAGTGCCGCCAGCGTCGAGACGAGGCGATCGTGCCCGGTTTCGATCCGCCCGCCCCAGGAGCCGTCCGCGTGCTGATGGCGGCGCAACCACTCGGTCGCCGCCGGGAAAGCCGCGCGACCCGGGTCGCGGGCGGCGACGAGACGGGCGACGATCGCCGTGTCGTAGGCCGTCTCCGAGACGGTGCCGTCCCGCAGGCTGGCGACGAGCTGCCGCGCCGCGCCGACCAGTCGCCGCCGGTCGACGGACGCCGGGGCGTCGATGAGCGAGGCGACGGGCAACAGCGCCCGTGCCCGATCCCGGCGGGTCAGCCGACTCGCGCCCCGACCGCCGCTCACCTCGCGTGCCATGGCGCACCTCCCGATCCCCGGATTCCGACGGCTCGGTACCCGCCGACGCCGCGCCGCGCCGCTCGGCACCGATGGCGGACATCGCCGTCGAGCGCTCGCCTCGCCCTTCGGCGGTTGGGGGCTTCAGTACCGAATCGTATAGGCCGGATGGGTAGTTGCCAATAGCCTATATAAGCTATTGGACGTTGTCAATGAGCCACCATGATCTCTCCAGGGCTTATGCGTGAGTACGTGGCGGGCGTTGTCTGTATATTAGAGTGGGAGTGGGGCGAGCTGGGCTTGACTCGTTTCCACGGACACCCGAACATTGGGCCTGAGCCCGAGATCTGCGGTGCGAAGTCAAGAGGGACGATGCTTAAAAGAGGGCGTGTCCTTTTGGCAGCACGAAATCGCCCTCGGCCGCGCGGTGCGGGGGCGGTGGCACTGGGATGCCCGGGTGCAGGCCGACGGCGGTCAGCCGACCGCAGCCGCCTGGCGGGAGCGACGGCTGCGACCCGGCCGACGAGCCGTCGGGGTGGTGCCCTCCTGACGATCCTGCCGTTGCGCCGGCGTGCGGTACAGCGTGTCGGTGCGCAGCAGGGCATCGACGAGCCGCACCAGCTTCCGGGCGGTCAGGACCAACGCGCGCTTGTGGGCGTGCTTGGTGGATTGCGCGAACTTCGCCCGGTAATAGGCGGCGTACTCTGGGCAGTGGAGTCGGACGCTGTTGGCCGCCTCCACCAGGTAATAGCGTAGGTAGACATTCCCGGACTTGCTCATCGCGGTGTCCTCGGCCTGGAAGGTGCCCGACTCGTGGGCCTTCCACACCAGCCCGGCATACTGCGCCAGCGCCGCCTCGTCGCTGAAGCGGGTAATGCCGCCGATCTCCGCGACGAGGCCGGCGACCCAGACTGGCCCGAGGCCGGGGACGGAGGTGAGGGTCTGCGGGATCGCCTTGAGCTCCTGGGCGATGGCCTTGTCCACCGTCCGCAGCTGCGTCTGCAGGGTGCGGATCGTGGCCATGGTCGTACCGAGGACAACGGTAAGCGGGTCGTCGAGCACTCTGTCGAGCCGGAAGGAGTCACGCGCCGCGCGCTGCAGGGTGGCCGCCAGGGCCGCCGGGTCCTTGAAGCGGCCACGGCCCTTCTCGGCGAGGTAGGGGGCCAGCGCGTCGAGCGACGCCTGGGCCAATTCCTCGGTGGTGAACTCCTCCAGCACCGCGCAACTCGTCGTGCCGAAGGGGTCGTGGAACGGGGCGGCCTGACCGAAGCCCGAGAAGCGCAGGAACAGGAAGGTGAGGAAGTAGCTCTTCTCTCGCGCCAGTGTCTCGGCCAGGTGGACGCGGAAGCGCGTGAGGCGCTGGACCGGGGCGTAACGCAGGTTCAGCTCGAACGGTGGCGGCAATTGGCGCCCGAAGCGGAGGCGCTCGGCGATGACGTAGGCGTCGGCGCGATCGGTCTTGGGGAGGGCACCATAATGCTTGCGGAAGTCGTGGACGAGCTTGGGGTTGAGGGCGTACACCCGCGGGCGGTAGGGGGCGAGCACCGGCGCGTCCTTGAGGGTACACGCCAGGTGCCACCAGTACAGGCCGGTCGCCTCCATCCCGATTCGCAGCTCGTTGACGCCGTGCTCGCGCGCCAGTGTGGCCAGCCGCTCGGTCAGCGCGTCGGCCCCCGGCAGGCTATTGGGCGCGGTCCAGCGGGGCACCGGCTCGCGCCCGTCGCCGAGCAGGAAGCAGACCGCAGCCTCCTGCTGGCTCACATCCAGGCCAACATAGCTCAGCATGCCCTCCTTCCTTTCTGTGCCGGTCGGCTAGGCCGGGCGCGGATGGCGGCGCGACAGCCTCGTGCGTCATCAGAACTCACCCGCAGCGCCGAGTGCGCGCCCGGTGGGCTGCCCCCGCCGGACCCGCCGAGTGCGCGCCCGGTGGGCTGCTGCCCCCGCCGGACCCGCCGCGGGCGGAACAATCTGCGTGTTAGAGGTCACCGCCACGCCCGGGGGCTCAATCTCAGGAAGCGATCGTCGTCGCAGGAGGTGTGGAGAGTTCGCCCCGACCAGCCATACGAGCCAGTATCGCCCAGCCTAATCCGACCAGCAACGGCGAGCGGCCAGCAGTGCCGCTCGAGTTCTTAGCATACGAGGAGGTGTTTCGATGCCACGTACTCACCTGCCCTATCCCGCCGCGTTCCGCGCCGAGGCGGTGCGCCTCGCGCGGGGCAGCGACAAGTCGATCCCGGCGCTGGCGGCCGACCTCGGGATATCATCCGAGGCGCTGCGCCACTGGCTGCGCCAAGATGACGCCGATGCGGGCCGGGGGCAGCCCGGCGACCTGACGACGGACGAGCGCGAGGAACTGCGGCGCCTGCGGCGCGAGGTGAAGACGCTCCAGCAGGAGCGCGAGATACTGCGAAAAGCCGCGGCCTACTTCGCGAAGGAAACCCTATGAGCCGCTATCGGTCCAGCCACACGGAGCAGGCGAATTACCCGATCACGGTCCTGTGCCGGGTCCTGGACGTGGCCCGCTCGGCCTACTACGCCTGGGCGCGCCGCGGGGTCTCGGCCCGCGCCCGGGCCGACGAGGCAATGGCGACGCACATCGCCGCCGCGGATTCACGCGGCGCTGCGGGCACAGGGTGTACGCTGTGCCCGCAAGCGGGTGGCTCGCCTGATGCGCGCGGCGGGGCTGGTCGGCTGCCACCGGCGCAGGCGGGCGCGCACGACGACCGTCAACCCGGCGCAGACGCCCGCACCGAATCTGGTGGCGCGCGACTTCACGGCGGCGGGGCCGAATCGTCTCTGGATCGGGGATATCACGTATGTGGCCACGGCGGCGGGCTGGTTGTATCTCGCCGTGCTGCTCGACGCCCACTCCCGCCGCGTGGTCGGCTGGGCGATGGACGACCACCTGCGCACGGAGCTCGCGCTCGATGCGCTCGCGATGGCGCTCCGCGCGCGGCGTCCAGCGGCGGGCCTGGTACACCACACCGATCGCGGCTGCCAGTACACGGCGGCGGCGTATCAGGGCGCCCTTGCCGCACGCGGCCTCGTCTGCTCGATGAGCCGGGCGGGCGAGTGCTTGGATAACGCGATGGCGGAAAGTTTCTTCGCAACCCTTAAGGCCGAGTTCATCGACACGCGCCCATGGCCAACGCGCGCGGCGACACGAACAGCCATCTTCGCATGGATCGAGGTCTGGTACAACCGCCAGCGCCGCCACTCGGCCCTCGCCTACCGGGCACCCGTCGCCCACGAGGCGCAGCATTTGTTGTTGTTGCAGGATCTCGCCGCCTAGATGGCATGATTACAAAACACCTATTTGGCCTGACACGGTTCGTGCGGATTGCCGTGCGGGGGCCGCGGTGTCGGCATACGCGTGCACCCGGGTAGTCGCTGGTCAACACGGGGCCGCCGTCTGAGCATGTGCGCCGAGGCGGTGCGCGATGGCCAGGCGGCGGAAGGTCGATGCCTTGTGCCCCAGCCGCTCCTCGGTCTGGACGGCCGACGCCGAGCGCCGCTGGCTACGCGCGTTCCGCCTGCTGCTCAGCCCGGAGGAGTCGGTGCGGGATACCCGACAACAGGAGGTGGGTGATGGGGAAGATTGTGGCCGCGTACGCGCGGGTCTCGACGGAGCGGCAGGCGGAACGCCAGTCGATTGAGCAGCAGCTGACGGCGCTGCGCGCCTACGCCGTGGCGCAGGGGTGGACGCTGGCCGACGAGCAGATCGACCGCGACGAGGGCTGGAGCGGCGCGCGACTCGACCGCCCGGCGCGCGACCGACTGCGCGATGCGGCCGGCCGCGCCCTCGTCGACACGGTGCTCATCGCCAGTCCCGACCGGCTGGCGCGCCGCTACGCCTACCAGGTCTGGTTGCTGGAAGAGTTCGCGCGGGCCGGTTGCGACGTCATCTTCCTCGACCGACCGTCACGCGACGATCCGCAGGACGCGCTGCTGGTGCAAATCCGCGGGGCGGTGGCCGAATACGAGCGGACGGTCATCGCCGACCGCACTCGCCGCGGGCGCCTCGCCGCGCTCCAGGCGGGGCGGCTGGTGCCGTGGAGCCGCCCACCCTATGGCTACCGGGCCGATCCGCAGGCACCGCGCGACCCGGCCGGGCTCGCCCGCGACGAGGCGCAAGCGGCGGTCGTCTGCCAGATCTTCACCTGGTACGTCGAGGACGGGCTGCCGCTCAAGGCGATCGCCCGCCGGCTGACCGCCACCGGGACGGTCGGTGCCCACGGTGCCCGATATCACGGGCGGCGTCCTCCCCACGGGCCAGGCGCTCCTCCCGACGGCTGCGGCGTTCCTCACCCAGGTGGCGGGCGGCTCTGCCACGCCGGGTACCCCCGGCCCCGTGGCCACCGTGACGGGGGTGGTGACCGATGTGGACCCCGTCGCCCTCACCTTCACCCTCCAGGGGACCGACGGCAAGACCTACGCTTTCCTGGTGAGCGCCAATAGCCAGGTGGATCTCGCGGCGCTCGCGAACAACCTGTTCACGCAGCAGCAGGTCACCGTCACCTACCGGGGCACGAGCGCCCCCTACGAGGTGGTCAGTGTCCGCTGAGTACAGCGCCAGCGGCACGGAAAGTGGCCCGACATGCCGGTCAAGAAGGGCGCGGCCTGGAAAGCGGAACAGACCACCGGGCGCAAGTACTCGGGCGCGGACGGCGACAAGGAGCCGGCGCCGGGCGAACGTCAGCAGTTCTGGGGCTCCAGCTATACGCGCAAGGACGGTAAGAAGGTCGAAGGGTACTACAAGAAAAACCCCGATTATAAGGGCGCATCGTCGTAACGTTCTACCGACAATTGGCCGAATTGTGTAACCGATAGGACCGCTGACACGTAGTTGTAGCCATAGCTCGCCGTGGGTGCGGGCGGAAGGGGGGACCGGCATGAGCGGACTGGGCGACAAGATCAAGGGCAAGGCACAGGAGGCCGTCGGCGCGGCCAAGGAAGGCGTCGGCAAGGCGACTGGCGACGCCGATACGCAAGCATCCGGCATGGCCGACAAGGCCAAGGGCCAGGGTAACCAGGCCAAGGGCGGCGTCAAAGAGGCAGCCTCCGATCTCAAGGAAACCGTCAAGGACAAGACCAACTAAGCGCTCACCCCGCTACCAGATGAAACGCAGACCCGGCCGCATGATCTTTGTGTTGGCCGGGTCTTTCGTCTAGCAGGAGGCAGACATGTCAGACGTGGCAGAGAAGCAGCAGGACGCCGAGGACCGCACCGACAAGTACGGCGGGGACGACGGGGCGCTGGAAAACGAGCGGGCGTTGATCGCGCCGGGCGAAGATCCGGGGCCGTCGCGCTGGCAGAGGAAGAGGAGGCGCAGCAGGGCAAGACCCAGGCGGAGCGCAATCAGGACAAAGACCTGAAAACGGGTAAGGAGAATCCGGGATAGGGCGAACTGGGACTAAAGTACCGCCCCGACCGTGGAACGTTCCGATAATTTCTCCTGTCTAATATAGTAGCGAAGATTTCTTGTGGCGAGCGGTCTTCGCCATCCTCAGGGGCGGGTCGGTGTTGGTTGGCACCGGCTCGCCCTTTTGTTTGTGCGAATGGCCTCTGCCCTTCCGCGCGACGATCCGCTACACTCGTGGTCACAGCAGCCGATAGCGCGGTAATGCCCTGGCCCTTTACGGTCGGTCGCACTATACTTGCCCGAGATCTGCAAGGTATTTGCACAGGAAGGGGTCAGGCATGGAGCCGCGCGACACGATTCTCGTCGTGGACGACACCGCCGATGTCGCCGACCGGCTGCGCGAGGTGCTCGGCGGGGCGGGCTACCGCGTGCTCGTCGCCCCGACGGTAGAGGTGGGCCTCACGATCCTCGCGGCCTTTGTGGTGCGCCTGGTGCTCATCGACGCTCCGACGCCGACCGATGCTGCGGCCCACGCGGGCGAGTTCTGGGAGGAACTGGACCGCCTCGCACACGCGGCGCGGCGAGCGCCCTTGATCGTCTATGCCGATGACAATCCCGAGCGCTATGCCGCGTATGCCGACCATGGCTACGCCGCCCACCTCGTCACGCCCCTCGACCTCGATGCCCTCGTGACGACGGTCGCCGGGCTCCTACCCGCCGCCTGGCCCGACCCGACCATCGCCCACGGCCCCGCCCCCGCCAGCCAGCGCTGAGGCCACCCGCGCCATCAGGTCATCCAGGTCGAACGGCTTCTTGATGTGCCCGCGCACCGCCCGCCGGGCGAATTCCTCGTCGTGGATCCCCGCCGTCATGAAGAGGATCGGCACGGTCGCGGTGTCCGGCCGCGCGCGCAGCAGGTCGTGGATGGCGAAGCCGTCGAGCCCCGGCAGGTTGACGTCCAGCAGGACCAGATCGACCCGCACCTCGGCGACGAACGCGAGCGCCGCCGCCCCGTCGCCCACGGCGGTCGCCTGGTAGGCCGGGATATCGTTGAGGACCTCTTCGATGATCGCCGCGATCGGGGCGGTGTCCTCCACCACCAGGATTGCGCGTTGGTCCATGCCGCACCCGCCCGTCATGCGTTCCGCCGACTCGCGGGAGCGTGGTGGCCCGCCACCACCGCAATAAACCGGACATGAAGCAGGGGCCGTGCCACGATTTCCGTTGCCTGTCCCTGCTACACTGACACCATGCCCTCAGTGCCAATTACGTCTCTTGATCGTAGCTATCTCATCGATGCCAACGGCGAGTACATCGTCGCGGACAGCACCATCCCTAACGGCCCGCTCGTCACCGCTAGCACCTCCCTAACCAGCAATGCGCGCCACGTCATCACGCGCTCAGGTAACACCGTCGTGGCCGCCTCCAGCGGCCGGGACATCTACACGCGCGGCGGAATTGGTCCTTTAGTGACGGATCGGCCGAGCCTCATCATCCAGCCGTTACCGTCTGGCGGCATTACCCTGACCGCCTGCGTTGGCTGGTTGGTTCATCTGTGCGAGGATAGCGGGTAATGTGACGAGGGCGTCCTCAGGCGAGCGCTGCTACCGGTTGACCAACGCGTCAGCGTCGCGACATGCCCGGGTTCTCCGGCGGGACGCGCGGACATGTCGCCCTTCGACCACTGTCACACCCACAAGGAGTCGCCCATGCTGGCCCGTCTCGTGCGCCGCGTGCTCGGCGCCGGTCGCGCCGCCCTGTCCGCCCTCCGCCGTCGCGTGTCGGCCGCCACGAAACCTGCCGCCCCGATACTGATCGCCGGGGCGCTGACGGACCTACGCCGCAGCAAGCCGGAGCTGGTCGCCGAGAACGCGCTGCTGCGGCAGCAACTCCTGGTCCTGCGGCGCAGCGTCACGCGCCCCCGCTGCACCTCGGCCGACCGCACGCTGCTGGTGCTCCTAGCCAGCCGCGTCCGCGCGTGGCGGCACGCACTGCTCATTGTGCAGCCCGACACCCTCCTGCGCTGGCACCGGCAGCTGTTTCGCGGGTTCTGGCGAAGGAAATCGCGGTCCGCGTCGGCGGCACGCCGGCCCAAGGTCGCGGCCGAGACGATCGCCCTGATCCGGGAGATGGCCGTCGCCAATCGGCTCTGGGGTGCCGAGCGCATCCGCGGAGAACTCCTGAAGTTGGACATCCGCGTGGCCAAGTGGACCGTGCAGAAGTACATGCGCGCCGCTCGCCCACCGCGGAGCGCGGGCCATACCTGGGCCACGTTCCTGCGCAACCACGCGCCCGACATCTGGACGTGCGACTTCCTGCCGGTCACCGACGCCCTCTTCCGGCCCCTGTACGTCTTCGTCGTGATCGCGCTCGGGTCGCGCCGGGTGGTGCATGTCGGCGTGACGCGCCACCCCACCGACGCCTGGGTCGCCCAGCAACTGCGTGAGGCCACGCCGTTTGGGCAGCACCCGCGCTCCCTCGTCCGCGATCGCGACAGCAAGTATGGGCCGGCCTTCGCCCGCGTCGCCGCAGCGAGCGACATCACGGAGCTGCGGACCGCGTACCGCGCCCCGCGACAAAACGCCACCTGCGAGCGGTTCCTCGGCAGCGTCCGACGCGAGTGCCTCGACCACATCCTGATCCGCGGCGACGCCCGCTTGCGGCGCGTCCTGGGCGAGTATGCCACCTACTTCAACACGGCGCGGCCACATCAGGGCCTGCAGCAGCGTACCCCTGAGGCCAGCACCGCGTTACGACTGCTCCGGCCGGAGCCTGGAAAGACGGTGCGCGCTATCCCGGTGCTGGGCGGGCTCCACCACATGTACCAGCACGTGGCGTGAGCCAGTAGCGAGGCGCGCGGACGTGCCAACCAGCCAACACAGGCGGTACCGGGCGGCAGCGCGGCGTCGCGCAGGGGGCTGAATGGCACGACATCCGCCCCGGCGCGGCGCAGCAGGTCGAGATTCTCGCCGTAATAGAAGGAGAACGCCTCATCGCGCGCGTAGGCGATCGTCGGGCGCGGGCCGATGGGCGCGGCGGACGGTGGCGGCACCTCTCCAGCCGCGAGCGGCGCGGCCCCGCGAGCGAGCGCCAGGATCGCGTCGAGGTCGCAGGAGTCCGCCACCGCGTCGGCGATCGCCGCAATCCGCGCCTTGGCCTCCGCGCCCGCCTCGCCCGCATGGACCAGCCCCAGGTGCCGCTCCGGGATCGCGTCGGAGA
>JAABUM010004749.1_pt1 | contig 14995 bp, 19 predicted proteins | sample 5559161 | NCBI WGS metagenome assembly JAABUM01 (sample SAMN10711868, study PRJNA513369) | rock metagenome | isolation source: Antarctica rocks | place: Antarctica: Victoria Land, Siegfried Peak nord
ACCCGCGCCAAGCTTCGTCGTTCCGGGGCTCCGGCCATGCGAATCGTCCGCTACGCGGACGATTTCGTGGTCATGATCCACGGAACACCCGACGACGCCGAAGCGCTGTGGGGCGAGGTCGGCTCGGACAAGTTCGGAGTCGAGCCCACCTGCAAGGCGTTGCAGGTGGCTCCGAGCACGTACTACGCGGCCAAGCGTCGGTCTTGGAGCCGTCGGCTCGGGCCGTGCGTGACGCCCCGACCATCGCCCGGTCGGGCGTTTGGGGGTCTCAGGGGGCAGGCAGGTGCGTTCGGAGACTGGCGTCGTCGGCGGCGGCCAACTTGGTTTCGTCCACGCGGCGCGAGTCGTTGCGGACCAGCTCCCCCTCAGCCGCCAGGTGGTAGCCCCAGTGAGACGCGTTGCGCAGGAACTCCGGGTCCAACAAGAAGGGGTTCGCTACCAGGTCGGGGCGGAGGTGGTTGATCGAGTACTCGAGGTCGTACTTGTCGTGACCGGGGCGGAAGACCTTGGTGGCCGGCGGCATCCGGGCGATGTGCTTGTCGCTCTTGCCGAGCAGGTCGATGGCCGGTCGCTCACTGAAGTAGGCCAGTGAGCCGGCGGCGAACACGGCGATAACCGCCTTGGGGTCGGTGGCCCGTCGGTAGCGGAAGCCCTCTCGGGCCCAGTACTTGTCGAGGTCGGCGTCGGGCGCGTTGTGTACCAGCCAGCTGCGCCAAGCCAGCTGGTTGGCGCCGAGGATCCCGACGAGCAGAAGGCCGGTGGCCAGCGATGGTCCTTGGCGGCCGAGACGCTCGCGCCACCGGGCCTCGGCGCTCACCGATCGGTTGATCACGGCCAGAGCGGCGCCGCCCACCGCCAACACCGCAGCGGCGAGTTCCAGTGGATGGCGCCAGTGCTGGATGCCGTGGAGGCTTGGCGTTGTTGTCTGCCAGCGGAGAAGGAAGACGTGCTTTGCTTCGCCGGCGTAGCCCAGCACGAGGAGGAACAGGCCACTGACGAACGACAAGCCGGCCATCCGGAGAAGTCCGGGTCGTTGTTTCCGAGCGGTGGTCCACTCGACCAGTCCCACGCCGACGGCCACCATGAGCAACGGGGCCACGGTGCTGAGGTAGCGGTTGGCGAACCCGAACTCCTCCCACGCATCGCCGCCGGCCCATACCGAGTACGCGGCCTGGCTCAACACTATGGCCACCACGAGCACCAGATGGCGATCACGGCGTCGCACCATGGCGAGGAGCGCACCGAGGGCGAACACCAGGTACGGGCCCAGGTTCACCAGCGCGATGCGTTGCAGGAAGAAGCGGCCGCGGTCGACCCTGGCGCCCAGGCCGACGCCGGTCACCTTGAGGTAATAGGTGTTCGGCAACGGGTCCCCGTAGTACGCGATGCGAAACACGGTGATCGCAGCCACCGTGGCGACCACGCTGCCCCCGAGGCGAACGAGCACGAAACGTCGCCGCCCGGCCGACGCCATCACCATCGCGCCGGCGGCCACCAGGACGGCCAGGACCACTGCGTCGAGCCGGGTGAGCACCATCAAGGCCAACAGCGCAGGTAACCACCGCCGGGTCCCGGACCGACCAAGAGATGGGTCTCGCACCACCAGGAGGACTGCGGTCACCGACAGGAAGCCGAGTAACCCCACCTCCATGCCTCGCAGCGACCAGTAGGTGTAGGGGTAGAAGGTGGCGACGGCGACGCCCGCGATGACTGGTGCCCGCCAGCGCTTCGGTGCCAGCAGCTCGGTCAGGCGCACCACGTTCACCACTGTGGCCAGGACCAGCAGCGAGCTCGAGACCATGACGGGAAGCGACCGCAACCGGTCGGGCAGGGGTAACAGGTCCAGCGCCGCCATCCAGAGGGTCCAGGCCGGGTTCGTGATTCCCTCGACACGAGCGCCGCCCGGGTTCCAGACCAACCCGTGGCCGTGCACCAGGTTCCGGGCGTAGCGCATAGAGATCATGGCGTCGTCGAACAGCACGAACGTGCGGCGATGATCGATCACCAGCGACGTACGCCACACGAACACGGCGTGGAAGACGGCGGTGGCGGCCAACAACGGGACGATCCACCGGTGAACTGCCACCCACGACCCGACAGTTCCCCGGTGATCCCCGCCTGGCACGAGGCCCTTTCGAGCGTGAGGGTGCCGAGAACTCATCGCAGTGCTCTGACCAGGGACGACGCGTTTACGGCAGGCTCAGGGTAAACGTCGGGCGGCCTGACCGCGGTTCGCGCCAACCCGCGACAGGACCTGCGGATCGGCGGTCGGCCCAGCCTGGCTGAACAGAACCGCCGATCCGATTGGCGTCAGGACCCGGCGCGGTCTTTGGCGGCCTGGGCCTCGCCCTTGACGTCTTGGGCGGCGCCTTGGGCGTGCTCTTTGACGTCCTGGGCCGCATCTGAGGCTTCTTGCTTCACCTGTTGGGCGGCGTCGGTCACCGAGCCCTTGAGTTCCTCGCCGTGCTCTTGGGCGGACTGCTTGGCCGTGTCGGCCACCTGCTGGCCGATCTCGCCGGCCTGGCTTGCGGCCTGCTCCAGCTGAGGTTGAACCTGTTGGACCGCCTGCTTCTCGGTCTCGCTCTCGGGCAGGACCGTGGCGATCAGCAGTCCGGCGCCAAAGGCGACGAGCCCGGCCGCCATCGGGTTGCCCTGAGCCTGGCGGCGCGCCGCCTCGGGCGCATCCGTAACGGCCTGGGCCCGCTCCTGGATCCGGCCCGTCAGCCCCGGACCGTCCTCGTCGGTGGCCGACGTAGAGGAGGAGTAACCAGACGACGGGTGGTCAGGCTCTCCCATGATCGAGTACCGCCAACCGGTCACCCGGCGGCGCATCAGCGCCTTCTGTCGCCCGGCTATCTGGCCGGGACTGACACGGTCGCCGATGGCGTCGAGCGTGTCGCCCATCTGCTCGCGCCGCTGCGCGATGTCTGACTTCAGCTCTTCAGGTCTTTGGCCCACTTGACATCCTCCTGGAGGGTTTCGACTGTGGCTTGCGGAACAGGGTCGACGTTCTTGAGCTCCTGGCGACCCTTGAGGGCGAGTACCGCGGCGACGACCGCCCACACCACCCCCACTATCAGGAAGGCGACGCCTTCGGGCAGGCGCGCCGCCAGCCCCCAGGCGGCGGCAAAGGACAGCAGCACCACGGCCATGTAGGCGGCGAAGGCACCGGCTCCCACCAGGCCACCGCCCTTGCCCGCTTTGGAGACTTCGGCCTTGACCTCGACCTTGACCAGCTCGATCTCGTCGCGGACGAGCTGGCTCATGTCGTTGGACAGGTCGGTGAACAGCTCGCCCAGCGATTTCTCTGGCTGCTTGGGTTGGATGTCGGTCATGGAAGACCGGGTGTGCCGGTACCGCCGCCGCTGGGAATGGTGTGACCGCCCGGTGTGCCCATCTGGCCCGGCATCGGCGTGGCCGCCGGCGTCACCGGCGACGAGGGGAACAAGTCGTTCTCGGCCCCAGAGCCCCCGGCCAGTTCCCGGCCGGATATGGGCGAAATCGACCCTCCGCCAGAGGAGCTTCCTGCAGAGTCCGGCTTGGCGGCTTCCTTGAGCCGGCTTAGATCGGTGTTGCGGGCCAATCTTCCTACGGCCAGACCAGCGCCGGCGGCCGCCAACAGGAACAGGCCCGGCCGGCGCCGAGCGAAGCGCTGGACGTCATCAAGCACCCCGTTGACCCCGCCCTCGTCCAGCCGCGACGCCAGCGAGCCGGCCCGGTTGGCCGCCTCGCGAACCAGGTCGTGAGCCGGCCCATGACCGTCGGACGCCCCAACCATCTGGTCGAACTCGCCGCTGATGGCCCGTAGGGCCTCGCTGGCACGGCCCGCTTGGCGGTCGCCGTGTTCGCCGAGCTCGGACCGGAGATCGGACAGCACGTTACGACCGTGGTCCAACGCCTGGTCAGCGACCGCCGACGCCTGCTGCTTGGCGGTCTCAGTGACCGCCTTGGCCTGCTCGGTAGCATGCCCGGCAACTTCCTGGCTCTTCTGCCCGGCCTGGTCGGTGACTTGCTTGGCCTGATCGGTGACTTCAGCCATGCCGCTCGGGTTCGTGTGCTTGCGGTGAATAGGTTCTGCCCGGGCGTTTCGGGCTCGAAACGGAATCGCCCACCGGGTTGAAACACGCGGTCAGGGCGAGCTTCACGGTAGGAAGCGATGTCCTTCGCGTCGTGCTGGCAAAGAATCTGGTCATTTAAGAGGCGTGGGCCGACGATGTTCGCCGTCGCCACCCTCATCACGGGCCTCCCAGAATCTGGGAGGTTCAGGTCAGTAAGAGTCGGTTCACGCAGATCGTGCCCCGGCCAGTCCAGACAGACATTACTGCGGCGCGGGAGGCTGGGACTTGGGTCTTGGTCGCCTTCGTTGGCGTGCCTTGTCCAGTTCGTCGGAAAGGCGTTTGGCGGCAACTTCCAAGCGCTCCCGCTTCCGGTTCGTTTGGGCGTCCTTGCCGGGGTCCTTGAGATCGACGACAAGGATGTCACCTGACATCTGGACCTCCCGCTTGACGGGGTCACCGAACGGAATTTCGAAGTGCCTCAGGAATGCTGCGCCGGAGACCACATGCCTTTCTCCCTTATTGATGGTCCGGAGGCGGTGGGCGCCAGAAGCGTCTCCTGGCAACGTCCGCAGGCCGATCACGGTTTGGCCCTCGTCGTAGAGCAGTTCCACGGCGGTCGGCTCGCCCATGAGCTGGTAGGCAGGTTTGTTGAGCACGAGCCCCCCCTTGGCTCGGATGGTCAGTTCAGGCTTCTTGGCTGCGCTGACGCTCTCCGGATCGAACTTCGAAAACTTGAACTCGGTCACAACGGCCTCCTAGGGCGGCGAGAATCCTCACATTGACAACGGTTTGGGGCCGTCGCCATGACGCACGGGGGCCCAGATTTCTGGTCCTCCCACTGGAAGTACCCTCCCCGGAGCGCCGGAAGGTCGCGGCGAGACGCTCCGTGAAGTCGCCCCCGTGCGCGCCGCGCACGATCCGGCGACGCTGACGCCAGGCAGGCGGTCGGGATGGGTCAGCTAGTGAAGTCGATGAGCTGGCGGGCGACGGGTCCGCCTTGTTGACCACGTGGAGATGACCTCCGAGGTGCTCGATCGTCGGCCGGCCCAGGGCGCGGGCTCTATCCGCGTCGCTCAGCCGCGGACTACTTGCGTCGTGATTCCAACAGTCTCAGCTATGACAGCACTCCAGTTGAGGTCTCCATCACGAACAGATCTTTTCCGGCGATGCGGGCTCCAATTGTCCGCAACGGCGCTTGCCGTCGCCGCCACGGACAAGGCTGCCGCAACGAACCCGTTTCGAAACGAGATCTTCGAGCGCAACTAGAGGACCTACACCACGTCTGACTGACACCTGCTGGCCCGACGACCTCGACAGCACCGGGCACCGACCTCGACTACCAGGAGCCCGCTGACGTCAGGCGTCAAGAGCCAACTGGAGTGGTGCCGAACATCATCACGCGCCGCTCGATGTCGTAGAAGACATCGTTGGAAGCTCGAAGAAGGTCTTGAAGGCTGTCGGCGTCCTCAGCGGTGACGGTGAGGACTTCTTCCCATGCGCCCTGATCGAGTACTAGCTGCAGTGTGTAAACCCCGTTTACGCCGGGCTCTCCAGCCACCCAGCTGAACTGGTAATGGCTCACGTGACGGACCTTGATGCTGTCGTCAGTAACTGGTTGTTTGAGACGGGGCACAGCGAATCCGATCGTGTCAGGTAAGGAGTTCCTTGGGTTACTACCCGACTTCACGCCTGTCAACCGTCAAGACAAGATGTGGACCGGTCGGAGGTGCCGAGGTATGACCTGAAGTTGTAGATCGGCCACCTGTTCGAGGGCGCGGCGTACCTTCCTCGTTGACCAAAAACGAGAGACGCCGGCGTTGGCGCGCCGGCGAGGAAGGCACGCCGATGTTGAGAGTAGTGACCGAAGAACAGGACGGCGCGGAGATGCGTTCGACCCTCGATGAGATCGTGGCTGAAGGGGCCCGGCGCATGTTGGCCGCGGCGTTGGAGGTCGAGGTCGACGCGTACATCACCGCGCTGGCCGCCGAACGCGACGAGCACGGCCGGCGGCTGGTGGTGCGCAACGGCCACGCCCAGCAGCGCCAGGTGGTGACCGGCGCGGGAGCGATACCGGTGCGGGCTCCGAGGGTGAACGACAAGAGGATCGATGCCGACAGTGGGGAGCGGGTCCGGTTCCGGTCCTCGATCCTGGCGCCGTGGGCCCGCAAGTCGCCGAAGGTGTCCGAGGTGTTGCCGTTGATGTACCTGCACGGCATGTCCACCGGCGACTTCGCGCCGGCGCTGGCGGAGTTCTTCGGCACCGGGGCCGGGCTGTCGGCGTCGGTGATCACCCGGTTGACCGTCCAGTGGCAGGCGAGCAGCGGGCCTTCGCCGAGCGGGACCTCGCCGACCGCGACTACGTGTAGGTGTGGGCTGACGGCGTGCACTTCAACGTGCGTCTCGAAGAAGAACGCTTGTGTTGCCTGGTGATCGTCGGGGTCCGCGCCGACGGCACCAAAGAGCTCGTCGCCATCGCCGACGGATACCGGGAGTCAACGGAGTCCTGGTCCGATGTGCTCCGCGACCTGAAGCGGCGCGGCATGCGGGCGCCGATCCTCGCCGTCGGCGACGGTGCCCTGGGATTCTGGGGCGCCATGGCTGACGTGTTCCCCGAGACCCGGACCCAGCGATGCTGGGTGCACAAGCTCGCCAACGTCCTCAACGCCCTACCGAAGTCCGCGCAACCCACCGCCAAGAAGGTGGTCGCGGAGATCCGCGACGCCGAAGACCGCGACCACGCCGAAGCCGCCGCCAAGGCCTTCGCCGGCGAGTTCGGGGCCAAGTGGCCCAAGGCGGTCGCCAAGATCACCGACGACCTCGAGCCGCTGCTGGCGTTCTACGACTTCCCCGCCGAGCACTGGCTGCACCTCAAGACCACCAACCCGATCGAGTCGACCTTCGCGACCGTGCGGCTGCGCACCAAGGTCACCAAGGGCCCCGGCTCGCGCGCCGCCGGGCTGGCCATGGCGTTCAAGCTGATCGAAGCCGCCCAAGACCGGAACCTGTCAAGGGACGTGAGACAACTTCTAATGCGGATTTGATGAGTGCTTCGGGTGATGGTTCGTTGATCCAGGCGACCGTGGGCAGCTTGGGTGGCGTGGGGTGGCGGTGGCGGAACCGGGCCGGGTTGGCGGCGTAGGCGTTGTCGAGAGTGAGGGCGCGTTGGGCGCGGATCTCGCCGGCGGTGCCGTAGTGGACCGAGGCGGGGGTGTGCAGTGCGATGCCGGCGTGGCGGTGGACGCGGTTGTAGTGCTGGAAGAACAGGTCGCAGAACGCTCGGGCGTCGGCGATGCTGCCGAACCGGCCGGGGAACGCGGGGCAGTACTTGAGGGTCTTGAAGTTTCGCCTCGGAGTAGGGGTTGTCGTTGGACACGTGGGGCCGGCTGTGGCTGCGGGCGACGCCGAGGTCGACGAGGAGCTGGGCGACCGGTTTGGAGGTCATCGACGTTCCCCGGTCGGCGTGCAGGGTGAGCTGATCGTGGTTGATCTGTTGGCCGGCGAGGGTGTCGGCGATGAACGCCTCGGCGAGTTCACCGGTCTCGGCGGGCGACACCATCCACCCGACGACGTAGCGGGAGAAGATGTCGATGATCACGAACAGCTCGTAGTAGACGCCCCGCTCGGGACCCTGCAGCTTGGTTATGTCCCACGACCAGACCTCGTTGGGTCGCCGGGCGATCAGCTCGGGCTTCTTCTTGGCAGGGTGGGTGCGTTGGCGGCGTCGCTCACGGTTCTCCCCTACGGCTGCCAGCAGCCGGTACATGGTGCTTATCGAACACAGGTAGATGCCGTCGTCGAGAAGCCGGGCCCACACCTGGGCGGGAGCCAGGTCCCAGTACTCAGGTGAGCGCAGCACCGCCAGCACGTGCCGGCGCTCGGCTTCGCTCAACGCGTTCGGTGGTGCCGGTCGGGGCGCCGGCGGACCCGCCACCGGTGGACGTCGCCGCCGGTAGCACGTGGCCCGCGACACTCCCAACAGCGCGCATGCAGCCTTGGTGGACGTGACCGCTTCGAGGTCCGCGATGTTCTCGCCGATCACGGCTTCGACTTCGTCTCGGGCGCCGCGCTCTCGGAGAGCTGCTCCAAGAGCGCGTGCACTTTTCCCGTGATCTCCAGCGCGGTCTTGGTGCGGGCCAGCTCCGCCTCGAGCCGCTCGTTGCGGCGACGCAGCTTGTCGAGCTCGACCCGCTCGGGTGAACGGCGCGGCTTCGCCTTCGCGGTCAGACCGTCGCAGGCACCAGCATCGCGAGCCTTGCGCCACTCCGCGATGTGCGAGCTGTACAGGCCCTCCCCGCGCAGCAGCGCGCCACGCTCCGGCGAGCCATGCCCAAGCGCGTCGTACTCGGCGAGCATGCGGGCCTTGTACTCAGCGGTGAACGTTCGCCGCCGCGGCCGGGCAGCCGGGTCTGGCTCGACCACCACGTCATCATGGGCGCGCGCCAACAAAGATGCAGTCGTCATGGTCATCGTTCTAGATACTCCGGTCCCGCCCCGTAGGGATGATGGGCTACCGCAGCAGTCTCACGTCACCCTGACAGACAGGGTCCGGCCCAGACCGAGTTCACGCGGCCGCGGGGACGTGTATCGCCCATGCCCCCCAGACGTCCTTGAGACGATGCCGCTCGGCGGCTGGAGTCGCCGCCCTCGAGCCAAAATCGGTAAGAAGAGTGCCGCCCTGAGGCGCTGCTCAGTTCTCCGCGGTGACCTCGGCGATGCGCACCACCTGGTTGGAACTTTCGTTAGCGAGGTGGGTGATCCAGAGCAGCACGGCTGACCCTTTGGCGTCTTTGAGGTCAAAGGTGGGGGTGCCCGGAGCGATGGCGGTCTTGGCATCGACGGGCGCACCCCACGAGGCCAGGTTAGAGCCGGGCTTGGCGCTCACATAGACCTGGGCGGCCCAGCCGTCGGGATGGGCCAGGCGAGCGGCGGCGATGGCCTCGGCGCGGAAACGGGCGACGAAGGACTGATCAGCGGCCAGGTGGCGTGGAGCAACTTGACCGCCACCGGCCGCGACAGCACCTCGTCCTCCGCCTCCCACACTTGGGCCATGCCACCGTTGGCGATCAGCCGGTCCAGGCGGTACCGGCCGGCGAGGCGTTGGCCCATCAAATCCGACGAGGCACCACTACTGGCTGGGGAGCAGACTCGGCCACGGCAGCCGAAACCTACCGGCGTAATGAACCGCCACCCGGGATATGGACACCCGGTAGCCGTGTGACGCATCGCACCTCGACAGCTCTCGGGCGGGTCTGGACGTGCCGGGCTGAGGCGTACAGCGGCGAGTCGAACAGAGACGCGGGCCACGGTTCGCCCTCCTCAACCGTCGGCTGCCGACCTCTAGGGTCGTGGCTGTTTGGTGGCTACTTGAGAAATCCGCCAAGTTTGTCGCCAAGCCCCCCTGGGAGCTTGCCCAGCAACGCCGTTGGGTCGATTCCGAACTTGGACAACAGGCCAGCGTGCTGGTCCGTGTCGACCTTGTCGGGCAGCTGATCAGAGGCTTGCTGCGCCTTGTCGTGATGCCCCTGTTCCTTCAAGAAGTTGATGATTGTGTCTTTATCGATCTGCATGGCCAGCGATACTACTGAGGTCCGGCGCCGGACACAGGCACGGCGGCAGCGACGGCCTAGTACCGGCCTCCTCGACCGCGGTATTGGCGGGCGAGGCTGAGCAGCTCACCGAACAGGGCCTGACCGCCGGCCCCGGTGGTCGGTGCGCTTGTTGGACCTGCGTCGCCGGGGCCGGCCGCCATCTCACTTTCCTCTAGGTGTTCGAGCTCGCCGCGATCGAGGAACACGCCACCGCATTCGGTGCAGCGTTCGATGGTGACTCGACTGCGTTCGAGGGTACGCATCGGCGCCTGGCACTTCGGACACATCAAGTCGGCCATGAAACGACGACCTCCGCAGCGAGAAGGGACGAGGCGTTGGGTGTGCTCACCTGATATGGCCCCACTTGGGCGGGTAGTGCTCATCTGATTTGGCCCCACCTTTGGGGTCCACGGGTGGGTCTGTACCGCCGTCGACTGTGGGTGATGCCCAAGAGGTCGAAGGTGAAGTTGTACGAGCAGATCCGCAAGGTCCATGAGCGTGAGCAGTTGTCGGTCCGTGAGCTGGCCCGACGGTTCCATGTCCATCGTCGCGATGTGCGCCGGGCGTTGGCCTCGCCGGTGCGCTCGGACCGCAGGTGCCGGATCGCCCGGCGCCGTCGCTGGACCGGTGGAAGCCGACGATCGATGGCTGGCTGGAGGCGGACCGCAGCGCGCCGCGCAAGCGGCGGCATACGGCCCGTCGGGTGTGGCAGCGCCTGGGTGAGGAGCACGGCGCTGCGGTGGGCGAGTCGACGGTGCGCCGCTATGTGGCCGAGGTCAAACGGCGGATGGACGTGCCGCTGGTCGAGGTGATGGTCCCTCGAGGTTGTCCCGGTAGTCGTGGAAGTTGAGGTGGCGGTCCCCCGCCTGAGACCTGCCGGATGGTAGGTGTCGGGCGTTCGCCAAGGACACCGACCAAGAAGGGGACCACCACCAATGAGAAGGACTACCAGACTCAGGCCGCGCCTGCGGCGCCGTTGAGCTCGTGATGCCCAACACCGTCAGGGTGGCCATGGGCGAGCTCACCGAGACCGTGAAGGAGGGCTGCTGGCGATGGCTGTTGGGACAGGCCTGCAGGTCATGCAGGTGATGATGGACGACAGCGTCAATGAAGTATTGGGTGCCCATGCTGGGCGACCGGTGACCGGGAAGGCGGCGGTCGTCCAGGCTCCCCTTGCACCCTTGGACGGGATACTTGTTGGAGACAGCCCAACCGACAGCATCTTCGTCGACTTGGCTGATCCGCTGCCCGACACTCCGACCCAGCCCCCCACGGCCTACCAGCCGGGCCAGAAGGTGAACTTCACCGGCAAGCTCGTCGCCAACACCCCGGAATACATCACCGAGGCCGCGACATGGATCAGCTCCCGAACGTCGAGCAGATCATCGCCCGCGGCTACCACATCGAAGCCGTGCCAGGCGACGTTCAGCCCGGCTGATAACGGGAGGAAAGGGTCCGTCCCGCGAGTCCGGACGACGTCGCCACAGCGTGGCAGTTCCAGCGCCGAACCGGCCCTGACGTAGTGAGCCTCCCCCCGTTGACCGGTCACGTTGGTTACGCGGCCTGGTCGGCCTGGGGTTGACGGTACTGGTTCTCCCACTCGAGCTCGCGACGCACGATGAGGATCTCGACCTCCTTGGCACCGCGGGAGCGGAATAAGCGCAGGAGCAGTTCCATCACGCCGCCGCCGCCGAGGTAAACGAAGGACCAAATCAGGCACTCCGCGGGTTTCTGTGGGTCAGGGTGCGGGGTTGAGGACGTGATCGTCCAGTAGGTACGGGGTGTTCGCCCTGGTGGCGGGTGTTAGTGCGACGCGCACGTGTCGCTTCGTAGGTTCGGGGTTGCGAGACCAACCGAGCCTGCGAGGAGCGAGCACGTGCGCGTCACCACTGCATTCAACAAGTTGTTGGCCGTCCCGGGGGCCAGCGTGGCCTCGGTGGTCTTCTCCCCGGAGGGCGTCGTGGTCGGGCTGAGGCGCCGGCACCGCCGACCGGTGTGCCCGTGCGGGTGGAAGGGACGGGCGGTCTATGACCGCTCAACGCGCCGGTGGCGGCATCTGGACCTGGCGGCGTCGAAGCTGTTCCTCCAAGCCGAGATCCGCCGTCTGCACTGCCCCCGTTGCGACCGGGTCCGCACCGAGGCGGTGGACTGGGCCCGACCTCGGGCCCGCCACACCCGCGACTTCGAAGACGTCGTCGCCTGGCTCTGCCAGCACACCGACAAGACCACCGTCACCCGGCTGCTGCGCACCAGCTGGGAGACCGTCGCCGCCATCGTCGGGCGGGTCGTGGCCGAGCATCACCCGCCGGCTCGAGAACATCTACCGGATCGGCGTCGACGAGGTGTCGTGGCGCAAGGGCCACCGCTACCTGACGGTGGTGGCGGACCACGACCGCAACGGCGCCGTCATCTGGGCCAGCGAGGGACGCGACCACACCGTATTGGAGAAGTTCTACGACACCCTCGGCGAGGCCAGGTGCGCCGAGTTGCAGGCGGTGTCGCTGGACATGGGTGGCGCCTACGAGAAGGCCACGAACAACAAGGCCGGCCACGCCCGCCAGTGCGTCGACCCCTTCCACGTCGTCAAACTCGCCAACGAAGCCATCGACAAAGCGCGGCGCGCCGCGTGGAACGTCGAGCGCCGATCGAACCCGGCAACGAAACGGCCGCGAGGGCGACCCCCGGCCGGTTCGTCGCCGCCGCCCAACCAGCCACGACGGGTCAAGCACACCCGGTGGGCGCTGCTCAAAGACCCCGACGCGCTCAACGACAGCCAGCTCGCCACCCTCGACGCGCTCCGCCGCGAACGTTCGGTCCTCTACCGGTGCTGGCAGCTCAAAGAGGGCCTGCGCGACCTGTTCCGGCTCCGCCACCCCGAACAAGACGCCGCCGTGCACCTCGACTGGTGGTTGGCGTGGGCGTGCCGCTGTCGCATCCCCGCGTTCGTCACGCTGTCGAGAACGATCCGCGCCAACCGCGACCGGATCCTCGCCGCTGTCGAGCTCGGGCTGTCGAACTCGAAGCTCGAAGGACTCAACAGCAAGATCCGCCTCATCAACCACCGCGGCTACGGCCACCACACAGCCGCCGCGCTCATCGCCATGATCTACCTCTGCTGCGGCGGAATCACCGTCCAGCTGCCCACGGAAAGGTGAGGAGAACCCCAAATCACGACGTTCTCCCCGCCGACCAACAACGACCGAGCACCGTAACTCGTTCATCAGTGGCCGCGAACTGCCTGATCAGAGACGTGGATGAGTTCTGACACCCCACGAGGTGCGAACTTCGACCTTCTGACCGGGGCAAGCGGCATGGTGGCTCTTGTTTGCCCAGCTCGAGGCCGAGTGCTCCCTCGGTCACACTTGCCCATCGGCCCTAAGTCTGATCTCCCTTATCTTGAACGGCCGTCGGAGTCGACAGCCGTGAGAGATCAGCGTTTCTTGGAAGCGGCGCTCTTGGCCGAAGTCTTCTTGGCTGGAGCCTTCTTTGTGGCGGCTCTTGCTGCCGGAGCCTTCTTGGCCGGAGCCTTCTTGAGCGGGGCCCTCTTGACGGGGGGCCTTCTGGACTACCGCTGTCGTCGATGTGACCGACGATGACGAGGCGACGCGCAGAGGTACCACCGGACCTGGCGCGGCCGTCACCGGTGTGCTCCTGGGCGGAAGGTCCCCGCCCGGTTTCGTGGCACCTCCAGATCGACTGCCCCGATCCGCTAGGCGGTGGCTGGGCGGCCGATGGTCGACTCGCCGTACGACGCACTCGAGTGCTTCGGTTCCTCGCCTGTGACCTGCTGGCCATCGGCCCGTTCGTGGTGCGTTCGGGCCGGCCGAGCCCCTCGCCGGCGGCTAGTGCGCAGCGTCCAAGAACCACTGGCCCCCGAGGCCGCCTTGGCCCGGAGCCGCCGGCTGATCCGCACCACTGCGCCGTCGGTTGACCCAGTTGACCTCGACGGCGACCCGCCCGGCGTCTGCCACTTGGCCGACGTGGCTGCGCTCGACCGCTGGCCCCGTCCTGGGAGATGTAGACGCGAAAAGGCCGGCGGCCGCGCCCTGGGCGCAGCCGCCGGCCTCGTTAGCGCTTCTTATCGCTTGTCCGAGCGACCCTTATCGGTCAACCCGGCGTCGTCGTCGACGTCGATCTTCTCTTTGCGGACCTCTTCGCTGACCTGGCGTTGCTCGGTCTCCACGTCCTTCTCCAAGCGGACACGCTCCTTGGGGACGGCCCGCTTCTCGGTGACGACTTCTTCCTCGTTGAGGACGATCTCGTGTTCACCCTCTGAGATGTCGGACCCGGTGGTGGCCTGGTCGCGGTTGGCGTCGGTGATCGGCTCGCGTTCCAACCGCACCTTCTCCTTGCGGACCGGCACGGTGGTGGTGACGTTCTCGGTCACCACATACTTGCGGAGCCGCACCCGTCCAGCCTCCTTGGACCGTGTGCCGGCGACCAGTTCCTCCTCGGAACGGGTCATCGCCTTGTCGCCGCCGGAACGTTCCGGCTGGCCCTGCTTGGCCTGACCGGCCGACATATCATGGTCGGTCTTGTCGTCCCAGGACTTGTAGTCGTTGCGGCCGTAATACTGGTAAAGCTTCTGCTCCTCTTCGGCGGGTAGATCCCAGTCCTCTGCGTGAACGTTGGGGGCGTCCTTGATGTGCGCCTTGGTGAAGGGGACCTTGAGCACGTCGCCGTCACTGCCGGCACCTTCGATCGGGATGAAGGTGTCGCGCTTGCCGAACAGGCCGGTCTTGACCGCCATCCACTCCGGCTTGCCGGTACCGCGGTCCATGTAGACGGCGCTCAAGGTACCGACCTTCTTGCTTTCCTGGTCGACCACGTCGGCGCCGACCCAGTCGTCCCAGGTTGTCTGCTTGGTGTTTGCCATTTTCGTTGCTCTCCTTGGGTTGTGATGTTGGCTTCTGCAAAGGGTGGACTGTGAGGGGCAGGACGCGCAGCGGGAGCGGCGTTAGTTGAGGGCGCGGACGGGCGCGGCGCCGGCGGGGCACCCGTCGCTTTCTGACGTTGCTTCGCTTTCGTCCACTGTCATCATCCTCACGCAGCCGTCTAGCGTCGGTCGGTGTTCTCTACCCTTCACAACGTGCGAAGGACCGAGACATGACGCACGGCCGGAGCTTGTCGCAATTCACGACCGTGAGGGTCGACGCGAGCTGTACCTGTCGGCGGGAGCCGAGGCGGTAAGGGATGTGCTCGGCCGGCGGCTCCAGGACCGGGAGCTGGTCGAGGACCTCTGCCAGGAGACCATGGTGCGGGTGCTGGACTCGAGCGACCGGCTCGACGATGACGCGGTCGTGCCATACGCAGTTGCGGTGGCAAAAAACCTGGTCATCGACAAGGGGC
>JAABUM010004750.1_pt1 | contig 14994 bp, 15 predicted proteins | sample 5559161 | NCBI WGS metagenome assembly JAABUM01 (sample SAMN10711868, study PRJNA513369) | rock metagenome | isolation source: Antarctica rocks | place: Antarctica: Victoria Land, Siegfried Peak nord
CGGCACGACCGTCACCAGCGCGATCTTCCTGAGCGCCATCCTGATCACCGTCGTCTACCTGACCGTCACGAGGCGGGACGCCACCGCGACCGTGATGCGCGCCGAGGCGTGAGCGCGCCGCCGGGATCGCGGCGACGGGTACCATGCGCGCGGTGCCTCGACTGCATCGCGCGCGGTCCGGGCGATCCCGAACACCATGATACGGAGAGACGGCGGAGACAGACAATCGCTGTCGGCGCGGCGCGGGGAAATCCGCGCCGCGCCCACGGCACCATCCGCCGGTGCGCGGGGACGCGGCGATTTCATCCCGCCTTCATCTTCGACCGCTACGCTGGCGGGGCGGCGGCGCGGCGGCGTATACGCGACGGGAGGACTCATGCTGCCGATCGATCTGCCGACGCTGATCCGGGCGGCGGGCTATCTCGGGATCGCCGCCATCATCTTCGCGGAGACCGGCCTACTGGTCGGCTTCTTCCTGCCGGGCGATAGCCTGCTCTTCACCGCCGGGTTCCTCGCCTCGCAGGGCGTCCTGCACATCGGCGTCCTCGCGGCGGTCTGCTTCGCGGCGGCGGTCGTCGGCGACACCGTGGGCTACGCCATCGGCCACCGTGTCGGTCGGCGCCTCTACGCGCGACCGGACTCCCGCCTCTTCCGGCGCGAGCACCTGCGGCGTGCCGAGGCGTTCTTCGCGCGGCACGGCGGCAAGGCGGTGGTGTTGGCCCGCTTCATCCCGGTGGTGCGCACGTTCACCCCGGTCGTCGCCGGGGCGGGCGCGATGCCGTACCGGCAGTTCGTCGGTTACAACGTGCTGGGCGGGCTCCTCTGGGCGGTCGGGGTCGCGCTGGCGGGCTATTTCCTCGGCAGCGCGATCCCGGGCGTCGACCGCTACCTCCTGCCGATCATCGCCGCCATCGTGGTCCTGTCGGTGCTGCCCGCGCTCTGGCACTGGTGGCGCGAGCGCGGGGCGGCGTCGCCCTCCGCCCGCGAGGGGAGGCGGGACGCCGGGGGCGAGTAGGCCGCGCGCCGCCGGACTTCCTGAACGCGCGCTCCCGGTGGAGACCGGGTCCGGTGCGCCGCGCGGGGGGCGACCATTTCGCGGACAGGATTGGCGAACGCCCTCCTCGGCGCGGCACCGTACCCTCCGCTGCCACAGCACCGCCGCAGGCTCACGCCACCCGTGACATTCGGGGGCGGGACGACGTCCTGACCACCCGCCGCCGCTATCTTTACTGTGTCACCAGGGACATCGCCGGGAGGCCCTCGCAGCAGTCGCGATCGGAACCTGCCGCCTCCCCGCTTCATCCCGATTTCATCTTGGCAGCCTACACTGGCCGGGTAACGCCGGGTGACCGCCCCGGCCACCGCATCGGCGCACCCGCGATCGGCGGGTCGCAGCACGTCACGCGAAAGAGTGGGCCGCATGGCAACGCAGCACGAGATCCGGGCGCTCCTCGCCCGGCCCCGGTCACTCCTGGCCCTGTTCGCCGGGATACTCGCCCCGCTCTTCGTCTTCGGGTCGCTCGCCGAGGACGTTTGGGCGCGGGAGGGCTTCGCCTGGGATCTGCCCCTCCTCCGCCTCGTCCACGCCCGGGCCACGCCGACGCTCGACACGACGATGCTCTTCTTCACCCGCGTCGGCGCGCCCCTGCCGATGATCGCCTTCGTCGGCGTCATCCTGCTGGCCCTGCTGGCGCGGCGGCGCTGGCACGCCGCCGCGTTCTTCGCGCTCGCCGTCGGCGGCGCAGCGGGGCTGAATGTCGTCGCCAAGCTGGTCTTCCAGCGCGCCCGCCCGGCGCTCTGGCCGTCGCTGGTGACCGAGACCGACTACGGCTTCCCGAGCGGGCACGCGATGGGCTCGCTGGCGGTCGTCGCCGCGCTGGTCCTGCTCCTCCGGGGCACGCGCTGGCGCTGGCCACTCCTCGCCATCGGGGGGGCCTTCGTCGCCGCCGTCGGCCTCTCCCGCGTCTACCTCGGCGTCCATTACCCCTCAGATATCTTGGCCGGGTGGTGCGCGTCGCTGGCCTGGGTGGCCGGTGTGTGGCTCCTCCTCCGTGCCGCCCCGTGGTCGCGGTGGCGGGCCCGAACTGCGGGGAACGACGGGGCGCGGCGGCCGCGCGCACGGAGCGCGACGAACGGCGCGAAGCGATCGATCGATGCCCGTGGGGTGGGGCGATGACCGCACTGGCGGCGCTCGGTCGCGCGATCCTGGCCTTCGTGGCCGCGCACCAGTATTCCGGGCTCTTCGTCTTCCTGCTGATCGAGGAGGCGGGGGTGCCGCTGCCGCTCCCCGGCGACACCCTGATCATGTATGCGGGAGTGCGCTCGCGCGGCGGGGGGACGATCGCCGCCCTGGCGATCCTGCTGGTCGCCGCCGCTGCCACGCTCGGCTCCTCGGCCCTCTACTGGCTCGCGCGCCGGGGCGGGCGCCCGGCGCTCGCGCGCTACGGCCGCTTCCTGCACCTCCACCCCGACCGCGTGGACCGGATGGAGGCCCGCTTCCGCCGCTGGGGGGTCTGGGCGATCATCCTCGGGCGGCTCATCCCCGGCCTGCGGACGCCGACGAGCGTGATGGCCGGGCTCTTCGCGGTGCCGTATCGCGTCTTCGCCCCCTGCACGGCCCTGTCCGCGCTCCTCTGGACCCTCTTGTACTTCTATCTGGGTGCCCTCTTCGAGCCGCAGTGGCGCGAGGCGCTGACCTTCATCACCGGCGACCTCGACGCGTCGGTCGGGATCGCGGTGCTGCTCGGCCTCGCGGCACTCGTCGTCGCGGCGGTGTGGCGTCGCCGACCACGACGCGCGGCGGCGAAGGCCGGGATCGGGCCAGATGCCGCAGGCGAAGCGCACCGATGCTGAGGCAGCGACACGGGCGGCAAACGTCCGACACGACCCCGGCCCAAGCGGCAGCGGGGCGCGGCAGGCCTCCGCGCCGCCGTACCCTCTGGCCATATCTCTGGCTCGGTCTCGTGTCGCTGCTCGCGGCCTGCGGCGGCGGGAGGCCAACCGCGACATCGCGCGCCACCCAGATCGTGCCGACACCGCCTGCGCCGACGGGCGGCGTCGCGGTGGCCACACCGCCGCAAGCCGCCTCGCCGTTCGCGGGCATTGAAACCGTCTTCGTGATCGTCCTGGAGAATCACAACTGGGTCGACATCCAGGGGAACCCCGCCGCCCCCTACCGCAACGGCATCCTCCTGCCGCAGGCGTCCCATGCCGAGCAGTATTTCAATCCGCCGGGTACCCATCCCAGCCTGCCGATTTACCTGTGGTTCGAGGCGGGCACGGGCTTCCGCATCGCCGACGCTCGGCCCCCGAGCGCCCACCACCAGCCCACCGCCGATCACCTCGTCGCCCAGCTCGAGCGGGCCGATATCGCCTGGAAGAGTTACCAGGAGGGGATCGACGGCGCGACCTGCCCGCTGACCAGCGCCGGGCGCTACGACCCCAAGCACAACCCGCTGGTTTACTTCGATGACGTCACCAGGACGAATGAAGCGCGCAACGCCCGGTGCATCGCGCATATGCGCCCCTATGCCGAACTCGCCGCCGACCTGCGCGCCGATACCGCCGCCCGCTACAACTTCATCACGCCCGACCTCTGCCACGACATGCACGACCCCTGCGCCCCGAGCAACGATGGGATCAAGCAGGGCGACGACTGGCTCGCCAGCGCGGTGCCGCCGATCCTCGCCTCCTCGGCCTACCGACGCGGCGGGGTACTCTTCGTCGTCTGGGACGAGGGCGCGGGCGGCGACGGCCCGATCGGCCTGATCGCCCTCTCCCCCCGTGCCGAAGGCGGCGGCTACGCGAACACCATCCACTACACGCACAGCGCGCTGCTAGCGACGCTGCAGCGGATCTTCGGCGTGGGGCCGCTCCTGGGCGACGCCGCCAACGCGACCGATTTGCGCGACCTCTTCGTCGCGCCCGCCTCGTCGCCGTGACACGGGACGATCGGGCATCATTTCAGGCTAGCTGCGACAGCCACGGCGCGCCCGGTCCTACCAGCGATTTCATCGCCACTTCATCTTCGCGCGCTATTATCACCCATAGTAGGCGCAGCGGGCGCCACACTCCGCGCTCGGCGCGGTCCTGTGGAGAGGGTGAATGGATCGGCTCCACGTTCTCGTGTTGGCGCTCCTCCAAGGGGTGACCGAACTCTTCCCGGTGAGCAGCCTGGGCCATACGGTGGTCATCCCCGGCCTGCTCGGCTGGGATGAGACCCTGCACAGCCCCATCTTCCTGCCGCTGCTCGTGATGCTCCACCTCGGCACGGCGGTCGCGCTCCTCGCGTTCTTCTGGCGCGACTGGGTCGCGCTGCTGCTGGGCGGGACGCGGGTGCTGGCGGCGGGGCGCTTCACCAGGGATGTCGATCCGCACGGCCACGGGCGCGAATTGGCGCTGGTGATCGTCGGCACCATCCCCGCCGGGCTCCTGGGCCTCCTCTTCCAGAAGCCGCTCGGACAGCTCTTCGGTTCGCCGCTGATCGTCGCCGCCTTCCTGATCGGCAACGGCGGCGTGCTCCTCCTCGCGGAACGCCTCTGGCGACAGCGGCACCCCGAGGCGGCCCCGCACGCCATCGGCGACCGGCCGAGCGGCGAGGTCGGCGCGTCGCTCGACGGCCTCACCTTCCCGCGCGCCGCGCTGATCGGCCTGGCCCAGGCCGGCGCGCTCCTCCCCGGCTTCTCCCGCGCGGGTCTGACGATGGTCGCCGGGCTGGGGAGCGGGCTGAGCCACGAGGCGGCGGCGCGCTTCTCCTTCCTCCTCGCCACGCCGCTGATCGCGGCGGCGGGTGTGCTGGAAGTCCCCGAGCTGGTCCACGCTGGTGGACCGACCTTCGCCCTGGCGCTGATCGGCGGCCTGATCTCGGGGCTGGCGGCCTACCTCAGCGTACGTTTCCTGATGCGCTACTTCGCGACCAGGAGCTTAAATCCCTTCGCGTACTACTGCCTGGTCGTCGGCACGCTCAGCGGTGCCTATTTCCTGCTGCAACGAGCGGGGCGCATCCCCTAACTCGTGTATGCTGACCCGGTGCGGCCCCTTTGTGATGGTGCATGATGGGTTTCAACAAGAGGAGCAAGCGATGAGTCGCGCGTACCTGATCGGTGGCCTGGTGGCGCTGGTGTGTCTGGCGATCGGCGTCTACTACCTCATCCCCGGCATCGACCACGTCCTGGCCTTCTCCGGGTCCGCGACCGACCCCCACGTCAAGCACGCGCTCGCCTTCTTCGCGCTGGCCATCATCGCGCTGGCCATCATCGCGCTCGTCGGCGCGCGCTTCGCGGCGAATGCGGAAACCATGCGCTGAACCGGGGAGCGCTGGCGGGGGCTTCATCCGCCCTTCATCTCCGGGCGGTACACTTGCCCTGCTACCGCAGCACAAGCGCGCGGCGGCGGCGGGCGGCGGCGATCCTCGGACTGGTGGTGACGGCGATGCGGATCCTGGTGGTAGAAGACGAGCACCGGCTGGCGACGGTCCTGGCGCAGGGGTTGACCGAGCAGGGCTACGCCGTCGACCTGGCGCACGACGGCGAGGCGGGCCTCGGGCTGGCCGAGCTGGAGCCCTACGACCTCCTCGTCCTCGACGTGATGCTGCCGGGGCTCGACGGCTACACCCTCTGCCGACGGCTGCGCGCCCGGGGGCGGCACATGCCGGTCCTGCTGCTGACGGCGCGCGACGCGGTCGACGACCGGGTGACCGGCCTCGACAGCGGGGCCGACGACTATCTCACCAAGCCCTTCGCCTTCCGCGAGCTGCTGGCGCGCATCCGCGCGCTGCTCCGGCGCGACGGGCGCTCCCGCGAGGCGGTGCTGCGCGCGGGTGATCTCACCCTCAACCCGGCCACCCGCGAGGTGCGGCGCGGTGGCCGGGCGATCGAGCTGACGAGCAAAGAGTACGGCGTGCTCGAGTACCTGCTGCACCACCCGAATCGCGTGCTCACGCGCACGCAGATCGCCGAGCACGTCTGGGACTACGACTTCGTCGCGATGTCGAACGTGATCGACGTCTATATCCGCTCGCTGCGCCGCAAGCTCGGCGACGACGATGGGGCGCGGCTGCTGCACACCGTGCGCGGCGCGGGCTACCAGCTGCGGACGCCGTCGTGAGCCATGTGCGGGCGCTGGCGCGCGTCGCCTGGGCGCACGGGCGGACGATCCGGGCGCGGCTGACGCTCTGGTACGTCGCGCTGCTGGCGCTGATCCTGCTCGCCTTCTGCGCCTTCCTCTACCTGAGCCTCTCGCGCACGCTCCACGACGAGACCGATCGCACCCTCGCCACCGAGGCGCAGCGCGCCCTCGACACGCTCGATATCCAGGATGGTACCGTGCGCCTCGGGGATCCCTCCGAGGGGGTGGCAACCGGGACGCTCGTCGTCCTCGGCGATGCCACAGGTCGGCCCCTCGGCCCCACCGCGCCGCCGCCAGCGCTGGTTGCACTCGCCGGGGCCACGGCGCGCGGCTCGGGCCAGTCGCTGACAACGGTGCGGCTGGCGAGCGACGAGGAGTGGCGTGTGCTGACCGTGCCGGTCGTCGAGGGCGGTCAGCCCGTGGCCGTCCTGCAGGTGGCGCGGTCGGAGCGAGGGGTCGAGACGGCGCTGAACCGACTGCTCCTGCTGATGGGCGTGGCGGTGCCCCTGACGCTGCTCCTGGCCGTGGCGGGTGGCGTCTTCCTCGCCAGCCGCGCCCTCACCCCGATCGACCGGATCACGCGCACAGCGGCCCTGATCGGCGGGGAGGACCTGTCGCGTCGCCTCGATCTCCCGGCCAGCCCCGACGAGGTCGGGCGACTCGCCGCAACGTTCGACGGGATGCTCGCGCGCCTGGAGGAGGCGTTCGTGCGGCAGCGCCGCTTCACCGCCGACGCCTCGCACGAGTTGCGCACGCCGCTGGCGCTGCTGACCAGCCGGGCGGACGTGGCGCTGGACCGCCCGCGCACCCCGGCCGAGTACCGCCAGACGCTTGCAGGGATGCGCGACGACGCGGGGCGGCTGGCGCGGCTGCTCGGCGAGCTGCTGACCCTCGCCCGCGCCGACGGCGGGCAGGAGGCGCTGGTGCGCGAGCCGGTCGCGCTCGCCGAGCTTGTGGATGACACCGTCGCGGCGCTCGAACCATTGGCGGTGGAACGTGCGGTGACGCTCGTACCGGGCGCGCTCGCACCGTGCGTCGTGGCGGGCGATCAGACGCGCCTGACCCAGCTGTTGATCAACCTCGTGGACAACGCCCTCAAATACACCCCGGCGGGCGGGCGGGTCACCGTCGGCCTCGCGCGGGACGCCGACACGGCCCTCCTCACCGTGGCCGACACCGGTCTCGGCATCGGGCCGGAACACCTGCCGCATCTCTTCGAGCGCTTTTACCGGGTGGACGCCGCGCGCGATCGCGGCGCGGGTGGTGCGGGCCTGGGGCTGGCGATCGCCGATTGGATCGTGCGCGCGCATGGCGGGGAGCTCGCGGTGTCCAGCGAGCTCGGCGTCGGCTCGACCTTCAGCGTCCGCCTGCCCCTATCGCTCGACAGCACCGGTCGGGACGGAGCCGTCGCGAGATAGGGCGGCCAGCGCCACCGCTGGCCGCGCCATCACGGGGGAACCCGGGCGAAATGCGCCCCTCGCTAGAGGGTGTTAGGCACCTGTGGCTGACGGCCGTATACTCCACGCGCATGGTGGCGCATGGAGGTGGCTGCTGTGACCGAGCGCAAGCCGTATCCGAGCGACGTGGGTGACGAGGAATGGGCGCTGGTCGCGCCGTATCTGGCACTGCTGGCGGAGGATGCACCGCAGCGTACGCATCGCCTGCGCGAGGTGTTCAATGCGCTGCACTGGCTGGTACGGGCGGGGGCGTCATGGCGGATGCTGCCGCACGACCTGCCGCCGTGGCCGCTGGCGCATTGACTCATTGAACGTCGGCTCTCCCGATCTTTTGGTGATCCGGGCAGAATTGTCCCTGGAATTGGGGCCGGAGGGCCAGAAGTTGACCTCTTTTGGCCCTTTGAGACGTGCTCCAGTCCACTTTTCGGGGTGGTTTCCCTATTCGGGACCCTCGATTATCAAAAGATCGGGAGACCCTGAACATCGCACTTTGCGGTGGGTCTTGCCTCACGAATAATCGCACCCGACGCTGGTTGACGACGAGTGGAGGGAGAGGACGTGAGGTCACGGATGAGTTTCCAGGCGAAGCGCGAGTTGCTGGCCCAGACGGCGGCACGGTATCAGGCGGCCGACCATGCACGGAAGACGGGCATCCTCGATGAGTTCGTCGCCGCGACCGGCTACACGCGCAAGTACGCGATCCGTGTGCTACGGCATCCACCCCCGGCCACCGCGGCGATCGCGCGCCCGCGCGCCCGCGCGCGCCGCGCTACGGCCTGGCGGTGCAGGCCGCGCTCCAGGTCGCATGGGCGGCGGCGAACGGCATCTGCGGCAAGCGCCTGGTCCCTTTCCTGCCCGAGCTGGTCCCGGCCTTGGAGCGCCACGGCCACCTCGCGCTCGCCGACGAGGTGCGGGCGCAGCTGCTGACCCTCAGCCCGGCCACGGCCGACCGCCTGCTCGCGCGCGCCCGCCGCGCCGCCGCGCCGCGCGGCATCGGCACGACCAAGCCCGGGGCGCTGCTCAAGCAGCAGGTGCCGCTGCGGACCTTCGCGGGCTGGGACAACGCCGTGCCCGGGTTCGTGGAGGCCGATCTCGTCGCCCACTGCGGCGGCCAGGCGTCGGGGGCGTTCCTGCACACCCTCGTGCTCACCGATGTGGCCACCGGCTGGACCGAATGCCTGCCCTTGCTCACCCGCAGCCACGACGCGGTGATCGGGGCGCTCGACCTGGCGCGCCAGCTGCTGCCCTTCCCGCTGCGCGGCCTCGACACCGACAACGGGCCGGCGTTCCTCAACGACGAATTGCTCGCTTACTGCGAGCGCGAGCGGATCACCTGCACCCGCGGGCGGGCCTATCGGCAGAACGACCAGTGCTTCGTCGAGCAGCAGAACGGCGTCATCGTGCGCCAGCTCGTCGGCGACGACCGCTTCGAGGGCGTCGCCGCCTATCGGCAACTCGCCGAGGTGTATCGCGCCCTGCGGCGCTACGTCAACTTCTTCCCGCCGTCGATGAAGCTCCTGGAGCAGCGGCGTGACGGCGCCGCGCCGCGCCGCCGCTACGACCGGGCGCGGACGCCCTGGCAGCGCCTCCTCGCCAGCGGCGTCCTCGACGGCGGGCCGGTCGAGCGCCTCGCCGCGCTCTTCCTGGCGCTCGATCCGGTGGGCCTGCGTGGGCAAATGGAGGCGCTGCTCGACGCCCTCTGGCACCACGCCGCCTTCTTCACCCCGACCCACCCGGCCGGGGCGCACCTGGCCCTGACGCCCGGGCCGACGGTGGCGTTCCAGCGCGCCGCCGGCGGCACCCCGGATACCGCCCCACCGCGCGGGGCCACGGGGACCGGGCGGCGTTATCGGCAGACGAAGAAGTATCAGGGGCCACGCTGGTGGCGCACGCGCGTCGACCCGTTCGCCGCGGTCTGGACGCTCGTCCAGGAGCGTCTGACGGCGGACCCCACCCGCACGGCCAAGGACCTCTTCGACCAACTACAGCCCGAGCACCCCGGTCGCTTCCCCGCTATGCAGCTGCGCACCCTCCAGCGTCGCGTCCAGCAGTGGCGCGCGACCGCGCTCCTGACCTTCCACGATGCGTGGCGCGCGGAGGATCGCCTGGCGAGCGCGCCGGTTGTCCTGTCGGCGGATTGAGGCCTGGTACGGGCGGCGCTTCCCGGGAAGCGCCGCCCGTACCAGGGTTAATAGGGGACGGAGATGGTACGATCATCGATGCGGCAAGACGCCGCTACGGTATGATTCTCCCATGAGGCAAGACGGCAGCGGATCTAATTATCGTTCAACACACGGCCTCGTAACGCGCGCGCAACTGCGGCGGCGCGGCGCTTCCCGGTTCCCGTTCTTCCTATCGTTGGGCAGCGGGAAGCCGCGCTGTCACGCCTGCCCTGGCCGAGAAGGCGATCCGGACCGTAGCGCGCCGGCCGGCGCTGCTGAACCGGTCGCACGGAGCCGCTACCAGTGCCGGTGGCGACACACCCTGTCGTCACGGACGCGCACCGTCGCGAACGGGAAGGTGCCTATGCTGATCCGCCTCTTCCGCCGCCGGCGCGCGCGGTCGGGCCGTCGTCCGCCGCCTCGGCCACCAGCGCTCGGCCGCCATCCGTGCAGCCACCGCGGTCGGCGCGTTCGTCGATCGCGCGCGGAGCAGGCCCGCGCTGGTGGCGGAGGCGCGCATCCTCCGCCACCAGCGCACCGTCCGGTTCTGTCAACATCCAGTCGACAGCAATGGATGTCGAGGAACCAGGGCGTGTTCGATTGCGGGGGCAGGTCGTCGACGTGCTGCTTCGCACGCACCGCGACCTGGGGAGCGCGGGCCTGCTTCGTCCTCGCGCGCTCCCGTCGCCGGGCGGCACCGGACGAGGGTAGCACGGACAAGCCCCCGGCGTAGGCTCGCGCTGTCCGCGAGGCGGTGCCAGGGGCGACGCACACGCAGCGCGGCCTGCACCGCGCACGGGCCGAACTGGAGTTGCCTCACTTACGTGAGTGCTGGCGAATGTTATGCAACCTTATGGCTTGGTAGGCTAGCCACGTCGTCGTCGTGGCTCCGCCGCCAGGAGGTTCGTGATGCTGCGTCCCCAGCCGCTCCCGCCGGTCCCCGCCGAGACCGCCCGGGTCGCGCACGCTGCCTTCCCGAAGGGCCATCCCTACTTGCGCGCAGCGGACGAGTTGGGCGAGGTCTGTACCGACGCGACGTTCGCGGCGCTTTTCCGGCGCCGTGGGCCGCCCGCGCTGGCCCCGTGGCGGCTCGCGCTCGCGACGATCCTGCAATTCGCCGAAGGTTTGTCCGACCGCCAGGCGGCCGATGCGGTGCGCGCACGACTCGACTGGAAGTACGTCCTACGGCTGGAGGTCGACGACCCGGGCTTCGACGCCGCGGTCCTGTGCGCGTTCCGCGCTCGCCTGATCGCGGGTGCGGCGGAGTGGCTCCTCTGCGAGGCGCTGCTGGCGTGGTGCCAGGCGCGGCAGTTGCTCAAGGCGCGGGGGCGGCAGCGCACCGACTCGACGCATGTGCTCGCCGTGGTCCGGGCACACCTCGCCAGGACCTCCTGGCTCTTGCCGACATTCGATGATCCGGTTTCGGCTTTTCCTGAGCGGCGGCGCGCCTTTTGGGCGTCGGTGACGACCATGCGGCGGTGGGTACCGATCGGAAAGCAGCCCCCTGTGCTGGCTCTAAATCCGTCCGGGTCGGTCCTTCGCCCGATGTCCCCGCAGGTGTTCAGCCGACGCCCCGCCACATCATCGGTGACGCCGGCGTGTACCTGAGATGGCAGCAAAACTGATCAGTACGAGCGGCAGTTTTGGCGCTGGAACGCCGTTTCGCGTGCGCTCAAGGGGTGATGTTCCTGCCACGCTGACTACACGCCGGTGTCACACATCATACGGCGAGGCGTGTTCAGCCCTTCCCACGGCTAGAATCTCTCCCGTGAGGCGTGGTTGGGTCTCGCGCGGGTTGGCAGTGAGGAGCGAGGGGCAAGGTGGTGATGTTTGGGCACGCGTGCCGTCGTCGATTGGCCGAGCTCGTCGCGCGTATGCGGCGGGCCCTCCGTGTCTGGTTGTGGGCCAGGCCGCTGGTCGGCACGCACGCGACGGGGACGGGGGCGGATCTGGTGCGGAGTCGGGCGCAGCTGCTCGCGGAGAACGCCCTCTTGCGCCAGCAGCTGATCGTGCTGCGCCGGAGCGTCAAGCGCCCGGGCGTGACACCGGCGGATCGCGCGCTCCTGGTGCTGCTCGCCAGCCGGGTTCGCGCTTGGCGGGAGTCCCTCCACCTCGTCCAGCCAGACACACTGCTGCGTTGGCACCGCGTGGGGTTCCACGCGCTCTGGCGACGAAAGTCACGCCCTGGTCCGGGGCGGCCGCCGCTGCCGGACGCGACCGTCACCCTGATCCGGCGGCTGGCGGCCGAGAACCCACTCTGGGGGGCCGAGCGGATCCGCGGCGAGCTCCAGAAGCTGGGTCTGCGCGTCGCCAAGCGGACGATTCAGACCTATCTGCCCGGCGCCCGCGCCCCGCGCCCGCGCGGCCAAGCGTGGGCGCCGTTTCTCAAGAATCATGCTGCGGACATCTGGGCCTGCGACTTCCTCCCGGTCACCGACCTGCTCTTCCGCCCGCTCTACGCGTTCTTCGTGATCGCGCTCGGCACGCGGCGGGTGGTCCATGTCGGGGTGACGCGCCACCCGACGGATGCCTGGTTGGCCCAGCAACTGCGCGAGGCCACGCCCTTCGACCAGTGCCCGCGATACCTCATCCGCGACAACGACGGCAAGTTCGGGGCGGCGTTCGCGCGGATGGCCGAAGCCAGCGGCATCGCGGTCCTCCGCACGCCCTATCGCGCGCCGCGGGCAAACGCCGTCTGCGAGCGCTTCTTGGGCAGCGTACGGCGCGAGTGCCTGGATCACCTCCTGGTCCTAGGCGAGCGCCACCTTGCGCGCATCCTCCGCGAGTACGTCGCCTACTTCAACCGAGAGCGGCCACATCAAAGCCTTGGACAAGCGACGCCGGTGCCACCACCCGTCGCACTTCAGCATGGCACCGGGACGGTGCGTGGCATTTCGATCCTGGGTGGGCTGCACCATGCCTATCGATGGGCAGCCTGACGACAGCGGACGAAATTGTAGCCACTACAGGGCGGAAGAGCAGGTCGGTCACCGGCAGGAAATCGCAGGCCCAGATGTCGGGGGCGTGGTGGCGCACGAACGTCGCCCAGGACTGCCCGGTGCGGCGCGGCGGGCGGGCGGCGCGCGTGTGCCGCTGGACCGTCGTCTCGGCGACGCGGATGCCGAGCTTGCGCCGCTCGCCCCGGATCCGCTCGGCGCCCCAGAGCCGATTCGCTGCGGCCATCTCCCGGAGCAGGGCGATCGGCTCGGGTGCCGCCCTCGGCTGCGGCGACGGCCGGGGCCGTGATTGCCGTCGCCGGTAGAGGCGGAAGCCCTGCCGATGCCAGCGGAGCAGGGTCGCCGGCCGGACGAGCAGCAGCGCCTGGTGCCAGGCGCTGCTCCGGCTGGCCAGCAGCACGAGCAGAGCGCGGTCGGTCGGGGTGCGGCGTGGGCGCTTGACGGTGCGCTGGAGAACGATGAGCTGCTGGCGCAGGAAGGCATGCTCGGCGACGAGGGCGGGGCGACCGCGCACGAGGTCGGCGAAGGCACCCGCCACGACACCGTGCTCGGCGGGCTTCGTTGCAGCGCTCAGGCGGTGCCGGAGCGCGCGGGCAAGGGAGCGTCCCAGATGGGCGCAATGGCGGAACACGCGCGTCAGCATGCGGGCTCCTGACCGAGTACCGGCGGCGACGGCGCGACACCGCAGACAGCGCGATGCCGGAGTGTAGCGCCCCCGCTCGAGACGTCAAAGTAGCGCTCGACTCGAGCGGATATCCCAAACGGCCAACACCGGCACTCTGGTTGACGCGGTTCAAGCTGCTGCCAAGACAACGCCCTCACCGCCGCCCCGGGACAGACCCTAATATACGAGCCAACACAGTGGGTCGGGCCGCAGGAAAGCGACCCGTACGCGCACTTGGTAGGCGTTCGAACAAGAGCAGGTTTCGGACTCGTGACACGAGCCCGGTGCGCGGTGTCGCGTCACGAATGCCTTCGTTGTCGATCAGCGCGCCGCGATCGTGATATCCGTCGCCGCAGGGCGTGTGGGTGGGCGCAGGTTAAGCGCGCTGGGTAGGATGATATCGGTGGGCGGGGTGGCCAGGCCCGCGATCCGCTCGAACAGGCGCTGTGCGCCGCGCCGCCCGATGTCGTACGCGGGCTGTACCGCGGTGATCAGCGACGGGGAATACGCGTCTAGGGCGGTGATGTCATAGAACGTGGCCACCACGATGTCCTCCGGTACGCGCAGGCCGGCATCGGACAAGGCGCGCAACGCGCCGACCGCGAGACGACTGTTGCCGATGCAGATGGCCTCCGGCCGCGCGTCCTGGAGCAGCTCTCTGGTCAGCGCATAGCCGACCTCCGGTGCCGCCCGTCCGAGCCGGACCAGCGCCGGTGCGATCGGGATGGCCGCCCGCGTCATGGTGTCTTCGAAGCCGACGAGGCAGTCGCGCGATGGAGAGATCGTCGGCGATACACCAAGGAAGGCGATACGCCGACAGCCGAGGGCGAGCAGTTGTTCGGTGAGCGCCGCCGCTCCACCACGACTGTCGGAGCGGACGCTATCCGTCGCGACCGCGTCGAGTTTTCGATGCACTTGCACGATAGGCATGTTCCGCTGCTGCACTCGCAGCAACGGCTCCGCACTCGCGGCGGTGGGGACAACGATGATCCCTTCAACCCGTCGGCGTACGAGGACGTCCAGATAGCGGGACTCTTTGGCGAGGTTGTCATCGGTGTTGCACAGGAACACGCTGTACCCGCGTTCTTCCGCCTCATCCTCAACCCCACGGGCGATCGTCGTCCAAAATGCGTTGGCGATGGTCGGGAGCATCAGCGCCAGGGTATTTGTCTGGCGCGAGCGGAGGCTGCTCGCCATCTGGTCCGGGACGTATCGTAATTCTTCGACTGCGGCGTGGACCCGTGCGCGTGTACTCGCCTGCACCGCGTCGTGTCCGTTGATCACGCGCGACACCGTGACCAGCGATACCCCGGCCCGCGCGGCCACATCCCGCATCGTCACCGCCATAGAAGGCTCCTGGCTGGATTGCTCGATTATGGCATCGACACAACGGCCGCCGCGATTGGATCATGCGGTAGGCGCAATCGATCTTGCCGCTATCCGCGTGCGAGGGGCCGGTAGGATGTACAAAGTCCGATAGAACGGTGCTCAGGGTGACCGACTTAGGGGTTCCCGCTGAATTAACTATCCCGCACTGCGGTGGGCGGGTGGATGTCGATGAACCACTTGCCCAGGGTCGCATGCCTGGTGAGGTGGGTCTCCACTGCGGCCATCGCCTCCTTGGTCAG
>JAABUM010004753.1_pt1 | contig 14988 bp, 27 predicted proteins | sample 5559161 | NCBI WGS metagenome assembly JAABUM01 (sample SAMN10711868, study PRJNA513369) | rock metagenome | isolation source: Antarctica rocks | place: Antarctica: Victoria Land, Siegfried Peak nord
AAAGGCAGTTTCTTACGAGATGTCCTCGTGCACCAAACTGTCTGATTTGAATACATCGTATTGGTAGATACGTACGCAAACGACACTGCCTGAAATTACGATGCCACATGCACCAGCTATGTGCCCTGTCGCCAATTCTTGTTCCTTGCAGTGTGACTCTAGGCATCACCCGGCCCGCCCTTTCAGCGGCGCCACGCCGGCGGAGTCAGCACAGGGCGTGTGATGATGCTCAGCCGCTTTTACGGCGCCGCTTCAGCCTTCCCAGAGGCCTCTTATCATGACTTCGGCCTCACGGCGAAGCACACAGCCGCTCCAGCTGGTGCTCATTGCCCTTGCCGGCATATAGGCGCAGGTAGGAGTGCGCCACAAAGCTGTTGGCGCGCACGCCCCGCACGCCGCGGCACCACAGCGCCCGCAGCGACTTCATGCCATGCAGCGGCGCCAGGTGGCTGCGTGAAAAAGTACAGTAAGAGCGATTAGGGTTTCAAGATGAAACCCGGGTGAAACGGGAGGCAGGGCATGGCAATGGGTCCGCCGCGCTACAAGCCGGGGCCCTCGCATGCACTCGCTCAAGATCAGCAGCCAGCAGCACACGGGCTGGTGTGAGCACCACGCAGCTGCATGTGAATGCCAGGCAGTGTGCAGCACATGGACCCATGACAGTGGCGCGGGAAACGACAGCGAAAGTGCAGTGCTGAAGTACACCAACGACAGTAAGAGCAGCAAAACACGCACCAAGCTGCCAGGCCCACCGCGCGGCTGTGGGAGACCTCCAAGGTGTGCAGGCGCGGCAGGCGCGCCAGGCCGCCCACGTAGCCGGCGTCCGGCATGTCCTTTGTCGTCACCCAGGGCAGGTGCAGCGCCGTCAGACACGTCAGCTCCGCCAGCGCCTCGCCACAGCCGCCGCCAAAGGTGACGCTGTTGCCGCGCAGCTCGCGGAGCCCCGGGCACACCGCCGCCAGCCGCTCCACGGTCTCCTGTGTTCGTCACGAAAGTAAGTCTCCAAGTTTGCTACGGCGCCATGACAGGTAGGCTGTTGGATAGGCGATGTGAGAGGCATAGAAGGGACCAGCCACCATGGTGCAGCAGCGATTGGCCGAGAAAGCGCCAGCATCGCTTGTCGCTATGCCTGGAACCCCCGCCAAAACACACTTCTCATCCGCAATGAATGCTGCCTCATGACTTGAGCAGCACGGACCAGGCGCGAACCCTCCGGCAACATTCCTTTCTTGGCAGGATTGCAGAACTAGGGGTCGCAAATGGATGCTTGAAATCAGACGCCACATCCTCTCACCAAGCTCATGGTCCAGCCGCCAACGTCCAGTGCGGTCAGCTGCGGCGCGGGCACCAGGCCGGCGGCCGGTAGCGGCTGCAGGCTGACGCCGGAATCCGAAATGTCCAGGCGGCGTAGCTGCGGCAGCCCCATAACGGCCGCCATGCCTTCCGCGCTTAGCAGGTCGCCGTCGCACATGCCCAGGCGCTGCAGCCGCGTGAGCTGCGCGGCGATCTGCTTGCAGCCCCTGCACGCAAGGCACGTTTGGCATCTGACATTGGGAGCGCATTGCCTCGAATGACTTCAGGTGTCAGTAGGTTGAGCAGCTCATGATTGCAGCGATGGCAGACAGATGTACAAGCAAGTGTGGCCGCAACAGAGTGGAACGTGCCGTTCAGGACCACAACTATCACCAACAGGGCACTGTGAGACAGCCAGACTTTCTTGTCTGGTATTGCGCAGGGAAGGCAGAGTGTGCCAGAGAAGGATGGACGCACCCTTCAGTCACCGCCGTGTTACAGTAGCCCAGGTCTAAGCATGTCAGGCGCGTGAGGTATTGGCACACCGCCTCCACGGTGGCAGGGCCCACCCCGTAGCAGGTCGACAGATCGAGGCTTTCCAGTGACGTCCACACGTCCGGCGGGAATGCCATGTCAGTCTGCATGACAGGTATGGACAGCAACATGTGATGCACGCGGCATGTTGCAGCATGGTCCGTGCTGAGATGCTTTGCAAGCCTGGCTCGACATGCATCTGGCAGCTACGCAGTCGTCCAGCTGCAGCCGCAGCAGGGCACATTCAGTGATCTGGGGTGGCTCACTGGACAGCAAAGCCAAAACAAAAAGAAACACATCGCGCACATCGAGTGCTGAGTGCTGCATGCGCAGCGTGCGCAGCCTGGCGGCCGCAGGCGACGTCGCAAGCAGCTTGCACGAAACAACAGTACGGGAGCCAGAAAGCTCCAGGTGCTGCAGCCGAGTCAGCTGCTCCAGCGCCCGGTACACTGACTCGTCTGCACAGCCACACATGCAGTCTGTCAGATGTTTTCGTGACAACACCGCAGAGACACGAAGTGCCTACCAAAAGGTAATTGGTTTAAGCAAGCATGTAGTTTTAACTGATGAAGATGGAAAAATGCGAATCCAAAGTTTTCCACCTCGACGAGACACAGAGGTAACGCCTGCCGCCGCTGTGAGCACCGCTGCTGCGGGCCGTCACACGATGCCGCCATGGCTCAGACACACACTAGGCAACGTGGCTGGTGCTGATGGGTAGGACGATGGGGGTGATGAGGAAATAAACAACCTAGGTGACGCTAGGCGTACTCGGGTGTGGACACTCGTACCAGGGTATGATGCTGGACTGCCGAGGTCCGTGGGCAGGGCGAGCACCTCCAGGCGCGGTAGTCTCGCCAGGGCAGAGTAGCTGATGGACTTGCAGTGCCGCAGGTTCAGCGCGGTGAGTCGCGTCAGAGGCGCCAGCGCGCCGCCGGCCGCGCCCACGCTGCCCACCAAGCTCAGGTGGCGAAGGCTGCCCGCCAGCGGCACCAGACCCCGCAGCTCTGCAGGAGAGGATCCATCGGCTATGGAGAGTGTGGCTGTAGTTCATGAGTTCGGCTGGCCAACACGTTTCAGGTGGTGCGGGTGGTGCCAGCGGAAGCAGGCCCCGCAGCTCTGCAAGCAAAAAGGGAATCGACTCGAATGATGCCCAGATGGTCGTGGCTGTCAGAAAACGAGCAGCAGATTCACAGGCCCTGCGCTATATCTACGTCGCACTGCTGAACGACAGCAGCGGCAGCACTAACCCACACAAGGACGTGCAGGGATGTCCTGCCCTTGCAGGCAAACAATAGCGAGGGCAGCCACATACCTGCTTCGATCAGCACCGGGCGCCAGGCCTCCAGCTGCAGCGTGTGCAGGTGCCTCAGCTGGCCCAGCTGCGACAGGTCCCGCTGCGCTGAGAGTCTCAGGAAGCTCGGGACGCCGTCCGACAGGGCCAGGAAGGTGAGCGCCGGCGGCAGCGGCAGCGCCGCCGGCGGCGGCGTTTTGGCGAGCCACTTGCACGCGAGCGCCAGGTGCTCGAGCGCCGGCAGGCGTGACAGGGCTGCCAGATCGTCCAGCCCGCAAAGCCTGCACTAGAGAATTTGGGTGGCTGTAGACAAGTGATGTGCTTGAAAAGGCAGCGTCAGGTGTTCCAGCGCTGACAGGCGCGAAAGGGCTGCCAGGTCGTCCAAGCCACACAGCCTGCGCGTAAGGACAATGGTTCTGACTGTACATGTCTATTCTCAATTGAGAGTGACAGCGCCGATCCGGGACATGCTAGGAGGGTTTTCCTGCCCGGTGGGCGTGCTGTTGCCAGAATGCCAGTGGGCAGCTTGACAGTGGCAAGCAGCGTGGATTGATGCGGGGCTGAGCACCAGCTTCAAGGCTCGTATTGTCCCAAAATTTCCGAACAACAATTTGTGCAAGGCACCACCAGAGACATGCGCACCTGCAGCCGTCGAGCAGGACCGCCGTCAGACCCGGGAGCACCAGTGGCAACCGCGCCACATCCACCAGCCCCACCGCCTCCACTGTCTGCGGGTCGGCTGGCGGCAGGGCCATCCGGGACAAATCCAGCGCCCGGAGCTTTGGAAAGGCCGCGGCGATCTCCGCGGCAGGCAGCGCCGCCGGCTGCACGGTGTGTACGGCGGCAGCCACAGCGCGGCGCCAGGTTTGGCAGACTGACCGCGCCGCGGCAAGGTCTGCAGCATCAGCGTCCCTACGCGTGAAAGTGATGCTAGTGCTTGAACAAGAGAGAATCTGTGAAGCGCTCGAATCAAGGCGGGGCTCGCAAAGAGACGAATCGGCAGCTCCACCGTTTTAAATTACCCGGTCATGCGCTGCGCTCACCTGCCGCCGAGATGAGAGACGATGACTTGCACGATGTCCTCCGGCAGCTCTGGTACGTGACGAGCCGCCATTGCGGTGTTTGCAGACGTCTTCGAGAGTCAGTGTCGCTGGCGCAGCAGGTATGACGCTGCTCAGTCGCTGTGAATCTTGGCTTGACTCAAAATCAGACCCTTTTCCGCGAGGCCGGGCTGCTGCGTGAGGTGATTGAGTTCGCCTGTGCTGTTGCGCTGAGAACCCAACGCTACAATCTGCAAACTAGCTCAGTGTACAACAGCGTCGCATTTATTGAGCAACCGTCTGACAGCCAGATTGGGGTTTGTCAGACGATAGTCCATGTGCGCCACGTGCAGCGATCAATCTCGCGTGAAACAGGCGAGGTGCAGCCGGCCGTCAGGACGTCATCGCGACTTTGGCAGTCTGACGTTGCATCTAGATGTTCAGTTCGGCACAATGCCGGAGCGCCGCAGGTATTACGTGGCTAAAGGCCACGCGAGTGACATGCCAACAGATTGTGCCAAATCTGTACTCCGAATCAAAAGCGCCGCATTCACAACACAAAGTGGAAGCCAACATATTACCTTATAGATACTTATTATGCCAACATATTACCACCCAGTACCGTGATTTCCTAGAAGTCCTCGATCGCCTGGTGCACCAAGCGTTCTGCAGGGTGCCGTCCGGGCAATTCTTCGCATCTAGCGGTAGTGGACAGCGGCAGCTGCAGCCAGCAGGAAGGCGCCCGCCCGGGCCGCTGCGGCCAGCTGCTCGTCGGCGACCACCGCGCTGTCAGTGCCCAGGAACCAGTCGAAGCGGCGGCCAATGTTGGCGATGCGCCCGCGGCGGACGTGACCCCACAGCCGTCCCGCCTCTGACACGGTCTTGCAGGTGAACGCCTCGCCGCAGGCGCCCAGCCGCGTCAGCCCGGTGCACTCCGGGTGCATCGCCCATCTCTCCTGCAAAGTCCGTTAATACACATTTCAATGCGGCGCCCAGAATCTCGCAACAATATAGCGAGCTGAAATTCGACATCAAGGAGCAAGCCATTGGTGGGGAGGCAGCTGCTCAGCGGCTCGACCACCCTGCACTCTCAAAATATCGGGTGCAGGTATGGTTCCAGATGGACGTGTGAATTGGTGTAATGGAGAACTGTGTGCAGCAGACCTGAGAGAGGAAGTTGCGGGCGATGTCCATCGCCAGATCTGCTGCTAGGACAGCCGCCACAGCTGCTGCAATGGACCTCAGCGGCCACAGCCTGCAGAAGCATCACTCCAGATGTGACTGTGCAGGTACACACAAAATGTGCAGATACACAGAACCCTGAAAGTTTCATTCATTAAGCTTGACGAAGGCTGTGCCCCTAATGGGATAGCGCACCCAGCAACACCAGCGACGGCCGTCACTGCGGAGGTCTCGACTGCGCAAGGTGCTCGGCGGTATGAGAACACAGGATGCAGATCCATCAAGCGGCCGTCGCCGAAGGCCCAGCCGAAGAGGTGCCGGTACACTGCCCATCTGCCGCCTGGCCACCAGGGGTGGTGCACGACGGCGTCAGGCACGCCTGCAGTTCGGGATGTCGCACGTGTAAAGTTGGACCCCCGAAACGTCGTGATATTGTGGCACATCATGAAGCTCCCATAGAAGCACTTGTGCAATCCATATGCTCGTTGTGCGAATCATATGCCTGAGCATATGATTCGCTAGGCAGACAGAACTGTACATAGAAGTACAAGTCAACGTTCACACAAGACAGGGACTCACTGATTACTGGGACGCCGAGTCGTACGCAGAAGTCCACGTCTTCGCCGCCGCCGGAGTGCGGAAAGCCGGCTCCAAACCTGCAGAGACGATTTGCATGCTGAGACAAGCTGCAACATGCATTATGTTCTTGAAAGACTGTATGATAAGTTGAGAGATGAAGTCCACCTCAAATGTATCCAGGCAGGCGTGCTTAGCACATGGCCAAGCACACAGATGATGCTGAGGCGTTGTGCCACGATAGTCGACACTGACCTCGCAGGCGTCTGTCGAACTGCCAGATTGGCTGTCACCGCCCATGGCATAGTGTCATCACGCAGCGGCGCCTCCCAAAAGTGGGTAACGTCAGACAGATGCACGCCCTGACGCATGATGCCGCCACTGTGAGGCATCACCGTTGGTCCTGCAGGAAGTTGAAGCAAACACCTGCTGCTCACTGCTCTGTTCGCAACTGCTCAAGAACGGCCTCCGGGCGCCAGGCATGTGCCATTCTGCATCCAGATCCTTGCTTGTGCAAACACAGGACGACCGAGCGTGTCTTAATCAACATCGAGATCATTGCGAAAGCGACAGCCACGTTGATAAAACAGTCTACGCACCTGCCCATGCCAGAGCATCAGGGTGCGCCTTGAACGCCGCCACGTATGCGTCAATGCAGTCTCTGCTAGGCACAACGTCGTCATCCCACAGTATGGCAAAATCGGCGGTTGACTCGTCCAGCAGGGCATTGCGTGTCGCAGCAGCGCCCTGGTTGGCCTGTGTGCATGCAAGGGTTTGCTGTCAAAAACCGTGCTTGCGCGGCTGATAGTGCACAGGAAATGGTCCTGAAGCGCGTCTGCTGGTTTGAGGGGTGTCGTAGAAACAGCATCTGGGCATGCGCGCAGAGCTGCATACCTCATTGAAGTGCACGCGCAGCTGGTGCAGCAACGTCGACTTTCGCGATGCCAGCCAGGCCTGAAGTTTGGCGTCTGGGGCCTTCTCAGGGTCGTCGATGCGCAGCAGGAAGCGCAGACTGGTGGCGGCGTCTTTGCACCTCACACTCAGCAGCCTGCGGCAGCAGAGTCTACAGGCTTGGCTGTTTGATCTCACCAAAACAGAAAGCTGTCACGCGCTGCTCGGCCTGCACTGCCAACCAACGCATCACATATTTTTGCGGCGTAAACCAAATGTTTGGCAACGTTCAAGGGTCAAACCTGTCCAGCGCAGCAGGGTCAGCCCGGTACGAGGGTATCAGGACGTCTACTGTGGTGCCGCGCAGAGCCAGATGGTTGCCCAGCGTCAGGCGCTGCTGCCACGCCTTCAGTTCAGATTTGAACCTGTCATAGGGCATGTGGCAGCGTTTGTACAGCGGCGGCATGTATTCAGCGCCGGTAACCTGAACGCCGCCTGCATGCATACAGATCGTAGAACATCACGAACATCACGACAGCTCTCGCAGCTTTCCTGCAGAGAAGTGTTGTGCACGACGATTTAGACGACTGATCCCGCAGAAACGGAAAACCCATTGCGCTGCAGTGTCTCACCCCGCTTGTTGACGATGCTCACTTCGCTGCTGGACGCCGCTGCGCCAGGCATGCAGCGGTACAGCTCGAACAGGAACGGGTCACCGTCCTGATTGACAAACGCGTCAGGCAGCAGCCGCCCATCAAACCGCACCAGATGAGCGGTGCGCAGCACAGGGAAGGACGGGAAGCCAGGTTCGGCTTCGTCCTTCAGCAGGAGCAGCTGCAGCCGGTCATCAGCCCTGAAAGCCTCTGCAGCACAGCACACGATACTTGCCTCCGATCTCGAACACGGCAGGCGCAAGATATTCTAGTGTCTGGCGACGACACAGAGGCTTCTACAGGATTGAAGCCTCTAAGCTTGAAGCTGGACCACAAACACAGCGACAGCACCTGTGGGAAACGTCACATTCGTCAAGGGAGTAGCCAGTCTTACATACAACATGGCATCATGGCCATGATCCCATGGGAGCATACCTGTGACCAAGTGCGGCCAGGCCCCAGCAGGGCGGACAGCTGTGTCGTCGCCGAGGAGGACCATGGTGTCACAGTCTCCCGCAGCAGCTGCCGTTGCCAGGCAGCCCCACATCCAGCAGATGGGCACAGTGGGCATGCTATCGATTGTTGCTGCAAAACTACTGCGGCTGCCGCTACCACTGCCGCTGCTGCTGCTGCCAACACCTGCCTGCGCAAAGTTGCGGGGCACGCTGCAGTGCGATCAGCCGATTAGCGTACAGCTCTGCCTCATTGAAGACGGTGATGTGAAGCTGGATTCCGGATTGCCCAAAGGCATCCTGCAGGCTGCCGAGATTCGGCTCCTCCAAGAGGGCGTCGTCCCAGTCGATGCCGGCAAAGACCTCAACATCACCAGCAGCCGCCGACGATTCCTTCGGTGTCGGGTGCCTGAGGCTTCTCAGAACGTTGTCACACACAGAATGGACGCAGGCTGCGGGAGAGGAGCCTCTCGAAGACAGCGGCAGCAGGACGGCCAGTTTCATTACAGGTGTGGCCGCGGCACTGAATTATGGCAGGTACTTGGTACCTGATGCAAAACGTTCCACTTTGACTTTGGTCAAAAGCTGTGCAAATGCCGCAATTCATTGCCAAAATGCTCGCAATATGTCGTCGGGAGCAGTTGCATGTGCTGAACACATATCACGTCATGTATTTGGTGCTCAGCACCAGGGAGAGGGAGAATTTGAGAAGTGGAGAAGAAACAGGTGCAGGTGAGCCTATCTGCCAACTCAGCATGCTGAGGTGAAGAGGTGCAGCCACGTCTCTGACGCAGTCATTTGGGGTTCTGATTCCATCTTATGAGACCAGGCAGTGTCTGTGCCTCGACGACTCAGTGAAGCCTCGCTGCCAATCAGCATGGATCCGTCCCAGCCAGGTGGTGGCGCTGTTCGATGGCAGCGGCGACCGCGTGCACACGGGTCTCGAGCCGCCGACGCTTGCGCAAACCCCGCCGCCACCGCAGCCGTCGCCGCAGCTGCGTGCCGAGCCGCCGCTGGGGTTCCGTGTCCCGGCACAGCAGCAGGCGTACAGCCGGGTGTGCCGCCAGTGACTGCTCAGAGCATGGACAGGCAATTCCGCTGGAGATTGTCATGGACGAAACCGTGGCAGACCGTGACATCAAGTCCACGCTGTGGAGCAAGAAAGTGTGTCCTTCCTGTGGACTCTACGTTCGGACCTGCGTATCCGGACCTCCATGGCCCCGTTTCCTCTGTGCCTGAGCTGCTGCAACGAGGCGCTCGAAAGCGTCTCGCAGCAGCTCAATGACGATTTGCAGCTGACCTGAAGCAATTACAGCTTTTCACTTCTCTCGAGCACAGCACGAATGTCTCATGGGCAGTGATGACCGACATCGTAATGGCTCTCACAAATGCATTCACCTGGCTGTTTGATCTGCAGGCTGGCCGCTGAACCACACGCTGCGCTTCTACGCTGGCAAGCTGCTGCAGAACGAGGAGCTGCTGTCCAAGTACAATATGCACAAGGGCAGCACCATCACCGCCAGCATCTGGCCGCACTAGCGACGGCAAACGGCGTCGGGCCGACCGCTGCGGCACATCAGTGACGGCGTCGCCGGGCAGTGTGGTGTGCAGTGAGGGAGGCGCATCTTGAGATGCACCCAAATAAGGGAACCGTTCATTTCAGGCAGACGTGCACACTCTGAGCGGAGGCAGCAGCAGGGCGTGCGGTGTTTGATTCTTCAGTGCAAAATGGTTTTGTGCGAGATGCGAGGCCAACTAGGCAGGGGCCATTTGTACTCCACATCCACTAGGGAATATTCGAATGTGGCATGGACTGTACGCAAAGTGTGTTGGGCAGCTTGTTTCGTGCGGACTCCTAGGCAGGCGTAACGGTGTCGCTTGCTGCCAAGGACTGTCAAGGCTTTGAAGGGTTTCTTTGCTTTCTCAGGCAAGTCGGAGCGATGAGATAATACGCTCTGGACGCAGAGCAAACAATAAGTCATGGGACAATTATTGTTCTTGGCCTACTGCCGCACCATAAAGTCAAACGTGCAACACCAAGAGTTGTACAGCTCAAGGATAACACTGTGCACAGAAAAAAGCATCACCGCCATTCCCCGGCCTGCCCCGCTGCCTGTGGGCCTGTCTTGTCTCATGCGGTGACAGCGTCGGATCTGCATCGACCCTACCCGTGCTCAGCCTTCAATAATTACGGAGCGCTCGCCTCCGGCGGCCGCCGGCGACGGCGCGCCGCGCAGCACGCCGCACGCGGTAGTGGAAGCCGGCCAGACGATGCCATCGTCATCCGCCAGGGAGCTTGGCCCGCCGAAGGGCGTCTCGCACTTGGCACCCTGTCAGCAGCCACAGTGACACGAATTTGGCATGGCTTCGTTTGTGAGTCTGACCTTGACATGGAGGCGTCGGGCCGAAGGTGCCTCGGGAGAGAGGAAGGCCCTGTCTGCGCTTGGCAGCACCCGCGCGAATGGACGTTTGGGGTTGAGCTCCGCCAGCCGCCTAGCAGCCGAGAGGTCATAGCACATTGGAAAGCGCTGTTTAAAATGCGTGCAGTCGTGCTGCGCCTGCGTCACTGACAAGCCCGCTCCTGCTTCAGGACAGTAAAACCCATATGTACTAGAGGAACGCACCTGCATGGGCGTGCCGGGCAGCCACGCAGCGAGCGCGCTGCCCTCCCCGTGGTCGCTGACGCCGCTGGAGTAAGAGAAGGCGCCCATCGCGTGTGCGGTGCGCCGCTCGCCGCCCGCGGCCGCGAGGGCATCCGCATATTGCTGTGGCATGGGAAGCAGAACAGTAGAGAAAGCCGGTGTCAAACGTGTGTCATTCAGTGTGTCATGGCGCGCGGGGTGTGCCGCTGGCCGCCCGCCGCCACGAGCACATCCGCATAGCGCTGCGGGGAAAGAAGCGGAAAAGCACCAAGCGATGTCAGATGCATTTCATCGTGAATGTCATGGCGTGCATGGCGTGTAGTTTGCTGCCCGCGGCTGCGAGCGCGTCCGCGTGAGGCTGCATTGTCAGACGCACTAGTGTCAGGTTTGTGTCGTCGTGTGCGCTGCATGCCGCTTGCCGCCCGCGGCCGCGAGCGCATTCGTGTGGCGCTGCGTCATAGTAAGCAGCCCTCATTGGACGTGCTGCGATCGCGCGTAAGCGGCTGCACAGCCAGCACAGAGACTGCTGCCTTGCAGTGATGGCCACACGCAACACAATCTGCAAGTGCTGCACAACACAGCAGCCCGCAAGCCCACAGCTTTAAATACTCATATGCATGTATGACAGGACTGCGGGTTGACGGCCAGCCTCCCATCGCGCCGTCTCCTCCGGGCGGTCGGCAGCTGCCAGAAACACATGCGACTCCAGCTGTCCGGGAGCGATGACTCGTTTCTCCAGACTCCACACTCCAGAAACCCTAAACCCTAAACCCTAAATCCAGACTGCGGAATATGCGCCTCCAGTTGTCGCCGATGATTTATTGCACCTGCAGATTGGCGGCCAGCGCCTGTCGCGCCGCCTGGAGACGGACGCTCCCCGTCATCTCCCCTGGGCTCGATGGGAAAGTACCTATGATTACAGGCTACGATCAAATTGCTGCACCTGCAGGTTCAGCGCCCGCCGCGCCGCGTCCTCGAGGCGGTCGAGCTCCGCCATCAATGCTGTCTGAACGTGCATCTACTCGATTCATGGAGACAAAGGTTTCGCGGCACCTTCAGGTTGACGGTCAGCTCCCGCCGCACCGCATTTTCGAGCTCGTGCCTCACTATCTGCCGGAGAGTTACTCTTGCGGGGGACCACGACTCGTTCTCCATACCTGCAGGTTGAACGCCAGCTCCCGTCGCGCCGTGTCTTCCAGGCGGTCGAGCCCGGCCGCCTCCCGCGCCAGCGATACGAGCGACGGCCGCGCAGCCCGGCCGCCTGTTGAGCGGCGGCCGTCGCTCGGCCGCGCCTCGAAGGCCGCCGCCTCCGGCGCCCAGCCGCACACCTCGATCCGGTCCATCTGCTAGCAGAGAAGGGCGGGCGTTCTGAGATCGCACTGAAAGACCTTGGAGAGGCAGCTGCAGCAGCCATACGTGGAAGCAGCTCAGTCAGCAAAGGCTACCATCTTCCTGCGAACGTGCTGAAGCTTGGGCCAAACCGAAACAGTTTCCATCTCAGCGGCTGGTTTTCCGTGAAAGAGGCGTTGCAAAACCGCTCGCCTGGATGGGGCCATGCAGAATGCAGCCGACGGCGCCGGCATCAAGGGTGCGCTCGCCATGGAACAGCGCGCCCCGCAGGCTGCGGTCCCCCCATGCTGAGCCCCGCAGTACGCCGCCCAGCAGCGGCGCGGCCGGCATCGCCCCCTGCAGCCGCTGCGCCAGCTGGCCCGCCTAACGCACTCCAGAAGCTCACCGGATATCAGTGTGTGAAGCTTAGCGTCTGAGATAACGTGAGAAGAAGGTAATTCTGAGACTTTGAGAACCTGTGTAGCACGCCGCCCAGCAGCGGCAAACTCGGCATTGTGACCTGCAGCCGCTGCGCCAGCTGCCCTGCCCAATGAATGAGAGACATCACGAGATGTCAGTGCTTGACACTCAAAGTCAGGTATGACTTGAGAGTATCAATTTGTCACGGTACGCCGCCGAGCTGCGGCGCAGTTGGCATCGCGCCCTGCCGCCGCTGCGCCACCTGCCCCGCCTGTGTTTCAAAGAAATTGCTAAAAACTGAAAGCATTCAATGTCTGGAACTTGCCACTATGGTGTACAATGAGGGGAAGGTCGTGAGTTTTCGGGCAGGTTTTAGCACTCTGCTCAAACCGCTGCGCCAGCTGCCCCGCCTGCGAAAACACTTGTCGAACACTTGGCAGTGCAACAGGAGATTGAACTGCAGGGTGCGGTCGTGCCAACGCAACCGCAACTCGCGGTCACACATGCCCATGAACACGAGCCCATCAATCGTTGCTGCTGAGCTGGCTGCGCTGCTGCTGAACTGGCAGCGCTGAAAGCATTGCGACGGACTGCCGACGCGGATGCGGCAGCGATTGCGACGACGGATCTGTTTGTGGGTGGGCGAGTGGGCAACAGGGCTTAACAAATACTCACATCTGAGAAGTGGGGTACGGCCAGCAGGAACGCCGCCGCGCTCATTTGCTGCTGCTGCCCTGCCGGCGGCGCCGCCACCGCAGCGTTGCCGCTGGCCGCTGGCGGCGTCGCTGCTGTCTGACCTGCCGCCGCGGCGCCGGCTGCTGCATCGGACCCAGCTGTCGGCGCCTCTGTTGCCGCCGAGCGGCCGGCCAGTGCATGTGCCCGCCCTGCTGGCTCCGCTGCCGATGCCGCTGAGGTTGCGGCTGACGAGTGTGCCGCGGCGGAGTCTGCCGCAGCCGCGGCAGCCGGGCTGGAGGCACGCAGCAGGCGCGCCCAGGCGCCGGCAGGCAGTTCCGGCAGCGATGCGTCCCTCGCATGAAAGGTGTGCACCTCCACACCTGCCGCAGCAGGATTACACTTTCGCTGCGCCTCCAATCAAGCTGCCTCATGAAGCGCACTCTTGCACCGCTGCCTTCATTGGCGTCCTGGTGTGATGCTTTGAATCATTGGACCAACTCAGGTGAAACAGCTCCTAGACCGTCTGACCTGGGAGATATGCAGCCAAGACCGAGATGCTTGGCGGTTGTGCCGCCGCGACGCCCACCAATTCCTGCACGGCAATGGGGAAGCTAGCTGTGGCACTGTAGCTGGGAAACCAACGACGGGATCGGGACTGCAGCGTGCTGATGATGCACAGCCATTACCCTTCGTAAACACGGTATCAGGCAGCCGTGGGGCAGCGGCGCTCACCAGGGCAGCGCCTCCGAAGACGGCGGGGTCGTAGGCGGCGCCGCGAGTGCGCAGGCATTCGAGCACAAACTGCACACCACATTGCATTTGCGCTGTGTTCGTGTTGTGTGAAGCTTCATGTCCATGCCCTGTATGCCCTTCACCAGGCGCATTGCAGGCGTGTCGCGCCCAGGACACGAGCGCAATGACGAATGTGTCGCTCGCTCTCACCTGGGGACTCAGCTCGATGTGTGCACCATATTTCTCCGGATTCACCTGTAACACATGGTGGTGGTTCTGGGTATGCGATGCTCGCAGAACCATTCATTATTCATGTCTGACTATTTCTCAAACACGGAGCAGCACGATGGAGGCAGCGAGCGCGAGTTTCCACCACCCTAAAATCCCACCAGCAGCTGCACCAGGTGAGGCTGCACGCCCGGGCCCAACCCCGCCCGCAGCGTCTGCATGACGGCAGCACATGTTGTCAGCGCCATTGTCAGGTAGGTTTGCCACGCGGCGAGCCGATGCTGGCAGGCGCCGCCGGATGCACCTTGAAAATTGGCGGCTGGTGGGAAGCGGCAGCTCATCTGGAATGCGCAGTTTGCTGCATCCCGGCAGTGGGGAGGCAGCGGGAAAGCAGCCTGGCAACAGACCTGGACGCATTCCGATACAGCGCGCGACAGAATGGGGTTCTGGCTCTCCGCCACTGCAAAGCGCAGCTCCCCTTGCCCCGGCGGCTGCAGCTGCGCCTGCATGACGAGCAGCCCTCCCCAGAGTGGCGTCATGTGCAAGACATGATCGCCACCAGCGCAGAGTGCTGTCAGAGTTCAGAATTCAGTTTTGCAACGATGCTGGTACTGCTGCACGTTGCGGCGCCGCACCTGTGTGGGAATGGCCGGCAGGAGCTGGCGGGAGGCAGCGGAGAGGGACGCCGACAGGGCTGTGGACTGGCCGAACAACGCCCGCTGCACCGCCGCAACGAAATGCAGCGTCGCCGCTGTCAGCACCATGGTGGGCTGCGGCGCTCGTGCACTCAATTCTCATCGAGCGCGATGCGTCCGAGGGGCCTGGCCATGCCGCATGTGGCACCTTTTGCTGCACAAAGGATCCCTTCCAGCGAGGCAAGGCAAGCGGGATAAGCTAAAAGTTTTATGGCATCAGATCTTGAATAGCAAAGCTGATGCCAGTCCAGCACCGTCCTCCATGCCGAAGGTGTCTCATCAACACATCGAGATCGCGTCAAAATCTCGCGGAACCGCGCAAAGTCCACTTAGGTACTGCAGCCTCGTGATA
>JAABUM010004755.1_pt1 | contig 14983 bp, 21 predicted proteins | sample 5559161 | NCBI WGS metagenome assembly JAABUM01 (sample SAMN10711868, study PRJNA513369) | rock metagenome | isolation source: Antarctica rocks | place: Antarctica: Victoria Land, Siegfried Peak nord
GTCGAGGGCGAGGTCCGCAGCGCTGTAGGCCGCGAGATCTAGGGCGGCGGTGTCGCTGCGGGTGGTCGGGTCAGGCTGTGTGCTGGTGGGAATGCTGGTCATCGTCCCTCTTCCAGGGTGTGGTGGCGGATCCGGCCCCGATCTCGCAGGCAGGTCCGGGCTGCGCGCCCGCATCAGGTGGGTGGTGGTCAGCTGATCGTCGCGTCCGACACCGCCTGGGGAGGGTTGCGAATGAGCAACCAGGAGACGAGGCCGCCGACCGCGAGGAACACGGCACAGATCCACATCGCCTTCGCATAGGCGCTCGAGAAGGCGTCTGCGCGCTGGTAGTCCCCGCCGCTCAGGCCGACGACGGCCGGAAGTGCGGCCACGGCGAGCAGGCTGCCCGCCCGGGCGACGGCGTTGTTCACCCCGCTGGCCATCCCGGCATACCGGTCCGGCGCCGCGTCGAGGACAGTGGCGGTGAGCGGTGCGACGAGCACACACAGCCCCAGGCCGAAGATGCTGACGCCAGGCAGCACGCCGAGCCAGTAGGACGACCCGCCGCTCACCCTCGCGAGCAGTGCCGCACCCACGGCGCAGACGAGCGGCCCGACGGCCATGGGGATCCGGGGACCGATCCGGGCCCCCAGCTCGCCGCCTTTCGCTGCGAGAAACAGCATGAGGATCGTGACGGGCAGGCTCGCGAGCCCGGCCTCGAGCGGTTGGTAGCCGAGCACGGTCTGCAGCTGGAGGGTGAGGAAGAAGAAGACGGCTCCCAGCGCCGCGTAGACGAGGAGGGTCATCGCGTTGGCCGCGCTGAACTGGCGGGAGGTGAAGAGAGACGGCGGGACCATGGGATGGGAGCTGGTGCGCTCCACGCCGATGAAACCGAACCCGATGGCGAGCCCGGCGACCAGCACGACGGCCGTCCAGACGAGGCCGAGCGGGTGGGCCTCGATCAACGCATACGTCGTCACGGCCAGCGCCACCGTGGCCAATGTCGCTCCCGTGACGTCGAACCGGTGGGACGCCTGCTCGTCCCGGCTCTCCGGGACGGTGGCCTGAGTGATCCACACCGTGGCGGCGGTCAGCGGCACGTTGATGAGGAAGGCCCAGCGCCAGCTGGCGTACTGGACGAGCCAGCCACCGACGAACGGCCCGATGGCCGCCGAGATCCCCCCGAGACCCGACCAGGAACCGATCGCCTTGGCCCGGTCCGCATGCTGGAAGGTCGCCTGGATGATGGACAGGCTTCCGGGTGTCAGGAGCGCTCCGCCGACGCCCTGCAGCACGCGGGCGATGATCAGCTGCTCGGGGTTCTGGGCGAGACCGCAGGCGGCCGAGGCGATGGCAAACCAGACCACCCCGACGACGAAGACCCTGCGCCGGCCGAAGCGGTCACCGAGCGAGCCGCCGAGAAGGATGAGGGAGGCCAGCGACAGGAGGTAGCCGTTGGCGATCCACTGCAGCTGGGCGAGGCTCGCGTCGAGGTCCTGGCCGATGCGGACCAGTGCGACGTTGATGACCGTCCCGTCCAGGAGCGCCATTCCCGACCCGAGGACCGCCGCCGTCACGACGAAACGCCCAGTGCGCGAGCTCAGGGCTATGCCGGTCACGAGCGCAGTCTGTCACTGCGCGGAGACGGTGCACAGGGCGGCGCGGCGTGACGATGACATGGCCACCGCAAGGCCGCCCGGACAACAGACGCGACAGAAGGTATGCCGTGGACGCGCGTCACGGTCGGCTGGTGACCCTCGGCTGGTGACCCTCGGCTGGTGACCCCGTCTGATAGTGCCGCATGCCGCGTGCGAGTACCCGGCATACGGACGATGGCGAGGCCCTGACCGCGCTCGCGGAGCGCCGCCTGGGCGTGCGTCTTGAGGCACTCCGGGACGGGCGCGACGATGCGCTCTGGCGTGCTGTGGCCGGTGTGCCGGGTGGGGTGCTCGGGTTCGGGGTTTGCCGAGCCTGCGTGCTAACGTTTCCGGTCGCAGCAGGGCTTCATTGGAAGGCCTGCTGGCACCCTGTCCGGGTGGCGGAATGGCAGACGCGCTAGCTTGAGGTGCTAGTGCCCTTAACGGGCGTGGGGGTTCAAGTCCCCCTCCGGACACCGCTGGTGCCCCGAATCTGTGCAGGTCACAGGCTCGGGGCGCTTTGTTATTCGGCTTCGATCGAGCCTTGTGATACCGGCCTGATACCTCAGGGTCTCAGAGCGCGGCATCGGTGTATCCCTCCAGGAGCCTCTCCCTGAGCGAGGCGACGTTCGTCGCCAGGAAGCGCCAGCCCATGTTGGGGCCGTAGCGCAGGGGTTCCCAGTTCATTCCGTGGCTGTCCATCGACTGCAGCGCCGCGAGGAGTCCAGGACGCTGGTCAAGGCCTTCGTGACCCGAGTGGAAGGCGCTGAGGATCAGCACCAGCCCCTCGAGGTAGTCAAGCGCCTCTTCCAGGTCGTCGGTGCGCACGGTCGCGATCCGTTTGCTCACGATGCACCCCCAGCCATGAGGGCGGCGAACTTCGCTGCGGCTTCGGCCTGCATACCGGGCATAACGTGGGCATAGACACCGAGGGTGATGGTGGCGTTGGCGTGCCCCAGGCGCTCGGATACCACCTTCACGGGAACGCCGGCGGCCAGCAGCAGGGTGGCGTGGGTGTGCCTCAGATCGTGGAGTCGGATCTCCGGCACGGCGTCCTCGCCGAGAGCCTTGCGTGCCTGCCTCACGGCAGTCTCGAAGCGTCGTGACAGCCGCTCCGGCTGACGCACCCGGCCCTCGAGGTCCGCGAGGACATAGCAGTCGTCCCGCGCGAGGGCCAGGGCGAGGGTGCCTTGGCGGGCCCGGTGCGCACGTAGCATCGCGAGCGTGGCGGGGTCCAGGTCGACGGTCCTCGCCTTGCCTGACTTCGTCGCGCCGATCACCACGCGCTGCGTTTGGCCGGGATCCTTCACCAGGCCGGCCGAGCGGCGAACGGACAGACGGCCGCGGTCGAAGTCGACGTCGGCCCATCGCAGGGCGAGCGCCTCGCCACGGCGCATCCCGGTGGACACGAGCAACGACCAAGCGCACAGGAGCTCGTCCTCGGCCGCCTCCCGCTGCGCCAGGAACGCCCGCATCTCCTCCGCCTTCCAGAACCTCATCTCCGGCGAGGCCGCTTCCTTGGCGCTCGGCGGGTCGGCCTTGTCTGCGGGGTTGGCGAGCAGCAGCCCGTCCCGGACGGCGGCACGGAGCGCGCTGTGCACGATGGTGTGGACGTAACGGACGGTCCTCGCGGAGAGCCCACCCTTGCCATCGTGGCGCCCGCTCTTCTCCAGCTGGCGGTACAGCTTCGTCAGCCGGGTGCCAGTGAGCTGGTCCACCCGCAGCGCGCCGACGTAGGGAAGGACGTGGAGACGGACGTTCTTGCGGTAGCTCGCGATCGTCGAGGGCTCCTTGCGAAGGCCGTCCAGCCAGAGCGTGAAGTGCTGCTCGACCGTTACCCGGTTCGGCGCAACGTGGGAACCCTTGTCCACCGTCGAGAGACGCTCTCGGAGAGCAGCTGCCGCCTCCTTCCGGGTGAGGAAGCCGCGCTTGAGGGCAACCCCGCGCGTCCCGTCCTCGCGGGGATACCCGTACTTGATGAGGAACCGCGAGCCCGCCTTCGTGGCGTACTCGCTGATGCCACCCTCGCCGGCCTGCCGGCGTCGTGGGTTGGTGCTCACAGCTTCTCGCCCCTTTCGTCCAACCACCGGAGTAGCTCCGGCCCCGGTTCGGCCCCTCTGCGACCTGGGTGAGCATCGTTACTCAAGTAGCCGGACTGCCTAGCCGATCGAACCTGGTCCCTCATGGTTTCGGGGCGGAGGTCGAACTCCTCGCCCAGCCGACGGAGAAGCCCCCTCCCCCGTCCTTGCTCTCGCAGATATGCGATTGCCACGCGCGCCAGGTGGTCACCCGAAAGTCCAGGACGACCGCGACCCCGGGCACCGGTGGGGAACGGCGGCGTGTGTGCCTTCTCACCGACGTACCGCTCCCAGATGCTGTGCCATGGGTCGGCGTCCGGAGCCCATTCAGCGGCAGCCGCAGCACTTGGTGACAGTGAGCGCAGCATGTCTGCCGTAATGCCCCCCGCGGGCGTACCACGAGTCTCGGGCTCGATGTGGAGTGACCTAACTATCCGACCCGCTCCACCTGGTGCCAGGACCCAACGGATCACCCAATCGCCGCTTCTCTGGTCGGCCGCCCACCTCGCGTCCGTTACGACCTCGTCGTCAGGCCGTCGCACACCCGCTCGGATCTGGGCTTCTCGGTGATCGGGCGTAAGCGCCTGGACGTTCAGGGACCGAGCCTGCCGCTCGCTCCGCACGGTGGTCTCGTCCGGGCTCACGCCAGACGAGACCACTTCGCCTTCTAGCCTCTTGCGCCTTCTGTGCGTTGCCATGGGTCGAGTCTGGCGTCCCGTCCACGCTCTGTCAACAGTTCCGCGCCACGATCGCTTAAATAACGGAAAATGGCGCGGGACCTCGCACTGTTTGTTATTCCAACTGTAGCGCGCCACGGTGGCTACATGACGACAACGGCCACTGGGCAGCTCAGAGAACTGGCCCGACTTCGACGCCGACTCCCGCCACCTGCCTTACGCCGAGCGATCAGGGAGTCCTCTGGACTAAGCGGCTCCACCGTGGCGAAGGCACTCGGCGTATCGAGACAGACCGTCAGCCACTGGGAGTGCGGCGTTCGCACGCCGAGGAGCCCCCTCCTCGAGGCCTATGTGGAGATCCTCGACGAGCTCCAGAAGGTGTCCGCGTGAACCTCGCCGACCTCCGCGCAAGTGAGGCGGCCATTCTCGGGATGGCTGATGTCGCCGAGCTGCTCGGGGTCGACGAGCGCACGGTGCGCCGCGCGTGCGACGACGGGCAACTGCCCTGCATCTCCGTTGGTCGCCGACGGCTGATCCCCCGCGAGCCACTCCTCGCGCTCCTGACGACCCCATCCGACAACGCGATCGGCCCGGGCAGCACACCCGGGCCGAACGTCACCGACGACACCATGGAAGGCCACATCCATGAGAAGTCCCAGCAAGCATGCGGCACACCGCCGCAGCTGCGCAACGTCGCAAGCTGAGGTCCACCAGCTCGAGCAGCTGACCCTCCTCAACCTCGACGCGCGGCTGGCCGAGCACGGCATGCGGCAGACCCTCGCCTCCATCTCGCGCAACGTCTACTGCATGGACTGCCCGGCGTCCTTCGGGGTGGACGTGCTCGCCGGCGCCCGCCACGCCATGCGGCGCCGACACGTCGTCGAGGACGCGATGGGCAGTCGCACACTGGTCGGCGACCCGTTCGCCGCCCACGACTTGATGGAGCGGCGCCGATGAGGCCGCCTGCCCCCGAGTTCGTCGTCGACGGGCAACCCGCACGGCTGATCTTCGACGCCTCGCCGTTCGACGTCCTCAACGCTCCGCGGCCCTTGCTCGACGCCTACCTGGCTGGCCGGCTCGACGGCTTCCTCGAGGGCGAACAGGTCGGCTATGCCCGCGGCTACACGACCTGCGACCAGGAGCTCGCCAGACTCCAGCGCGCCGCCGCCAAAATCGTCCACGGCATGGCGCGGCTTCCGCCGTGGGCGCAGCACGTGCAGGATGTCCGCCGCCGTCAGATCGAGGCCTGCGAGCGCATCAACGGACGCCTGCTCGACGGAACGGAGACGGCCGCGTGATGTCACCGGATGCGTTGCACGCTCGCTTGACCTGGGGGCTCGTGCCCCAGGAACGCGCTCGCGGCGAAGACGCCCTGCGTCGTTACCCTGAGCTTGGCCGGGTGCCCCTCGATCAGCACGTCAAAGACTTCTTGGTCCCCGCTTCCGCTGATCAGACGCTCGACCTGACGCTCGATCCTCTGGAATGCCGGATCGAACGGGTTGTCTACCTCCGTCGCCAGCGCGTAGGTGATGCCGTTGATGTGGATGAACGCCCTGCGAGCCATGAGACGGTCCCTTCATCGAGGAGCTTCCTCTCCCACATGGTGCGGCCGAGCACCGACAGGTGCCAGTCGTGACCAACGAAGCATGGCCCCCAGATGCCGACACGCCACCCCCGCTCGAGCCGTGGGTTGACCAGGTCAACCCCGACGACGAGCTCGAGCGGCAGATCAGCTTCAACCTCAGAGTTACCGAGGCAGCCGACAGGCTCCGGATCAGTGACGCCGCCCGGGAGCGCATCGCAGCAGAGAAGGCGACCGCCAACCCTGCACCGCCCTTCGACGCCGGCACCCTCGGCGAGGTACGGGAACCTGACGCAGGCCGAGTACGACCAGCTCGTCGCAGCGCAGGCCCAGGGCGCGCAGATGACGGAACTGCGCCGCATCCTCGGTGTCACCACCGACGGCCTCGGTGAGCAGATGGCCGCGCAGAAGGCAGTCGGTGGTGCCATGCAGGAGGGGGCTGCTTCGTCGGACGCTGCGGCTGGTGGCGCGAAGAAGGTGGCGGAGGGCGCGGCGACCGCCGCGCAGGCGCAGCTGGACCAGGCCGCGGCAGCGAAGGAGGTCGTGCAACGCAACCAGGACCTGATCACCTCCCTGACCACGCTGGCGAACATGACGCTCGGTGCTCGAGGGGCCGAGCGGGAGTTCCAGGCCGCGATCGACGCCGCCGACGAGTCGCTGAAGAAGAACGGCAAGACCCTGGACGACAACACGGACAAGGGGCGAGCGAACAACGCTGCCCTCGACGGCCTCTCCAAGACCACCCTCGACAACGTTGTCGCCACGTTCAAGGCCCGGGACGCCAACCAGTCCCTCGGCGACGCGGTGAAGGTCGCAGAGGGGCAGGTGTCGGCTGGGCGGGAGGCGTTCGTCAATGCCGCGACAGGCATGGGCCTCAACCGTGACGCCGCCGCCCGTCTCGCGGACCAGCTGGGCCTGACCACGCAGAATGTCGCCCGCCTCTCCAAGACCGTGGACGCCGTCCCGGACGAGAAGACGACCAAAGTCACGGCCGATACCGCCCAGGCTCAGGCGGACGTCGCCAAGACCTCCGCCGCGATCCGCGCCACTCCCGACCATCTGGCTCAGGTTCGGGTCGACAACGCGCAGGCTCGGGCAGCGGTCATCGAGGCCTCGACAGCCATCCGCGGTACCCCCGACCACCAGTCCCAGATCCGCGCGGACAACGCCGTCGCGCGTGCCGTGGTCGCCGCCAACAACCAGATGATCCGCGCGATCCCGGACCACCAGTCCCAGATTCGAGCCGACAACGCGGTGGCGCGCAGTGTGGTCTCCGCGACCAACGGCATGATCAACGCGATTCCCGACCACCAGTCCCAGATCCGCGCGGACAACGCCGTCGCGCTCGCCGCTGTCCGCACCGCCAGCGGAGCTATCAACGCGATCCCGAACCACACATCCTCGATCTTCGCCAACCTCCCGGTCCTCGGGGCGGTCGCCATCGCCAATGCGGCCATCCTCGGCGTCCCGAACAAGACCGCGCAGGTCAACGCCGACCCCTCCGGTGCCCGCGCGGGCGCAGCTGCTGCCCAGGGGGCGATCAACAGCGTGACCGGCAAGACGGTCACCATCACCACCAGCCACGTCGACAACTACTCCGGCAACTACGCCAACAAGCCGGCCCCCGCCGCGACCGGTGGTCCGGTGGTCGGCCCCGGCACGGGCACGTCCGACACTGCCGGTCTGTGGGCACTGTCCAACGGCGAGCACATTCTGACCGCCGCCGAGGTCAACGCCGCTGGTGGCCACGGTGCGGTCATGCGCCTACGGAAGGCCCTCCTGTCCGGCGCCGTCCAGTACGCCGCCACCGGCGGCCCGGCGGAGCGCAGCTACGTGCCCACGGTCACCTACCACCAGGTCGACCAGACCAACCGGGCCACCGTCTACCGGAACGGCCCGCTGATCCACGTCGAACGGATCCTCGCCGCCGACGTCGACGCCGGGCTCCGCGCAGCCAACACGCGACTCCAGGACTACGTCGCCGCCTACGGGATCGGGGGCTGACGTGCCGGGCGTGTTCTATGCCGCACCCACGACTGGGTCGTTACCCGCCGAACGGGCCTCTTCCGCGAGCTCTATGCCCTCGTCGTCGACCCGGCGACCTCTCACATCCGCGGTCGCCGCTTGTGTCCAGCCGCCAACGGCATACATGAAGACCGGTTCGTCATCCCGTCCGATGATGGAAAGCACGCCCGAGTTGACCCGATACGTGAAGGTGCTGGTCGACTGCCCGTCGACGGCACGGGAGTGCCAAAAGTGGGAGGGTCCCTTGGTTCCGGGAAGCGTGACGGTCAGCGCCATCCCCACGCCGCCGTCCTTCAGCGCTGCTCGCGCCGTTCCAATGGCTGATCCGACGTAGAGCGAGACAGTCCCATCCAGCTCCACCACAAACATCTTGATGGGCTGGTCCTCCGTTTTCGACACTTTCTTCGGCATCTCCTGCTCCTCTCGGTTCACGGGGGGTGAGCACTATGCAAACCCTCAGAGCGGACGATAGAGCCAAAGCGTGATGGCGGCTCCGCCACGACGACGAGCGGCGTGGGCGCTTCCCCCTCGGGTAATGCCCACGTCCGTCAGTGGTTCCGCCTCAGGTCCGCTGTCGCTGCGGCTGGCATCGAGGCTGCGGTTTGTGCCGGACTCGAAGGCGCTACCCTCGTACTGCAGGTCGACGGGCGCGAGTTGCATGCGAGCAACGCCCGCGTCAGCCAGCGTTACGGCACCCGCCTCGGAGGGGTCAGGTGACCCAACCGCGCTGCGCGTGACGAGGACGTCACTGCCCAGCTCAAGTCGATCAATGTCACGAATGACCAGACCGCGGCTCTGATTCGAAAGGCGGTTGAGAACCTCTGTCCGCAGCACAAGGGCATGTTGCCGTGAGGAAGTCCGCCAGACGACGTCCGTCGACGCATAGGGTGGCCCGGTGCCATCGGTGACAGACATCAACTGGGAGTCGGTCACCGCCGCGTTGCCAGCAATTGGGGCGGTGATCAAGACGATGACGGCAAGCGGAGGTCGGGGCCTCGAGGCGCGGGCCAAGAGGCACGCTGAGCTCATCTCCCAGCTGCCCGACAGCGCCGACAAGGCGGCCCTGATGCGCACACTGAACGCGGAGACTGCCGAAATCGCGAACATCGGCGACCAGCGCTTGCACCGGAGAATCGACTGGGGCACCGTGGCGACGATGGGCGTCATCGCCGCAGTGTCCGCGGCGGCGGTGCTGTTGCTGTTCGCCTGGAGCTCAGGCTCCGGGACTTACCCGTGGGCAGCGACCCTGATGAGGTTTGTCGCGGTAGGTCTAGCGCTCCTCGCCTTCCTCTTGATCGTCGTGGGCGGTCTGCCTCAGGTCTGGCGAGACGCTCGTGAACCGGGCACGTCGAAGTCATCTGGCGGGCCCGACCCCAGCTCATGACGAAACGGCACCCCCGCTCCTACCTCGAGCGGGGGTGCTGCTGTTGTGCCGGACCGCGCCTGTGGCGGGCTACCCGACATAGGCCGCGCCTAGTCCCGGGAAGTGTCCCACCACGCGTCTCCCCAGAGCTCGCATGGATGCGCTCGTGCCATGACGACCGCCAGTTGGTCCGCAGCGGACACGGTGATCGTGCCCTCGCGCCGCGCCCTGTAGAAGGCCTGCTGGATCCGCTGGGGATAGCGGTCGGTCGACACGCCCTCCGCCGCGACAGCCCGCAGCAGCGGCCTGGCGTCGATCCTCGGCTCTGGCGGGGGGCCGGACCTTCTCATGGCGCACTGCCTTGGCCGAGTGGCGTCCAGCCGGCGGCAGCCATGCACGCCGCGGCTCGGACGATCGCCCCAGCGAGGGCGAGCGTCTCAGCCTGAGTCAGCTCGTCCTTGTTGACCTCGACGCTGATCGTGGGCACGTCAGGCGCGTCGCCCTCCCGAGCCTGCTCCTCGAACGTCTGGCACACCGACAAGGTCACGCACCCGATCTCGTCGTCGAGGGGTACGTACGCGTGGTAGTACCAGCTACTGATTGGGCGGGCCGCCTCAGCAGCGTGCGCCTTGGCCGGCACGTCGCACCATGCCGGGCAGACCGGCTCTCTCGTCGTGGTCATCGGGCAGCCTCCGCGCGTGCGACGGACTGAGCGACGAACTCATCGAAGGCCGCCCTGATCCGCCGGCGCTGGTCGGAGGTAAGCCAGTCGGGCAGGAAGACCCTGAATTGCTGGTCGTCCTCCTCGATGATGACGCCGTCCCGGGTGTACCGGTCGGGGCCGTCGTGCATCCTTGATTCCATGATCGTTCTCCATCTCTAGTGGTGATCGGTCTAGGCCTCGGTCGGTGTTCCACCACCGGCCGGGGCCGCTCTTTCTTGCTACTCCCTGCCTGGAACAGGGAGATCCTTGGGGGGCGTCACTGGATCGCCTCGTCGAGCCACCGGTTGACGGCGGTGGCGTCGAAGCGCCACTTCGGCCGGCGGTCGGTGCCGATGTTCATCGCGCCGGGGATCTCGTGGCGTCGAGCCAGACGGCGCACTGTCTCCGGGTTCTCGCGAAGAAGCTCGGCGACCTCGTCGACGATGAGCAGTCGGCGGGTCACGCGGCTCGGCCCGCCGGTGTTGGGGTTGGTGGTCATTGACTCGTCTCCTCGATGTTCCTGCGGGACGGGGTGACAACGGCCCCACAACCAGGCGGCGCTGTCGTCCGGTGGTGAATCATTGGCGGGGTCGCTTCGCGATCCAGCGGGCCAGTTCGGCCTCGTCGATGCGCCAGGTCGCTCGTCGCTTCCCGGCCGAGAGGTTGCGAGCCGGCAGGTAGCCCTGGCGGATCCACTTGGTGACGGTCTCGACGTGGACGTCCAAGACCTTGGCCACCTCGACGGGCGTGAGCAGCTTCGTGATCACGATGCCTCCCGTGAGTTGTGAACGCTCTTGCTACGCAACCCGCCAAGACGACCGCCACAGCAGTGCGACCGCCCGAGCCGGATCGTGATACCAGTCGTGATACTGCCGCCGGGGTATGCGGATGCCTCTCGATGCTCCTCCGGCAAGGGTGACCGGCTGGGGCTAGACGCCAATGAGCACGAGGATGCCCCTCGATGCATCTCGATGCACCTCGGGACCTGAGAGTTCAAGTCCCCCTCCGGACACGATTAAAGACACACGCTTTCTCCGCGGTGACGGTGACCCGCTGAGCATGGTGGTCGTACTCGAGGCGAACGCCCAACGACTTGTAGACCTCGCTCCGAGCTGCGGGCTCCGCCGTGGTCAGGATCTGGGTCAGGCCACCCAGTTGTCCTATGGCTTCTTGGATGTCGTCGGCGCTGAGGCGCCGATCTTTGGGGAGGTCTCGGATCTGCGCTTCGATCCCTTCCCGCTCCTTGCCGCGCCGCTTGAGCTGCTCGGTGAGCTGGGGCAGGTCTGCGCCAGCTTCGATGGCAGAGACGAGGGCGGCGATTTTGCGGTCGACCTCGGCGAGCCGCGCGTTGAGCGACGCTGTTCCGGACCCGGCGAACGGGTCGTGCTGGTGGGCGGCGATGGCCTCAGACGTGGTCAATGACGCGATCCACTCGTCGAGCGGTCCGAGGATGCCGTCCTCCCTGACATAGAGACAGGACGGGTGTTGGGCCGGCCCGTCGGGAAGTGCCCGGTTGTGAGCCATGAGGCAGCGGTAGAGGGTTCGCCCTGTGCCGCTGGACCGGTTGCCTCGCCACGCTCCCTCCATGCGCCTCCCGCAGATGGTGCAGAACACGAGGCCTTGCAGTGCGTAGGGGTGAATGCTGTTTCGGGGCTTGCGCGCGCCGCGTTCACGGCTGGCGAGCCGTCCGCGCGCGGCAAGGAATAGGTCATTGGTGATCAGCGCGGGATGCGTTCGAAGGTCGGAACGGATCCACTGCTCCTCGTCTCGCCATCTCAGCCGCGTACGGTTGCCGGCTGCGACGTCGTCCGGGTCGATGAGCTCTTCGACTTGCGCTGTTTGGCCCACACTCGCCGTCCGGTGTAGGTCTCGTTGGCGAGGATCGCCCTTACTGCTGAGAACGCCCAGCCCCTGGGGTCGCGGTGCGGATTTCTGTGCGGGTCGTGGGCGCTCGGCGAGAGCACTCCATCGTCAGTCAAGGTCTGCGCGATGGAGCGCAGGCCCGACCCCGCGACGTAGAGCTCGAAGATGCGGCGTACTACGGGGGCGGTGTCATCGTCGGGGACGAGGCGGTGGGATCGTTGGCCGGCGGCAGCGCGGCCGTGGTTGGGATGTGGCCCGGCGTCCACGAGCTTGTAGCCGTATGGGGGGCGGCCGCCTAGGAATCGGTCGGTCCGAGCGGCGAGGTCCATCATTGCCGCTCTAGTGCGCACTTGGATTCGGCTGCGTTCCCCCTTCGACATCCCCCCGAAGAGGGTCATCACCAGGTCGTGTGCTTCGGACCCGGGGTCAATGGTGCCGCCGACCTCTGGGACCCATAGCTGCACGCCGTAGTGGGTGAACACCGGGAAGGTCAGGCCGAACTGGTTGCCGTAGAAGGCGCGCTGAGGCTCTCCGATGACGACGCCTTCGAAGCCACGGTCCGGATTCGGAAGCGTGGTCAGCAGGCGGCTGGCCTCCGGTCGCCGTTTCCAAGGCAGGGAACGCGATGTGCCGACGTCGAAGAACTCTTGGACGACCGTCAGCCCGGCCGGTTCGACCAGTTGCCTTGCTCTGCTGAGCTGCCACCCTCGAGACGCCTCGGGGTCTTGCTGGTCCTCGGTCGACACCCGACCGTAAGAACGCGACCCGCTTCATGCTGCCTCCGTCGTGGCTCCCTTCGCTGCCTGCGCGGCGATGACCAGCCCTGCGAGGAGAGCCAGCGTCCTAGGTGGCTGGTGTCCAACGGTTGTCGGTGGGGGCGGGGGCCGCTGGGGTGGGGTCACGGCCCGGCAGCCGTCCGCTGGGAGGACGCGGCGAGTTGACTGGGTGAAGGTCGTCGGGCCCTTCCTGGCGCGATCTGGCGCCTGAGGCGCCGAGCTCGGCTGTTGAACAGGGCGATCGGGGCTCCTGGCCCCTGCTGTCACCCGGTTGCGGTGGCCCACTTCGAACCAGGAGCAGACGCCACGGCAAGAACAGCCAGACGGGCCAGATTGACGGCCGCGGCGAGCAGAGAGAAGTCCGCGGCGACCTTGACCTGGCCGCGGACCCGGGCGCGGCGTCCCCCGTGGTGGCGGCGCATCAGGTGCCCGATCTTGCGTTCCACCTTGGGCCGGGTCGCCCGGTAGTCACTGACCCAGTCCGGATGCTGTTGCCGGGCCCGAGCCGCGGCGAGGTGTTCCTCATGGACGCCGACGCTGATGCTGCGCCCGGCGGCGGCCGTGGTGCACCGCTCCCGCAGCGGGCACCGCGCGCACGCCGGACCGAAGCTGGCGGTACCGCCACCGTTGGGACTGCGACGGATCGCCGCGGTACGCCCGGCCGGGCAGGTCACGCTCTCACCCTCAAGGTCGCTCACGAACCGGTCCCTTGGCGAACATGCCACCCGCAGCGACCGGCCGCTGCGTCTTGCACTTGGACTCGATCCCGGACCGTTCCAGCCGATCATGGAAACCACCGGTGCCGTAAGCATTGTCCCCGTAAACACTCGCGCGTTCCACGCCGGCGGCCGCGGCGTCAGGACCGGCCGCGGCGTCCGCGCCGTCCGCGCCGGCCGCGCTGTCGTCCGCGGCGTCAGGACCGGCCGTGGCGTCCTCGCCGGCCACGCCGTCCTCGCCGTCCTCGCCGGCCACGCCGTCCGCGCCGGCCGCGCTGTCGTCCGCGGCGTCAGGACCGGCCGTGGCATCCTCGCCCGCCACGCTGGCGTCCGCGGCGTCCGCGGCGTCCGCGCTGTCGCCGGCCTGGCCCTGGGTGAGCAGGTCCGTGATCAAGTCCTCGGCGACGCTCGCGTCCCCGGCGTTGCCCGCGCTGAGCGTGGTCGCGGTGATGATCTCGCTGTCCGGGTCGACCCCCACATGTCCCTTGTACCCGTCGAAGCCACGCGCCGCGGTCTTGTGCCCATGCCGCGCCTCGGGATCCACCGTGGAGATCACCCGATCCTTCGCGACCCGCCGCGCGATCCGGAGCACCCCCGCCTCGTCGCAGTCCAGGTCCTGACCCAGCACGCTCGCCAACAGCTCACCGGCCTGGGCCACCACCTCGGACAGCACCCGCCCGTCCAACACGGCCAGCACCGCCATCCCGTCCCCGGCCAGCGCGTCGACCATCTCCACCCGCGCCGCCGGGTCGTCGTAGTCACAAGCCGGCTTACCCGCAGTGCCGTAGTCGTCATCGCGGGTCAGCACCACCCGCAACTGCGCCTCCAGCACGCTGTCCACGACCCGCAACACCCCACGGATCGCGGACCGGACCAACGTGACCGTGTCCATCGTGGCCACCGCGTCATAGATCGGCGTCGAGTCCAACACCCGCCGACGCCCGAGCAGCCCCGCCGCCCGGGCCACCTCCAGCACCGCCTCGAAGATCCGGTCCGGCGCGTCCGAGCGAGCCAACCTCGCCCGCATATCGACCAGCACCGTGTGCACGAACCCCGGATAGTCGAAATCCAGCCCGCCCGCCGCGTACTTCCACCGCGCGTCAAAGCAGAACCGGTCCACCGCCTCCCGGTCACTGCAGCCCTCGATCCGCTGCAGCACCATCACCACCGCCACAATGCTCGGCGGCACGCTACGCCGGCCCACATCCGTGAACAGGTCCGCGAACATCTCATCCGGAAACAACCGGTGACACTCCCGATGCAACAACCCGTAGATCGAGCCCGGCGCCACCCGCGGCCCACAAAACCCGGTCGTGGACCGGAACAGATCCGCCTGCCTCGGCGCCAACCCCAACGTCACGACTCACCCCGCAAGCAAGACCACTGCGTCATAACAACATTCTCCCGAAGAGGAGACCGAGACCCGGGACCGCCACGCGGCGAAAGACACCAGCCACCTAGTACTACAGCCGCAGTTATGGTGAGGCTCCTCGGGCTGCGTAGTGGCAGCGTCGGGCGCGGGCTTGGTGTCGGCGGCGCCAGTGTGACCAGTTCAGGACGGCGGTGGTCTCGGGCGGCTGGTGC
>JAABUM010004757.1_pt1 | contig 14981 bp, 15 predicted proteins | sample 5559161 | NCBI WGS metagenome assembly JAABUM01 (sample SAMN10711868, study PRJNA513369) | rock metagenome | isolation source: Antarctica rocks | place: Antarctica: Victoria Land, Siegfried Peak nord
CGCGGCGAGCACACCCGGCTGGGGTTCGCGGTGCAGTTGGGCACGGTGCGCTTCTTGGGCGCTTTCCTGGCGGATCCGCTGGAGGTGCCGTGGGGGGTGGTGGTCTACCTGGCGGGGCAGCTGGGGCCGCCATCGGCGTCTCGGTGGGGCTCATCGGGTCGTCATCGGCTCAGAATGCTCAGCCACTCACGCAGCAGGGCAGCCTCAGTGGCTCTAAAGCCGGCATCGACGACAGGGTCGCCACCGTGGCCGTCACCGAGAGCGGCTAGCAGTGCCACGGCCCGGCCGGCGATGGTCGTGCGGACATCGGTCGCCGACTCGGTACTGACAATCGAGTCGATGACCGTGTCACGCAGGCCGGTCAGCGGGCCCGGGTCACGCTCGCCCTCGGGCTGCGCGAGCAGCAGCAGCACGGCGCCGGTAGTCGAAGCCTCGATGGCCCGAGCGGCTGTCTCGACCGGAACGCAGAGCCGGCCCTGTTCGCGGGCCCGCTCGAGTAGACGGCGCAGGATCTCGCCGTTCTCCTGCGCGGCCGCCGGGCGACGGCCCGGGCGCAAGTTGCCGTACATCAACGCGTAGAACGCGGGATTGCGCAACCCGAACTCGACATGGATATTCCAGCCGCGACAAATGTCGTCGATCGCGTTCGCACTCGGTTCCAGCGCCCGCTTCTCGGCCAGGTAACTCTCGAATCCGTAACTGGCCAGGGCGTCGAGCAGTCCGTCCTTGTCCCCGAACAAGCGATACAACGCCGGCGTCTGCACCCCGGCCGCGGTCGCGACCGCCCTCGTCGACATGCCGGCCGGCCCGTGCTCGGTCAACAGCTCGGCCGCCGCCTGCAGGATCACCTGCTGCTGATCCCGTCGTTCCGCACCCGTCTCGGGCGCGCGAAACTCAGTACGCATATGTCGATGGTAACAAGATTCGGGTGACATTGACACTGACGCTGGTAAGCATCTACTGTTGACGCTGTCACCACATCGCACGACTGCCCGTTACCGACTGCTAGGAGACCTCATGGGCCCATCCATTTCGACCGTCCGACTCGGCTCCGACAGCCTCGTCGTCGGCGCGCAAGGGCTGGGCTGCATGGGGATGAGCGAGTTCTACGGCGACACCGACGAAGACGCAGCCCGACAGACCCTCGACGCCGCCCTGTCCGCCGGTGTCACATTGTTCGACACCGCCGACATGTACGGCCGGGGCGCCAACGAACGCTTCCTCTCACCGTTCGTCCGCGCCCACCGAGACGACGTCGTCATTGCCACCAAGTTCGGCAACGTCCGCGCCCACGTCGGCTCGATGTCCATCAGCAACGACCCCGCCTACATCCGCCGCGCCGTCGACGCCAGCCTGACGCGGCTGGGCATCGAGGTCATCGACCTGTACTACATGCACCGCCGCGACCCGGCCGTCCCGCTGGCCGACTCGATCGGCACGATGGCCGAACTCGTCGGGGAGGGCAAAGTCCGTCATCTTGGCCTGTCCGAGGTCACCGGCGACGAACTGCGCGAGGCCCACGCCCTTCACCCGATCAGCGCAGTGCAATCGGAATGGTCACTGTTCACCCGCGACATCGAAGCCAGCCTCGTGCCCGCCGCCGCCGACCTCGGCGTCGCCGTTGTCGCCTACTCACCACTCGGGCGCGGCTTCCTCACCGGCGCCCTACCAAGCGAGTTCACGGCCGGCGACGTCCGCTCTAGGTTCCCCCGCTTCACCGGCGAGAACGGCCAACGCAACACCGCACTCCTGCACCCCATCACCGCGATCGCAACCGGACGCGGCATCACCCCCGCGCAGGTCGCCTTGGCCTGGCTGCACCAGCAGGGCGACGTCCACGGCCTCACCGTCATTCCGATCCCCGGCACCCGAACCGGCTACGAGAAAACCTCGCCGCCCTCGACCTCACCCTCACCGCCGACGAGCTCGCGCAGCTCGAACCCATCGCCGCCCAGGTGACCGGCGACCGATACCCCGACATGACCGAGACCTCCAACCCGCGAAGCCTGACCAACCGCCTACACCCACACACCGCACACATCGAGATCGGAACACCACCATCATGTCCAGCATCACCGTCGGCATCGCCTACACATCCGGCTACGGCCACACCCGCGAACTGGCCAACGCCGTCGCCCAGGGAGCCGCCTCAGTACCAGACACACTCGTCGAAATGATCGACGTCGCCGCAATCACCGACGACGACTGGGGCACCCTCGACCGCTGCGACGCGATCATCTTCGGCAGCCCGACCTACATGGGCAGCGCCTCCGGCGCGTTCCACACCTTCGCCGAAGCAACCGCCGGCCGATGGATGACACGCGCTTGGCAAGACAAAATCGCGGCCGGATTCACCAACTCCGGCTCGATGAGCGGCGACAAGCTGCACACCCTGCAGTACTTCTCGATGCTCGCCGCCCAACACGGCATGCACTGGATCAGCCTTGGCCTGCTGCCCGGCTGGAACACCACCACCGCCAGCGAACACGACCACAACCGGCTCGGGTTCTACCTCGGAGCCGGCGCCCAGACCTGGAACGACCAAGGCCCCGAAGCCGTCCACGGTGCCGACCTGTCCACCGCCCACCACCTCGGGCAGCGAGTAGCCACGCACACCAGACGATTCGTGGACACACTCGAACTCGCGAGCCCCGTCTAGGTCATTCGACGGGTGCGGCCAGCGGCCGCACCAGGCATAACGTCGCAGGTCGGCGTTGATCTTCGACCAGCCGTCAAGTTCACTGCTGCTGCAAATCTTCAGGTGCCCGGAGTCGGGTGCAGCATCCGCGACCGTGAATCTGGGAAGTCACCGTCCTCGCCGACCAGCGGACCGCCTTAAACTGGCTCTTCGCGGTGAAGCGTGAATGTGGTGGTTCGGGGATGGTCGGTCACGCGGCGGTTGCCGCGTTGGCGAGCAGGATACGACGCTGGTAGTTGGCCTGGCTTCGAAACCCGCGGGCGGTCCGCTTGATGAGTTTGATGTTGGTGTTGTAGCCCTCGGTGCGGGCGTTGGTGACCCGCAGCCGTAGGAACGCCTCGATGGCCGGCCACCAGGTGTCGATGGTGGTCGCGAGCCGGGTCAGCTCGGGGATGTCGGCGCGGGCGGCGTGGCTGTAGAACACGTCGAGCCGTTCGCGGATCTCATACGGCCGGGCGCCGCCGGCGATCTTGGCGAGTAGGTGGCGAAGCAGTTCCTGTCTGTTTACCGGCCCTCGTGCAGGATCTCCCCGGTCGGGTCGTGGTGACGGAAGGTGGCGTGCAGCCTGCGCTTCTGCCGTCCGGTCAGGCTGTCGCCGGCGCGTAGCAGCAGCCGGCGGTAGGCCCACACGTCGTTGGCGAGCCGGCCGCGCCGGCCGAGCCGCTCGCGGGTTGCGCGCTGGCGGACCTCGGTGAGCATCAGCGCGGCGAGGCGGTGCAGATGCCAGTGGTCCACGACCATCGTCGCGCCCCGGCAGCAGCTCGCGCAGAGGCGCGTCGGTCCGCAGCTGGCTGGCCCTGCAGAGCCAGGCGTTCACCGGCGGCATCGAGGTTGTCGCGATCGACCCGCCGGCGCCGTTCGCCCGGGCGGACCGGCCCGGTGCCAGTCCCAGCAGGCCGCCGGGATGGGCCGGGTCGAGGTCGACGAAGCTGGTCATCCACGGGTCGGAGCGTTTCCAGCCGGCGCCGGACAGCATCCAGCGCACCGACCGGGCCCTGGTCTCGTCGACCCCGAGCAGTCGCACCCCTTCCGGTGCCGGTCCACAGACCCGAGCCGCAGCCACGACCAGGGCGTGGTTGACACTCCACCACGACACCCGTACTCGCGGGCCACGTCCGAGGCGGCTCGCCGCGAGCCCGACACTGCCCGCTCCAGCTGGCTGCGCAACCGGGCGGTGAGCCGTTGGCGCGGTCCGAGCTGGGTCGAGCGTTCGACGAACGTGCGCCGCGGGCAGCGCACCTGGTCGCAGAACATGCGGCGCTTGTCCCAGCGGACCAGCCATGGCCGGCCGAACGGCAGGTCCCTGACCTCGGTCATCCGGTGCGAATGCACTCGCTCGGTGACCGTCCCGCAGTCCGGGCAGCCCTGCACCTGCACGCACTCGAGCAGCAGCACCCGGATGCCCAGCGGGTTGACGGTGACTCCGGCGACCCGGAAGCCTTCCAGGTCGTACAACAGCGACGTAGCGTGCTCCATGCTCGCGGCCCTTCGAGGCTGGGTGATTCGACACCAACCACCCTCGAAGGCCGCGGGCCTCTCAGCCCGCTACGACACACCCACCAAGATCAATCACCTTTCACCGCGAAGAGCCCTTAAAAGGCAATGGGATTGGTCCCGTACATCTCTACGATTTGGTCGTTGGGGGAGTGTCTCAGTAGGCCCGTCCGGAAGACCCGTCTCGGAGTTGAAGCGCTACCGAACTGGGCAGGCCTGGGCTTCTCGCTGGTGCAGATAAGGGATAATGCGCACTGAATGCCGGGTGCTGCGCGCTCCTACCGGTCGTCGGTGTCCAGCTCGGCGCTCAGCTTGTCTTGTTCTGTGAGGGCGGTGCCAAGCGCGGTGGCCAGTTCGGCGTCGGTGGGGACGGCGTCGCGGGCGGCGGCGGGTAGCGCGTCGTAGGTGTAGCCGGCGACGGCGAGCGGGGCGGTGCTGTTGGCCAGGGAGTAGCGCACTGTGTTGTCGTTGCGTCCGGTGCAGATCAGGATTCCAACGGTGGGGGAGTGGCGGTCAGGGTTGCGCACGTTGTCGTCGACCCAGGCGACGTAGAAGCCGAGCTGGCCAACGTGCGCTGGGGACGAACTTGTCGATCTTGAGCTCGACGACGACGAACCGGGCCTGGGCCCAGTTGAAGAACAGCAGGTCGATGTAGAAGTCGTCGCCGTCGACCTCGAAGTGGTACTGCCGGCCGACGAAGGCGAATCCGTGGCCGAGCTCGAGCAGGAAGGCCTGTAGCCGGTCCATCAGCGCTGTCTCCAGGTCGCGCTCGGCGACAGTCCCGGTCAGGTCGAGGAAGTCGAAGACGTATGGGTCCCGGGTCAGCTGCTGGGCCAGGTCATTGTCGGCCGGTGGGAGTTGGGCGGTGAAGTTCGACGGGGCGGCGCCGGCGCGCTGGTGCAGCCGGTTCATGATCTGGTTGAGCAGCACGTTGCGCGACCAGCCATACTCCGCCGCGAGGCGGCGTACCAATCGCGCTCTGCTTGGGCGTTGAGCTTGTCCAGCAGGACGGTGACGTGGCCCCAGGGAAGTTGGCCAACAGGCTGGTGGCCAATTGCGTTTCGGGGCCACGCGCCGGCCATCTGGCGCATGTACTTGAGGTTGCTCCTAGACAGCCCGCGCATCTGCGGGAACGCCGCACGCAGGTCGACGGCGAGCCGGTCACGACTCGCGTGCCCCGACCCTCGGCTTGCTAACGCTCGAGGATCTTGTGGCCGATCTGCCAGTACAGCGCTAGCAGCTCGGTGTTGACGGTCCGGTGCGCTTGCAGCCGGGCGGTGGCCACCGCCGCCTTGAGCTCGTCGAGCAGTTCCGGGTAACCCGGCGGCAGGGCAAGGTCGGAACCACTCACCCTCACATGATCTCCCATCCACCCCCGGGAACGCTCGCTGACCGGCGGGGCGGCGGGTCGCCTGCCGCGGACGAGAGGGGGGCTCGTTGTCGCGTCAGCCGGCTGTCCTGGGGTCGGCGCATACATCCACGTGGTGCGCGCATACACCTGCTGGGGCGCTAACCGTTCCTGGATGGGTGGCGTGTTGCAGCTGCGCGAGGAACGGGGACTCGGTCTCGACCTGGTCGGCCGGCGGGGTGGGGGAACTGGGAGTGCAGCTCGATGCGGCGCAGCCGCTGCTGGTCGTCGATCCACACGTCGAGCGGCTGCGGGCCGGGGGCTCGGTGGCAGCCTGCGGCCACCCGCAGGCCCAGACCGACGCACTGACAGCGGCCGGCTGCGTCAAGGTCTTCACCGACCATGGCCTCCGGCACGCTGGCCAAGCGGCCAGCGCTGAACTACCTGCGCGAGGGCGACACCCTGGTGATCACCAAGCTGGACCGGCTCAGCCGCTCGGTACGCAACCTCAAGGCCCTGGCACCAGATGCTCACCCGGTGACCACTCCGTCGGCCGGGCGAGCCCGGCCGACCGCCTGCCGCCGCCCGGTAGGTGCCCCGCTCCTGGGCGACCAGCCGCCGAAAGTTGCGGTCCGAACCGGCATAGCCGGCGGCCCTGGCCGCTGGCAGCAGCCGCAGGGCGCTGATCCTGCCCCTGGGTGTCCTCGACCTTGGCCGCCACCAGCGACCGGACACTCTCATAGTTTCGGCGACGCTCGACGCGTTGGGCAACTGCCAGGTCCCGCTCAAGGACCCTTTCGACGGTCTTGTGGGTGAGCCAGCACATCTCGGCGGCCCCCCGGTAGGTGCCGACCTCCCGGTAGGCGGTGATGACGTCCAACTGCTTCCTCGCAGACAACAATGGAGCCCCCTGGGCGGTGAACGGTGCTGGCTTCGACACCGCCACCGTCACCGCCCAGGACCTCAGCTCGGGGCAGACACCACGGACGCGAGGAGGGGCTGTTCCTGGCCACCAGTGGGGACTTTCGTTGGCCATCAGCGGGGACTCTTACATGGGCCACGGACACCGGGACGCAGTGACGTTGTGCGCATGCTGCTGCTCGCTAATTTGACGTCTCACCTGGGGCCTCCGGATCGTTTTCTTGGTCGATCACGGATCGTGCGGCCCCAGGCCTGTCTCCTACGTCAGGCGAAGAGCCGATTTCTACCTCGGAGCAAGAGCAGCGTGCACCTTGACGATCGAGCGACCTGGCCCGACTGGCGTGCCTTGACAGACGACCCTCAGAGCTGCGCGCCGATGGCGGCGAACGCGCCGCGGTAGAAGACGAGCGGCGCCACGTGCAGCTCGGGGTGATCCACGCGCAGCGTGCGACCGATCACGATCTCGTGGTCGCCGCCGTCGGCGATGTCGTGGATCGACGCCTCGATCGTTGCCAGCGCGGCGTCGATGATCGGCGCGCCGTGGGCGCCGTGGTGGAAGGCGATGCCGTCCCAGCCGTCGGGGGTGCTCGTACGGGCGAACCGCTGGGCGATCGCGGCCTGCCCCGCGTCGAGCATGCTGACGCTGAAGTAACCGGCCTTCCGCAGCATGCCCAGCGTGACCGACTCCCGGCGCATACAGACAAGCAGCAGCGGCGGGTCGAGCGAGACCGACGTGATCGCGTTGGCGGTCGAGCCGTAGGGGACACCGTCGCGGTCGCTGGCGCCGACGATCGCGACACCGGTCGCGAAGTGGCCCATCGCGGCGCGGAACGCATGCGGCTCGACCGCCGGGTACGGGCGTGCGAGGTCGGCGTCTCCGGTCATGCGGGCGAACCGCGGCCGGCCCTTGGCGATGGACACCTCGTCACATCCAGCACGGTCAGTTCGACCCTGGAGCGGGGGTCGCCAACGCGCGACCGACCCCGAGCAACCGCAGGATCGCCTGGCCGCGAGCGGTGGGCGTAAGACGCCATTGGGCGAGGCCGACGGCGAGCAGCAGCGCGGCGCCGTTGAACAGGTCGGGGATCCATACAGGCGCGCCACCCAGTTGCAGTCCTTTGACGCCGGCGGCCAGCACATAGGCCGCGACCACGGTGCCCCACACGTTCATCCGCCCGCCGCGGAACTGCGTCGAGCCGAGGAACACGGCCGCGATCACCGGCAGCAGATATCCTGGGCCGGTCGTCGGGTCACCGCTGGACAGTTGCGAGCTCTCCAGCAGCCCGGCGAGCCCGGCGATCACACCGCAGGCGATCAGCGAGCACAGGATCACCCGCGAGGTCCGCACGCCTGCCAGCCGCGCCGCCTCGGCGTTGCCGCCGGTCGCGTAGACTCGACGGCCGGCAGCGGTGCGCTCGAGCACGTACCAGACCACCACCGCGACGACCAGCACGATGTAGACCGGATACTGCAGCCCGAACAGCTCGTTTGAGCCGATGTGCGAGAAGCCGGTGGGCAGATTCAGGATCTGCTCGCCGTGCGATACCCACGCGATCACCGCGGTCAGCACCGAGCTGATGCCCAACGTCGCGATGAACGACGGGATACGCACCCGCGTGATCATCACCCACGACAACACGCCCACCCCGGCGCCGGCCAGCAACGTCACCACTATCGCCAGCGGGGCCCCGACGTGCTGGTCGGCCAGCAGCCACGCGACCAGGATCGCCCCCAGACCGACCTCGGTTCCGACCGCGAGATCCAGCACGCCGGCTGCGATCGGAACGACCAGGCCCACCGCCACCAGGCACGTGATCGCCTGATCGGACAGCAGCGACCGCCACGTCCCCCACGTGAGGAACGTGTCCGGAACCCACAGGGCGAACGCCGCGAACATGACCGCGAACAGGTACAACGCCGCGGCATTGCGGAACGACAACGCACGCCGGACACGCTGTCCGGCCGTGGGCTCGGACCACGTTCGGGGCAAGGGCGCCGCGGACGTCGACCGCGCGGGGGTCGCGACCGGTTCCAGATCAGGCTCGGAAACGGGGTCCGACATCTCAGGGCGCCTTTCTCGCGAAGGGGTCGGCGGCGTCCGCGGTCCGGCCCGACACCAGCCCGAGCTCGTCCCTGACCAAGCGAGCCTCGGTGAGGGACTCACGCGGGATGTCCGAGACGAGCCGGCCGCCCTCGAGCACCAGCACGCGATCGCAGAGACGCACCAGCTCCTCGGTGTCCGAGGAGCACAGCATCACCGCGGTCCCGGCTCGCGCCGCGGCCAGGATCAGCTCGTAGATCGCCGCTTTGGCGCCGACGTCGACGCCCTGCGTCGGCTCGTCGAGCAGCAGCACGCGAGGCTGCGTGCGCAGCCACTTGGCCAGCACGACCTTCTGCTGATTGCCGCCGCTGAGCAACGTCAGCGGACGCTCGGGCTCGGGCGGCCGGAGCGCCACGGTCCGCATCCAGTGATCCGTCTGCCGAAGCTCGGCCGCCCGGTCGAGACGTCCGAAGCCGCGCTCCAGCGGCCGCAGCAGCGGCAGCGTCAGGTTCTCGCGGACGGTCATGTCCATCACCGCGCCGTGACGACGGCGATCGGCCGGCACGTAGGCCACGGCCGACCCGATCGCGGCTCGCGGATCGTCCGGGACCAGCTCCTCGCCCGAGACCTCGACGCGTCCGCCGAAGCGATGGTGTGCGCCGAACAGCAGGCCCGCCAGTTCCTCGCGACCGGAGCCGAGCACGCCGCTGACACCGACGACCTCGCCCGAGCTGATCGACAGCGACAGATCCGAGATCGTCGCGCCGCGCAACCCGGTCACCGTCAACATCGGCTCCGGGGCATGCGTACGCCGATTCGGCTGCACCTCGGCAACCGCCCGGCCGGCGATGAGCTCGACCATCCGATCGTGGTCGAGTCGACTCACGGGCTCGTCGGCGACGACCCCTCCGTCCCGCAGCACCACGACCCGGTCGGCCAGGCCGAGGACTTCGTCCAGCCGGTGCGAGATGAACATGATTCCCGCGCCGTCACGGGCGATCCGGCGGACCGCCTCGAACAACACCGTCACCTCGTCGCCGTGGAACGCGGTCGTCGGCTCGTCCAGCACCAACACGTTGTCCGCCCGCGTCCAGCCGTCCAGGGCGCGCGCGATCGCGGCGATCGCCCGCTCTCCGGGCGACAGCGTGCGCACGGGCACCGTCGGGTCGAAGGTCGCCCCGAAACGGGCGATCAACTGCTGGGCGTGGCGTCGCTCGGCGCCGCCGCGGACGGGGGCGAAATCCCGCCTCGGCCCGAGTCGGCCCAGGCCAAGGTTCTCGACCGTCGACAGCGCGTCGATCAGGCCGAGATCCTGGTGGATGAAGTGCAGCTCGCGCCCGGCCGCGGCTCCGCTGCGGATCTGCCCCCGGCCGTCGCGTACCTCGACGACCGAACCGGCATCCGCCTGGTGCACGCCAGCGAGGATCTTGACCAGCGTCGACTTCCCCGAGCCGTTGTGCCCGACGACGGCCAGGATCTCCCCGGCCGCCACGTCCAGCGAGACGTCATCGAGCGCCTTCAGGCCCGCAAAGGTCTTCGACATGCCGCTCACCCGCAGCAACGGCTGAGCGGCCGCGCCGGTCGTCACTTGCTCGGGTGCCACAGCTTCGTGAACCGTTGCGCGAAGTCGGGAAACCCGGTCCAGCCGTTCTGCGGATCGAATGTGATGTCCTTCTGGCCGAGGAACTGAAACGGCCCGAACCCCTCGTTCTCGCCGGCCGTCGGCGTGGACCCGAGCACCAGACGCCCGGCGGCATCGACCCCGGTCCAGATCTGGGTCGGCAGGTCGACCGCGAGACCGGCGGTCAGGCTGCCGGCCTTGATGTCCGACAGCTGCTGCGGCAAGGGGTTGTACATCAGCGTGGTGACCCTAATGCCAGCTGCCCGCAGCGCCGTCGGCAGACCATTGGTGAGCTCGCCCTCCCCGGCCACCGCGACGTTGTTGGACGGATGCGACTGCAGGTCGTTGGCGATCGTGTGCGGCGCGGTCGTGCCCGCGGTCGTGATCGGGACCGACACGAACCGCACGGAGCACGAGGAGCAGACGGCGGCCAGCTGCTGCTTGAACGCCGCCTCCATCACGGGAGTCTGGGTGACCTCGGGCGCGCCGTAGAACACGACCTCGGCCTTCGATCCCTTGCGGGCGACAACCCAATCGGCCATCAACGCCCCGGCCCGCTGCAACGGAGTGAGCCCGATGTAGTTGTAGGTAATGCCGTACTTCTTCGGGTCCGGGAGTGACACCGCGTAGGACACGACGTCGGCCCCCGCGGCCTGCAGCTGCTTGAGACGGTCACCGAAGAACGACGGCTGGATGCCGATGACGAACACGACCTTCGGCTTCATCGCCAGCGCGCTGGAGGCGGCCTGCTGCGACGACGCGGCGGTCGTGCCGGCGTTGATCGGCGTGAGCGAACCACCCATCGTCGTGACCGCCACCGCCATCACCTTCTCGACCAGCGCGCAGGTCGGCGCGCCGCACTGCAGATACACCATTCGCGTGCCGGCCGGGATCATCTTCGGCAGCGACGTGGTCACGGGGAACGCGCTCGGACGACCGCTGAAGGGCGCGATCGCCTTGTTCGCGGCGGCGACGTTCGCATCCGAGCCCGATGAGCCGGACGACGTCGTGGACGACGGCGAGCTGCACCCGGCGATCGACAGCGCGGCGACGCCGCTCAGCCACGCCAGTGCGACGGCACGCCGGGCGGACCGCCTCCATGAATCACACACGTCCGTTCTCCTCTCGTGGACCTCTGAGCTGACCTCTGGCCGCCGCCGGCGCCGGTTCAGCGAGGCGTAACCTCCTGGAACCCGAGCCCGACCTGACCCAGTGAGGAGTAGTTGTCGGCGTTCATCAGGCCGTGCTGGCCGGCCGCCTGGGCGTCCCGCAGGCACTGCTCCAGCGCGTTGCCGGCGTAGAGCGACTTCGCGCCGCCGTAGCGGAACAGCGTCTGGCAGACCACCACGGCGACCTCGGTCGCGTAGATCGCCGAGCACTGCAGGTGCAGCAGGATCTGCAGGCTGCGGGCCTCGCCGTCCAGCGCCTCGTCGAAGGCCTGCCGGCACACGGCGTGCAGCTGGTTGCGCGCGGCGTCGAGCATGATTTGGGCGCGCCCGAGCTCGAACTGGAAGCGCTCGGAGGACGCGATGCCGACCGGCTGCACGGCGCCGCGCATCTTCGTCCTCGCCAGCACCGTCGCCGCCGCGATGGCGTGCCGCCCAAGGCCGAGAGCGAACGCACCGTGGTCGATCGCGACGAAGCTGGGGTTCCCGATCCGGTACATGGCGTCGCCACGGGCCGCCGGCCCCATGAAGTCGAACGTGTGCTCCTGCGGGACGAACACGTCGGCGACGGAGAAGTCCTGGCTCCCGGTACCGCGCAGGGCGTTGACCTGCCAGTTGTCGTGCAGGGTCACGTCCGCGGGCATGAACATGCACGACACGAGCGGCGGCCCGGAGTCGGTCATGGTCCGGCACGTGCCCGCGATCCGCTCGGCATGGGCGCTTCCGCTGCCGAACGGCCACCGACCGGTGACGCGGAAGCCGCCGGCGACGGGAGTGGCCACGCCGATCGGCGCGGCCGTCATCGCGGTCCGCGGCAGCCGGCCATCGACGAGGAAAGCGTCGAGGCCCGCGTCGGGCAGCCAGCCGCCCAGCAGCGCCAGCGAGTCCACGCCGATGAAGTAGGTCCACCCGGCAGCGCCGTCAATGGCCGCGATCTGCTCGATCACCTCCAGCTGCGTGACGGGATCGGCCTCGTGACCCCCGATCTCCCGCGGGGCCCGCAACCGGAACAGTCCGCTGTCGTGCATCGCGCGCCAGCCCCGCTCGGGGTAGAAGCCCGTACGCTCGGCCTCCTCCGAACAGCCCTCAAGCGTCTCGCGGATCGAGTCGACCGCGGACATGAGGTGATCCCGCAGCTCGTCGGTGTCGGTGGGCCGGTCGATCATGGTTCCGGTCATGGGTGTTGTCCTTTCCTGGACGGGCTCGGTGCCCGTGGTGATGCGGGCATGTCAGCCGTGGAAGCGTCGGTAGTGCTGGGCGAGCAGGTTCTTGCCGTAGTCGTTGCCGTTGGGCTCGCGGGTGATCGTGTGGACGTGGAACCGTTCGGGCTCGTCGTTGTCCAGGAAGATGCCGGGGTGGTTGTCGTACTCGACCAGCAGGACCGGTGAGTGAATCCGGTAGTAGAAGGCGCTGGTGTCGTCGTGCTTGCCGCGCCACGCGAACGTCGTGTCGTCGAGGTGGTCGCGGAACTGGCGCCGTTTGAGGGCGGCGTGGTCGGGCGGGAGCCGCGTGATGTAGACGTCCGCCACCTCGAGCAGCAGTTTCTGTTGGTCGGGCGTCAGCTCCTTGCCGGCGATGCCTTCGAGTGGCAGAACGAGGTTGTCCTGTCCGGCGCCGGACCGGTGACGACCATTGAAGGGCCCGGCGAGTTCCGGCGGCAGATCGGCGGTGCGCAGCGAGTCGCCCAGCAGCACCAGCTCCTGCTGATCCGTGTCGAGTGAGCGGCCCAGGGCGAGGCCGCGTTCCGTCTCCGCCTCAAAGGCGCTGGCTCCTGCGTAGGGTCCGTGTTCCCAGGCGCGGGCGGGTTCGGCGCCGAGGAAGACCGGGGCGAGCACCAGCTGGGATCCGACGAACACGCAGTGGACGTCGACGTGGTGGCCCGCCAGCTGCCAGCCCCAGGGTTCGTCGGTGGAGGGCTCGCCGAAGATCGTGAACTGGTAGGTGTACTCGCCCAAGGAGTCGCGGTAGTCCTGGATCAGGTCGCCGAGCGCACCGTTGAGCCTCATCGCGTTACGCACCACGGCGAAGCCGTCGGCGCTGAGGCTGACCCGCATGAGGTCCAGGGCCGCGTCCCGTTGCCGGGGACCTATCCGGTCCAGGCGCACGCCTTTGGGCGTCCAGACCGGGAATGCGTTGGACCACAGCCGCCAGTCGGGGGAGTCCATCGGCAGCTGCGCGAGGACCCGCTGGTAGTCCTGCAGTACCTCCAGGTATGCGCACGCGGCGTCGACGGCGTCCTTGTGGGACAGACCGGTCTCGTCCAGGTGGTACAGCCCGTCGACGGGGACGCCGTCGGTGGTGACGCCGACGTAGGGATCGCGGTAGTTGCGCAGCGCTGCCGACAGTTCCCAGGCGGCCACGTCCGGCAGGAGGTCGGCGTGCAGGATGCCGTCGAGGATGGGCAGGGCCGGGGGCCGGCCTCGGTATCCGTGGTACGAGCGGTCTGTCATGGGCTTCCGATCTGCGGTGGGTCGCGGGCTATGCGACCGGAACGGCGAGGACGGTCGACGGCGCGATGAACAGGTGCTCGATGTGACGTGACCGGATCAGGTACCGGCCGTCGTGCCGCTCGAAGGTGTCGTGGACGTCGGCGACCAACGCCGGCGTGGTGACCGGTCGAGGCGGGATCCCGTCGTCGGCGTAAAGGATCAGCGTGGAGATCGCGCGGGCGGTTGCATGATCCGCCTCGACCACGTGCAGGTCGGTCACGACATGGCGGGAGACGCGGGGCCCCCGCGCAGCCCGGGTGGCGTAGACGTCGTCGATCTGCGCCGTGCCGCAAAAGGTCGCGTCCTCGAAGCGCAGCTCTGCGTCGGCGGTGAAGAAGGCGGATGCGGCGGCGCCGTGGTGGTGGTCGATCTCGAACCAGAGCGCGACGACGACCTGCATGAGCTCCTCACGAAGGACGCGGACAGCAGCGCTGCCATCGGGCGTCATCGACGCGCCGCCCCCTGCGCCTCCGGCGTGCTGAGCTCCCGCCGCGTCCGGTAGCAGTGACCGGATGTGCTCGGCCGTCCCGCGGGCCGCGCGGGTGAGCAGCGCGGCGTCGTTGCCGACCAGGACGAAATCGAGGCCTCGCTCGACCAGTGGCGCGGCGGACTCCGCCGTCGCGGCCATGCCGCCGACCGGCACGCCGGCCGCCGCGGCTCGCTGCTCGGTCCAGCGGATCAGGTCCCGGAGCTCGCTGCCGTCCGGCCGCAGGCCACTCGCCAGGGCCAGGTCGAAGGGTCCGATGAAGACGGCATCTATTCCGGGTACCGCACCGATCTCGCCCGCGGCGGCGGCTGCTTCGCTGCTCTCGATCTGCGCGACGATCGTGACGTCGTAGTTGCCCCGGGCGACGTAATCGGGGGCGTCGAGTCCGCCCCAGTCGCCGGGGCGGGTGAACGGGCTGCCGCCGCGGTTGCCCAGCGGCGGGAAGCGGCACGAGTGCACCACGGCCTGTGCAATCTGCCGGTTGTCCACGTGCGGGACGAACAGCCCGTCGGCGCCGGCGTCCAGCGCGGGCTGGACGTCCCGGGGTGCGTGCCCGGGCACGCGGACGAACACCTGCAGGCCGTGACCTCGGGCGACGGCGACCATGGTCGAGACCGTGCGGGCGTCGAACGCGCCGTGCTCGGCGTCGATGACGATGAGGTCGAGTCCGGCCGCGGCGAGCAGCTCGACGACCTCGGGGGCCGGGATCTTCACGA
>JAABUM010004758.1_pt1 | contig 14979 bp, 23 predicted proteins | sample 5559161 | NCBI WGS metagenome assembly JAABUM01 (sample SAMN10711868, study PRJNA513369) | rock metagenome | isolation source: Antarctica rocks | place: Antarctica: Victoria Land, Siegfried Peak nord
AGAGTGCGGCGGAGTGCGCCGAGTCGTTTGCAGATCGGGAGTGGCGACCATGCGCGCACGTGCCGTAACCTTGCGACCCTTCCCAGTGACAGAGGCCAGCTCCCAGGAGAGATGGTGAAGTGCCGCGCGCAAAACGGCGTTCGGTTGCTGTGTCGCCAAGATGGTGGCGATCATGCGCGCACGTGCCGTAACCTTGCGACCCTTCCCTGGCCTCCACGCCCCATATTTCTCGCGCACTTCCTACACCCTCCTGGGGGCTCACTACATTACAGCGTTCCCGAATCAAGCCCGCAAGCAGGCCGCCAAGGAATGCCCACCGCCACGCCTGCCGGCGGTGAGTCAGCAGACCCCTATCAGAATCACACAAGTGATGTCTGGTGATTAGTATGCCACAGAGGACTATTCCTACAATCACGGGGCCATCGGTGCGAGCATGCATGAGGCAGATGCAAGCGGCGCACCCCATGCCCGAGATTCCCAGCACTCGGCTTGTCTGCGCCAGAACGATGACGCTGGCTACACCGAGACAGCTGCTACCCGAAAGAGACGGAAGCTAGTTGCCAAATGAGCTGGAAGTGACGTACAACATACTGCTCGGTCTCGGAGATGGGCAGCACAGAAATTGTCAAACGCCCTTGCTGGAGCTGAAAGGAAGCATCATTTCGAGTGTTCACAGAGAATCTGGTGGGAGCGCAAGGTTTGCCCTATGGCCGCCATGCCGCGCTGCGACTCGCCAAAGGGCGCACACGTGCCGCTTCTGAAACATCTCCTCCTTTCGCGGCAGAATTGACGTTCCCGCCACATATCTTAGCTTGTGATCGTGCAGGGAGGTGCAGGTCATGTATTTTTCCGTATTTTCCGTTTCAAGGGGACATAAGCGCAGAGCCACGCAGTAGTGTGGCCTGCGACTCTGTTCTCGACTTCAGTGGGGCTGCAATGCTTGTGGCCTCGCGAGGGATGGGCAACCTGTGCTCTTAGCGAAGTGTCAGACTTGTCTGTCAGCAACTAGGGGATTGGGAATCCTGTCGCTTTATTCACGCTGACGCCCTTATAGGCGCAGACGGCGTCAAACTTTCAACTTTCAACTGTATTCACTTTGCAACGGTCGACAGCGGGTCACAGACAGCTGACAGGCTTCTCAACAGGCACACTTGTTGTTTCAGCACGTTGATACACTCTTTCAGCCCCTTTTCGAACCAAATATCTGTGATGCAGGTCGTGCAGCAGCAGCACCGCGCATGCGCAGGCACCTGCGCAGAACCCCAATGCATTAAGACACAGCTCAGGACGCCTTCCAGGCAGTTGCAGTCTGCATCGTGCAGACAACTGCGACAGCAGTCGCCATGCAGAAACTTCAGCCGTCACATACAAGTGCGTCGCTGTGCGACACGCCCGCGGTGTGACTGGGGCATGCTTGGGAATTTCCCGTGCCGGATGAGCCTGCATGGTGCACGGCTCGCTGCTCTCTTGCTACAGTCGTGATTTACATGCATGCGCTCCTGGGCGCCGCAACAAGCATATCTGCTACACCCAACGCCGATGGCGACACATGTGTCACGTTCTTGCTGAGCGGAATGCGTACATACGATGCGGCTTGTCAAGGTCTTTGCTCGTGCGGGTCGTGCAGGTGCGCCCATCCGCCGCCGTGGCAGAGCAGGCCGCTCCGGCATCGCCGCCCACCGCCAGCGGCAATGTGGTGCTGGAGGTCAAGGACCTTGAGGTGAGCCTGGCGCGTTGATCTTCACGGCGTCACAGCACAGGCTCGTCGATACACGAGCACTTGTAGGAGTAGCTACGGAGCTGGGTAGCAGGGGAGGGCGGCATACGGCGGAAACGCTGCGGCAGCATAAAGCACAATCATGGCCCAGGGCCCTGGCCAGCCGGACCGCTCCTCATGCAAGCCAGCATGAGGCATGCATGAGAAATGCGTTCCGCCAGGACTGGGAGCTGCATGCTGTGCAGGCGATGGCCGGATGCCTTCCTGAGCTGCAACGATCAAAAGGTGTATCAAATTGCTTATGGCCAAGTACACATATACACCAGAATCGCGTGCCTCAACGCAGGCGCCGGTGGCGGGCAGCGATTTGTGTTTGCTGCCGAGGAATACGAATTTGCCGTCTTTGATCGGAGCATGTGGCATTTTCTCATGGCCAAGCATACACGCTTGAGGATTTTGCGTACCTCAATCCAGGCGCGGGTGGCGGGCGGCGACCAGATCCTGCAGGGCGTTAGTCTGACACTGCGGGAGGGGGAGACGCATGCGATCATGGGCACAAATGGCTCCGGCAAGTCGACGCTCAGCAAAATCCTGGTGAGATCTGCTAGGATAGCCGCCAGATCAGCACCATGCACGCTGTGGAAGCCAATCCAGCCTCATGTTCTGAAACCTTCTCCTGCGTTCCGTTGAGCGGGGTGAGCATGCTGCAGCTGCCCCCCGATGTGCAGCGTCAAGCCAGGCACATGCATGTCACTTGTGGTATATGCCTCATGATCAAATGGCACTGTGCAATTCATCTATCAGCAGAGGTGTTCCCTTGCTTGCAGCAATTGCGGCAGCAAACAGGTTGCTCTAAATTTCTGCTTTTAGGGCCGAGCAGCATGGAGTCGCGGGCTGGGCTGTGATCAAAGAACAGCGTCAGCAGTGACGCAGCTCGAAAGCAGCTGGCCTGGCGCCGCCGTTCAGTGCAACAAACGCTGCTGACGCCGTGGCTGCTGCTGCGCCAGGTGGGGCATCCAGACTACGAGGTCATGGCGGGCAGCGCCACGTACAAGGGGCAGGACCTGTTCGACATGGAGCCGGAGGAGCGCGCCCGCGCCGGCCTCTTCATGAGTTTCCAGAGCCCCGTGGAGGTGAAACTGCAGGCTGTGCAGTCTGCAGTGGCCCAGCTTGCGCTGCGGCATGACAGCCCTGACGCGCGGCGCCGTTGCACGCGATAATGCCTCTCGCAGCGTTCCTGGCAGATGGTTGTGCATGGCGCTGCACACTGCAGAACGGCACGTTGATTTTGCTGCTCGGTCCATGTCGATGAAGGCAAAATACAACCTGTGCCGCAGCAAGTGACAATCACTCACTGCCTCCGCAGGTGCCGGGCGTCAGCAACATCGACTTTTTGAGAGCAGCCAGCAACGCCAGGCGCAAGTCGCTGGGCGAGGCAGAGCTGGTGCGTTGCAGTTTCCCCGAAGTGAATTCCCCTTGTGACAGCAACTCGGCTGTTTGGAGGCAGTTCCTTCCAGCTCTTCGACTGTGTGCAGCAGTGGGCTCACCTGATGCGCAACAATGGAACTAATATTTTGCTGTTGCTGTGCACCTGCTGCGGAACGTTGAACTCAACGTTATGCTGTGCTGTGGCCGAGGCGATGTGGGAACATCGACTAATTATGCAACTCACCACCAGCGTGTGCGTGCAGGACCCACTAGAGTTTTACGGGTACTTGATGCCTAAGCTGGAGGCGCTGAAGATGGACTCTGCGTTTTTGAACCGCAATGTTAACGAGGGCTTCTCCGGCGGCGAGAAGAAGCGCAACGAGGTGCGCCGACAAGTTTTTCTGACTTGCAATTCTTTTCTAACATGGCTCCTGCCTTCCAATGCACACGCGCAGTTGACGTCGAGATATCAGCTCCACTGCATCGACCATTGCGCTTGTGCGCGCAGATTTTGCAGCTGGCGGTGCTGGAAGCTGAGGTCGCAATCCTGGACGAGATCGACTCAGGTCTGCAGAGCCGTTGCACGTCTTTGTCCTCTTTCCTGATTTCTCTGCCAAGATGATGTGGCTTGCATGGTGGCAGTCAGTTGTTTCGCCGCCGTTCTGAATTGCTGGTGAACTGATCTCTGTTTCTGGGCCTTCTTCCTGACAGCACGACCTGGCAATCTCGGTGCAGGTCTGGACATCGATGCACTTCGCGACGTTGCCAACGCGGTGAATGGCCTGAAGACCGACAAGACAGCGACGCTGATGGTGACACACTACAAGCGGCTGCTCAACTACATCAAGCCCGACGTCATCCACGTGATGGAGGCGCGTCAGGCTGCTTTTAAATTTTGAACAGCTATCTTGTTAACCCTGTCCAGCGGTGCCGAAGGCCGGACTTTCATCTAGCACACAGAAAGTGAGCACGTACCCTGTGCCTCCTGCAGTCTGGCAAGATCATATACACTGGCGACATCGGCATCGCCGACGTGCTGGAGGTGGACGGCTACGAGGGCATCAAGAAGCTGATCAAGGAGGGCAAATAAATATCGAGACTGTGCAGTGGTGTGATTTGCCGATCCACGCACTAGTAGGCTCTCAACAGCCATCTCGACTCGGTGCTCAGTGTGCTGTGGCCCTGGTGATGCATCACAGCACCTAGATGGTGCGTGGTGCAGGGTTTCAAATTGTACTGATGAAGTGGGAATCGGCTGTACTTGCAGCTGCAATCATAAGCTGTCCTTGCAGACAGTGCCTACCCTGCAGACGCTGGCTACCCTGTCTACGCTGTCTACCCTGTCTGTTCACATATAATCATGTACTACATGTTCAAATGTAGTACATTTGAAGCTCAGCCGTTGCTGCCGCTGCAGCGTCGCACAAGGCAAACTGCTCGTCCACGCTGCCCCACCAGCAGCCACGTTCAGCCATGGGCCTCATCAAGGGACGATGACTGTCGTGCTTTCTATATCTGCTGCGCTTTTCTGCATCCGCGCAGCAGCCGCCTTTGACGCGTTCGGCAGTGGGTCGTGCAGGCTGTGCCGCCCGACGGAGCGCCGCGCCATTGGGCTGCTGCCGTCCGCCGTCAGAAGTTAGTGCTCGCCGCGTAATGCAGCTCAAGGCTTTGAATGCTGACTGCTTCTCAAGACCGGGCGTTTGGGACCTTCAGAGGGTGTGGAAGGGTCTGGATCGGGCACATAGCGGCAGGAGCGTATCATCGATCCGCTTCGCTAAGCGGAAATCTGCCGGAAATCGGGGGCTGCGGAGGCTGGCATGCCATGTGCCGCCGGCTTCTGATCTTTCGATGAGTCATGGTTCTGAGGTGTCAGCAGCAGGCCTCCGGTGATAATTCTTTTGCCGGTGCCTCTGGCTTGGCTGCCGCCAAGTCTGTTGAGAGAACATCCAAGGGCCGATTGTACGATTGTGAAGTGTGAACTTGTGGTCCTTCCAATTTTCCTGCCTTCATCATTCACGCTTGTCATGATCTCCAGCGATGATAACTTTTCCATTATCCCATCGGCGGATCTGCCACCGGGGAAACGGCTTCTTCATGCCAGCTCTGCTGCTGCTCAGTCCTTTAAAAACCAATCTCTAAAAACAATCTCTAAAAACAATCTCTCTACTGTAGTGCAAATTCCACTCGATCAGAGCATCTGCACTGTCTGCTGATCCGTTTCTACTCCGAGTACTCCGAGTTTCTACTCCGAGGCTCGGCGCCAGCCGAGTGCGTACTACGGTGTGAGTACTACGGTGTGAGTACTACGGTGGAAACGCCGAACCTTGTCCTCAGCAGGTGCAGATGGTGCTCAAATCATCAGGTCCTGGCGGTCACCCCTCAAATTTCATCTGCTTCCGCGACTCGCGAATCAGCAATCAAAGGCTTGGTGTGTCGACCTGCGGCGTGTTCGCATCGATTGCCATGGATGCAACTGAACGTTTCTTGGCGATAGAAGTTTCAAAGCGCAACCAGATGGTGTCTCCGCCGCATGCGGCGCGATTTCCTCTTCGTATGGTGAGGGCCAGCATTGCACAGTGCACCCAATCCTTTTGTGGCACGCCACTTGGTACGAGTATCAGGCGGCCCGTCAGTCGTATATTACAAATTCCTCAGGCTTTTCTTTCGCTAGTGGCCCTCGCCCGGCTTTCCTGAGACGCCCGCGGGGGCGCCACGTGGCTTTTCCCAGCTCACCAAAGCACCTGGCGCCGGCGCCATTGCCTGAATTCGACACAATACCACCCATTCCCGCGCCGCCCCGCCCCTCTTCCAAGGTGCGCGCTTCTCCCCTTCTGCAGAAGTGTAGTGCATGGCTCGTCATGATTACTGTCACCGGCCGCCTCTGCGGCTGCGCTGCAGCCGGCTTTTATACAGCGCAACCAGGTGAGGACTTTCATACCTGTTGGGGTTGATGTGCAATATGAACTTGATGTGCATGCGCATTGCGCCTCGCAGAAGCATCAACAGCTTCTGAAGGTTTCAATGCTGCTTTGCGCAAGCACTGCGTGGCTGCTTTCTTGTTTTTACCGTCCGATGAACCTCTGACCTTGATCGAATAATGTGCCCTTCGCGCTGCCTGCTCATGCAGCATGCTCGAGATTGGCAGCATGGCAGCTGCAAGCTAACCTGACACGAGCCAGCCCGCCTCCCTCCGACGAGTTTGTGCAGGCTTGCCTGACGCGGCAGACTATCCATTCAGGAAGGCGCGTCGACGCGATGTCGCTGAAGCCGGCCTCTGACAGCGAGAAGCCGCCCGCCCCCGCAGTGAGGCACCAGTCGGCGGCGGGGCTTGGCGCCCATCTGTATCCTCCGCGACGGCAGCGACGTCGGCGCCAACAGGCTGCTGCGCGCCAGCGGACTGCTGCTGCCGTTGTCTCTGGACCACCAGGCCAGCCCCGGTAGCGGCGGCGGCAGCTGTCTCAGCCGGGCGGGAAACAGCGACAGGAACTGCCCCTCGACGATGACGGGTTTCGCCGCGGCGGATGAGCTCAAGCTGAACGACGAAACCTAGCCATCGACGGATGCCGACGACTACTAGTGGATGCCGACGACGACTACTAAATGGGCTCCATTGTTCAAACAGCTAGGCTAGCTGTTTGAACAATGGAGCCCCACGACCTTCAAAACAACAACATTCCGTACAGGCACGGCAAATGGCAACTAACTAGACAATACGTTGGCGGCGCTTGCAGCGGAGCAGGATCGAGGTGATGGGCTGTACGGCCATCGATTTGGAGGCCCTGGAAAGGTGCAGCATGCGTCCTTCTGTACAAACCTTAGTAACGGCGGCAAGGAGGCCGCGCTCAAGACTACTTGCTGAGCTGGATGCCCGCAAGAGGATGATTTCGGGAATGCTGTTCCTGTCATTTGTATTTCATTTTCTCCTCTAGAACCCCGCCCCAGCCGTAAAGGGTGCTGTCCCACGAACCATGCACGCTGCTTGCTGCTGGCTTTGGCACCTTGACAAGGCAAGCATTGGTGCATGGTTCGTGGGACAGCACCCTTTACGGCTGGATGCACTTGTGAAAGTGCGATGTTTTGTGGGTTTCTTTGATAAATGATCCTCGCCTATGATCCTACATGCGCACAGGAGCTGGAGGGCTGCATGACAGCGACACGGCGGGCGGCGGCGCGCGGCTGATCAGCCGGTCATGACCGTAACGTGGCGGCAGAATCGTTGGTAGGCTGGTTGTGCATGAGCGCCCCCAGGGTCGTCTGCCTCTACACGGGAAATACCCACTTTACCACGGCGATAAACCATGGGCTACCACGGTATACCCTGGTTTTGTGGTGAACCACAGAGTGCAGCCTGGTGCACCATGGGCTGGCACCATGGTGCGGACTAGTGGCTGTAGGTACCACGGTAATCGTCCATCTGCACCATGGTGAACACGTGTGCCTGCTGATTGCCTTACTAGCGGCTGAGAACAATTTGTTTGATTGTAGGCAGGCTTGTTTGAAGAAGAAGAAGATGGTAGTTGCCTAGTAACACAGGTGTCCGCCCCTTGAAAGGAGGTTCGGAAGGGCTCTCGGGCAACAAAGGGCGCTGCCCCTCGGGACAAGTTGCCTTTTGACGCACGTGTCCGCGCCTTGAACGGAGATTCGAAAGGGGCGGGTGACCTTCTCCACGAATCGTTGGCAATCAAGCTTCTCCCATGGGCGGGTTCAAAGATGGTCTCGACTGCATTTGCCAGTGCAACCGCTGCCATACACGCGCGGCCATCGACCCGGAGGGCGAAGCCCATAGGGTCCGGAAATGGAGGACCGTACGCAAGCACGCGTTCCCTGACGCGGACGCAGCAAGCCTGTGCAAACGCAGCCGGCAAGCGTTCCTGGATCACGAAGGTACGCGCGCAAAGCATCAAATCAATGGAAACTTCGGCCGAAAATCGATTGCACAACTACCTGGCGGCTGTGCGAACGCGTTTCGGTAGCGCGCATGCCGCACAGGCATACATTCTGCAATCAGTTGCGAATGCCGAACCGGAGGCACTCCGCGGCCCTTTGCAAGTGAATGGCCTTCAATCCCCTCTCCGATCATATGCCCACGGGACGCTCCAGCGCCAGTACATACATGGCAAAGGCAAGGTTGGTGGAGCCTCAGCCAATTCTGATGTCTTCCGAAGGATGGGACCTCATGCAGACGAAGCCATGATGCCCCCATGATCATGCCTCCGTTGGTGCGGTGGCACCTTCTTCAAGGTGCTCTGCTGTCACAGAAAAACAATGAGAACTCATTCATTCGCAGCCGCGAGAGGAGGAATAGGTCAGCCGCGTGCCGCTCTGGAGCAACCTCGCGATGCTGGGGGCGGAGCCGCTGATGACGGCGGCGACGGCGGCGGTGCTGCAGCGTCAGTAGGGGCTGATGGCGAGTTCTTCGACGCCATGGACTATGATGACGGAGGCTTCGAAGGTAGAGCTTCCTGTACAGTGAGCACTGTGGGCTTTCAAGATAAGGCAAGCGCGACCTTTCAAGATAAGGCAAGGGCGGCCACGGTGCACATGTGTATTGCATATGCATTGCAGCAGCACAATGATGGCTTCCCTTGATGAGCAAGTTGTGCTCCGTGTTCACATGCAGATGGCGGTGCTGATGGCTGGGAAGAGGCTGCCAGTGGCGTGGCCATGCCAGCTGTCGAAGCCATGCTGGGCGGCGCGGAATCCGCTGACGATGAGGAAGAGGACGAAGGTGCATGCGTTTCCCCACGACGTCTTCCCTGACCGCAACGCACACAATCGTCCTAAACCCCTGGCCTCACTCGACAACAAAGCGTTGAAATGATTGAGTGGGACCGCCGGCGCCGCAATATTATTGAGGAACAGTATCTTGTGCTCTGGGCAGATGTGACGGGGGACAGCAGCCGGCTCTACTACACATGGCGGCCGCATGTGGCGACGCTAGAGGACGCCAGCGCCAGCGACGACGAGGTCGCCGTGCCCACGGCAACGTGCGACGACGTTCCCGACGGCGCTGAACACGCTGCTGGTGTAAACGAGCCGCCGCCGGGGGACACCTGCCCCGGCGGCTTCGTCGCCGTGCTGGCGGCGGAGGCGGAGCGCAAGCTGGCGGAGGCAGTGCGCAACGGCAGTGTCGAAGGCCAAGAGCGGGCCACGGAGATGAAGGCGGCGGCGGCGGCGGCGGCAGAGGCGGAGCAGCTGAAGGCGGCGGCCTTGGCAGATCTGCAGAAGCCGCCGCTGATCCCTCCCTGCCGGGCGGCGACGGTGCCGAGACGCGGCCGCTGCGGCAAAAGCTGCGGCGCTGCATCCCCGCTGGCATCGGCATCTCGATGCTGAATTTCTTTCTTCACATCCTCACCGGCAAGGCAATGTTCGCGCAGACGCAGTCGGCCGTCATGCACGCGATTTCGGGCGTGGCCTTGCTGCCCCTGCCGACCGAGCTCAAGTGAGTACATTTAGTCAAAACCTCCGGAGCAGCTTGCCTTCCCGCGTGCAGAGTTTTGGTGAATGCTCCTCCTGCACACTGCTGACGCAAGCTTTTGAGGGTTGTGGTGTGATTATACTCATCTTTACTACTCGCAGAGAGCACATGCCGAAAACATACAATGAGTTTGAGGCTTCGTGTCGCTACTTGGGGATCCCGTTCCCCACGGTCTTCATATACTACGCCTGCTCCAAGTGCGACACTCTGTTCCGCGGCGCCACCAAGGACGCCGACCGCTGCACCCGCTGTGACGAGCCGCGACAGGAGGCCGGCGTCGGCCACAAGTCCCGCAAGTACCATTACTTCAGCTGCATCGAATTTCTTCACAACATCTTCTCCTGCAAGGTGCATGCAAACATTCCAAATGCAGTGCCTGCATGGCTGTTCCCTGTGGTGAGAGATAGAAGCACATCGTCACAATAAAGGTAAACCAGCAGCAAAGGTAGATAAGATGCAATGATTTACTTCGTTTTTGGATTAGGGCCTGGCGGAGGGCATGCGTAGTCGCCCCCTGCCCTGCCGCCTGCCCGACGGGAGCACCGGCCTCCCACAAGACGGCTGGATGCGGGATTTTTGGGACAGCGAGTGTTACAAGCAGCTCCTCGAAGGTGCTCCTACTTACACGAGTGCGTGTCCCCATGTGATTGGCGGTGTTGCACCCTTGTGCGCCCTCTCTTGTGCCTCCGCTGAATGGTGCCAGCGCCAATATTGCCAACTCACACGACGAGCGGACCCTTTCCCTAATGCATGCGCGGTGTCATACTTCGCAGACGATCCAGACTTTGCAAAAGACCCCCGCCACGCCATCCTCTTCCTGACCGCCGACGGCGTGATGGTTTTCAAGAAAGACGCCCGGGGCAAGAAAGGGTACAGCGTGTGGCCGATTGCAATGGGCGTCATGAACCTGCCGCCCTCCCTCCGGAGCCTGCCCGCCACCACCCACCTAGTCGGCCTCGCCCCCGGCCCCGCCCCCAAGCAGCTCCAAAGCTACCTGGCGCCACTGGCTTCCGAGCTGGCGTACCTCGGGAAAAAGGGCACTCTAGTGAGCGACGCCGCATGGCGGCCCGGTGACGAGCTGCCACAGCGCTTCCGCGTGAAGGCAAAGCTCGTCATCGTCACCGCCGACCTGCGAGCCGCCACCAAGCTAGAGCCAAATCCTTCTGCTCCAGCCAAGGAGGGGGCCTGTCTCCACTGCGACCAGCCAGGCGCGTCTTCTCTCGAAAAAAATGCCAGGATTCGTCCAGAGCCTAGCAGAGTTTCGTTATGCTTGCAAGCTTGTCCGGTGTTGTTCTCCTTTCTCCGGTCTGTCCTTGCTGACGATATGGCCTCTCCTGAAAAACACTAGCATCAAATCATGACATGAGTGACTCATTGCTCCTTTCCTTCCTATTACAGGTTTCCACACTGGCGGTCAAACCGGCAAAGTCATCTATCCCCACCACTGGGCCTGGACGGCGGCAGGCAACGCCGTCCGCAAGCTAGGCCAGCGGATGAACCGTTGGAAGCCAGAGGAGCCGCCGCGGCCAGCAGCGGCCGCGGCGCGGTACGGCGCCCACCCCGACAAGCCGCCGGCAGACATGAAGCCGCCGACGCTGCACAGCAACGCCGTCCGGCGGCACATCTCCACCACCATCGGGCACAACTTCACGCTACAGACGGCGGCCGGCGGCGCCCGGCGCAACCGCACCATCGCCATCACTAGCGAGCTCCACGCGACGCTTGGGGAGCTGGGCTGGCGCGCTGCGCTCGGCGTTGCAAATGACCCCATGCATACAATATCCGCAGTGACAAAAAACATGTTCGACCTGGCGCTGACCGGCGGCCGCGTCACCGAGGCCATGAAGACGTACGAGAAGGAGAGCAATGGGTGTGCTTCTTGCAGCTTGACTCCACTGCTGAAGTCTTTGCAGCTCTTGTATAGGAACTCTGGTCATTTGCCTTTGCACAGACAGTCTGTGGCATGCCCCAGCACGTCAGGCTGCCTGCATGTTTTAAATCTCAAACGTCAATGATTGCGATTACATCACTGAAAATGCGATCGCTGATGATGATTGTCACATGAGCAGGCGCTGGCCAGATGGCGCTCCGGCGGTGATGACGATGGCAAACAAGTTGCTGCTGGAGTCGCGGCTGCAGCGCGTCGCCGCGGCGGCGCCGTACAGCCTGCGCGGCGAAACCTTCGCGACGCCGTGGTCGCGTCCTACCCACATCTCGTCACACGGCTGGTTCATCCTGACAGGGCCCATCGGTGCGCCGACTTATGCTGCATGCCCAGATGTTTCTTTGAGTTTCCCAACCTGAAAGACACAGTTTGTGACAACTTTGGGCTTGCCTCGTGAAAAGGGTCATGTGCATGCCAACCATGTGATGGAGTTTGGACGAAGGTTCTAGCCATCAGGGTACATGCCAAAGAGGATAACGGTGTGCACGTGCTTGCGCCCCTGAGACTTTGCGCCTGTGGGCGCAGGGAAGTACGCCCTGCTGGGCCTGCTGCCGCTGAAGGAGCAAGCGGCGATGTTCGGCGTGCTGGACGCATGCAATGCCATGTGGCAGCGGGAGTTCGACGCCGCAAAGCTGGCTGAACTCGAAGAGCAAGTGGCCTCGGCGCTGGCCGCGGCGGAGGTGGCGCTGCCGGCGTCGGAACTCGACATCAAACTCCACAACCTCATGCACCTCGCGCAACAAGTCAGGAAGCTGGGCCCGCTGTGGACGCAGGCTTGCTGGTTCTTCGAGCGGCTGTACGGCTGGCTGGTGCGATACATCGGAAACACCGCCTACCCTACTGCAAGCATGGCCACCGGCCACACCAACACAACTGCTGCGGCCTTCGGCAGGCTCGGGCCCATCGCCGCTGCGGTGGAGGCTCACAGCGGCACGCGGCTGGCGGCCGCATCAGACGTGGCCGGCATGGACCGCCGCCAAATCGACGCCGATGGCTCCTTCCTCCTGCCCACCAGCTGGTTGGCGGTGGACACCGACGCCGGCGACATCCCAGTGCAGCTTCACGGCGAGGGGCGGCGCATCAAGCCGAGCGCGCCGCAGCTCCGCGCACTCCATGTGCACTACGTCAGCCTGACGGCCGGCGGCGCCGACTACCAGCAGGCCTTCTTGGCCTTCGTCGAGCCGCTGCTGCCCGCCGCCCCCCAGGCGCACCAGCCGGAGCGCGACCGCAGCAGCGGCGCCATCACCAACTGGCCGCCGGCGGCGCTGGACCACTGGCTGGCGGCTTGGCCCGGCGCGCCGCGGGCCGCCGCCACAAAGCACACCGCCATCACCATCGGCGCCGTCACCTTCAAGCATCCCCGGCGCACTGACGGCACCTCCAACCCTACCGACGCCCGCTTGCTCGGCCGCAGCTATCAAGACGAGCCCGAGACATGCTGGTTTGGCGAGGTCCAGGAGGTCTGGTCACACGCGCCGCCGGAAAGCTTTGCTAGGCCGGACGCAGAGCCTATCTTGCTAGTCAACTGGTTCAAAAAGAGCATCATCCCAGGGCGTGGCCTCGACAAGCAGCTGAAGGTGCCCTGCATGCCCAAGGGGTGGGAGCTGCCGCGGGAGCAATTCCTGGGGTGTAACATGGTGGCGCCGACCCCGATCATTGTGGTGGATCACCCCACCGACTCGCGAAAGTGGGTGGTGCTGCACCGTGATGGCAAGTTCTATGAGAAGTACTGATTTTGCATGGTCATGGAGAATCGCATTTCTGTGTGCGATTCCTTCTCATTAAAGTGTCCAATGCGGCGGCGGCATTGTGGTTCAGGGTTTAGGGTTCAGGTGTTCAGGTATAACGATTGCAAAATCATGGCAACCCGGCGCTGTCACAATTATCACGTTTAAAAATCACGGACAGCAGAGCAATCAGGGTGGAGAATCACTGCGAGGCTGTCCCCACGGCACCACATGTACATTGTTGGCACGTCTGCCAGACGCAGCAATCCCGTGACCAGATGCGTGCCGCCTACTTCAGGCGGCACCCTTGCGTGCAGTTGACGATCGCCGCCATCACCGTGCCCTGCATATCCAGGGAGTCGGGGAAGGTGTGCCCCTGGAAGCACCCTCCCTGGACGGCCCGCCGCGCCTCCGCGATGAGCGGCAGCCCGTGCGCAAACGCCGCGTCCACGGCGTATTTGAACACCGGTTGCAGATTGCGCACCTGCAGCCAACACCGTGATTCATCGACACGGTCCGGGTTCGGCAGCAAGAAGTGAACTGGTGGGACCTGCATGGATCAGTTGCAACAAACGGACGGTGCTGACGAAGCCTGCCATCATGAACTCAGCCTGAGACCATCGTCATGGATAACAAGCAAGCTTAGTTGATGTGCACAAGGCAATCGAATTGCAGCAGGCAGTCAGATACAGGCAAGGCGCCTGATGGCAGGCGGCGCCTGCCTTCACAGAAGGCAAGCGCTCTGAAATATGCGAGGCTTTCCTCAAAGGCGCACGTGGTGAGGGAAGCCCGGCGGGACGACGATGATGTCGCCGTGGCGCTGCACCATGATCTGGACCTTGGGGGTGCCCTGCAGCGTGTCGCCCAACTCCAGCGCCATGCGGGCGGCGTCTTCGCGGCTGAGCTCTGCGCGAGGAAGCGGGCCCAGGCCGTTGCGCAGCGTCCACTCGTTGGCTTCCTCCTTGTAGGCGTCGTTGATGACGGTCCACTCGCACAGTGGCAGCTCCAGCTGCAGAGTCAAGCGAGGAGGCGGGTAAACCTTGCTTGCATTGAAATGTCAAGATACAAAGCGTGAGCACAATGATGAAGATGCTACAGTGCTTCGATCACGCAACGTACCAAGCATGAGACACAATGACCAGGTGTGTGTTGGTTGGCGAGACAAGAGTCCTTAGTTGCAACTAAGGACTCTTGTTGATCCAAAATTGGCACACAAACGGACATGCTTGCCTGGTACTTGTAGACCTCCTTCACACGTGCCCGCCCCGCCGCCGCACGCAACGTAGCCTCGTCGTAGGCTGCCGCCATGGCTACAGACCACCCAGGATCGATGTGGACGGTCGAAGCATGGATGCCAAAGACGTCGTTGAAGCCCTGCGCCCGCGAATAGAAATCCGCAAACGCCCTGCAGAGGCACGCAGGCATAGGGTGAAGGCGGCATAACAAGAAATGTGAACTTCAAACCTGGCACCGCGCTGGAAAGCACCAGCAAGCATGAGCACACCTTAATTGTATCACGCGCCACCTGTGCCGCTTGTGGCCGCCATTGAGACATCTGGATACCAGCTGCCACCAATATCAGGAACGCGCAGCAAGCCAACAAAACCCAATGTGCAGTCAATTCAGTCATCTGGTCAACCGACCTGCCGCCGCTGGAGAACTCCTGCGCTTCCACCCAGTGCCG
>JAABUM010004761.1_pt1 | contig 14971 bp, 13 predicted proteins | sample 5559161 | NCBI WGS metagenome assembly JAABUM01 (sample SAMN10711868, study PRJNA513369) | rock metagenome | isolation source: Antarctica rocks | place: Antarctica: Victoria Land, Siegfried Peak nord
CGAGATCCTCGCCTGGCACCGCGGAAACGAAGCCAGCCGGCGTCTGGAAACGATCCCGGGTGTGGGGCCGATCATCGCGAGCGCACTGGCCGCCACCATCGCTGATCCGAGCGTCTTCAAATCGGGCAGCCAGCTCGCAGCCTGGATCGGGCTGGTGCCACGTCAGAACTCGAGCGGAGACAAGGAGCGGCTCGGCCGGATCACGAAACAGGGTGAGCCCTATCTGCGGCGCCTGCTGGTGATCGGAGCATCGGCCGTGATCCGATTTTGCAAGACCGACGGGTCGGCTCTGGGAGGCTGGATCACGGCCCTTCGTGCCCGACGCCCCGCCATGGTGGCGACGGTTGGGATGGCCAACAAAATGGCTCGGATCGCCTGGGCGGTGCTGAGCCGAGGAAAGGAATTCGAGATGCGTCCCGCCATGGCGTGACAGGGCGCAGCCTTTCGAGTTCCACGAAAGGGTGAGGTGATGATGACATGATGGCGAACCGGTCGAGCCGGGGATCGGAGCAGCCCGAATTCGGGTCGGCGCTTTGAGCGCGCGGGATTGATAGGGAACCGATCCGCGGATTTCATCAGGGCCAGCGGTCATGTGTGCTGCATCGACAGGCCGGAGACATAACTACACCCGACCACCTCGCCTTACCGTCAAAATCTTCTTGCCCCGCGGGGGCCGTCCAGACATGACCCGGTTCGGTGGACGGTTTGCGGGCTTGCGGCCTACGTCTGTGTCGCGGCGGCTTCCTTGTCGGCTTCGTAGGTGATCGGTGACCTGTAGGCCAGGGCAGAATGAAGGCGGACAGGGTTGTACCAGCCCTCGATATAGCTGAAGCAGGCCATCTTGGCCTCCGCCTGGGAGGTGAAGCGCCGCCGCTTCAGCAACTCGGCCTCGAGCGTCGAGAAGAAGCTCTCAGCCATTGCATTGTAATAGGCATCGCCCACCGAACCCATCGAAGGTCGCACGCCGGCCTCGCCGCACCGTTTGCCGAACGCGGCCGAGGTGTATTGGGCTGTTGCGACGACCGCTTGAATCCGCCTTGGCTGCCCTGATCGCTGTGATGGATGACGTCTTTTGGACGACGTTGACCCACGGCCGCCTCCATCGCATCCAAGACCAGCTCTGCCCGCAGGTGGTTGGCCATCGACCAGCCGACCACCTTGCGGCTCCATGCATCCAGAACGACGGCCAGATAGAGGAAGCCGGCTGCCGTCGGCATATAGGTGATGTCCGCCACCCAGAGCTGATCCGGACCGGAGGCCGTGAAGTTGCGGTCGACCAGGTCCGGCGCAGGCCGGGCATCCTTGTCCCGCCTTGTCGTTGTCGGGCCGACGTGGCGATGGCTGGCGCCCACCAGTCCGGCCTCTCGCATCAGGCGCGCAATCCGTTTGCGGCCATGTCGCTCGCCAAGGCCCTGGAGATCGGCATGAACACGAGGTGCACCGTAAGTCTGGCGCGAACTGGCGTTCCCCTATCCCGCGAAGCGCGTTTCCGGGAGGCCGGCGACGCCAACGTCGAGGGCGAGGAGACCGCCCGCCCAGGGCTGGTCCGCGAGCGCGTTGGGGGACAAGTCCCATACGGCCGAGGTCACGTAGAGGGTGCGCAGGTCCCGGCCGCCGAAGATGCAACTCGTGGGTTTCTGTACCGGCAGGTCGACGACGCGATCGATCCGGCCGTCGGCGGCGTAGCGCACGAGGCGCCACCCGTCCCATTGCGCGTTCCACAAGTAGCCTTCGGCATCGATCGTGGAGCCGTCAGGAGTGCCTGGCTGACCGTCCATGTCGGTGAAGACACGCCGGTTGTCGATCGTCCCGGCCTCCAGATCGAAGTCGTAGGCGTAAATCTCGCGTTGCATCGTGTCGGCGAAATAGAACGTGCGGTCGTCGGGACTCCAGGCGAGGCTGTTCGAAATGCCGATCCTGCTTTCCATACGGTGGCAGTTCCCATCGGGGTCGAGTCGGTAGAGCGCGCCGGTCCGCTCACGCAGATGGTCGTCCATTGTCCCGGCCCAGAAACGGCCGCGGCGATCGCATTTGCCGTCGTTAAACCGGTTGCGGGGGATATGGGCTTCCGGCGTGGCCAGACGCTCGATCGTCCCTGTCGCGGGGTCGAAAAAGGCGAAGCCCGAGGCCAGCGCCACGACGAGCCCGCCCACCTGGCGCAGTGCGAAGGCGCAGATCCGCTCGGGGAACGTCCAGCGATCAACGGTGCCGGTCGCGGGTGTCAGACGCTGCAGCAGCGCGTTATCAATGTCGACCCAGTAGAGCGCCTGCTCGGCGATGTCCCACATCGGCACTTCCCCAAGTGTGTTCCGGGCCTCGACCACGCAGCGTACCTGCCCCATCGCACGATTCCTCACGGTTTCCGGCCCGGCAGCCGCAGCGCATAGCCCACCACCGCGACGAGGGTCAGCGCGCCCGCCCAAATGTACTGGTAGTAGGCCGATACCTGCATCAGGTTCAGCGCATTCTGCATGAGCCCGACCGCGATCGCGCCGACGAGCGTGCCGAGCGCCGTGCCCCGCCCGCCGAACACGCTCGCGCCGCCGATGACGACGGCCGTGATGGAGGCGAGCGTGAAAGCGCTGCCCGCCTGGGGATCGCCGCTGCCGATGCGCGCCGCGATGAGAACCCCGGCCGCGGCCGCTGTCAATGCGCAGAACAGGTAGGCGCCAGCCCGCACGACGCCGATGCGAATGCCGACGCCGTAGCTCGCCTCCGGGCTCGATCCCGTGCCGTAGAGGCGCTGGCCCAGTCGCCCTCGTGCGAGAAGCAGTTCGAACATCAGCGCCAGCGCTACAACACCGACGACGGCCCAGGACACCGGGCCGACGGTCGCCGTCACCGTGTCCAGGAACGCGTCGCTGACCGCGCCGCCGGGGCTCGGGCGCACGGTCAGCGCCAGGCCGAGCACCATCGAGTAGGTCGACAGGGTCGCGATCAGGTCCGGAATGCGGAGTCGCAGGATCAGGATCGCGTTGAGCGCCCCCACCACCAACCCGGCCCCGAGACTGGCCACGATCGCGGCCAGCGTCGAGCCCTCCGTTTCGCCCACGGCGACGAAGGACACGATGCCGGTCACGAGGCTGATCAGGGGGCCGACCGACAGGTCGATGCCCCCGAGCAGGATAACGGTCAATTGGCCAAGCGCCACGAGAGCGAGCGGCGCAATCTGGCTCGCGAGATTGCTGAGGTTCGCACCCGTCAGGAAATAGGAAGAGCGGGCGGACGCGGCGGTTCCCAAGAGCAGGACGAGCGCAAACAGGAGCAGCGTGCTGCCGTAGCGATGCAGGAGTGGACGATCGCGTTCACCGCCGCGTCGGGCCCTTGTTTCCGTCGTCGGGGCGGCGCTCGAAGCGATCACGGCCCCCGCCCGCGCCTCGACGGCGCTTCCGACGATCCGCTCCTCCGTGGCGTCCGCGCCCGCCATCTCGTCGACGACGCGGCCGCGGGAAAAGACGAGGATGCGGTCGCTCAGCCCGATCAGTTCCATCAGGTCGGAGGCGACGAGCAGGACGGCGGCGCCGCCCTCGGTCAGCGCACGGATGCGCCGGTAGATGTCGAGCTTGGCGGCGACGTCGACGCCGCGCGTCGGGTCCTCGAAGATGAAGACGCGCGGCGCGCCCGTCGTCCAGCGGCCGAGCACCACCTTCTGCTGGTTGCCGCCCGACAGCGCCGAAACGGGCTGTTCGCCGGATGGGGTCCGTACGGCGAAACGTTCGATCGCGTCGCGCGTCGCCGCCCGTTCGCGCCCCGCGGGAACGAGGCCAAGCCCGGCCCAGGACCAAAGGTGCGGCAGGGACACGTTCTCGCGAATCGACCGTGGCATGAACAGCCCCTCCCGATGACGGTCGCCAGGAACGTAAACGAGCCCCGCGCGGATCGCGGTCGACGGACGATCGAGCGCGACGGTTTGGCCGTCGATGTCAATGGCACCGGTTTGCGGCAGCAGGCCGAACAGCGCGCTCGCCACCTCGGCCTGGCCGTTGCCCTGGATGCCCCCCAATCCCACAATTTCGCCCGCGCGAACTGTGAAGCCGACCTCGGCGAAGCGGCCGGGGCTCGAAAGGCCGCGCACGCTCAAGCGCGGCTCCCCCATCCGGGACGCGCGGGGCGGGTAGGCCGTCGACAAAGCGCGGCCGACCATCATGGCAACGAGGCCATCCGCATCGATCGCGTCGCGCGCGACCGTGCCGACGACCTCGCCGTCCCTGAGAACAGTGATCCGGTCTGCGATCGCGAACACCTCGGGCAAGCGATGCGAGATGAAGATCACGCTCGTGCCCGCGCGCTTCACGTCGCGCACGATGGCGAACAGCCGCTCGATTTCCGCCGCATCGAGCGCCGAGGTCGGCTCGTCGAGGATCAGGACGGCCGGGTCGGTCGTGAGCGCGCGGGCGATCTCCACGAGCTGGCGCTCGGCGACGCCAAGCTCGCGCACGTCGCGGCGCAAGGGCACGTTCACGCCGAGGCGATCCAGGATTCGGCGGGCGCCCGCCTCCATGGCGCTTCGATCGAGCAGCAGACGGCCGGGCTCGCGCCCGAGCCAGATATTGCGCGCGACATCGAGGTCGGGCACGAGTCGGGTGTCCTGGAACACCATGGCGATACCGAGGTCGTGGGCCAAGCGGGGCGAGGACAACCACACCTCGCGACCGCCGACGAGGATGGTCCCCGCATCGGGCGGCCACACGCCTGCGACAACGCGCATGAGCGTCGACTTGCCGGCGCCGTTCTCGCCCACGAGGGCGTGGATCTCCCCGCGGCGGCACGCGAACGACACCCCCTTGAGCGCCCGCACCCCGGGAAAGCCCTTCTCGATCCCGCGCAGTTCGAGGGCCGGGATGTCGGGGTCTGGTGCCGCTACCATGCGCGTCGCGTTCCGGGTCGCGCCAGCCCGGGCTTCACGAGCGCGGGCCGGCCGTCGCCGAGATGAATCAGCCGAATAGCTTTTTCAGCTCGGCGTCCGACAGATTGGTGTCGACGTAGACACCGTCCGGCAGGTCCCTCTTCACGTAGTCGCCATAATTGTCGCCGGTGATGAGCTTGGCGCCGATCGTTTGCGTCTTCGGGATCGTCTCGCCCCCCAGCACCCTGACGGCGCTGCGCAGCGCCACGACGCCCTCCCAGGTCGGCTCTGACGACATGCCGATCTTGAAGTTCGGCTGCTTGGACTTTTCGGCATCGTAGAGCTTGAGGATACCGTTGAAGTCGTCGCCCGTGACGGGAACAAGGGGGCGATTCGCGGCCAAGAGCGCCTTCATGGCCCCGCTCGACACCTGGCCGCCGTCGCACCATACGCCGTCGATCTGCGAATAGGCGGCGATGAGATCGGCCATAATGACCTTGGCGCGGTCTTCCTCCCAGTTGGCGTCCTTGAACGCCAGGACATCGATGTCCGAACCGAACACCGCCTTGGACGCGTCCCAGGCGGCCGCGGTGTAGGAATTGCCCGGGATACCGCCGAGCGCTACGATCTTGCCCTTGCCACCGAGCGCATTCTTCAGGAACTCGCCGAGGACGCGGCCCTTGTTGGCGGGGTTGGTGCCGACGTAGGCCGTGTAGTTCGTGCCCTCAACCGGCAGGTTGAACGGCACCGTCACGATGCCGGCGCGCGTCGCCTTGCGCAGCACGGGCCCTACCGCGGTGCCCGAATTCGGGATGCACAGGATGGCGTCCACCTGCTGGACGATCAGGTCCTCGAGGTCATTCACCTGCTTGGTAATGTCGCCCTGGCCGTCCACGATGATGAAGTCGCCAATCACGTCCTTCTGACGTTCGGCCTCGGCGCGGATCGAGGCCAGGCATTCCGTCCGCCAGGTGTTGCCTGAGAAGCCGTTCGAAAAGCCGATCTTGTAGGGCGGCTTCTTCGTCGCCGCGGCCTTGGCCATCCCGGACGAGCCCTCGATCTTGGCGTCCGAGACGGTGTCGGCGCGGGCGCGCCCGGCAGCACCGAGCGCCAGCGCCGCGCCGCCCAAGAGCAACGCCTGCCGCCTTGTCCAATGCGTCGTTCGTGTCATGTCTTCCTCCCGGTTCAAGTGAGGCGTCGCCTTTGGTCGAGCGCCCGGTACACCACCACGCTCATCGCGATCAGCACGCCTTGGACGATGTCTTGGGTGCCGGTCGAAACCCGCGCGATGTTCGTGAAGCTCACGAGCTCGGTCATGAATAGCGTGCCGCCGATCGTCGCAACCGCGCTGCCGATGCCGCCAGTCAGCGCGGTGCCGCCGACGACCACGGCCGCCACGGAGGTCAGCAGGAACTGGTCGCCGATGCCGAGGCTCGGGTTGCCAATGTAGGACGTGACGAGGAAGCCGCCGAGCACGGCCAGCGTCGCGCTGAGGACGTAGGCGCCGACGAGCGTCGCGCGGACCGGGACGCCCATGAGCCGCGCGGCACGCGGGTTGGCGCCGACCGCGTAGATCCAGCGCCCGAACGTCGTGCGGCGTAGTGCGAAAGCGACCGCGGCCGCCACGGCGAGCCAGGACACGGCGCTGGCCGGCAAACCCGCGACGGTCCCTTGTCCCAGCACCTTGAAACCGTCCGCGGCGCCGCCGCGGGGTGCCCCTCCGGTGTAGACGAGCGCCGCCCCGAACAGGATCGCGTTCATCGCGAGGGTCGCGATAAGGGGGGCGACGCGCACGACCGCGACCAGCGTTCCGTTGATGGCGCCGACCAGGAACCCGAGCGTCAGGCATGTCGCCACCGCGAACGGGATGTTGCGGTCCTGCCCCAACATGACGCTAGTGGACACGATGTTGGTCAGCGTGACCACGCCACCGACCGAAAGGTCGATCCCGCCGACGAGCAGCGCCACGGTCTGCCCCGTCGCGACGAGGCCCAAGAACGCGGCGACCTGCAGCACGTTGAGGATCTGCCCACGGCTCAACATCGCGGGGGACACGATCCCAGCGAGCCCGTACAGGAGCACGACCGCGATCCAAACCGGTGACAGCCCGGTGAGGCGCTTCATGATGAGTGTCCGGGCCGGCGCCGTGGCTCAGCCATTATGGAGATCCTCGGCCGCGATATCGAGCAAACGGTCCGTGGCGGCCCGGGCGCCGCGAGGATCCCGGAACCTGATCCGCTCGACCAGGTCCTTGTGGGCCGCGAGGGCCTTCGATTGCGCCCGCATGAGGCCGTTCGTGACGAGGAACGACGCCCGCAAGCCCGCCTCGATGGTGCCGACGAGCCCCTTCAGCACGAGGTTGCCGCTGGCCGCCACCATGGCGCGATGGAACGCCAGGTCGGCCTCGCAGCAGGCCTGCAGGTCGTACGGAATAGCGCGTTCCATGCCGAGGTAGGCCTGCTCCATCCGCGCGAGGTCGGACGCCGTCGCGCGGGCCGCCGCGAGCTCGGCGGCCGCGGGCTCAATGATGCGGCGCGCTTCGATCAAGCTCGACACGAGCGGCTCGTCGGCGCGGATATCGGGGTGCCATGACAGCACGTCGGGGTCGAGCAGCCGCCATTCATCACGCGGCCGGACACGGGCACCGACCCGCTGCCGGGTTTCGAGCAGACCCTTGGCGCACAGCACCTTGACGGCTTCCCGAACGGAGGTCCGGCTCACCTCCATCCGCGCCGCGAGCTCGTCTTCCCGCGGCAGCACCTCGCCGGGCGGATAGGCGCCGCCGAGGACCATGCCGCCGAGCGTCCTCAGCACGGAATTGTGGACCTTCCCGCCTTCCGGGGCCGGGCTCGAAAGCGCGCGGTATTCGAGCGGATGCAGGTCCGGCGGAAGCGCCGCACCGTCATCGCGGGCGAGGTCGTCCAGCGCCGTCATCCGTACCGCCTCGCTTGGTTTTCGGCGATCACCACCGCGCCGATCAGCAGGACGCCGCGCGCGACCATCTGGTAGAAAGTCGGCACGCTCGTCAGGATCATGCCGTTGTTGAGGATGCCGAGGATCAGCACGCCCAGGAACCCGCCGACGATGGTCCCCTTGCCGCCCGTGAGCGCGCATCCCCCGAGCACCGCGGCTGTGATGGCCTGCAATTCGAGCCCGTCCGACCCCGAAATGGGTTGGCCCGAGCCGGTGCGGGCGGCGAGCAGTAGTCCCGCAAGACCCGCGGTCGCTCCGCTTAGGACGTACACACCGATCTGGTAGGCCCGGACGTTGAGCCCGGCGAAGCGCGCCACGAGCGCGTTTCCGCCGATCGCGTAAATGTTGCGGCCGATGATCGTGTAGCGCATCAGGACAAAAAAGACTACGACGATCGAGGCCAGGATCTCGATCGTGACCTGCAAGCCAAACAGGCGGCCGGACCCGATGAATCGGAAGATTGGGTCGAAGATGCTGATCGATTGCCCGTCGGACATGATGAACGCGACGCCCCGGAACGCCGCCATCGTGCCGAGCGTGGCGATGACCGCGTTGACGCCGCCGACCGTCACGATGAGCCCGTTGACGAGCCCGGCCAGGGCACCAACCGCCACGCCGAACAGGATGCCGGCCGCAGGTGATCCCGTAGTGCGCACGCCCAGCGCGATGCACACGGTCGCGAGCCCGGTCACGGCGCCGACCGAGATGTCGAGCCCACCCGCCACGATGACGATGGTCTGCGCCGTGGCGAGCACGCCCACGATCGCGATGCCCTGGCCGATGTTCTCGATGTTGCGGGGGAGGAAGAATACGTCCGGGCGCACGCCCCCGAAGATGGCGACCAGGATGGCGAGCGCGAACAGCAGGCTTACGTTATGGGTGCCGATCAAGCCCACGATCCGCGCAACGGAGGATCGGCGGGGGCCGCCCCGACGCGGGACTGCCGCGTCGTTCCCGTCGAAACTAGCTGTCATGGTCGGGGCCCGGCGGCTTCGTTGATGGATAGGTCGTGGGTCATGGCGAGTTCGAGGATCCGGGCTTCGGTGGCTTCCGCGTGGGGCAGTTCGGCGACGATCCGGCCGCCCGCCATGACGAGGATGCGGTCCGATAAACCGAGGAGCTCGGGCATCTCCGAGGAGATTACCAGGATCGCCATGCCGTTCGCGGCGAGGTCGGCGATGAGACGGTAGATCTCGGCCTTCGCGCCGACATCGATCCCGCGCGTAGGCTCGTCGAGGATCAGGAGCTTGGGCGTCCGGGCGAGCCAGCGGCCGAGCACCACCTTCTGCTGGTTGCCTCCGGAGAGCTTGCCCACAAACTGGTCGAGGCTTGGCGTCTTCACGCGCATTCGGGTGGCCTGCCGAGCCGCCACGACATATTCGGCCGCCGGCCGCAGGAAGCCCCAACGGGACACGAGGTCCGGCACGCACAAGGTGATGTTCTCGGCGACACCGCGCATGAGGAGCAGGGCTTGGCTTTTGCGCTCCTCGGGCGCGAGGCCGATGCCGGCCGCGATCGCGTCGGCGGGGCCGCGCAGGCGCAGGACGCGGCCCTCGATCGCCACTTCGCCCGCAAGGATCGAGTCATGGCCGAACACGGCTTCGGCCAGTTCGGACCGGCCGGCTCCGATCAACCCGGCCAAACCGACGACCTCGCCGGCCCGCACCTCGAAGCTCGCGCCGCGGACCCGTCGCGACCGGAGATTGCGGACCGACAACACCACCTTTCCGGGGCGGCGCCCGGTCCGGTCAAACAGGTCGGCGATCGATCGGCCGACCATCAACCGCATGACGCTGGCATCGTCGAGTTCGGCCGCCGGTGCCTGCGAGACCAGGCGACCGTCGCGCAACACCGCGATGCGATCGGCCAGGGCGCGCACCTCGTGCATCCGATGCGAGATATAGATGATGCCGACCCCGTCGCCGCGTAGGCGACGCACGATAGCGAACAGGCGGCGCGCTTCCTCCTCCGTCAGCGAGGAGGTCGGCTCATCGAGCGCCAGCACGCGCACCCCGGAGCGGAGCGCGCGCATGATCTCGATGAGCTGTCGGTGCGCGGCGCCGAGCGTGCCGGCCCGCGTCCACGGCGTGAGGTCGCCTGCGAGGCCGAAGCGCGCGAGCAACGCCAGCGTGCGCTTGGCGAGGTCGCGACGGTCGAGGAATAGGGCGCCGGTGCGGCGGAGGTCGCCGATGAAGAGGTTCTCGGCCACCGACATGTCCGGGATGATGTCGGGCTCCTGATGAATGACGCGGATCCCGGCCGCGTGGGCGTCGGCCGGCGCTCGGAATGTCGAGCTGGCGCCCGCCACCTCGACCGTGCCGGCATCGGGCCGATGCACGCCCTCTATCAACCGGATCAGCGTCGATTTGCCGGCCCCGTTCTCCCCGACGAGCGCCAGGATCTCGCCCGGGTAGAGGTCGAGCGATACGTCCGACAGCGCCTGGACGACGCCGAAACGCTTCGACGCGCCGCGGATCGACAACAAAGGCGCGGCTTCGGTGACGACCGGGGCGAGCGCGTTCACGACGTGGGTCTCCAGCTGATGGGATGGGATGTCGCGAGCGCGACGCGCGTGTTACTTGTGGCAGATGCGGTCCTTGAACCCGGAGAAGTTCGCCGTCGTGATAAGGTCGGGGCTGACGAAGGTCTTTTGCGGCAAGGGCGTATTATTCTTGATCGAGGCGACCAGGAGCGACACCGCGGTAGCGCCCTCTTTTCCCGAGTCGATCCATTCGGTGCCGCGGAACCCGGTTTCGCCGCCGTTGCCGAAGGCGTCGCAGGCCCGGCTGCCATCGATGCCGACGCCGATCACCTGGTCGGGCTTCATCTGCTGATTCTCGGTGGCCCGTACCGCGCCGAGCACGCCATCGTCGTTGCAGGAGTAAAAGATCCAGTGATCGGCTCCGGGGTTCGCGGTCAGCGTCGTGGTGACGGCGTCGATCGAGCTGTTCATTGTGTTGTCGTAGGGGATGCGGACGATGTTCGCTTTGTCGAAGCCCGGAACCGCTTCGAGGAAGGCCGCCTCGGCGCCGCGGTTGCGCTGCATGCAGGTATCAGCCTTGCGGTCTTCGATGCTGGCGAGGCGCACGTCCTTGAGCTTGTCCCAGCCCATCTGCTTGTAGAGACGCGCGTCCTCTGCGCCGACCTGACGGCCGATGCTCATGGCGTCCATGCCGATGTAGGGCACCATGGTTTTGTCCTGTGCGTAAATGTCGTCATCGACCGCGATCAGTTTGACCCCGGATTTGGCGGCCTTCTCGGCCACCACGGGGCCAAGCGCCTTGTCGGGCACCACGATGGCGATTCCCTTGACGCCATCGCCCACCATCGTGTCGAAGGTCGTCAGCGTCAGGTCGGCGTTGAACTGCACGTCCTGGGTCGAGATCTGCGCGCCCTGCTTGGCGGCCTCGCCTTTCGCGCCCGCCACCTCGGCGACGAACCAGGGGTGCTCGCCCATCTTGTTGATGTAACCGAGCTTGACGTCGTCGGCCCTCGCGGCGCCCCCGATCGCGAGTGCGATGCTTGCCGCGCCGAACGCGGTCAAAAACCTGATCCGTGAACCCATGGTCGTTCCTCCTCGTGGCAGCTAACCCGGTCCTGTGCCGGCGTCACTCGTGGTAGAGCACGGAGCGGCCCCCATCGATGACGATGCAGGCGGCGTTGATGAAGGGGGCCTCGTCGGAGGCCAGGAACACGGCCGTCATCGCAACCTCCTCCGGACGTCCGATGCGCTTCGGCGGGTGGAGGTCGCAGGTGCGCCGACGCTCGGCATCCGGGTCCGGGAACGTGTCCCAATAGTCGCGCGCGATCTGCGTCTCGATATAGCCCGGCGCGATCGCGTTCACCCGCAGCCCGCGCGCGGCGTATTCGATTCCGAGTGCTCGGGTCAGACCGAGCAGGCCGTGCTTGGCGACCGGGTACGGAAAGCAGCCCGGAATGATCGCGAAGCTATGGCATGAGGCGATGTTGACGATCGCGCCGGCGCCGCGGTCGAGCATGGATGGCAGGGCCGCCTTGCTCATCCGCCACACGCCGTCGAGGTCGACCGCGAAGCAGCGTCGCCATTCCTCCTCCGTCGTGTCGAGGGGCGCGTGGAAAACATTGATGCCGGCGTTGTTTACGAGGACGTCGATGCGCCCGTAAGCATCGAGGGTCGCTGCGACCGCGGCTTCGACCGAAGCGTCGGACGTCACGTCGGTCCGGATGAAGATTGCACGCGCTCCGTCATTCGCCAGAGCGTCGGCTGTTCGCGCGCCCGTCGCCGCGTCCTGCTCGGCCACGACCACCGCCGCCCCTTCCTGCGCGAAGGCGCGGGCCGTAGCTTCCCCGATGCCACGTCCGGCGCCGGTCACCAACGCGATCTTGTCGGAGAGCCGGCTCGCCATGCTCACCAGTCCACAATCGTACCGTCGTCGAGCACAGCGTTGCGCGTGTGGATGACCTCGGGCGCGAAGGGGTGGCGTGCGCAGGCGGCCTCGTCGACGTTGACGCCGAGCCCCGGCGTTTCCGGGACTTGCCAGAACCCGTCTGCCATGCGGATCGGCCCGCGCACCACCTCCGAATACCACGGGACCGCGCCCACCATCTCTTCCTGGATCACGTGGTTCGGGGTGGACACGGCGAAGTGCAGCGCCGCAGCGCCGGCGATGGGGCCCAGCGGGTTGTGCGGCGCGACCCCGATCGAGGCGGCTTCCGCCATTGCGGCGATCTTCTTGGCTTCGGACAACCCGCCGCAATGACAGATGTCGGGCTGGACGATGGCGACCGCACGGGCGGCGAGGAGGTCGTGGAACTCCGTGCGCTCGACTAGGCGCTCGCCCGTCGCCAGCGGCACGCTCGTGCGTGCCGCTACGGCCTGGAGCGCCGCGATCTCCCCGGGAGGAACGGGTTCCTCAACGAACATCGGGCGCCCCGGAGCCAAGGCCTCGATGTAGGCAAGGGCCGCCGTCGCACTCGCCGGGCGCCCGTGGAAATCGACCATGACCTCGATGTCAGGTCCTACCGCCGTCCGCAACGCGTCCATCATGCGCCCGACCCTGTCGACCTCGGGCAGGCGCGCCTCGTAATGCGTATAGGGAATGAAAACGGCCTTGAACGCGCGGTAGCCATGCTCGACCACCTCGCGGGCACGTTCGACCAAAGGTGCCGCGTCAAGCGTTTCGTAGACGGCCCGCATGTCACCAAGCCCAAGGTGAGTGTAGACGCGCACGCGATCACGGACCTTGCCGCCGAGCAGGCGCCAGACCGGCACGCCGAGGTGCTTGCCGAGAATGTCCCACAGCGCGAGTTCGATTCCCGACACGGCGCTCATACCGATCACGCCGAGCCGCCAGAAGCTGTGCTTCTTCATCACCCGGACGGCCTGCTCGATGTCGCGCGGGTCACGGCCCACGAGCAACGGCGTCAAGTCCTCGATCGCGCCGACAACGGCCCGGGTCTTCCACTCGAGTGTCGCTTCGCCCCAGCCGATGAGGCCTGCATCGTCCGTCTCGACGCGAACGAAAACCCAGTTGCGCATCTCGGCGTTGACGACGAGGCTGTTTATGGCCGTGATCTTCAAGCGTCTACCCGGCATATTGTAGGATTTATGAGAACATAAACGCGTGGCCACGCATGTCAACGGGTGGCCCGATCCAAGAGCGGTGGGCAGTGGAACGGCGCGGCTCACCATTCGGTCCACCATTCGGCCGATGAGTATGTCCGGCTTGGTGGGTACATTCGAAGCCGTGCTGAAGAAGGTAGCGCGGCATAAGTCGCCGTCTGATCCGATCAAGCCTGTTAACGGCGGCGCAATTCCAGGCCAGCGGGGCGGAGTAAAAGCAGGCCAGCGTTGGTGAGGCGGGTGATGTGCAAAGGGCCCCGATCGGGCCCCTTTGCACATCAAGATCGGCCAGGCGGATCAAGTGATTGTGATGTCGCCGGTGTCGGGATCGACGGTTTCGGACGTGGCCTGATTTTGCTCCGCCCTGGGTGTCGTGCGGCGGCGGCCCGTGGACTGTTTGAGGCGGTAGCTGTCGCCGTTCATGGCTAGGATCGTGACGTGGTGCGTCATGCGGTCGAGCGAGGTGTGAATAGGCGTGGAAAATTGGCTCTTGCGCACTTTTGGTGCAGCGGCCGATGAATCCTGAGTGACGCCAGCGGCGTAGGCGATCTGGCCTTGGAGGGCCAGATCGCATGAGCTTTCACACAGCGCCGCTCAAGCTCGTCCCGACCGGATTGATCATCGATCATCACGAGATCGGCACCGATGGCATTACGGTTCACGCCCATGGAGCGTGGGGGACGAGCCCTTGTCCGGCCTGTGGCCGGCCGTCGTCTTCTGTCCACAATCGCTATTTGCAGACCCTGGGCGATTTCCCGGCTCATGGTCGGCGGCTCAGAATCGGTTTGAAGGCACGGCGTTTCCGATGCCGGGAGGTGGCGTGCGATGACGAATTGGGTAATGTTTTACAAGCGTAAGACATTAGAACACCCCCACGCAAAGGTGGTCGAAAAATCAACAGTTTTTTCGAAATCACCATAATCGCATTTGCCACTGTCTGGTGTGACTGGTCAGTGACGTTAAAAGGAAGGCGCTGTTTTCTATTACTAGAATAGACCTGTCTCCTCCTGATACGGCTGCCCGGCATAAACCGTTTCAATCACGCTTTTCAAAAACGAGCGAAGCGCTGGTAGCTGCGTCAATTCACGACCGGGGCAGAGATCGAAGGCGCCGACGCCGGGAAACATGTGCTCGGGAACGCCGCCGAAAGCTGACGGATGCCGGATGAACAGGTAATTACCCACGCGGTTCAATCGCGCTGGTTTGGGCCTAATACGGAATTCAGGCTTGGACGGTGTTGAGGATGATGCCGAAGACGTTGGCGTCGGGTCCGACGCGGGCTGTGGCGACGACGGTCCGGACGTCGGCTTCGCCTTCGGCGCCCTGCGCCTGCAACTCCCCTCGGCTTCGCCGAGCGGAGCCTCTTGCAGGCTCCGCCCAAATGGCGCGGTAGCCGTTGGTCACCTTGCGCTGGATGACGGCCGGTCGAAGGCCGCGTTCGCAGCCGTTGTTGTGAGGCTCGACGAGGCCCTTCCAGTCCGCGAAGGTGAGAAGCTGATCGCGGGCGCGCTCGAACTTGGCCCTCAGCGCGCGGGCCAGATCGCAGGCGG
>JAABUM010004762.1_pt1 | contig 14970 bp, 12 predicted proteins | sample 5559161 | NCBI WGS metagenome assembly JAABUM01 (sample SAMN10711868, study PRJNA513369) | rock metagenome | isolation source: Antarctica rocks | place: Antarctica: Victoria Land, Siegfried Peak nord
GCCGCGGACGCGCCGGCGGCCCGCATCACCACGGCCGAGCTGACATCCGCGGGCCGGCTGGGCGGGCCCGGGCCATCCGCGCCGCTCTGACCGGCGGCTACCACCCCGACCGGCTGACCGCCGCCATTATGGCCGGCGAACCCTGGCGCCATCAGCTTGCACTGTTCCCGGACCCCGAGACCAGCTGAACCACCCCGGCAAGGCCGGTCAGCCTGGCCCCGACGGACGCCCCTCCCCCACCAGAGACCGCCCGGCACCGGCCCAGCTGCACCCTCGCCGGGAGCAAGGATTGCGGCGCGCCTGGGCGCCTTGTTTGGCTTGTGCCGTCCTACCGTTGCCAGGCGCTGTCGTTGACCCTGGGGCAGCAGTCAGGAGCAGAACGTGAACCGCAAGGAGCTCATCGCCGCTGCGGCGGGCAAAGCGGGCGTCGCCGAGGCCGACACCGACAAGGTGCTCGCAGCCTTCCAAGACGTCGTGTTCGACGTGGTAGCCGACGGCACGGACAAGCTGAGCCTGCCGGGCTTTCTCACCTTCGAACAAGGCGCCCGCGCCGCCCGCGAAGGTCGCAACCCCGCCACCGGCGAAACGATCCAGATCGCGGCGAGCAAGACCGTAAAGGTCACCGCCGGAAGCAAGCTCAAGGCCGCAGCCGCCGGCTAACCCGGTCGGAGGGAATCTTCGCTCCGTCGTCACCGATAGCCATGAACGCCCCGGTTGGGGTTTACCCCAACCTGACGTCAGGGGCAGGTCGTCCGAGGCGTCAGGTTAGGGCCCTTGCAATTACTTGATGGACACCTGTCCCCGAAGGTCTCAGGGTTTAGCCTGACGCATCTGGGTCGGGGGGACTCATCGGCGCCCAGCGGGTCGGCTGCATGCGGGTGAGCAGTCTGGACCAGCACCCCGACCGCCAACTCGACGGGGTCGCGCTGGACCGGACATTCATCGGCAGCGCGTGGGGGCGGAGCACCGCCTGGCCGCAGCTGAAAGCGATGCTCGCCTTCGTCCGCGACACCGTGGTACTGCCTGCGTGGACCGCCTGGGCCGCTACAACGACGAACTGCGCACCCTGGTCCCCGTGGCCAGGCCCCACTTCCCCTGCCCGGGGCGCCATCGGACCAGCCATCGGCAAGTGCCGTCCGCCCACGCGCCTTCGCGGCATCACCGTGAAGTCCGCGCCCTGCCGCCGTCTCCCCGTGTCGTGGCAGTCGGTGGGAACGCATCGGCGACACCGAACCGGTTGCAAGCCTTGCCCACGACCGCCGGCCCAGGCGAAGGTAGATGTCATGACCGATCCCGCTCGTCGTCCCGTTCCTGGCAGCGCTCGCGAGCCGGTCGCGAGGGCGCTCGCGGACCGCCCGGTTGATCCGGGGGAGCTCATCGAGGTGACGGTGGTGCTGCGCCGCCGGGCGCCCGTGCCAACCGGCCTGGTCGAGGGGCCCGACACGATCGGCAACCCCCACCTTGGGGCGAGCTACGGCGCGGACGGCCGCGACATCGATGTGGTCCGCACAGTGCTGGGCGATGGCGGGCTGAGCATCGACGCCGTTGACGAGCCCTCTCGCCGGATGCAGGTCTCCGGACCGGCTTCCGCCGTCGCCGCCGTCTTCGGCGTCACCCTGACCCGCATGTCCAGCCCCGACCCGACGACCGGGCGGCTGGTGGAGCACCGGCACCGCATCGGCGAGCTGAGCGTGCCAGCGGAGCTCGACGGCGTCGTCGTCGCGGTTCTCGGCACCGACGACCGGCCCCAAGCCCGGGCACATTTCCAGGTCGCCGGAACCGGCCAGAACCCTGCCGCCGCGGGCGTCTCGTACACCCCACTCCAGCTCGGGCAGGCCTACGCCTTTCCTGCCGGCACCGACGGAACCGGGCAGACCCTGGCCATTGTCGAGCTCGGCGGCGGCTACGCCCAGTCCGACCTCGACACCTACTTCGCCGGCTTGGGCATCGCCACCCCGGCGGTCAGCGCCGTCGGCGTCGACGGAGCGGCCAACGCCGCCGGCAAGGACCCGCAAGGCGCCGACGGTGAGGTGCTGCTCGACATCGAGGTCGCCGGCGCCCTGGCCCCCAAGGCGTCGATCGTCGTCTACTTCGCCCCCAACACCGACCGCGGCTTCCTCGACGCCGTCGCCACGGCCGTGCACGCCACCCCGACCCCCGCGGCGGTCAGCATCAGCTGGGGCCAGAGCGAGGACGCTTGGACCGCCCAAGCCCGAACCGCACTGGACCAGGCATTCGTCGACGCCGCAGCCCTGGGCGTCACCGTCTGCGTCGCCTCGGGCGACAACGGCAGCAGTGACGCGCAAACCGACGGGGCGGCGGTCCACGTCGACTTCCCGGCCTCCAGTCCACACGCCCTGGGCTGCGGCGGCACCAGCCTTCGGCTCAGCGCCACCGGCACCCCGACCGCTGAGACCGTCTGGAACGACGGTGCCGGCCGCGGAGCGACCGGCGGCGGGGTCAGCGACACCTTCGCGCTGCCCTCCTGGCAGAACGGCGTGGATGTCCCAGCTCGCGCCGGCAGTGGCGGCACAGGCGGCACCCCGGGCGGCACCGGACGTGGGGTTCCCGACGTCGCCGGCGACGCCGACCCCGCAACTGGCTACCAGGTCCTGGTCGACGGCAAGCCGATGGTCATTGGTGGCACCAGCGCCGTCGCCCCCCTATGGGCAGCGTTGGTCTGCCGCCTCAGCCAAGGACTGGGACACCACCTCGGGTTGCTGCAGCCGGCCATCTACGCTGATGCCACCCCGGGCGTCACGCCACCCGGCTTCCGCGACATCACCACCGGCAGCAACGGCGCCTACACCGCTGGTCGAGGTTGGGACGCCTGCACCGGCCTCGGCGTCCCCAACGGACAGCAACTGCTCGACAGGCTGCGCTCCGGCCAGCCGTAGGACGCGGCGTGGCCGCGAGGCGCCGGGCCTATGGTGCTGGCCGGTTGGCACCGACCAGGTCGGGCCAGTCGGGTTCGATGCGCACGACTGCGCCGGTGTGGGGGGCGTCTGCCATGTCGCCGTGGGTGTCGATGATGATGCCGACGTGGGTGACGTCGGCGGTTGAGGTTCCGTAGAAGACGAGGTCACCTGGCGCCAGCGGGGTGCCGGGCGGTAGGTGGGGTCCGGCGTCGTACTGCTGCTGGGCGGTACGGGGTAGTGGCACGTGGGCGGCGCTGTAGGCGGCTTGGGTGAGCCCGGAGCAGTCGAACCCGCCGTTTCCGTCGCCGCCCCACAGGTAGGGCACGCCGAGTTGGGAAAGGGCGTAGCCGGCGGCGGTGGCAGCGGCGCCGGCGGGCGCCCTGGTCTGGGTACGGGCGTATCTGCCGGCGAGGGTGAGGACGTCGGTGACATACCAGCCGGCATGGTTGTAGTCGTAGATGGCGCCGGGCAGGTCGCGGCCGCCGGCGGCGCCGCCGGCGCACAGGTAGCGGGCAGCGGCGTAGATCGCGTCGACCGGGTCATACGGGCTGGGCGGGTCCGCTCCCCCGGGGGGGACGGGCCGGGCGTAGGCGGCGAAGGTGGCGGGTTCGAACTGCATGGGGCCTTGCGCCCCGGCGCTGTTGGCTCCGGTATGCACCCCGGGGGCGGTGGAGCTGCCGTTGCCCGATTCGATGGTGCCGATCGCGGCGAGCACGGTCCAGGGCAGCCCGGGGCAGGTCCCCGCCGCATCCTGGTAGAGCGCCAGGTAGTCAGCCGGGATACCCGGAACGCTCTGCGCCGCCGGGGCGCCACCGCCACCGCCGGCAGCGCCGCTGCCGGTGGTGGTGCTGCCGGTAGCGGTGCCGGCGAGCAGTCCGGTGACGCCGGCAGTGGCGGCCCCGGTGAGCACCGCCACGCCGGCGACGAGAGCGGCGACGCCGGCGAGGAGTTTGGTGATGATGCTGCCGGTCACCACACCTCGTCCAGCGACAGGTCTGTTTCCGGCGGGGTGTTCTGCCGGGGGCCCAGGGCGGTCAGGGGTTGGCGGTGCGCGCTGTTGCCGGTGTGCCAGAGCGGGCCGGCGGGGCTGTGGCCGGTGTCGGCGGCGAGTTCGGTGTTGCTGGTGGCTACGGTGACCGGCGGGGGCTGTCCGGCGAAGGCGGCGTGCAGGTTGGCTTCCCGGCGTCCGGTGGGGACCCAGATCAGAACGGGGATGGCGGGGCCGCCTGCGGCAGCGAGGTCGGCGTAGCCGGGCAGTTTGGCGACGACCCGGGTCAGCGGTTCGGTGCCGGTGTCGTATTCGAAGAAGAACTCGGTGTGCTGGCCGTGCTGGGTCCACGCGCCGTAGCCGTCGGGGCGTACCAGCTGGCCGTAGCGGCCGGCGCAGCGCCGCTCGGACCACCACGCCGACAGCGCGCAGCCGGGCTGGGTGGTGGCGTGGCCGGCGAGGCGGGTGAACACGTCGTTGCTGCCCAGCAGATGACCCAGCCGGGGGTTGGCTGCCAGGCGGGTGAGGCGCCGGCGGTGTTCGCCGGGTCGCGGCGCACTGGCGCCGCGGGCGGCGGCGATCAGCTCGCAGCCGAGCAGGCCGGTGGTGTAGTGCCAGTCTTGGGAGCCGACCTGCTGGTGCCAGCGGAACCTGTCGAGCACGCCGAGCTGGGAAAGGCGCAGCAACCGGCGCTGGGCCATGGTCCGGCTGGGGAACGCGAGGCGGGTCAGCTGGCTGGTGGTGAGCACCTGGTGCTCATCGAGCAGGTCGAGCAGGTGCCGGTCCCGGAGGGTGAGGCAGCCGAGCACGGCCAGCGGGTCACGCGGTAGGGCCGCTGACCGGGCAGGACGGCCGTGCGGCCGGGTCGAGTGGAGGCGGGTGGGGGTGTCCATCAGGAGTCTGGCTCATCGTCGGGTCGCCGGAGTTGGCCGGTGGCCTGCTGGTTCGTCCCGACCGGGGGGTTGGTCTGGCCGGCGGTGTCTAAGGCCGACTGGGAGACCGACCGCGACACCGCCGGCGGCACCGACGGCCAGCCGTCCTGGGCCGGCCCGGCGGTGGACAGGCCTGGGCGGGATGGTTCTGGGGCGGCGAGCTGGCGGGCGAGGTCGGTGTGGCGGCGGGCGGCGGCGGTGCGGCCACGGGCCCTGGCCGCGGCCTGCAGTAGCTGGGTGTGGTCGGTGCGGGGCGGCCCGGGTGGTCAGGGTGAAGCCGTGGGTGTCGCGGCCGCCGGCGACCAGGCGGCAGGCGAGCTGGTAGCGGTCCAGGCGGGTCAGGTCCTCAGCGGTCAGGTAGGGGCCGACGTGGCGGGCCAGGATGCGGGCGTCGTCGGGGCTGACGGTGAACAGTGCTTTGTTGCGGGCGTTGGCGTGGATGGCGTCGGCGAGCTCGCGGGGGAGCTGGCCCAGGTGCTGGTGGGCCAGCACCAGGGACAGGTGGTAGCCGCGGGCTTCGGCGAGGACGTCGTCGATCGGGCCGGGTAGGTGCATGAAGTTGTGGCATTCGTCGATGTAGACGGCAGCATCCAGCCGGGCCGTTTCGGGTTGGCTGGCGCGGGCGGTGGCTTCTTGCCACAGACAGGACAGCAGCAGGGAGCCGACCAGGCGGGTGGTGTCATCTCCGAGTAGCCCTTTGGGTAGGCGGGCGAGCAGGATCCCGCCGTCGAGGATCTGGGTGAGGCTGAAGCTGGAGGCGCTGGCGCCGAGCAGGTCGACGGCGAACCGGCGGGTCAGGATGCCGCGCAGCTTGGTCATAACCGGGCCGATGACCGCGGCGCGGGCGGCGTCGGTCAGCGCGTCATACCAGGCCCAGAAACCGCCGAGGCCGGTCTGGTCGGTGATCTGGGCGGTCAGCAGCTGCCGGTAGCGCGGGTTGGACAGCAGCCGGGGAATGTCAGCCAGGGTCGCGACCTGACCGGACTGCCGGCCGGGGGCGGGTGGGGGTTGGCGGGTCAGGGTCAGGCAGGCGCAGCGCAGCACGTCTTCGATCCGCGGGCCCCAGTAGGCGGCGTAGAGCCGGGCGAACACCCCGACGACCCGGTCGGTCACCAGTTCGGGACTGCGGCCGGTGGCGTCGAGCACGTTCAGCGCGGCGGGGGCGAGCGTTTCGCCCGGGTCGATCAGCACCAGCCGCGCCGCAGCGTCGGCGGGTAGCCGGGCCAGGACGTCGCCGATCAGGTCGCCTTTGGGGTCCAGCACGGCGACGCCCCGGCCGGCGGCGGCGTCGGCGAGGATCAGGTTGGTCAGCAGCGTCGACTTGCCGGTGCCGGTCGCGCCGAGGACGTGCAGATGGTGCCGGGCGTCGGCTGCGCCGAGCGCCACCGGCCGGGGGGGCCCGGCGTCGGAGTCCCCCAACACCCTGCCGGCCTGCCGGCGGGAGTCGGCGGCGGGGCGCAGCTGCAGCCACCCGACGTCCGCACCGGGCTGCCGGCCGGGGCCGGTAACACCGGACCGGCCGGGGCGGGAGCCACGCATGTGGTCGACGGCGGTGCTGTCCGGGCGCTCAGTCATGGCTGAGTTCGGCGGGGGGTGGGACGCTGCGGGCGGCGGCGACGGCGATCCCGTGCCGGCTGGGTTCACCGGGCAGGTGAGCCACGGCGGCGAGCTCACCGGCGGACAGCAGCATCCCCCGGCCGAGGCGCCGTCCGCCCAGGGTTGCCGCTGGGCGGCGCTGCCGGCGGACGATGAGCTGGTTGCGTCCGGTGTACAGGCCGCACGCGGCGGTGATCTGCCGCAGCCAGCCGCGGCGGCCCCGCCGCCCCGCGCGGCCGCCGGGGGAGGTGACCGCGACCCGGATGGCGACCTGGAACAGCGGGACGTCGGACAGTTTGCGGCTGATCGCCCGGGCGTCGTCCAGCGCGAACGGGTCAACCGGGCCGGACCGGCGGACGTGGCCCGGCGCAGGCCGGTGCAGCAGGGCTGATGGCAACCCCCGGGGCGGGCTGGGGTTGCGGACGGCGCGGGCGGCGCGGCGGGCTCGGACCAGTCGCCGGCCGCCGGCGGGCCGGGCCAGCACCTGCAGCACCCCGGTCGCGCCGTCGGGCAGGTCGGTGAGGGCTTCGAGCAGCCCGCGCAGCGGGTCGAGCAGCCCAGCACCGGCGCTGCTGCCGGGACTGGGGCTGCTGCCGTGACTGGTGCTGGTGCTGGTGTGCAGGGCGGCGCCGGCGAGGGGGAACCATTCGGCGGCGCCGAGCCGGACCCGGGCTGCGCTGGTCCGCCGGTCCTTGCCTTCCCGGCCAGCGAGCGGCGGCGGGCTGATGGCGGTGGCGGTCGCGCCGGGCCAGGCGGTTGCTACCGCCCGGGTTACCGCGGCGACCGGCAGGCTGGGCGAGAGCCACAGTCCTACTGTGGTGGCGCCGGGCTGGGCGAGGACTTCGAACCCGACCGGTGGCCGGGGCCCGGCCCAGGCCGGCTGGGCGGACAGCAGCGGGGCGAGCTGGCGCCACAGGGCCAGGCCGCCGCCGGGGTGTGGTTGGGCTGGGGGTCTGATCTGGACCCAGCGTCCGTGCCGGGCTGTGCGGCGCCGGTCGATGCTAGCGAGCACGACGACGGCGGCGACCAGGACAGTAGTCACGCCGGCGGCGAGCAGCAGGTACTGCGCGTGGTGGGCGGTCAGGCGGGCGAGCTGGTGCCACCAGCGGGCTTGGGTGCTGCCGGGGTGGCGTAGCCAGCGCGCCAGCAGCCCGTTCGGCTCCACCGGCGGCCCCGGTACCGGCGGGTGGAGCGCGGCGGGTGGGAGAAGCGGCGGCGGGGTGTGGGGGGAGCCGAGCTGGGGTGCGGCAAGCAGTCGTCCCTTCAACGTCGGTGCCTTCGCAGCGGTCGTGGCGGTTCGGGGTCGGTGCCGATAGCGGTGGTGCGCAGCGGGCGCCGGGGCGGGGGTTACAGGTCGGGTTCGGCGGCGGCGAGCTCGGCGGGGTTGGTGGTGACCAGGGCATGCTCGGCGGGGCTGGCCAGGGCGCGGAACGCGATCCGGTCGGTGCCGGCGGCGAGCAGCCCTTCGCCGCGGGCGGCGGTGAGCAGGAACGCTTTCTCACCGTCGGACAGGGCGAACGCGCCGGCCAGGGCGTCGATGGTTTGGGGGGCTTGGCGGAGCAGGACTTGGGTGGCGGCGTTGGCGACGACGGCCTGGCCAAGCTCGCTGCCGAGCAGGTCGCCGGCGTCTTGGGTGACCACCGCCAGGGCGCACCAGTGCTTACGCGCCGATTTCGCCATCCGGAACAGGAACCGTGCCCCTGCCGGGTCGCGCATCAGCAGCCACGCCTCGTCGACGACGACCAGGCGCCGGCGGCGCACGGCAGGGTCGCTGACCCGCCGCCAAACGGCGTCTAGGGTCAGCAGCGTGCCGACCGTTTTCAGCTCGTCGGGCAGCTCACGCAGGCAGAACACCACCAGGTGCCCGTCGGGACGGGTGCTGGTCGGCCCGTCGAACAGTGCCCGGTGGCTGCCGGTGACGTAAGGCGCGAGGCGCAGCGCGAGCTGCCGGCCGGCGGTGTTGTCATTCCCGCCGAGCCCGGGGTCGTCGCCGGCGGAAAGGGTGCGGGCCAGGTCGGCGAGCAGCGGCGCGGGCCGGGTGTAAGTCCGCGGGTCGGCGGTGATCCCGACCTGGCGGTAGGTCGCGAGCAGCGCCCGGTCCAGGGCGGCGGCTGCGGCCGGGTCGGGGGCGGCGCCGAGCAGCACCGCGATGAAGGTGTGCAGGAACAGGCACCGGCGGGTCAGCGCATCCGGTCCGGGGGGCAGGTCGAACGGGTTGAGCCGGACCCCGGGCGAGCCGAGCTTGAGGTAGGTGCCGCCGACGGCGGCGGCCAGGCGGGCGTATTCGTCTTCGGGGTCGATGACGGCGACGTCGACCCCGGTGTAGAGCGAGCGCAAAGCTTCGAGTTTGGCCAGGTAGGACTTACCGGCTCCGGAACGGGCCAGGATGACGCTGTTGTAGTTGTCCTGGGCGAACCGGTCCCAGTAGACGAGCTGTGAGCCGGTGGCGCTGACCCCGTACAGCACCCCACCCGCCCCGGCATCGGCTCCGGCATCGCCTCCGAGTTCGCCTCCGGCCGTGGGGTCGCTGTCGGCGCGAGGTTGCGGGCGAGTGGACAGCCCGGTGGTGGTGAACGGGAACGCGGCAGCAAGCGCCGCGGTGTCCATGGTGCGCCGCAGCCCGAGCCGGTCGACCCCCAGCGGCAGGGTGGTGACCCAGCCGGCGAGCGCGCGAAACGTCGCCGGGACGGGGTCGAGCAGCAGCGAGCCGGCCAGCGCCTTCAGCTGGGCGCAGTCCTCGTCCAGCGTCTGCCGGTCAGCGGCATGGACCGTCAGGTAAAGCCCGAGGCGGAACAGTTTGCCTTGCCCGCGAGCCAGCCGGCCTGCTAGGTCGTGGGCGTCGCCGGCTGCCGCGTCGAGCTGCGGATCGACCAGCCTGCCTTTGGCCAGATCTGCCCGGCGGGTGGACTCCAGGCGGGCGAGCTGCCGGCGCAGCCGGTCGTCGCGACGGCGGTCGGGACGGGTTCGACGTGCAGCGCGACGTCGAACCGGCCCGGATGCTCCAGCAGGGGCTGCAGCCAGCCTGGTCCGACCTCGCGGGGGAAGCCGGTGATCGCCAGGGTGCGGCACACCCCGTCACCCAGACCGAGGTGCCCGGAGTGCACCTGCAGGGCATGCGGACCCAGCAGGTCCACCGACCCAGCCGAACCGGGCAACTGGGGAGCTGGCGGCGCCGAACGGCCGCCGCGTTGCCATCGAATACCGGGTGTCATGACCACTCCCCTCCGCTGGTTGTGCTGACGGCAACCGACCCAGCCGCACCGGAACCGAAGATGACGTCACCCGGGGCGGCCAGCCCGGCTGGCCTAGCCAGTGCCGACGGGTCGGCGGCGCTGGCGAGCACGGCCGCGGCGCCGGCGCCATCCAGGGCGGTGACCGCAACCCCGGCGCCGGCCAGTCCGGTCGCGGCGTCGGCGGCCCGGCGGTGCAGCCGTCCGGTCGCGCCGGCGTCGCTAGCCGGGTCGGTGAGCACGAGCAGTACCTGGCGGGTCAGCAGGTCGCGTTCGGCGGCGAGCCCGGCCAGGAACTCGGCGTGCGCCAGGGCGGCGGCTTCCAGCCCGGGGTGCGGCAGGCCGCCGGCAGCCTGCCGCAGTCCGGCGATGGTCGCGCTCAGGTCAACCGGTGTGGAGCGGATGAGGATCTGGACGCCGGCGGACAGGCTGCTCAGGTAGCGGGCGAACGCGGCGACCAGCGCCTGCTGCTCGGCGAAGGTGCGAAGCGCGAAGCTGACGGTGGAGGCCTGGCAGACCAGGGCGGTGCCGGCTGCGCCGAGGTCGATCACCCCGCTGGTGCTGATGCCGCGCGCGGGTAGCCGCAGCGGTGCCGGCGGGGTGGGTTGCCGGCCTGCTGCAGCCCAGCGGGGCAGGTCGGGCACACCGTCCGGGGCGGGGACCAGCCGGCGGGGGCGGCGAGCCTGACGCAGTCCAGCGAGCATGAGGCGGTCCAGCGCCAGTCCGTCGCGGCGGCCGAGGACCAGGGTCAGGACGGCGACCGCGACCGGCCCGGCGAAGGCGGCGAACACCGGCAGCGGCACCAGCCGGCGGGTGGCGACGAAGGCCGCCCACATTGCGACGGTGGGTATGGCCAGCAGGGCCAGCTGGCGGGCGGTCAGCCCGGCCAGGAGCTGGTCCTCACGCTCCACATTCGCCGGGATCCGCACCCGACCGTCAGCGGTCTCGGCTGCCGGGTGCGTGCTTCCGGCGCCGCTCCAGCCCGGGCCGCTCCAGCCGCCACCGCTTCGGCCGGCACCGTCCCAGCTCGGGCCGCTGGGGCTGGTCATGCCAGTGCCGCGTAGCCGGCGCGTGCCGCCTGGTAGCCGACGACGGTTTTCACCGCGCGGACGGTGCCCGAAGCAGAGTGGCCGGTGCCGGCGAACATCGCACGCGACACCCAGGAAGGAATCCGGACCAGGACGTAGAGCAGGCAGATCACGACGAGCAGGTCAACCAACCCGCCGGAGCTGGCAAGGCCCAGCGCGCCGTGGCCACCGGCGGCGAAGAACACCCGCAGTGCGGTGATCAGCACCAGCGTCTGGGCGACTTGCACGGCGAGCAGGCCGGCGACGGCGCGCCACCACAACCGGGCGACGCCGTCGGTGTAGGGCAGGGCGTGGCAGACCAGGGCCAGCGGCGCGCCGGTGATCAGCAGCACCAGCAGCGCCACCCGGATGACGTAGACGGCGAGCAGCACCAACCCCAGCACCGCCACGACCAGGCCCATCAGCACCAGCACAATCCCGCCGGAGGCCACCGACCCGCCGACCAGGGCGGTCAGCGCCCCGGTCGCGGTACCGACCTGGACACCCGGGCCGAGCAGCGCAGCGGACAGGCTGTTCGCCAGGGCGATCGCCATTCCGGCGACGGGCAGGCTCGCGTTGGCGGCGATGACGGCCAGCACGACCCGGGGGGCGATGTCCTTGGCGGCGTACCGGGTCTGCACCGTCTCATGTCCCATCACCACGGCACCACCGGCAAGGACCAGCAGCACCACGACGGTGTTGGCAATGGCGGCGGCGGCGCCCCACAGGTCAGCGACCCGGCCGGGGCCCGTCACCTGCGGGGTGGCGAGCACCGAGTGGCCCAGTAGCTGCAGGATCGGCGCCAGAGCCGCTTTCACCACCGAGGTGAACCAGCCGTTGATCGCCGAGGTGACATGGCACCCGACGTCGAGCAACCCGCAGCCGGCCTGCGCCTGCCCCGCCCCCTGCCCCGTTCCGGTCGTAGCGCCGGCCGGCGGCAGCGAGCCCCCCGGGTTACCGGCTGCGCCCGGGACCAGCGCAACGCCAGGCGGCGCCACGGTCGTCGACGCGCTCGTCGCCGAGGTTGTCCCCGCGACTGTCCCTGCGACTGTCGCCGACCTGCTGGAGCCGGCCGCCGGTACTGCGCCGGCTGACACCGGTGACGACGCCGACCCGCCGGCCGGCGCCTGGCCGGACGATGTTGGCGGGTGCACCGCCGCCGATGCCTGCCCGAATCCAGGTGCAGCCGTGCCTGGGACTGGTGCGGCCAGTGTCATGCTGAGGGTTCGGGCGGGCAGTAGGCCGCGGTCCCCCGATGGCGCGACGGACGGGACACCTGCTCCGATCAGCGCGGCGAGCAGCCCCAGGCCCAGCCAGCCTCGAACGGCCCGGCGGCGGGGGGAGCGGACCGGGGTCACGCTCCCACCACGGACTGCAGGATGGAGACCAGCAGCGGCGCCATCGCCGCCAGGGCGTAGCCGATGGCGGCTGACTTGAGCGCGACCTTGGCGCGTTCGACTTGCGCCGGGTCGCCGGCGGCGGTCAGGTAGCGGATCCCACCGACGGTCAGGAACAAGGTCGCCAAGGCGGCGAGGATGCCGACCAGCCAGAGCCGCAATCCGTCGATGACACCGTTCAGGGTGGGGGCGGCCGGCCCGGCGGCCCACGCCGGACCGGCCAGCACAACCAGGGCGGCGCTCGCCGTCAGCGCCGCCGCCGCCGCTCCGGCGAGCAACCGCCGGCTGTTTCGGGTCCGGGTGGTAGGGCTGCCTGTGGTGCGGCTGGGAGCGGCGTGGCTGAGCCTGGCCGGGCTGCGGCCGGCCGGAACAAGCCTGCGGGGGGCGGACCGAGTGCGTTTCGTGGGTTCTCTCCCTTTGTGATCAGCGGGTGGGGGTCTGCGGGTGGGGGCAGGGTCGCCGGCCGGTCAGTGGGCGTGTTCACCTCCCTGTCGTGGGCGGCTCGGGCTGGTGGCGCAGTCCCGGCCTCTGGCCGGGCCGGCGACCCTGGCGGGGGCGACCCGCACCCCTGGAACCGGCAGGACCAGCCCGATCGGCGACAAACCCCCCGCGGATCCACGCCGCCAGCGCGATCTCGGCCCGGTGACGGCGCCGTTCGACCGCCTTGTAGGACACCCCCCGCCCGGAAGCGGCGTCGGCCAAGCTCAGCTGGCCCAGCCTGGTCGCTGCGATCAGCTCGGCGTCGTCGGCGCACAGCACACCGCACCCGACAGCCCGGGCCAGCACCACCTCCGGATTGCCAGCCGGCCTGCCCGGTGACGTGTCCGGCAGCTCCTGCCCGCCGCTGTTAGCGCCCTCGGCTACCTCGCGGCGGTGCAGCTGCTTGGCGGCGTCGAACGCCCTGCCGATCAGCCATCCAGCCGGGCGGGGACGCCCCGGCGGGACGCGGTCCAACGCGAGCAGCAGCCCGGCGAGCATCTCGGCTTCCAGGTCGGCTCGCCGACCGGGGCAGGCGGCGGCGAGCGGAGCGACAGCTCGACGCAACCCCGGCAGCAGCACACCGACCAGGCCGACGGTCCACGCCTCGCCATCACGCCGAGCCCGCTCGAGCAGCAGCTGCAGCGCAGTTTCCGCGGTGGCGTGCCCGCAGCAGGGGCGCAGCAGCCGGGTGCGTAGCTCCACCAGCGGAACCAGCCGGTCCGGCAGCCCGGCAATCGTCGTGCGGTCCACAGCAAGCGCATTCGGGCCGGTAGATAGCTGGACGTAGGCCTGCTCCACTACGGCGAACGGGGACGCGTCGGGGCAGGGGAAACGGTCGGACATCAGGCGACTCCTTCGATCAGGGGGGCCGCCATAGCGCCACACGCGCTCCATCAGATTTCCATCAGACCCGGAGGGCTCACTGCTGATGGACTGGCCTCAAGGGCACCATCAGCCCTGATGGAACAGTGATGGAGCGCCTGAAAGTGCAGCTCGCAGCCCTGATGGAGTCCCAGCGGAAGGCTGCGGGCTACGCCGAAGGGCCGGGCGGACGATCAAACGCACTAGCCTGCGTGCCCTGCCTCCGGCGCTGCTTCGGGTGGGGCGGATGCCCGCGAAAAAACTGCGGGTCGATCAACGTCGTGCTCGGACAGCTTCGGCAAGCCGAGACCCCACCCCGGTCCGCTGCCGGCTATGAGCTGCTCGACCGAGGCCGAGCGGCGATCGCGGTGCTGTCAGGTCTTGGCCGGCTCACCGTGCATCTCGCCGCGATCTTGGGCTGCGCGAGGGGTGGCTGGAGCTGTGCCGTCACCGGCGACCGGGTCGGCGAGGACGCCTACCGTGCCCTACAACACCCACCGGGGAGCACACCGGATCCGCCGCGACATGATCGGGCCTTTCCGCCAGCAGATCGCCCGCTTGCAGTCACCCATTGCTTCCGCCGGCGGACCATCTGTCGTTGCGGGACCGGCAGCGGGGCTGCACGGGCTGCACAGCCGGCGACGGAAAGCTCTCGCGCTGAGCCGCGGCGCTCGCAGGCGCCTTCCTGCTCGCATCCTTGACAGCCCTCCCACGACAACGGCCACCGACAGCGGCTCCCGATTGACGGCGGTCAGCTCGGCGCAGACCGGTCGGCGGCTGACGCAGCTCGTCCGCCCCGCTCAAGACAGGCATCACGCCCAGCGTCCAGGCGGCGGACCGCACCAGCTCCACCGGCTCGCGGACGGCCGGCGGCCGCGAGCCGGTCGGGCAGGCCGTCGCGCAGCACCCCGATCTGCTCTCAGCCCTCACGATGGATGGCCGCGGTCTGTTGTCGCAACACACGTCCACCACCCACCTCCTGGCCGGACTAGCGTCGGACCGGGGGGTAGGAGGAGAACGCGACTGGCGGCAGGGCGAGGCAGTGGGTTCCTCCGGTCGCCCTGTCACGGGCTCGTCATGATGCGATTGGCTGCCCGCCCGCGGTGGGGCATACGACGCACCACCCACGGCGAAGCCTGACGTTGTTCTCGCTGTGGACCGTCTTCGCGGTTTAGGGGCCTGCTCATGGCAGCCGAGCACCTACAGGCGCGACGACGTCGGCGGCGGCACAGCACGCGCCAACCCGCGGATGATCTCCGCCTTGGCGCCAAACCGGCCAGATGGTCGTCCTTGAGGTTGCGAGCGTTGTCCGAGTCCCGCTCGTTCCGCACGGACTTGCAGACGCAACCTGAGCGGCTCGCGAGGTTCAAGTCCCGGCACTCACCCACCGCAGCAGGCTGTAGACCGACCGCTCGCTGAGCAGCTTTCCGGCAACCCAGACTGCGAATTTGTCGCCGTTGCGGGTGCGGTTGCCGGTTCATGTCGGCGCAGTTCCCGGCCG
>JAABUM010004763.1_pt1 | contig 14970 bp, 30 predicted proteins | sample 5559161 | NCBI WGS metagenome assembly JAABUM01 (sample SAMN10711868, study PRJNA513369) | rock metagenome | isolation source: Antarctica rocks | place: Antarctica: Victoria Land, Siegfried Peak nord
TGGGTCGTCCAGATCGAAACAGAATCAAATTATGGGCAAGCCCGTTCCTTACTTCTCTGTGATCGTACAACAGGCTTATTTGCTGGCTGTGCAGCCAAGGCGGAGCGGTTGTCGATGCTGACGGACAGCGTGCTGCAGGATGTCATGGAGGCCGTGGGCGCGTCGGCGCGATCCGGCGGCCTGCAGCCCAGCCGCGTCGACCTCAAGCAGCTGCTGCCCATCCAGCGGTGGGTCCATTGCAAATTGGTCGCCCAGATGAGAGCATTCGTAGTCGAGAAATCTTGGGAAAACAGGCGCGCTCGAGCGGCCTGCAGCCCCCCCACGTCGACGTCAAGCAGCTGCAGCCAACCCAACGGTGCATGCCGATTCTGTACTCACAATTTGAAAACATAGCAGACGTGATGCGGCGGGGCGGCCTGCAGCCCAGTCGCATGGACTTCAAGCAGCTGCTGCCCATCCAGTAGTGGGTACACCAATCGCTGAAGCCTCAGAGCACTGATTTGGAAGCCCGGTATGGATGCTTGAGGTAGGAGCCTGACGGAGCCGACGATGGATGTGAAGGAGACGTCAGACGCCGTCAATTGCCAAACAGTTTGACTTGAACACACTACAACGACAACAGGTGAAGATCCTGTTGCGGTAGCCTGACAGAATTGGCGGCGGGCGTCAATGACGCCTCAGACGCCATGGCGGCGGTCGCCATCACTGTTTCACAACAGAGACTGTAGCATCAAAATTGCCGACACTGTACTGCTGATCGTCTCAGGAGCCTGACGGAGCTGACGGCGGACGTGAAAGAGACGTCCGATGCCATCGAGGCCGTTGCCAATGACGATGCGCAGCTGGCGGCCATCTGCCTGTCCGACCGGCCAAAGTCGGAGCTGGCGTCCTCCCTGCTCAAGTGCGCCGTTCTTGCTGCTATGTGTCCAACTGCTTCATACGTTGGCTCCTCAATTCTGCCGCCATCTCCACACGGACCACATTTGCCACGCAGCTCCTGGTAACGGCTGGAGCTCCCGATTTCTCTGGCATCTTCGCGCCACCTTGGGATGTGGCAAGAGGCCGTTCTCAAGCCTGTCCGTGCCCACGCCGCTTGCACAAGGGCGAGCAGAAGCAGAACGGCAGCGATGCACCGCGACGCAGGCCTGCTGGAGGCCTGGCCTGAACGGCGCAGAGTGCTGCATGAGCCTTGGCCAATAAAGCCCTGTTGGCTGGCTCTTGCACGGGCGAATTACAGCAGACGGCGGCAATATTTCGCCTGCCCGGGCCTGCTGGAGTCCCACCAGCAGCAGGTGCAGTCAAGATGCAGACAGCACCAGAACAACACCCCTGCTTATGGCTGTCGCAGGGGCGAGCCGACGGTGGCGACGTGTTGGGGTGCGGGCCTGCTGGAGAGCTACCAGCCAGTTGTCGATCCGGTTGCGGAGTCGCTGGCTAAGGCACTGTGTGTTTGCGGCTCCTGCAGGGGTGAGTCAAAGCAAACGGCAGCCATGTACCGGGGCGCGGGCCTGCTGGAGAGCTACCAGCGGCAGGTGCAGTCCATTGACGGCGGGCTGCAGGAGCTGGAGGAAAACATCGACACCGTTCGCGAGGTGGGTGCAAAGCATAAACAATAAGGGTTTGCAAAGCGAGATCGGACTGAAACTCAACGTTGAGCAAAGCCAGTGGCACCAACGGCGGGCTGCAAAAGCTGGAGGAAGTTACTCGCCCCAAATGCTACCTCTAACGAAACAGCTGCAGGAGCTTAAGGAGAACCTCAACACCGTGCACGAGGTGGGTGTTGAGTTGGTCCAGATTTGGGCTGTCTTTGCTTTGGAAGCCTGTTGAAGTACTACGTCCGGCAGAACTGACACACACTGAAACTGACTGGGATGTGCCACACCTGTCTGCAGGTGTGGCACATGAGCCTGGACAACACGCGGAACCGGACGCTGCAGCTGAACCTGGCGATCAGCGTTGCCTCCTTTGCGCTCATGGCCTCGACCGTGCCCGCCTCCCTCTTCGGCATGAACCTGCACTCCGGCCTCGAGGTGCGCTGTTGCATCCAGCTGTTTCTATTTGAATTTTTGCGCTCTTAGCGTCCACCGTGCCCGCCTCCCCCTTCAGCACAGATCTGCACTCCGGCCTCGAGGTGTGTCGTGTGCAGTCTCTACAGTTCGCACTGTGTGATGCCATCACGAACGTCTCCCTCTCCGGCATGGATCTGCACTCCGACCTCATTTTTTTCTACCTTGGAACTACCCATGCGCCTGTGATGCTTATCTCCAGCCGTCTCGGGCCTGGCGCAGGTGCCCATGAGCCGTTGATCCGCTGCTTCGTGACATCCAACCCCTAGCGTCATCGTACCTCCCTAGTTTCTGTGCAACTCAGATCTCCGACTTCGCCTGCGCACCCACCCCCGTGATACAACCCATACCTGCTGTGGTGGATGGCGGGCGGCTGCCTGGCGCTGTGCTGTTGCCTTGGCTGTGTGAATATCATGGACGGTATATGCGCTCATGCCATGCAGGACAACGCAGCTGCTGTGGTGGGCGGCGAACGCGCACTTCCATCTACCATGCCTCTGTGTGTGAACACCAAGAATCACACATATGTATCATGCACCGCAGGACAATCCGCTTTTGTTGTGGTGGGTGGCGGGCGGCTGCCTGGCGATGTCCAGCGCCACTGTTTTTCTGCAAATTTGTCAAAGGTAGAAAGCCAGTCCCCCTTTACATCTCTGCCGTCCGCAGGACAACCCGCTTTTGCTGTGGTGGGTGGCGGGCAGCTGCCTGGCGCTATCAAGTGCCACCTTCCTCGGCATCCTGGCGGGGCAGCGCCTGTGGCCCAACACCGAGCAGCAGCAGAGGGTGTGTGACTTGGGCTCTCAGAGCTGCCTGCATGCACGAGTCAAGATCATGGGTCTTGATATCTGGCACTGCGCCCAAGTGCGCTGTGTAGCATTTGAGCAGCGGCTCCTGCAGAAGTCTGCAGCGCAGCTTCAAGACGAGAAGTGCCACAAATGCGGACCCGGGGGTGCCACATAGGAGGAGCTATTGTTTCAAGTTGAGAGTCTCTTTCCCACTATCGTCAGCAGTGTGCAATCTTCATTACTATTCTAAAGTTGCCGCAGGTGCAGGAACCTGGGGCGATGCGGGAGCTGCTGGCGCACCGCCTCAACGTTCCCGACAGCGCACTTCAACACACGAATTTCATTCAAAATTCCAAGTAAACATCCACCTATATATCAAGTTGCCAATCACAACATTGTGTGCAGGTACGAGACCTGGGGGCGACGCGGGAGCTGCTGGCGCACCACCTCAACGACCTGGACGGGATTCTGGCCGCGCTGCGTGTCCGCAATGGTGCGCCGCAACTGCTGCTCCCATTGGCCGGCTTTCATTCGTCCTATCTTCATGGGTCGAAAAGCATTCTCTGACTGCAGTCCGCACGTCAACATATACAGCGTCACGACCTCGGCATTTGAATAGGACAGTCCTGACCCACTCGGCCATGCTGACCAAGGACGAGGTTGCAAAGCTGGTGGAGGAGCGCAGCACAATCCCTGCTCTGGCCAAGGGATCCCTCAAACATAGCGTCTTGAGCATTTGTTTCCTGTGCACGCGCAGAGCCGGTGAGTAAGGACGAGTTCGCAAAGCTGGTGGAGGAGGCGCAGCATCTCTCAGGCGCGGCGGATGGGCTGACCGGCGCCGAGATCGACCTGTTGTTCAAGGTGACATCTTGCTTGTCCCTGCCCCTGCATCCCCTATGCCGGCTGGCTCCTGCGGGGTAGCACGCGCGTCCGGCGGGTCGAGGGCCATGCCAGTGCGTCCGAGGGGGTGTGCGCCCGCTGCTGCCAGGAGGAGAGTCCTGCGGCGCAGCAGTGATCGAGCTGGTTTTGACAGATGCAGAGCTACAATTCACGCTGCGAGGTGACAGGTCTGCAGCCACAAATCTGCTGTAACCGGTTATCGTCATCCGATGAATGCAGGGACACATATGTCGTTGTGGCACTGCAGGCGTTTGACACCAATCGCGACGGCCGCATCGATGCCCACGACGCGATGCGCAGCCGCCAGGACCTGGCGGCCCGCGAGATTGGCAGGGCGCTCATGTGACCCGGGTGCAACATAGCGGACCGCTGGCTGGGACAGCGCTCATGCGACAGGTGCAGCATGGGGGCCTGGCTCTGCAGCAGGGCGCTCCTGTGACTGGGGCTTTTGCCAGTAGGACGAAACGCATCGGCGTGCAGTAGTTACGAGTGGGTGGCGCCGGGACTGGACAGAATTGTGGGAGCTGTGAGCTGGATTGGACGGCAGTGAGTCAGAGAGCATGTGTAGGTGTTGGAAGGGAGGTCTCCGTGTTTGCGTGTGGGAAAGTTTGCTGGACCATCTGTGACTGCTTGTCTACACCGTGCTGTGGCAGAGTCGAATGTGCTGTCCAGGAATGGATCCAACGCCGACACGAAACCAGACGGACAGACAGAAACGCCAAATGAATCGGGTTGGTCCTCTGCACAGCATGCCACAAGCCACTCGCTGGTCAGTCACTGGCTTGACAGCCCAAACATCTTCACAGAATGTGCCATCTGTGTGTGGCAAGGCTGCTTCCGGACGCTGACCATTCCGAAGTCAATCCTGGCATGTGCCGCTCTGTATGTAAACCACCTGGGATCCGCGGTGCTGCGGCGACCCCACAGCGCTGCGGCAGGTTCCATCGCCGCTGCAGCCTGAAGTCGACTTGCTGCGCCGCCGCGCCGCTGTCGACACATCGGTCGGTGGAGATGCGGGCGGCCTCCTCGCGGCTTGACACGAACAGCTCCACGTGAGCACCGCCACCGATTTATCGGTCGGTGGAGATGCGGGTGGCCTCCTCGCGGCTGGAGGCAAACAGCTCCACGTAGCGCGAGCCCAGCATCTTGCGGTCCTTCGCCATCGCGTTGGCGGCATCCTCGGCGCTCGCGAACTCCACGAACGCGACGCCTGTCGGCCGACCGTCATACGCGATGACGAAGTGCACCCTGCGGGAGGATCCGTAATTTTGATGTCATTGAGAAAAGAGATCACGGCGGCCTGCACGGGAGCTCTGGGCACCAGGTTGACCAGAGAACGTGTCACAAAGGAGAGCGCCTGCACAGATTGATGAACAAAAAGAGCAGGTGAGGCAGCTGCTGTATCATGCACCCAGGTGGGCGAACGAAAGCGCCCTGTCAGCAGAGTGCAGGCAGCGGTCTGTCAAAAAGCTGCGGCCAAAGGCAGCTGAGGAACTATGCATGCTTTAAGCAAGCTCGTCTCAAAGTCTTCCTATCAAATATGTCAGAGCGCACACTCGTCCGGGGAGATGGGGGCGAGGGGCAGGTCGGAGAACCAGATAGGCCAGAGGACATCTGTGTGCCGAAATTAGTGCATCTGCAAGTCCTGCTTGGACGTGTGTGCAAGAGCGCACCCGTCCGGGGAGATGGGGGCGAGGGGCAGGTCGGAGAACCAGTCGATGACCTCATGCTTGGTGCAGTTGAAGGGCAGCCCGCGCAGCTTCAGCATGCCTGCGGACGTAAAGGGCACCAATGAAAGCTCATCAAATTTTAGCCCCTCCATTGACGGACGAGTCTTTGCCCTGAGCCCGCATGCGGCGGCAGCCAGCCAGCAAGGCTGCCACGCTCATGCAGGAAGCAGGACAGTGCCGTGTTGCCTAGACTGCAGGCACGACCCCTGGCTGCGATGCGAGCGCAGCAGCCGCACACGGTGCAGGACAGGGCATGGCCTATTCTTTCGTAACCTGGCACGATCATGTTCATACTCAAACCAGTTCCAATACGAGGTATCTGTGTGCTCCATGGGCTGGTCCACGCAGGGCGGCGGCTGCTGCACCAAGTCTTCGAGTAACAGGCACGGAATGGCCAGTGCATGTACATAACAGTCCGGCATGCGCCGTGAACCTGTGTGCTCCACAGGGTGGTCCACGTAGAGCGGCGGGTGCTGTACCGCGGGGTGCGGCTTGGGGCGCGCCGACCGCTCCCGCGACCGCCGGTCGTCGCCGGGCTGCCCGCCGCCGCCATGCTCGCCGCCATCCCGGTCACCTGCATCACCGCGGGCACCTGTGGCATGCGAGCTGGGGTTGCATGCATAGGAAGGTGGCAGGCCCACTGCCGCCGCATTCGCAGCACGGGAGGCAGTCTCCGTCAGAAATGCACGATGAAACCCCCGATCTCTCATCTCAATGCTGAGCTCCTGCACTAGAGAGCACAGGGGAATGTGCGGGCACCTGATGGGCCGTGGGCGTCGTAGGGTGGCCGCCCGCCGCCGCCGCCGCCGTAGCCCGGCGGCCCATCGCCGCCCTCCAGCATGTGCTGCGTCACCGCCGAGTAGTACTCCTGCAGAATTTGTGCAACACCTAAGAGTTCAAAGCATGAAAGAAAGCGAAAGCAGATGTCGTCACCGCCCTCCAGCATGTGCTGCGTCACCGCCGAGTGGCACTCCTGCGCACGCATGTACTCAATTGTAACACGATAGCGCAGACTATGCACACAGTGGGGCTCCTCGTACCAGCAGCTCAGGTACGAGACTTGTCGCACTGCCTGCTGACGAGCCGCGCTCAGCTAGCGGCCTTGCTTGTTTCGTGAACCGTCCTGAAAGCTCCTGTATTCGCAGAACAGACTCGCATACGTGTGGGGCCCTTGAAGACCTCCACATAGCGGCAGCCCAGGTAGGACTTATGGCGCTGCAGCGCCGCGTCCAGCTGGTAGCTATCTCTTGGCTTTCCTTTGAATGATCTACACTGCTGTCCTAATCTCTTTGTTTTGTTTTATTTTGTTTGTATCAGACTTCGGCTATATCTGCACAAAGGATGCATCCTTACATGCTTGTGGGCCTTGAAGACCTCCACGTAGCGGCGGCCCAGGTACGACTTGTTGCGCTGCAGCGCTGCGTCCAGCTGATAGCCGTCGCCGAGCACCACGTACGCCTCGCCGCTGGGGCGGCCGCCCTTGCGCGTCAGCAGCACGTCCACCGGATCGCACGCCTGCGGGAGTTGAAGCAACCTGTATCGGACCTAGGGGGCCACACACCCCGGACGGCGCAAAGCATGGCCCCCAGTCCCAGCCAAAGTCGCAGCCGGGTTTGCGAAGCCGGTTGAGATGCGGAGCCTTTTACAATGGGTGAGCACCACGCTCGCCTCGCCGCTGGGCCGGCCGCCCTTGCGAATCAGCAGCACGTTTGCCGGTTCGCGCGCCTGCAGGAATGCATAAACATTGTGGATGGGCGTGGAATGTAGATTGTTCATCGGGGACGACATGCTGTCGCAGCAGGGGAGCCCGGCCGTCTAGTGAGAGCTGTGCGATGCAGCTGTGCGCTAGCACGTCCGTGCCATTTCCCCCTCAATACTACTGCTGCGCAAACCCAGCCCAGCCGCTGATCTTATTGCTGGCCTCGCATGAAAGCACACTGCGCCATGCTCCCTGTGCAAGAAGTCGTGAGCCTGTGCGAAGCGTCCCAGAATGCAGGCAGGTCCGCCGTCGCCAGAATGGCAGCCCATGCTGAGCCCTGCCACTGCCACTGTGGAGCCCTGCCACACCAGAGCCTCGAATAAAGAGCCTATCCCTTGATGATACCGCACCAGGAAGGCCCGGACTTCGTCCTCCCGCACGCCAAAGGGCAGGCCCCGCAGCTTGACGGCGGTGAAGGGCCGCACACCGCCCCCCCCCTCATGCGCCATCATCCGCCCCCCGTCGTGCGACATCATCCCGCCCCCAGGACCGCCCATTCCGCCGCCGCCCATTCCGCCCATCATGCCGCCGCCCCCCATCATGCCGTTCAGCCCGCCGCCGCCCCCCGGGTGGCCGCCATACCCCATGCCGCCGTGCTGCTGCTGCATCATGCCACCGGGCCCGCCCATCATGCCAGCGCCGCCGCCCGCGCCCATCATGCCCCCGCCGCCCGCGCCCCCGGGCATCATACCTCCTGGCGGGGGCATGCCGCCGGCGGCGCCCTGCATCATGCCGGCGCCGGCGCCGTTCGCCATGCCACCCATGCTGCCGTTGGGCCCAGCTGCATATTCCCGCGACTGGTCCATGCCGCCGTACAGGTGGTCGCTGCCCCAGGAGCCGCCGCCTGGGTACCCGCCGCGGCCTGCGGGCCGGGAGGCACGGGCAGCTGAGCGAGCGCTCGTCTCGACATGCCAGGTTCTCAAGCGACTTGCAGTACATGGCACACTCCATGCAGCAGAGGAGTCAGAAGGTCGGTATCCTGCTGATGCTGGACGTCGGCGAGCGTCATCGAGCCTGCAGCTCACCTGCTTGGGGATTGCCCCACTCCTCGCCTCTAGGTCGCTTGTTGCTGTACATCGGGGGCCCCGCTGGCCAGTGCTTCTTCAGTGAGCTCCCTTCAGACTGCGCTGCGGTGCCTGGTGCGTTGCCGCGGATGATTGACAGTGGAAGAGCTGCTTCACAGCCAGAGCTGCTGCAAAGCAGCCAGGGCGCGCAGAGGTGCCGCGAGAGGCTGTGGCGGCTCTGGCTCGCAAGGCAGGCCTCCTGCAACTTTGTTGCGATGTTCTTAACGGCAAACTGAGTGTGACTGGGAAGGTTGGCCGCTTCAGCCAGGTGGCGACTCCCGCCACCTGGCGGGAGATGGGGCGCTTGTCCGACAGGGGGCGCTTGTCCGACAGGGGGCGCTTGTCCGACAACTTTAGGTGATGCTAGCCTAGATAGATAGATAGATTACACCCAAAAGCCTCACTCAGGCGTCAAATCACCAATAGATCATCATGTGTCATCATGTCGCAAACGGTTGATGACACTCACTGAGCAGATGAGCCGATGAGACCCACCTCCCCCAAGCATGCCAACGTGAATCCGGCAACCATCATTCTGTCTTGTCTTGCCTTGTCCCTCACCCTCATTACCTTCATTGAATTAAGTAAGCCAGGATTGCTATCTCTCGCTCCGCGGGAATTCGGCCAACTTCAATTTTCGTGATTCGACTCGACAAGCTAAAGGAGGATCAAGATCCCCCTTGGACAAGCCTCCTTATGGCGAGGAAGGGTTATCCGAGTGCCTAGCAAGAAAGTGAGAGGGAAACCTTCCAGTCATCACAGCGGTAGCGACCATGGAGTGGTGCGGCATGCCGCTGCGCAGCGGTGATCGCGCAGCTGCGCAAGCCTGACGACTCGCCTGCTCTGCCACAGCCAGGTGCGCGCTATGATTGCGGCCCCTTCCAATTGATCGCACCCGACCGACATTTCTCCGTTCTCAGAGGCTGGCCAAGATGCGCGGAGCCTCGCCGGGACATCAGTGCCGACATGCGATGACAATAATTCTGCACGCTTCAAGGTGCACATTTCCGGCGCAGGTCGTATGCAGATGCCGCGTTGCACAGCTGGCGCTTGCCCGCAGACGAGTTCTACGTCCGCAGCGTTGCCCGTCTCAGTTACGCGTCATGCTTGATACTAACAGTACCAGCTGGCAGCTGCGCGACGCACCTGCGCTGGCGTCTCCGTGCAGGGAAGCCGCGTAGGTATTAGCCGCCCGGCAGCCTCAAGAGCGACCAGGCTTTCCAGCAGCGACATCCGCTCCATCGCCATAGAGTGGTCACAGAGTGCCTCCCCGAATCTGAGAACGCCAAGTGTTGAAGCATTGCAGTCTAGAGTGTGAACAAAATTATATACTCCCAGCCCCCACAAAATTATGTTGCGGCCATGGCCTGCAGCACAACTGCAACAAGCACTTGTGCCACTAAAGAACGTCGCCACATCGCCCCGCTGGATTGTTCTGCATGTGCATGAGCTGCCGCGCACACGGACATGCGGCGCGCTCCCTGCGGCACTCCCCGCTTACGTCAAGCAGGGGCGTGCGCGCTCCGCCGCGCAATCATTATTGCTTCCGCCCAGCTGTCGCTTTGTGCTAAGGGCTGTGCGCGTGCCCCGTCTTTGTTTCTGCCCCTATCATTGCACGAATGCCTTGGCAGCGTTGTCCTCGCTGTCGTCAAACAGGACGCGCGTGCCACCGTGCTCCTGCCGCGCCGCCGAGCCCGGCTGGTCGGACGTGCTGTCGAAGATGCGGTTCGCCTGCAACAGGCGAGAACATGCAAATTGAAAATCCGGGTCTGGGCCCATCATGTCCTTACGTTTAAACAGTCCAGCTGGTCCGATATGTTGTCGAAAATGCGACTCGCCTGCAGGACAACAAGATTCAGTGGGAGACGACTGATTTGGGGCGAAGCTGTGCCAAAGTCGCTTGGCACCTTCACTTGATGGAGATGCTGACCAGTCCCACAGGGGCGCAGCTTGCAGATTGCTGGCAGGCAAACGCAACCAGCGCTTTTGGCATGCAAATGGGGGGGTGATCCTCGGCTACAAACGCCAGCGAGGCAGCCGTCCTTCAGCCTGCAGCACCCCCACAAGTCTCGCATGTGTCTAGGTAAACTAAGGAATCTCGAGCAATCCCTTTTGTGAGATTGTTTTTATCTTTTCGTGAGCGGACCTGAGCCTGCTCGAAGCCGTCGCGCCGGTGGTACTCCTCCAGCTCACCCGCCTGCAGCGGAAACACGAATCGTACTTATACACCCAGTGATTCATGCACCAAAAGAATTTGACAGGCCATGCGCTTTACGAAAGGGCAGGGCATAACATCTATGGTAATGCCGGCAGACCGGGCCCCCTGGCATCCACACGCCACAGCATGCACAGTCGGGAAGGCGCTGCCACCGCCCCAGGGTTGCTTCCCGATGCGCAGATCCGAGGAGAATTCCACGGCTACAAGGGATTTAAAGGGGGCAAAAACCACCGGCAAGTGCGCGAACTCCGGCAGCGGCTTGCGCTCGGCGAATTCGATGTAGCCGCCAGCCACCTCACGCTCCTCACCTGTAAATTTGCAGGTTATTTTAACAATATGGGTAACAAGGAAAATAAGATCGATTGTGAAGCAAGAAAGGAGAGCCGGCGAATTTGCCCAGGATGGATGGTGTCCGCCAGGGCTGGCTGGGGATGGTGCAGTGAAGTGCCAACTCTGCGGCATAGAAGCACTGCAGCATCGGCGGTCTGCAGCGGCAGTCATGTAACGAAGGACAGGCGAGCATGCAGCTGGTGTAATGGCAGTGCACCTCCGGCAAACTTGAAAACGTTGCGGTCGGCGATCGTCGAGCTCTGCAACAGCCCGTCGTCGGGGCTCACCTGCGCCGTGGGAATCAAGTCTACTGCGAACCATGCAGAGACTGTCCCTCTGAATGCATTGTGCAGACATCGGTTCTCAGCTGGTCGCTCGCAAATAACCCAACCGGGAAGGCGGCAGATTCGAAACCCGAATGCGGATCCAGACTGTCAGACCGGCGCAGTCACGACCATCACAAACTTCACGAGTCCCTCCGGAAGCCTACTCAATATCCGCAGAAACCCTCAGGCAGCTTCCAGCTGGGAGCACCCACCTTGATGGCGCCGCCGGAGGTGTTGAGCTTGAAGCCGGCGGCCTCCACTTGCCGTGTCACCTCCTCGATGCCGCCCCTGCAGAGCAGTACAGGTCTGGCTTTCCAACTACAGTATTTTATTATTGAGTGTCAATATGAAATGGTGAGCTTGACCCGGCGGCCTCCATTTGCTGCGTCACCTCCTCAATGCCGCCCCTGTAGAGCAGCGAAATTTCGGCTTTCACATAGAGTATATCCATTATTGTGTCGACATTCAGTGTTGAACTTGAATTCAGCGGCCTCCACCTGCCGTGTTACCGCCTCGACGCCGCCTCTGCGGCGCAGTGCAGTTTTTTGCGTCCAGTCATTGTTTGTCATTGATTGAAGGTCAGGTTGTCGGAATTCACTAATGCATGCACCACCATGGAAGCGCGGTGACGCTTGCCGCATCACCTCCTCAATGCCGCCTCTGCACGAGGGCACAGCACAGTGCAGCACCTCTCAGCACTGTTTGCAGGGTTTCTGCCAGATCCGAAACTGCGGCCGCCGCAGCACTCCCCATTTCCGCTCTCCGCCCCGGCTGCACTGCCAATACCACGAGCCCACAACCGCCGCAGCACCGGCTCCCTCCGTATCGTGTTGGCAATTTGGCAATGAGTCAAGCACTTCGAACTTGCCGTACACGGAGACGGTGGTGTGGCTCAGCCTTTGTTTCCTCTCTATCTGCCACAGCTGCAGCAAATGATCTATGTTGGAAAAATCAATTGCACTTGATGCCGGTGCGGTGCACGGAGATGGCGGTGTGGCTCAGCCCGTAGCCGTTGACCAGCACCCAGCCCGCAAATTCCGACTCGGACAGCAGCGCCTCGTAATCCGCCAATGATGGCGTCTCCCACGGCAGCACGCCTGCGAAACGATGGATGCAGATAAATACAAATCCAGAGGTGTGAAGAGCAGCCGCCACTTCCTTCGTCAAGGACTTCCTGTAGCTACAAAGGCGCCTCATAATTCGCCGAGTCGGCATTGCCCGCATCAACACGCCTGCAGAGGATGGGAGCAGTGTCCACCATTGGAACCAGTTGCCAATGCAGCAATCAATGAGGCTTGCCACGTATGAGCAGCTCGAAGTCCGCCAGCGACGGCGTTCTCCCACGGCAGCACGCCTGCGGCACTGTGAAGCAGGTCTCCCAATTGGGAAAGATGATTTTTTTTGTTCTTGGAAGCATCTCTCTGAGTCCGCCAGTGCCAGAAGCGCCAGCATCTGACGGCTGCAGGCATGCAGGACTCTGTCAGTCACAGGCAAGAGCAATGCCTTCGATTGCGCATCCCCTACGCATCGCTCCCTCCCGCCTGCTCCCTTGCACGATGCTGATTCCAGTCGGGCTGCACCGAGGTAACTGCTTCGACAGCAAGGTCAGCAAACTGCCTCACACACGCTGGCCTCAATCACACGACCGTCCAGGCGGCATGCCGTCTGTCGCTGCAGTGCCCGCCTCGTGGGTCTGACATGCATGCTCTCTGCGTCGGTCCCAGTGCGGAGGCAGCAGAGCAGCAGACGCACGCCGCACCTGTGACGGTGCATGTGGAGATGTGCTTAAACGCCTTGCCCGCAGACAGTGCATAGCGCTGGATGATCTTCTGCGCCTCCGGCGACAGCTCCCCCACCTATGGCCCCAGCATCAAGGGTTGATAATACAATGTGCAGGCGTTGTGGCCTTTCGCGCCTCCGGCAACATCTCCCCAATCTGAACTGCGTCAATTGGGTCACTTGAGGGTCGATGCTGACTGTTTCAGGTGAGTTGTCGCTGACTCTTGGACTCGCAGCCGCGTGTGCATGCTGTGCAGGCGTGCTAGGCAAATCCAAATGGCCTTGATGACTGGCCTTGATGACTGGCCGTGTTGCTTGATAAAAGCAAGCTCAAGCTCTACAGTCCCCCTGACGCACCCGCAGCTCTGAGATGAACAGACGCGGCAGCGGCGGGTCGCTGCGCGGCGGCGAGTACCACACCGCATTTGCCTGCAGGATGATGTTCAAATGTTATTGGAGGATTTCTCGGTCATCATCGACCGCAAGCGAAGAGTGCGCCAGAGCCACCAGAGGTACAAGCGCGTCCACCCAGCCCCTCTGCTGCCCTCTTGCACAGCCATGCACAAACAAGGGGCATGCTGTGAACGGTGTGCACGTAAGGCGCCCGTCATGCAGTCTGTGGCTCGAGCAGCTCAAACAACCCAACAGTCCTACTCTTGCCGGCTGAGTGAAGCCTCGCCTTTTTGTTGGGGAACGTCAGCGCCCCTGAATTGGTGTAATGGTTGTCCGTGAACACCCGCGACAGGGAGTCGCACCCAAACTTGTGCGCCTGCATTCACCATCGAAGTTTGGAACATGCCGGATAGGATGATGTGTCTCAGCATGCGGGCTAAATGTCTCAGGTTGCAGGTTCTGGAGCGCGCATGACCCACCCCAAAGGTGCGGAACGCCATGTGGTCATGAATGATGGGGCCGCCAGTCTTTGTCAGCCCCTCGATGAGCTCGATGACCGCCACAGCCGTCGGCGTCTTGGCTGTGGGTTGCCGAGACAAGTCAATTCAGTTGAAAATAAGACATCTGCGCTGCCTCCTCTTTGCAGCCTCGCTTCAGACTGGTTAGGGAACACATATTTCCATAAAAGGTTTTCAGCGAACAAATGCAAGCGCGTAACCGTGTGTGGCAAGCCATATGTCCAGATGTACATAGCGATCTGCATCACACCTCTAGTCAGCTGTTCAATCAACACAAATGAATGTCACCTGTGTAGCGGGCCAATATTTCCCGCGTGACGGCTTGCAACATGGTGCACAGCCGCTACGATGTCAGCGACCCAAGAACTAGGGAATGAGCCACCAGATCTGAAGCACGCAGACGATCCCAGGCGATGATGTGCAAGTGAGAGGTTTAGTCACTGAACGCGGGTGCAACGTTGTGCGAAGAACGACTGACGGCCAAGCAGCAGAGACTCCAGGAGGCTGTGCAGTATATCTCCGAAGACTCTGCACTTGAGCAGGCCGTGCGAACTCAAAGTGGCAGTCATTTGCACCTCCAGGGGGGAGAACAACAACGGGAGGGACGACCCATAAAGCCAAAGAACGAGATCACGTCAACCTGTTCGATGGCGCTGCAGGCGATGTCCGGCAGCGGCAGGTCGTCGCCAGGCAGGAGCGTGCCCCGCCGCCGCAGCTCAGCGCGCGTAGTGCTTCTGATATGTTTCTGCACGAATGACGTTGAGCGTGTCGCAGCGGCAGGGCTCGTGGCACCTTGCTGTGCATTATGCAAGCATGCAATCCCTGGAAGAGTTGCGAAGGCCCAAAGCACACAGGCATGGTGGCCAGCGCCCTCGCTCTGCGACTGCAATCCCCGAGCTGGAGACAGGGGTGGCGACTGGCTCGCGATGCTTAAACAGAATATGGCTAAGGGTTTAGGGTTCTCATTGCCTACACGCAGTGTGGGCAGTGTAATTAATTCGTTATTAACAAAGGTTGTTATTAACATGTTATTAACAGATTCCAAACACAGGCCATGTTTGGAATTCGTTGTTATTAACACCCGCATGTGATTAATGCATTT
>JAABUM010004764.1_pt1 | contig 14969 bp, 14 predicted proteins | sample 5559161 | NCBI WGS metagenome assembly JAABUM01 (sample SAMN10711868, study PRJNA513369) | rock metagenome | isolation source: Antarctica rocks | place: Antarctica: Victoria Land, Siegfried Peak nord
GCGTGACCGTCCTGAACCGGATGCTGCGGACAGGACGCCCGAAATCCGTCCGTTGCCAGCGGGTCGTCGCATAACGGACCGGGGCTGGGGTCATCTCGCCCTCCATCCACCGAGTGCACCAACGCCGCTGACCGGGCTCAGCTCGGCCGCCGGGGAGCGCCAGCCGCGTGGCCTGGTGCCGGTGGCACGCCTGATCGCCTCGAAGCCGCGCTCCATTTCTTCGCGCTCCTCGGCTTCCGAGAGGGTGAGGATCCAGCGATGGGTGTGGCTGTGGTGGGCAATCTCGTGCCCGTCCTTCAGAATCGCCTCCATCACGGCCGGGCGCTGTTCCACCACCACGCCGGGCACGAAGAAGGTGACGTGCAGGCCGTAGCGCCGCAGTAGCGCCAGGATGCGGGGAACACCCACCTTCCAACCATAGGCACCCTGCGACATCAGGATCGGGCGTTGGGCGAAGGATGGGTCGCGCGCGGTCCACATGGTTTCGGCATCGAGGTCGAAGGTCAGGAACAACGGGAAGCCACGGCTGGTCAGGGACACGAGATCACTCCTCAGAATAGGCGGCGGGGGCCCGCCAGCCGCTCCAGCGCGACCAGCAGGATCGCGGTCGCAGCGATCAGCAGGGTGGACACCGCGGCCACAGATGGGTCGACGCCCTGGTCCAGCGCCGAGAAGATAGTAACCGGCAGCGTCGCCTGGCCGGGCGGCAGCAGGAACACGGTCACTGGCACCTCGTCGAATGAGGTGATCAGCGCGAACACGATTCCGGCCCCCAGCGAGCCGCGGATCGTCGGCAGCACGATGTGCAAGAAGGCGAGCGCTCGGTTGGCGCCCAGGACGCGGGCCGCTTCCTCCAGCGCCGGGTCCAGGCTGCTGAACCCGGCTAGGGCTATGCGCACGACATACGGCGTGACAATGACGCTGTGCGCCAGCAGCAGCACCATGAAATTGCCGCGCAGTCCCAGAAGGCTGATGTACTGCAGCAATGCCACGCCGATCACCACGGCGGGAAACACCAGCGGCGACATCATTAGGCTGGTGATAGCACCGCTGAACGGCACCCAGCGATGGTGCAGCGCGTAGCAGGCCGGCACCGCCAGCCCCGTCGCCACCCCGGTTGAGGCAACGGCCAGCTTCAGGCTGAGCAGGATCGCGGAGACGTAGCCAGGATTGTCCAGCACCTCGGCGAACCAGCGCAACGTCAGCCCCTGCGGCGGGATGGTGAGATAGGCGGTGCTGCTGAACGAGGCCAGTACGACGATCGCAACCGGCAGCAGCAAGAAGGCGAACAGCACGGCCGCCACCAGCCGCAACCAGAGCGGGATGGGCGCCTCGCTCATCGGGCGTGCGTCCAGCGGCGCGTCAGCAGCCCGGCCAGCGCGACCACCAGCAGCGCCACGGCGGTGAGCGTGAAGGCCAGCGCGGCGCCCGTGGGCCAGTCCAGGCTGCTCAGGAACTCGTCATAGATCGCGGTCGCCATCACCTTGAAGGCCGGGCCGCCGAGTAGGCGCGGCGTCACCAGGGCGCTGATGGTCAGCACGAAGACCAGCACGCAGCCGGCGAAGATGCCGGGCGCGGTCAGCGGCAGCGTGATCAGCAGGAAGGTCTTCCACGGCGGCGTGCCCAGCGTGGCCGAGGCCGCCTCCACATCGCGCGGCAGGGCTTGCAGCGAGGCGGTGAGCACCATAACCATGAACGGCAGGTAGATGTGGATGAGGCCGATGGTCAGCCCGGTCAAGTTGAACATCATCCGCACCGGCCCGGTGGTGACGCCCAGCGCCATCAGCCATTGGTTCACCAAGCCGCGGTTGGACAGCAGCGCGATCCAGCCGAAGGACCGGACGACCAGGTTCAGCGTTAGCGGAAATACAACCATTAGCGTCAGCCAGCCTCGCATCCGGGCGCTCGACCGTGCCAGGACCAAGGCCAGCGGGTAGCCGAACACCGCGCAGATGGCCGTCACCGACAGGCCCATGCCGAAGGTTCGGCCCAGCACCTCGCGAAAATACGGGTCGGTGGCAATCTGCGCGTAATTGTCCAGCGTCCAGCCGGGCCGCATGCCGATGCCGGGCTGGTAGATGCGGAAGCTTGTCGGCAGCATGACCAGCACGGGGGCGATGAAGACGACCAGCAGCAGCAGCCCCAGCGGCGTGATCAATAGCAGGCCAGCCTTGCGCACCGGGGTCGCGTCGGCGGCCATGCTCAGGCCAGGCCGGCGATAAATACCGCGGCGGGATCTACCAGGACGTGCACCGCCGCCCTCACTTGCAGGGCCGCTTGGTCGAGCGCCGTCGCGGCTTCCGTCACGATCTCCGCACCCAATTCCAATCGGACGACGAGCTGGACCTGTGCACCGGTGAACGAGCGCAGGATCACCTGGCCAGGCAAGCCCACCGCCCCCGACTTCGCCGGCGCCAGGCCGATCGCGTCGTTGCGGATGATCACCTCCACCGCCGTGCCTGTCGCAAGCCCGGTCTGTCTGCTGCGCAGGGCGGACCCGTCCGGCAGCCGAACCAGCGACCCGGCGGCGTCCACCTGCTCCACCGTGCCGCGCAGCCGGTTGGAACGGCCGATGAACCCGGCGACGAAGGCGTTGGTCGGCCGGGTATAGACCTGCTCCGGTGTCCCGACCTGCTGCACTCGCCCGTCCGCCAGCACGCAGACCCGGTCGGACAGCGACAGCGCCTCCACCTGGTCATGAGTGACGAACACGCTGGTGATGCCTAGCTCATGCTGCAGCCGCTTGATCTCGATCTGCATCTCGTCGCGCAGCAGCGCGTCAAGGTTGGACAGCGGCTCGTCCAGCAACAGCACCCGGGGGCGCGGGGCGACGGCGCGAGCCAGCGCCACACGCTGCTGCTGCCCGCCCGAGAGCTGCTGCGGCCTGCGATCCGCCAGATGGTCGAGGCGGACCAGTTCCAGCGCATGGGTCACCCGCCGTTTCAGCTCGGCGCCACGCACGCCCTGCCGGCGCAGCCCATAGGCGACGTTGTCCGCCACGGTCAAATGAGGGAACAGCGCGTAGGATTGGAATACCAGGCCCAGGCCGCGCCGGTGGGTGGGCACCCGGGTGATGTCTGCGCCGCCGAGCACGACACGGCCGCCACTGGGTTCGATCAGCCCGGCGATCATACGCAGCAGCGTGCTCTTGCCGCAGCCGGACGGGCCGAGCAGGGAGACGAACTCGCCCGAAGCCACCTTCAGGTCCACGCCGGCGACCGCGTCGTGGTCGGCGTAGCGCTTGGTCAGGCCACTGAGGACGAGCTCGGCCACGGGCCGGCTAGCGGGCCACTTCGCGCTGCCACTGCCGGATCCAGTCCGGCAAGTGGGCCGCGACGACCTGCGGGTCGGGGAACCACAGGCGCCTGTAGTCCTCGCCGGTCGCGACGATCTTGCTGACCTTGTCCGACAACTTGACCGTCCGGTTCACCGGGGCGGCGTACTGCTTCTCGGTGAAACACGTCTGCCCGTCGTGGGACAGCACGGCATCGATGTATTTGAGCGCCAGGTCCGCATTAGGCGCGCCCTTCGGGATCACCAGGACCGGTCGGATGCCCACCGCACCCTCTTTCGGGTAGGCGACGGCGAGCGAAAAGCCCTTGTCGATGGCCGAGCCGGCGCGGTCCGGATACCAGGGCGCCATCGCGATGTCGCCGCGCTGGAACAGCGCCAGCAACTGGTCCGCCTGCGTGTAGAGCGTCACCGCGTCGGGCATGATGGTCTTCATGGCCGCCATGCCGGGCTTCACGTCATCCAGGCTGCCGCCCTTCAGACGGTTGACAGCTAGCATGGTCTGCACGCCGGAGGTGCCGGTGATGTCGCCCAGCGCCATATGCCCCTTGAACCGGGCATCGAACAGGTCGTTCCAGGATGTCGGCGGCGTGGTGACAACCTTTGGGTCGTAGACAATCGCGGTCGCCGACACCTCGAACGTGACGTAGCTGTTGTCCGGGCCAAAGGCGTCTTTGTCCACCTCAGGAGCGGAGGACAGCTTGGCGGTGTCCAAAACCTCCAGCAGCCCCTCGTTCTTCAACTGCATGGCGAGCGAGTTGTCCATGTAGGCGACGTCATAGGTGGGGTGGCCCCCCATGGCGCGGATCGCCGCCGCGATCTGCACGGAATTTCCGAGCTGGATGGCCGTCTTGGTGCCGGTCGCCTCCTCGAACCGCGCCACCACGCAGGTCTTGGTGTCGTCCAGGAACGAACCGCCGAAGGTCGCGACGGTGAGTCTCTGCTGCGCCATGGCGGGGAAGGCGAAGAGGAGTCCTGCGGCAACGGACAGCATCAACCTTTGTCTGGACATGGCGTTGCACTCCGAACGTGACGGGCCTGCATAGATCAGCGTCGCCTACCTTTCAAGAAAGATAATGTGGCTTGATTGCAGGCTTTCCACGGCCCTTTCTGCCCGTTAGATGGTCATTGGGAGAGGAGCCGCATGACGTCCGCCATTGATCCCGCGCCCGAGCCAGAAGATGCCGACCTGCCCCGCTGCGACCTAGTGGGCCGCGGCATGGCTCAGTGGGGCCAGGAGCGGCCAGACATCGATTGCAGCGGCAAGGCCGTGATCGGACGGATCCTGCTGCTGCAAGACATTATCCTGCGCACGGTCAATGCCACCTTGGTGCCCTATGGATTGCGCTACCCAGCCTATGCCGTGCTGGCGACCTTGCGCGTTTCCGGCAAGCCATACCGGATGTCGCCCTCGCAACTGCAGGCCACTATGCTCTTCACCTCCGGCGGCATCTCCAATCTGCTCGCCAGGATCGAGCAACAGGGGCTGATCCGTCGCAAGGACGACCCTTCCGACAAGCGATGCGTCCGCGTTGAACTCACCCGCAAGGGGGTCGATGTCGCCGATCGCGCGATGGTGGACCACGCCGCCGCCGAGCGGCAGCTTTGCAGCATGCTGTCGAACTCCGAGAAGCAGAGCCTCGCAGGACTACTAAGCCGCATGGTCTTGTTAAGCGGTGCAAGTGTCGGGATCGAAGCTGCTGCGGATTAGGATGCATCGTCAGTTCGGGGTTACAGGCAGCCGGTGCACCTGCTTGGCAAGCTCCGCGCTGCTCGCCGCCAGGGCCTCGCGCAGGCTACGGCAGCCCCACGTGCAGCGGATCGTTGATCGGACGGGCGACACGCTGCTGATCGGAGCACGAGTCTTGGCGGCTGGATGGCGCAAGGCGGCGCCCTAACCAATTCAGGTGCAATCTCGGCGCGGCTGCGGCTTGCATCACGGCGAAAAGGCCTGGTATGAGGGCCTAAAAAGCTCGGTAATTGCGATAGCTGGCTGGATCCAGCCCCTCTGCTTCGGGAAGTAGACGCGGAAAGCAGAGGCCGTTTCCGGTTAGCGCTGATGACAGGTATCGGCCAGATCCCGTCACGGCGACCTCGCGCCTCAGGCGACATTCATGGGCCAGCAGCGCTCCCTGAAAGCGGTCACTCGTTCATATTGCGAGAGAGACAAGCCACTGATCCATTGGGCGCAGGGGAACGAGCAGGCTGCCCGCCGCGGAGACGTGGGCCGGCTCTGCCCGTCCCGGCAGGACGGGCGCCGGTAGTGCCACCGCAATGAAACATGGGACACGCGTGGCACTCAATTTACACGAATACGGCGTCTAGTCAGTGCGGCCGCGGTCACGCCCGCTCGCAAAAGCCTGCCCCGTTCAGCTACGCCGGACGTTGTAGAACAGCGCGAAGCCGCCCTTCAGGATGCCGGTCAGCGACTTGCCGTAGGCGATCGGCTGATAAAACTGGCCCAGCGGGATGTAGGGCACGTCCTCAAGGGCCTGGATTTGCATACGCCGTGCTGCCTCCTGCTGTGCGGCCATATCAGGCGCGGTCAACCACGCGTCGCGCAACGCTTCCAGCTTCGGGCTTTCCGGCCAGCCGAACCAAGCGTCTCTGCCATTGCCGCGGATCTGGTTGTGCCCGGTCGGGTCGAACATTTCCAGCCCGGCCGCCGCGGTGAAGAACGCGCTCCAGCCCCCCTTGTCCGCAGGCGCCTTGCTCAGGCGGCGCTGAGTCACGGTGCCCCAATCCATTGCCTGGTAGTCCACCACTATGCCGACGTTCCCCAACACTGATGCGGCGACCTGGGACATGGCGTTGATGGAGGGGAAGTCGCTGGCGCCGAGCAGCACCGCCGTTGCTCCGTGATACCCGGCGGCGGCCAGCTTCCCTTTTGTGACCGCCGGATCGACCAGCGCAAGCGCCGCGAGCCCAGCGTCAGAGGCCATCGGGCTTTCCGGGCAGAAATACCCGACCCCGGCCTTCCAGAATGATCGGTCGCTGCCCGCCACCGCCGTCATGAAGTCAGCCTGGTCGAAGGCGCCCAGCAAGGTGCGGCGGACGGCCGGGTCGTCAAAGGGCGGCTGCGTCGTGTTGAAACGGATCGTGCCGATCACGCCGGTCGGGTCGATGATCTCCACCACCAGCGTCCTGGTGCGCCGCAGCATCGGCGCCAAATCCGCGGTCGGCTGTTCCCACCAGTCTACCTCGCCCGACTGCAGCGCAGCCGAGGCGGTCGCCGGGTCGGGGATCACGTGCCATTCCACGCGCTCGAAGTGTGCGGCGTTGCCCCCGGCGGTAAAACTCGGCGCTTCTTGCCGGGGCACGTAGCCCGGGAACCTCGCATAGGCAAAGCGGGCGCCCTGCACGCGCTCGCTGGCCAGGAAGCGGAACGGGCCACTGCCCACCGGGTCGGTCACCTGGGTCATGGCATCCGTTTGTGCCAGCCGCTCCGGCATGATGCAGGGCATGAACGACGGCGCCTTACCCAGCGCGTTGGGCAGCAGCGGAAAAGGCCGGCGCAGCCGGAACCGGATCGTCCGGTCGGCGGGCGCCGACAGCTCCGCCGTGGCCGCCAGCAGCGCCTGTCCGAAGGGGTCGCGCTTGCCCCAGCGCCCAATGCTCGCCACTGCGTCGCGGGCCAGCACGGGTTCGTTGTCGTGGAACTTTAGGCCCTCGCGTAGGGTCAGTGTCCACTCCAGCCCGTCGGCGCCGACCTGGTGTCCTTCAACCATCTGCGGCCGGGCACGGTACTGTTCGTCCAGGCCGTACAGCGTGTCATAAACCATGTAGCCGTGATTGCGAGTGACGTAGGAGGTCGTCCACATCGGGTCCAGCGAGGCTAGGTCCGCTTGCGGGACGAACTTCAGCACGCCCGCGTCCGCAGCCCGGCCGACCCGCGGCACCGCGAGTGCTGCCAGCCCCGCCGCACCGGCCTCAAGCAGCCGCCGTCGATACATCGGCCGCCCCCCGATCATCGTCATGGCATCAACAGCCCACCGTTCACGTCCACTACCTGCCCGGTGACGTAGCCGCTGAGCTGCTCCGAACTGAGCCACAGAAAGGTGCCGACAGCCTCCTCGGCCGTGCCAATCCGGCGCAGCGGAATTTGCATACGGATCGCCTCCAGCATCTCAGGCGGTGTTGTGCGGTCTTGCATGGGGGTGGCCAGAACCCCGGGTGCGACGCAGTTGACGCGGATGCCGTCCGCCGCGACCTCTTTGGCGAGGGCGCGGGAGAACGTGGCGACAAACGCCTTGCTGCCGGCATACAGCGACGATCCGCCGCCGCCGCCGGTCCGCGCAGCGATCGAGCTGAGGTTGATAATCGTGCCGCCGCCACCCTGCGCCCGGAACTGCCGCACCGCAGCCCGGCAGGCCGCGAACACCGGGCGGATGTTCAGCGCCACGTGCCGGTCGAACAGCGCATCCTCCGTGTCCGCCACCGGCCGGCGCTCCAGAAGGTCTGCGGCGTTGTTCACCAGCACGTCGATTCGGCCAAAAGCTGCGACCGTCTGCTCAATCAGGCTTTCCACCATCCCAGGCTCGGACACGTCGCCCTGAAGCACGATCGCTTCGCCCCCGGCGGCCACGATATCGGCGCGGACCTGCTCCGCCTCGTCCGCGCTGCCGCGATAATGGACGGCAACGCGCATCCCGCAGCCGCCGAAGCCCCGCGCCACCGCCGCCCCGATGCCTCGGCTCGACCCGGTCACCAGGCAGGCCTTGCCGCACAGGTCGGCCCCGATCATGGCTGCCCCCCGTCGCCCTTGCCGATCTGCGCAACGATAACTGCGGCAACCGCGTCCGGGTCTTCCACCGCCAGGGCATGGCCGATGCCCGGCAGCTCAATCAGCTCGGCCCGGTCGCCGATCTCCTCCTTGAGCAAGCGCCCGTTCTCGGGCGGTGCGCTGACGTCCGCCAGGCCCTGGACGATGATCACCTGCGCCTGCCCGGCCGTCCACCACGACGCAGTGTCGGTCGCGGCGGCGGCGGCCAGGAAAGCCTTCATCACCGGCTGCGACCAGCCGTCCATCCAAATGCTGGTGTCCCGGCCGGGGGCGAACCAGGCGTCCGCGACCGCCTTTGCGCGCGTGTTCGGGTCAGTATCCGGGGCTTGCGCCAGGCGGATCGCCTCGGCGATCTCCGGGCTCGGCTGCACCTTGCCGCTGCAGCCCAGCAGCACCACGGTCCGCACCAGGTCCGGCCGGTTTGCCGCCACCGCGCGGGCGATGCGGTTGCCGAAGGCGTGCCCGATGATCGTGACGCCGCGTTCGCCCGCTGCCTCGATCACCGCCGCCACGTCTCCGGCTAGGGTGTGCAAGGTCAGCCCGTCTAGCGGCCCGGTGCTGCCGCCGCTGCCGCGCGGGTCCGGCTGGATGACCCGGTATCCCGCCCGGGCCAGTAGCCGGGCCAGCGGGTCCATATCCTCCGCCGGGCGGCCCAGCCCCGGCAGGAGGAGCAGCGCCGGGCCAGACTCGGCCGTGCGGACGCGGATGGACGCGCCAGGCGCCGACACGGTCGTGGTCGCGTAATTCATGCTCAGCTCTTCTCGATGTTCCAGTAGACCAACGTGTTCGCCTTCAGTACGCCGGTGACGTTGCTGCGCCACAGGAACGGCTGCTTGAATTGGCCCAGCGGCACGTAGGGCAGCGAGTCCCACAGCTCCGCGTGCATCTGCTCCAGCAGCGCGCGCTGCTTGGTTGGGTCGGACTCGCGGATGTAGCGGATCCGCATGTCCTCCTCCTTCTGGTCGCAGGGCCAGCCGACGAAGTTCTTGCCGTCGCAGGTGGTGATGGTGGACGGGCTGGTCAGCGGGCTTGCGAGTTGCGCGCCGTTGGCCGAGGTGTGGAACACGTTCCAGCCACCCTGCGCCGGCGGATCCTTCTTGGCCCGGCGTGCGGACACCGTGCCCCAATCCGAAAGCTGCACGTCCACATTGATGCCGATCCGCTTGAACAGGTCCGCGGTCACCAAGCTCATCTGCTGGTAGGCGGGGATGTCCGACCCGCCGATCAGCACCACGGGCTCGCCGGCGTAGCCGCTTTCCTTCAGCAGGGCGCGGGCCTTGTCCAGGTCCGGCTTGCGGTAGGGCTCAGAGCCGATCTCCGTCCCGTTCGGGCTGCCGCACACCCAGAAGGCGTAGCATTCGCGCCAGTATTTCTCGTCGCCATAGGCCGCAGCCATGTAGTCGCGCTGGTTCACCGCATGGGCGACCGCCTGGCGCGCCTTGACGTTGTTGAACGGTGGGTAGAGGTGGTTGAAGCGAATGACGGCATAGGTCTCAATCGGCCACACCTCGCCTACGACAATGCTGCGGTCGTTCGCGACGGACGGGATCAGGTCGAGTGCCGGGCCATCGAGGAAGTCGACCTCGCCCCGGCGCAGCGCAGTGAAGGCGGTGCTGGGGTCGGGGATGATCACCAGCTCGACGCGGTCGACCTTCACCACCTTGCCGCCGGCGAAGCCGCTGGGCGGTTCCGGCCGCGGCTTATAGCCGTCGAACCGGTCATAGACCAGGCGAGACCCGGCCCTGTATTCGGCGACGTTGAAGCGGAACGGGCCGGAGCCGACGATCTCCTTTACCGGGGTGAAAGGGTCGATCATCGCCTCCTTCTCGCGCATGATCGCGCCGACCACGCCGTTGCTGCCCCCCAGCAGAAACTCGACATAGTTGAACGGCTCTCTGACGCGCAGGGTGAAGGTTTGGTCGTCCACGGGCTCCATGGACACGATCAAGGCGGCGAAGATGCCGTTCTGCGTGTCGCGCACGAACATGCGGCGCAGGGTGGCGATCACGTCGCGCGTGGTGACGGACGAGCCGTCGTGGAACATCAGCCCGGGCCGCAAGGTGAAGGTGTAAAGCAAGCCGTCCGGGGACTTGGTCCAGCTGTCCGCCATCTGTGGCCGAGGCACCATGTCGGCGTCCCAGCTGAACAGCGTGTCGTAGACCATCGCGGCGTGGATGGAGGTGACGTTGGCCTGAGACTGATGCGGGTCAAACACCAACGGCTCGGCCTGCGGCACCACACGCAGGACCTTGGGCGTGGTTTCCGCCCGGACTTGGGTTGCCAAGGCGGCCACTGCCGCGGCGGCACTGAACTGGCGCCTGGAGAACATTCGTGTCTGCTCCGGATCCTTGCAATGCCAAGGTTAGGGCCGACCAATGTAGTCGAACAACACATTTTTGCCTGAAAACACCTGCGAGGCGCCCTGATTTGCGAAATTCTACTACATCAATCGCCGATCGGCTGCTGTTCGGTCGGGCCATGCACGGCCAGCAGGGCCTCCCGCGCGCGATGCAGCCCGGGTGCGGCCGCCTCCAGCCGTCGCGCGCCCACCAGGGTCGCGATGCAGTCAAGCATATAGAGTTGCCCATAGCGGCTACGGTTCGGAATTTCCGGCCTTCGGTCGTGATCAGGGATGTCTAGCCCGATCAGCACCGTGCTGACGGCTGCCAAAGGGCTCTCCGGCCGCGTGACCGCGATCACCGCGGCACCCTGCTTCCTCGCCAGCTCGGCGCCAGACAGCAACGAGGGCGGCTTGCCGGTGACGGAGAAGATCAGCAACGCATCCGGCGCGCCGCACAGTGCCGCCGTGACCGCCTGGCTGTATGGGTCAATGACCGCCGACACTCCAACACCGAAGCGGAATAGCCGGTTCGCCGCCTCCGCCGCCACGTTCGCCGAACTACCGCCGACGCCGAAGCAGAACACCCGGCGCGCCGCATGGATCGCCTCCGCCGCCGAGGCTAGGGCGGGTGGGTCCCGCTGCGCAAAGCTGAATGCCAGCGCCTGAGCTGTCGCTTCATACACCTGGTTCGCGATCGTGCCGGAGTCTTGGGTCATCGCAGGCGGGTTCGACAGGGTGAACATGCGCCCGGTCGCAAAATCCGCCGACAGGCGCAGCTTGAACGCGGTGAAGCCGCTGCTGCCCATCCGTCGCGCGAACCGCACCACGGTCGGCTCGCTGACCGAGGCGCGGCGGGACAACGCCCGCGTGGTGATTCGGGTCGAGCCGCTGATGTCGTCCAGAATGACCTCGGCGAGCCGCCGTTCCGCCGGGTTGAACGCATCGAGCTGCTGCCGCATCGCGTCGATCAGGCTGTGGGCATTGGACATTGCGGCTGGTTTTCCTCCATCCGCCATCCTAGACACGGACCCCCGCCGTTTGAACCCGCCCCGTCCGATCCGGTATCCCCCGCTTGCCGCAGCCGGCCGCGTGAGGCTCACTGCCGTCCCATGACGGACGCACCGTGGGAATGGCCGGAGGAGCGCTGGCGTGGGCTGGTCGGGCGGGTTCGCGCTGGCCGCACCCTGCGTCCGGCCGCCTGGGACGGGGGCGCCCGGTGCGCTGTGGCCCTGTCGTTCGACTGCGACCACGAGACCAACGAGCTGCGGGACGGCGGCGGTTCGCTCGCGCGGCTGTGCTGGGGCGAGTACGGGGTGCTCGGCGTCCAGCACATCCTCGCGATCCTCAAGCGGCATGGCGTGCCGGCCACCTTCTTCGTGCCGGCCGTGACCGCGCTGCTGCATCCGGCGGAAGCGCGCACCCTGGTCGCACAAGGCCACGAGGTCGCCATGCACGGGTGGATCCACGAGGTCGCAACCCAGCTTACGCCGGGGCGGGAGCAGGACCTGATGCGCCGGTCCGCGGACGTGCTCGAACGCACCACGGGCAGGAGGCCAGCCGGGCTGCGCGCCCCATCCTTCGAGATCAGCCGCGACACCCTGCCGATCGCCGAAGCGATGGGCCTCGAGTACGACTCCTCCCTGATGGCCCATGACGACCCGCACGAGCTGCTGCTGGACGGGCGCAAGCTGCGGCTGACGGAGGTGCCGGTCGCCTGGGTGCGCGACGACGGGGCCTATCTCTGGACGGAGCGGTTCCAGCCCCTCCGCCCCTATACGCCGCCCGCGGACGTGCTCGACATCTTTCGCCGCGAGCTGGACGCAGCCCATGCGGAGGGCGGGCTGTTCGGACTGGTGATGCACCCGCACGTCATCGGCTACCGCTCGCGCATCTGGATCCTGGAGGAGATCGTGCGCCACGCGAAGGCGCTCGGTAGCGTGTGGTTTGCCACGCACAGGGACGTCGCCGCTTGGTCCCGGGCGAACGGCGGCGCTGGGCGTGAACCATAATGTGCCGGAAAGGAAGGGAACACGGAGGTAAACGATGATACGACACCGCACCGCCTCGGATAGAGTCATCCGAACGGCCTATTGTAAATGAAAGGTAACTACCCAGGTCCCCTGCTGAAATAGTTCTTGACAGGTCACGGCGAGGTCGGAGTCTACAGGCGTCTGTGACATTGCCCGAGTCGCCTCTCCCTGTCGCAGACCCAGCGTCGACCGTTATTGGCGAGCCGCCAACCATTGGTGCTTTGCAGGCGCTCACTGAGCATCTGATTGCACAGAATGCGCTGCTTGTCGGCGAGAAGGTTGAACAGCAGCAACAGCGGCAAACCACCATCCAGCGACGGGCTGAAGAAGCCGCCACGGGTCAGCAGCCTGCGCGAACCATCAGGCAAAAAGTCCGGCGGTCAGAAAGGCCATCCGGGCGAGACGCTCTGCCGGGTCGAACAGCCCGATGCCACCATCGACCATTATCCGCAGGCCTGCACTGGGTGCGGCGAAGCGTTGACGGCGGCCACGGCGACCGGCCATGTCGCCCGGCAAGTGTTCGATCTGCCGGAACCGAGGCCGCTGATCATCACCGAACACCGTGCACACGCCTGCCGTTGCGCGGCGTGTGGCACGCAGACGCGGGCGGCGTTTCCCGAGGAGGTGAGCGCACCGGTGCAGTACGGCCAGCGGATCGCTGCATTCGTGTTGTATCTGCTGCACTATCAGTTGCTGCCCGAGAAGCGCCTGGCCACGCTGATGGCCGACCTTTTCAGCGTCAAGCTGGTCACCGCGACCATCGCCAGGATCAGTCAGGACTGTGCCGAACGCTTCCAGGGTTTCGCCGGTGCGGTTCGCGATCATGTGGACGCTGCACCGGTCAAGCTCATGGACGAGACCGGCTTTCGGATCGGCGGCAAGACGCAGTGGCTGCACATCGCCTCGACCGCCTGGCTCACCTTCTACCGCACCGCGCCGAAGCGCGGCAGCCTGCTGGCAGACGTCACCGGCATTGTCGTGCACGACCATTGGAAGCCCTACTACACGATGACCGGCGTGCTGCACGCTTTGTGCAATGCCCACCATCTGCGTGAACTAAAGGCGCTGGTCGAGATCGAGAAAGAGCACTGGGCTGGCAAGATGCAGCGTCTGCTGCGCCGGGCCTGCCATGCGACGAACCTGGCGCGCGAGCAGGGCGTGCCGCTGAAGCCGGGCCTGATCGCACTGATCGAACGACGTTACGACAAGGTTCGCGCCGAAGGCATGGCGTTCCATCAGGGCCAGCCAGCCCTGGCGAAGACCGGGCGGCGTGGTCGTCCACCGCGGCGGGTTGGCCATAACCTGCTGCTGCGGCTGAGCACCCGAAAACACGACGTGCTCCGCTTCCTGACCGACCCCAGCGTTCCCTTCACCAACAACCTCGCAGAGCGGGACGGGCGGATGATGAAATTGCGCCAAAAGATCTCTGGCGGCTTTCGCTCCGAGGATGGTGCCAAGGATTTCGCCGTCATCCGCTCGGTTCTCTCGACCGCGCGCAAGCAGGGCTGGAATATGCTTCAGACCCTGACCGCTGAACCGGCACGCCTGTTGGCTGGCGTTCGGCTAGCTTGATTGATCTGCCTACCTGGACTGTTACAATGAAAGTCTGCAATAGCGTCCTCTCCGCTCGACAGCGGCCTTTCTGCATTCGGCCAACCCCGGTTGTATGGCCCTGGTCGGCTGGATGGCCAAAGGGTCGGATGCGGTCCTACGGTGCTTCCCGTTCGGCCCCATCCTAAGTCCAAACCGAACTTAAAATCCGTAGGCACTGGATCGCGTCATTGCTTGTAATCGGGTGGAGCCATTGCACCCGGAGTGCCACATTGGAGCCCGACCAGCCGGGAAAGGCCAGAACGTGGCGCGTAGGCCGGAAGTGGATCGGCGACAGGCAGACTTCTTCGGTGCTCCTGCCCCTACGCCAGCCGCGCCGGAGCGTCGTCCAACCCCGAAGCCAAAACCCGAACCGGACATCAAGCGCCGGTCACTGCCGCCGGACAGCGGGAATGCACCCTTAAGCGACAGTATCGAAGCGCTGGCCGCGCGCTTGTCCCCAGCCGAGTTGAACGAACTCGCCGTCGCGTTACCCGATGATGCCCTGGCGCACTTGGTCATCGCCACCGTCCGCCAGCTCCGTCGTCGGCTGGCACGCAGCGGCAGCCGTGGCGGCAATGGGCGCACTCCCGCGCTGGAGCGCTCGGCCCGGCAGCTCATCGCCGAGCTGAGCGGACAAGGAGAAGACGACGATGAGTGGTATGCGGAATAGCATGGAGGTCCGCAATGCTTGCAGCCCGGCGACCGGCATGCCTTGCTGGATTGGTGTAGGACGCTGACCCTGCAAAGCGACCTGGCCAGAAGATCGGATTAGGGCTGGGTCGCGGGCGAGATCGATGCTTCACTGGCGTTGGTGCACTCGACCGACGAAGGACGAGATGGCCCACAACCCCGAGCTGCTATGCAATAACCGGCGGGCGACGGACGGAATCCGGGCGTCCGGCCGCCAGCATCCGGTTCAGCACCGCCACGC
>JAABUM010004765.1_pt1 | contig 14958 bp, 17 predicted proteins | sample 5559161 | NCBI WGS metagenome assembly JAABUM01 (sample SAMN10711868, study PRJNA513369) | rock metagenome | isolation source: Antarctica rocks | place: Antarctica: Victoria Land, Siegfried Peak nord
CGGAGCCGACCAGCTGCTCACCTGCCTCGAGGGCGATGTCGGTGACCTGGCCGGGTGCTGCGTAAAGCTGGTAGAGGGCGCCGTCCGAGAAGGGATAGACCTGAACGGCGTTGAGGTAGCCGGAGCGCGTCGGCTGCATGCGAGCGGCGCGGTTGGCAAGGTCGACGCGGGCGCGTGGATCGGCGGGTTCGGGCAACGCTGTGCGTCCACCCGGCAACGGCTTGAGCTGGCCGGGCAAAGGCAACAGCTTCGGAACCGTGACGATCTGCAGGGGCTTGGGCGGATCTGAGGCGAGCACGGCCGGTTTCGGCGTGTCGTCGTAATTGATCTCGGGCGGCGTGTAGTGGGCGCAGCCGCCGAGCGAGGCCGATCCGAGCAGCGCGGCGAGGGTGATAGTACGGCGCATCAGCCGAGCTCCTTGGACCAGTTGAGGGCGGTGACGTAGACCCCGAGCGGGTTCTTTTTCAGCGTCTCGGCATCCCGCGGGGCCTGGATCGCGATCGTCAGGATGGCGGTCCAGCGCTCGGTCGTGGCGAGGGCGCCGTCGGTGTAGCGGCGCTCGGTCCAGGCGACGCGGAAGCTCGACGGCGAGGCCCGGATGACGCTGGCCATCTCGACTGCCACTTGGCTCTTGCCCAGCTTGGCGAAGGGGTCATTGCTGCGGGCGTAGTCGTTGAGCGCCGTGGCGCCCGAGGTCGCCGTGTAGTCGTAGGCTCTCAGCCAGTTCTGGCGTAGGATGATCGGATCGGCCGGAATCGAGCGGACCTCTTCGATGAAGCGGGCCAGGTGCCAGGCGATCTGCGGATCGGTGGCCTCATAGGCGGCGTCGGCCTGCGCCACGGCCTGCGCCTGGCCGAGCCGATCGACCTGCACGACCCAGGGGACAATCCGGCCGGTGGCGGACTGCCAGACGAGCGCCGAGGCGAGCCCGGCGGACAGGACCAGCGACCCGAACGCCATCAGCCGCCAGTTTTTGGCCTGGACCCGGGCGGAGCCGATCCGCTCGTCCCAGGCCTGGGCGGCCCGCTGGTAAGGTGTCTCGGGTTCGGGGGTGCGCCCGTAGCGCACGTCTTGCCGCTTGAACAGCATCACTCGGCCTCGGACAGGTTGACGGACGATCCGGAGCCGCCGCCATCGCCCGAGCGCACGGCGTGGGCGGCGGTGGACACCCCTCGATGGGCTGCCTGCCGGCGCCGCATGGCGCGCGCCCAGCCGGGCTCGCCGGAGGTGCCATCGCCTGCAGAAGATTCCTCGGCGCCCGGCGCACCCGTCGCTGCTTCGGCAGCCCCGCCGGTGGACGAGCGGCCGGTGGCGGTGAAGGCTTGGCGCGCGCCGGAGCTGTAGCTCTCGCCCATGCTGGCGGCGGCGCGGCGGAGCGGGCTGGTGACGGCCTGCGCGGCGGCCGAGCCGCCCGCGCGAGACACACCGCCCATCCCGGTCGCGACCGAGGCGGCGCCACTCTCCCCGGCAGAAGCGGTGCGGTAGGCCGTGGTGGCGGCGCCCGCGATGCTGGCGCCACCGCGCGCCGCGCCGGCCGCCGCGGAGCTGGCTGCGCCAAGTGCTCCGACCCCGCCCGTGGCGAGGCCAGCACCGGCTGCAACGATGCCGCCCGCAGCGAGCCCGGAGCCGACTGCGGCGCCCGCGCCCAGCTGCGGTCCTCCGGACACGATGCCGTTGGCAATGCCCGGTCCGAAGATGCTGAGGCCGAGCAGCGACAGAGCCGCGAGCACGAGGCCCATGGCGTCCTCGATCGTGGGCTGGCCGGTGATGCCGCTGGTGAACTGCGAGAACAACGTCGAGCCGATGCCCACCACGACCGCCAGCACCAGCACCTTGATGCCGGAACTCATGACGTTGCCGAGCACGCGCTCCGCCGCGAAGGCGGTCTTGTTGAACAGGCCGAACGGAATGAGCACGAAGCCGGCGAGGGTGGTCAGCTTGAACTCAATCAAGCTGACGAAGAGCTGGATCGCCATGATGAAGAAGGCGAGCAGCACCACCATCCAGGCGAACAGCAGGACCGCGATCTGAATGAAGTTCTCGAAGAACGAAACGTAACCCATGAGGCCGGAGATGGAGTCGAGGATGGGCTTGCCCGCATCGAGCCCGACCTGGGCGACACGGCCGGGACGAAGGAAGTCGGCTTCCGACATGCCGGTGCCGGACGCCTTTAGACCCAGACCGGCAAAACTCTCGAAGAGGATGCGGGCGAGATTGGACCAGTTGTTGATGATGTAGGCGAAGACGCCGATGAACAGCGTCTTCTTGACGAGGCGCGCGATCACGTCCTCGTCGGGGGCCATGGCCCAGAACAAGGCCGCGAGCACGAGGTCGATGGCGATCAGCACGCCGGCGAGCGACTTCACCTCGCCTTGGAGCAGGCCAAAGCCACTATCGATGTACTGGGTGAATATCCCCAGGAATCGATCGATGACGCCCGTGCCGCCCATGGCTCAGTTAACCTCGGCTGGGCCGGTCTCAGGCCGGGGAGAAAGGGGTCGGACGACATTCGGGGCGGACAGCGGAGCTGGCCAGGGGCCAGCGCGGCCGCCGAAGAAACGGCGTCGGTTCTCGGCCCAGGCGGCGCGGCAGGCAGGGTCGTCTGCCGCCGCAGTGCCGAGGCGGTTGCAGCGCGCGAACTCCGCCGCGAGCGGGTCCATGACCGGCGCCGTCGCCAGCATAGTTGAGCGCACGCGCAACCCGTCCTCGTCCGTGTCGGCCAGCACGACGGCGACCGCGATCAGCGCGGAGCCAATGCCGGCCAGCACGACGGCGCGGCGGATCGCCTTCGTGTGCAAGGCCGCGTAGGCGCGCGAGCGTCGGGGATCGGTCGCGCTCATCAATGGAACATCGTCACATCTGTGGGCTGGTAGCCTGCTCCGGGGGTGAGGAAGCGGCGGAGCTGCTCCTGCCCTTGGCTCTGGGCGGCGGCGCGCTGCGCCATGTCGAGGTCCTGCGCCCGGCCCTGCGCCGCAACCGCGGCCGTGAGGTCGGCCATCTGCTGCGACTGCAGCGCCAGGAGCTGGTTGCCGGCCTGCGTCGCCTGGAGCGCACCCGTCGCGGACTGGCTCGACGTCACCAGCGCCGACATCTGCGCGCTGTTGGTCGGCTGGTTCCCCAGCACGGTGGCCTGGGTGCGCATGGCGTCCTGGAACGCCTGCACCGACTGCTGCCAGCGCTGCTGGGCGCCCTGGATCAGCGCTTGGTCCGACATGGAGGCGGTCGCCGGGGCGTAGCTGGTGCGGAACGCGCGGTCGATGTTCTCGACGTTGTAGGCGATGCCCTGCGCCGTGCTGATCAGCTGCTGGGTGCGGGCAATGTCCTGCTGGATCGGTGCCAGCACGGAAAAGGGGAGGCTCGTCAGGTTGCGGGCCTGGTTCAGCAGCATCTGCGCTTCGTTCTGCAGCGAGGTGATCTCGTTGTTGACCTGCTGCAACTCGCGCGTCGCCGTCAGCACGTTCTGGGCGTAGTTGGTCGGGTCGAACACGACCCATTGTGCGTGGGCAGGCGCGCCGGTCAGGGTGAAGGCCAGGACGACGGCGGCGAAGGCGCGGCCGCTATGACGGCGAGCCGTCATAGGCGAGGCTCCAGGGCGAAGGTGGCGAGGAGGTCGGCGGCCCAGCCGACGCCGCGGGCCTGCAGCCAGGCGCGGGCAAAGCCGACGCGGCCGTACTTGGCGAAGAGTTCGCCGATGAGCGCCTGGTCGGTCTTGCTTGAGGCGGCCGCGAAGGCGAGCGCGACGTCGCCGAGGCCCAGCTCGAACAGGCGGTTGCCGCGCCGGCTCTGGCAGTAGTAGTCCCGCTTCGGGGTCGCCCGGCTCAGGATCTCGATCTGCCGATCGGAGAGGCCGAAGCGGCGATAGGTCTGGGCGATCTGCGGCTCGAGTGCGCGCTCGTTGGCCAGGAACACGCGTGTCGGGCAGCTCTCGATGATGGCGGGCGCGATCGGGCTGTTGTCGATGTCGGCCAACGATTGGGTGGAGAACACGACGCTGGCGTTCTTCTTCCGCAGCGTCTTCAGCCACTCCCGGAGCTGGCCGGAAAAACCCTCGTCATCGAGCGCGAGCCAGCCCTCGTCGACGATGAGCAGCGTCGGCCGGCCGTCGAGCCGATCCCCGATGCGGTGAAACAGGTAGGCCAGCACGGCCGCTGCCGCGCCGGTGCCGATCAGCCCCTCGGTTTCGATGGCCTGTACGTCGGCTTCGCCGAGCCGCTCGGCATCGGCGTCGAGCAGCCGGCCCCATGGCCCGTTGAGGCAGTAAGGCTGCAGCGCGCGCTTCAAAGCCTGGCTCTGCAGCAGCACCGTCAGGCCGGTCAGTGTTCGCTCGTGCACGGGCGCGGAGGCGAGCGAGCCCAGCGCCGACCACAGGTGCTCCTTCACCTCCGGGGTGACCGCGACCTTCTCGCGGGCGAGGATGGATGCGATCCACTCGGCCGCCCAGCCGCGCTCCTCGGCAAGGTGGATGCGCGCCAGCGGCTGCAGCGCGACGGGCTCGGTCACATCCTCGGCGAGGCTGCCGCCGAGGTCGTGCCAGTCGCCGCCCATGGCGAGCGCCGCCGCCCGGATCGAGCCGCCGAAATCGAAGGCGAACACCTGGGCTCGGGCATAACGCCGGAACTGCAGCGCCATGACGGCGAGCAGCACGCTCTTGCCCGCGCCCGTGGGCCCGACGACGAGGGTGTGGCCGACGTCGCCAACGTGCAGCGAGAAGCGGAATGGCGTCGAGCCCTCCGTCTTGGCCACGAACAAGGGCGGAGCATCGAAATGCTCGTCGCGAACCGGCCCCGCCCACACGGCCGAGAACGGCATCATGTGGGCGAGGTTGAGCGTCGAGATCGGCGGCTGGCGGACGTTGGCGTAGAGCTGACCGGGCAGGCTGCCGAGCCAGGCCTCGACCGCGTTCACGCTCTCGCGGATGCAGGTGAAGTCGCGACCCTGGATCGTCTTCTCGACGAGCCGCAGCCGCTCGTCGGCGGTTCGGGTATCCTCGTCCCACACCGTGACGGTCGCGGTGACGTAGGTCTCGCCGATGAGGTCCGAGCCGAGCTCCTGGAGCGCCATGTCGGCGTCGGCGGCCTTGTTGGCGGCATCGGAGTCCATCAACACGGAGGACTCGTTGGTCATCACCTCCTTGACGATGGCGGCGATCGACTTGCGCTTGGCGAACCATTGCCGCCGGATGCGGGTCAGCACCTTGGTGGCGTCGGTCTTGTCCATGGCGACGGCACGCACGCACCAGCGGTACGGAAAGGCGAGCCGGTTCAGGTCGTCCAGTAGCCCCGGCCAGGTCCGGGACGGGAAGCCGAGCACGGTCAGGGTGCGCAGGTGCGCGTCGCCGAGGCGCGGCTCCAACCCGCCGGACAGCGGCTCGTCGACCAGGATGGCGTCGAGGTGCATGGGCGTCTCGGGTACCCGCACGCTATGGCGGCGGGTCGAGACGGTAGAGTGCAGGTAGGTGAGCGTCTCCTCGTCGTCGAGCCAGGCCACTTCAGGCATGAAGCCGTCGAGCAGGGCCAGCACGCGATCAGTGCGGTCGATAAAGTTGGAGAGCGCCGCGCGCCCATCGGCGCCCACCTCCTTGTCGCCACCCTCGTAAAGCCAGCCTTCGGCGCGGTCGGCAGCATCGACGGGCGACAGCCAGCACAGCGTCAGGAAATAGGCGGACTCGAAGTGCGCGCCGGCTTCCTCGAACTGGGCGCGTCGCTCGAGTTCGACCAGCGCCGAGGCGGGATCGGGGAAGGTGCTGCGCGGGTAGCGGTTGGCGGGCACACGTTGCGCCTCGATGAACACCGCCCATCCCGAGCCGAGCCGACGCAGCGCCCCGTTCAGGCGCGCCGTGGTGGAGACGAGCTCGGACGGCGTCGCCGAGTCGAGGTCCGGCCCGCGAAACCGGGCAGTACGCTGCAAGCTGCCGTCCTTGTTGGCGACCACGCCCGGCGCGACGAGCGCGGCCCAGGGCAGGAAGTCGGCGAGGCCTTGCGGCTTCTTCCGGTATTCAGCGAGGTTCAGCATCGATGTGCCTCAGCAGCCAAGATGGGCGGGATAGCGAAGGTGGCGGCGGACCACGTCGACAAAGGCCGGGTCGCGGCGCGCAGCCCAGACAGCCGCAGCGTGGCCGATGGCCCAGAGCACGGCGCCGACGATCCACAGCCGCAGGCCAAGGCCGACCGCGGCCGCGAGCGTGCCGTTGATGATAGCCACGGCGCGCGGCGCGCCCGCCATGAGGATCGGCTCGGTCAGGCTCCGCCGCACCGGGGCGTAGAATCCGACCGCGGGGTCTTCGGTCTCGTTCATCAGACGAGCGCTCCGCCCGAGAAGGAGAAGAAGCTCAGGAAGAAGGAGCTGGCCGCAAAGGCGATCGACAGGCCGAAGACGATCTGGATCAGTCGCCGGAAACCGCCCGAGGTGTCGCCGAAGGCGAGCGTCAGGCCGGTCATCACGATGACGATGACCGACAGGATCTTGGCGACCGGACCCTGGATGGAGTCCAGGATCTGCTGCAGCGGCTGCTCCCACGGCATGTTGGAGCCGGCCGCATAGGCGGGCGCGGTCAGCAGCGCCGCGCTCGCAAGTACGACGGCGCCGCTGATGCCGCGGCGAAGAGAATGGATCATAGGTGGTCTCCTGCGGGGGTGAGGCGGTAATCGCCGTCCGGACCGAGGCCGTCGTGGACGCGGGCGAGCTCGGCGAGTCGGCGATTGGTGCCGCGGCCGGCCAGCACGGCGATGACGTCGATGGTTTCGGCGATCAGCGCGCGCGGCACGGTGACCACCGCCTCCTGCACGAGCTGCTCGAGGCGGCGCAGCGCGCCGATGGCAGAGCCCGCGTGAAGCGTGCCGATCCCGCCGGGATGGCCGGTGCCCCACGCCTTGATCAGGTCGAGCGCCTCGCCGCCGCGCACCTCGCCGATGGGGATGCGGTCGGGGCGCAGGCGCAGCGCCGAGCGCACGAGGTCGGTGAGCGTTGCCGCGCCGTCCTTGGTGCGCAGTGCGACGAGGTTCGGGGCCGCGCACTGCAGCTCGCGCGTGTCCTCGATCAGCACGACACGGTCCGAGGTGTGGGCGACCTCGGCCAAGAGCGCGTTGACCAGCGTGGTCTTGCCCGTAGAAGTACCGCCCGCGACCAGCACATTGCGGCGTTCGCGGACGGCCACGCGAAGCGTCTCGGCGTTCCCCGCCGACATGATGCCGGCCTCGACGTAATCGCCGAGCGTGAACACCGCGACCGCGGGCCGCCGGATCGCAAAGGCCGGGCCGGCCACCACCGGCGGCAGCAGGCCCTCGAAGCGCTCCCCCGTCCCGGGCAGTTCCGCCGAGACACGGGGGCTGCCGGGATGGACCTCGGCTCCGACATGATGGGCGACGAGGCGGATGATGCGTTCGCCGTCTGCGGCCGAGAGCCGCTCGCCGGTGTCCTCCAGCCCCCCTGCCAACCGGTCGATCCAGAGCCGGCCGTCCGGGTTGAGCATCACTTCGCCGACGGATGCGTCGTCGAGCCAGCCGGCGATGGCGGAGCCGAGCGCCGTGCGCAGCATGCGGGCGCCGCGGGCGTGGGCTTCGGGCCGAAACGCGATGGTGGTCACAGGCTCAAACCCCCCTCGTGCGCGCCGTGGCGCGGATCACTGACGGGATGGATAGAAAGCGCCCCGAGCCGGGCGGCTCAACAAGCGTGTTGGGCGTGTCGCGTTCTGGCGTAGTAAGAGAAACGGGCGGGCGGGTGCGCTCAGGATTCGGGCGCGGAACCTTCGGGGGTCACGTCGCGCGAGACCTCGTCGGCGAGGGTCTTGCCCTTGGCGAGTCGGCGCCCGAGCGCCTCGACGAAGCCTTCGTAGCGCTCGCGCCCTTTGGCCTGGGCAGCGGGCTGCGCGCTATCGGGAAGCGGCGGCACGCTGGTCAGCCAGAACCGCACGAACAGCGCCAATGCCTCGTTGCCGATGGTGCCATGCCGCTCGAGGCGCTCGATGGCCCGCGTCATCCGGTCGAGGCGGCGGGCCAGCGCGGCCTCGAGCCGGTCCGCGCCGTCGGGCGACAGGTGCGAGGCGAGCGCCGCTTCCACCACTTGCGCCTGCGGCACGCGCCGCCGGGCGGAGTAATCGGCGAGCTGCGCCGCGAGGTCGGTCGAGAGCCTGAAGGTGTACTTGCCGCGCGCCGCCATGGCTCAGAGCGCCATACCGTCGCCCGGGTCGAGCGCGACCTGGCGGGCGAGGCTGCGCGACGCCCGCGCGTGAAGCACGCGCGCCTTGACCGTTTCCGCCTCGACATCGGGCGCGTCATCCAGATCCTCGAACTCGCGCACCGGACGCGGCGGGAACGACTCCGGCGCGATCGCCTCGTGCTCGGGCAGCTCGGGCTCGCGGCGGATGCCGGCGTTGGACGGGTCCTCCGTCTCGGCCTGCTTATCAGCGGATTTGGCGGCTGGTGCTGGGACCAGGACGGGCGCAGGAGCCGCGAGCGGCTTCAGCCCGCTCCAGTCGTCCTCAGGGATGGCTACCGCATTCTGGGCTGGCCTGCGCTCGGGTGGTGGCAGAACACGCGCCGCGAGTTGCCGGTCGGCGTAGTAGCGAGCCTTCTTGGCCCGGATCGGCGCCAGCCCCGACACCAGCACAAGTTCGTCCGTCGGCGGCAGCTGCATGATTTCGCCGGGGGTGAGCAGCGGCCGCGCCGTCTCCTGTCGCGACACCATCAAGTGCCCGAGCCAGGGCGAGAGCCGGTGGCCGGCGTAGTTCCTGGCGTCGCGGATCTCGGTGGCGGTGCCGAGCGCGTCGCTGACCCGCTTGGCCGTACGCTCATCGTTGGCCGCGAACGAGACCCGGACGTGGCAATTGTCGAGGATGGCGTTGTTGACGCCGTAGGCCTTTTCGATCTGGTTCAGCGACTGGGCGATCAGGAAGGAACGAATGCCGTAGCCGGCCATGAAGGCCAGCGCCGACTCGAAGAAGTCCAGGCGGCCGAGCGCTGGAAACTCGTCCAGCATCAGGAGCAGCTTGTGACGCTTGCGCTTGTCGTCCAGTTCTTCGGTCAGCCGCCGCCCGACCTGGTTCAGGATCAGGCGCACGAGCGGCTTCGTGCGCGAGATGTCGGACGGCGGCACGACCAGGTAGAGGCTGACGGGCCGCGCGCCGTCGACGAGGTCGCGGATACGCCAGTCGCAGCGGCAAGTGACCTGCGCCACCACGGGGTCGCGGTACAATCCAAGAAACGACATGGCGGTCGACAGCACGCCCGAGCGCTCGTTCTCGGACTTGTTCAGGAGCTCGCGTGCAGCGCTGGCGATCACCGAATGCACTCCGGCGTCGCCCAGGTGCGCGGTGGTCATCATGGCTCGCAACGTCGTCTCGATCGGGCGCTTGGGATCGGAGAGGAAGTTGGCGACGCCGGCCAGCGTCTTGTCGGTCTCAGCGTAGAGCACGTGCAAGATGGCGCCGACCAGCAGCGCGTGGCTGGTCTTCTCCCAGTGATTCCGCTTTTCCAGCGCACCCTCGGGGTCCACCAGGATGTCGGCGACGTTCTGGACGTCGCGCACCTCGTTCGCCCCACGACGCACCTCCAGCAGCGGATTATAGGCGTCGCTGTCCGGGTTCGTGGGGTCGAAGAGAACGACGCGGCTAAACCTGGCGCGCCACCCGGCCGTCAGGCTGTGGTTCTCGCCCTTGATGTCGTGGACGATGACAGAGCCGGCCCAGGTGAGCAGCGTCGGCACCACGAGGCCGACGCCCTTGCCGCTTCGGGTTGGGGCGAAACACAACACGTGTTCGGGACCGTCATGGCGGACATAAGCCTTGCCGAGTTGCCCCAGCACCGTGCCGTCGGGCCCGAGCAGACCGGCGGCGCTCACCTCCTTCTCGGTCGCCCATCGGGCCGAGCCATAGGTGTCGGCGTGCTTGGCTTCTCGCGCCCGCCACACCGACATGGCGATCGCCACGACCACGCAGGCGAGCCCGCCCGCGGCGGCGATGTAGGCGCCATGCTCGAAGACGTGCGGCGCGTAGGCGTCGTAGGCGAACCACCACCAGAAGAAGGCGGGCGGGTGATAGACGGGGTAGTGTCCGGCCATGAACCAGGGATGCCCGAGCTGGGCCTGGTAGCCGAGCTGCGCCGCCGTCCACTGAGTGGCAGCCCAGATGAAGGCGAGCGCGATCGAACAGATAGTGAGAACCGGGCCGCAGAGGATACGGGTAGCGTTCACGAGTGACCCCGTCGATGCGACGGGACGCGATTAAGAGCGGCTGGCTGCCACGTTGCAATGCCATCGCGTAAATCAGCGCGCGCCAGCGTGTCACCGCGTGCAATGACCGGAGTGGGTGGATTGGGCGCATGCTCCGCGCCCGATCAGTGTCGCCTGTGCGCCCAACAACGTCGTTACCGGGGCAAGTTGCTTTGCCTGAAGCGGCCGTTCGTTCAGGTCAACTGCTACCGACCCGAGGGTGACTCTGTCGAGCCTTGCTGCGAGTAGCTGCCCTCGGGTCGAAGAGCGGCCGGCTGCCGTTGCGCGAAAGGACCGGTCTTAAGCGCAGCGAGAGCTTGCATTCAGGGATATACTCGTTATTCTAGATTTATGGATATTAAAGAAGCCACCTCGGCCCTTGCGGCCTTGTCCCAATCGACTCGCCTCGTGACGTTCCGCCTCCTGGTAAGCCATGAGCCGGACGGCCTGCCAGCTGGTGAGATCGCCCGCCATCTCGAGGTTCCGCAAAACACCATGTCGGCGCACCTGGCCGTGCTGACGCGGGCGGGGCTTGCCATCAGCAAACGCCATAGCCGGTCGATCATCTACCGGGCGGACCTGAACGGCTTGCGCGAGCTGATGCTGTACCTCGTCAAGGATTGCTGCGGCGGCAATTCCGAACTGTGCGCCCCACTGATCGCGGACCTGACCACTCCCTGCTGCCCTGCCGAAGTAATCACGGCATGACTGATCGCGTTTACAACGTGCTGTTCCTCTGCACGGGCAATTCCGCGCGCTCGATCCTGGCTGAAAGCATCCTGCAGAAGGACGGTGCCGGGCGCTTCCGCGCCTTCTCGGCCGGAAGCCAGCCCAAGGGCGAAGTGAACCCGCTCGCGCTGCGGACGCTGCGCGGCTGGGATTATCCGGCAGAAGGATTCCGCTCGAAGGGCTGGGAAGAGTTCGCCGTGCCGGGTGCGCCGGTCATGGACTTCGTGTTCACGGTCTGCGACAGCGCGGCCGGTGAGGCCTGCCCGATCTGGCCGGGCCACCCCATGACGGCGCATTGGGGTATCGAGGACCCGGCCACCGTCGGAGGCACGGAAATCGACAAGCTGCGGGCCTTCAACGCGGCGTTCCGCTACATGAAAACCCGGATCTCGCTGTTCGCGGCGCTGCCGCTCAAGAGCCTCGACGAAATGGCGCTCGGGTCGAAGCTGCGGGACATTGGTCGGTCGGAAGGAACGACCTCGCCCGCGCCGGTCGCATGCTGCACTCCCGAAACGCCGCATCGCGTGTGCTGTGCGCCAAAGGCGGAACTGCCCGCCGGTGCGCCCTGCTGCGGGCAAGGGGCGGCTGCATGAGCGCGGCCCCGGACATCATCATCTACCACAACCCGGACTGCGGCACGTCACGCAACGCGCTTGCGATGATCCGTAATGCCGGGATCGAGCCGCATGTGATCGAGTATCTGAACACCCCGCCCGCCCGCGCCCTGCTCGTCTCGCTGCTCGAGCGCATGGGCCTGTCGGTGCGGTCCGTGCTGCGCGAGAAAGGCACGCCCTTCGCGGAGCTCGGGCTTGGTGATCCGACCCTGTCCGACGATCAGCTGCTGACGCCATGATGGCGCACCCGATCCTCATCAACCGGCCGATCGTCGTGTCGCCGCTCGGCGTCAAGCTGTGCCGCCCATCCGAGGCCGTCCTCGACCTGCTCCCCAACCCGCAACAGGCGGCCTTCACCAAGGAAGATGGCGAGCGCGTCGTGGACGCCTCCGGCCGTCGCGTCGCCCCTGAAAGCCCGAAGCGATGAGTGAAGCCATTGCCGGGACGGCCGCGGCCGCCAAAGCCCCGTCCATGAGGACGTTCGAGCGGTATCTGACGCTGTGGGTTGTGCTCTGCATCGTCGTCGGCATTGCGCTCGGCCGCATGATGCCGGGCGCTTTTCACCTGATCGGCGCGGCGGAAGTCGCGCAAGTCAATCTGCCGGTCGCGGTTCTGGTGTGGTTGATGGTCATTCCCATGCTGCTGAAGATCGACCTGGCCGCGCTCGGACAGGTCGGCGCGCACTGGAAGGGCATAGCCGCCACGGTCGGCGTCAACTGGCTGGTGAAGCCCTTCTCGATGGCGCTGCTGGCGTGGTTGTTCATCGCGCATGTCTTCCGGCCGTATCTTCCGGCCGATCAGATCGACAGCTACACGGCCGGGCTGATCCTGCTGGCAGCGGCTCCCTGCACCGCCATGGTGTTCGTGTGGTCGAACCTCGTCGACGGCGAGCCGCATTTCACGCTCGGACAGGTCGCGCTGAACGACTCGATCATGGTGGTGGCCTTCGCGCCGATCGTGGGCCTGCTGCTCGGCCTATCCTCGATCACAGTGCCATGGGGGACGCTGCTGCTGTCAGTCGTCCTCTACATCATCGTGCCGGTGATCGTGGCGCAGCTCTGGCGGCGCATGCTGCTGGCGCGTGGCGGACAGGCGGCGCTCCATGCGACGCTGAAAACCTTGTCGCCGTTATCCCTCGGTGCGCTGCTGCTGACGCTCGTGCTGCTGTTCGGATTGCAAGGCGAGCAGATCACCCGGCAACCGGCTGTGATCGCCATGCTGGCGGTGCCGATCCTGATCCAGGTCTATTTCAACGCTGGGCTGGCTTACCTCGTCAATCGCCGCCTCGGTGTCGCGTGGTGCGTGGCGGGCCCGTCCGCGCTGATCGGCGCTTCAAACTTCTTCGAGCTGGCAGTGGCGACGGCCATTGCCCTGTTCGGCTTCCAGTCGGGTGCTGCTCTGGCAACAGTCGTCGGCGTGCTGATCGAGGTTCCGGTCATGCTGTCCGTGATCAAAATCGTGAAGGCCTCGCGGGGCTGGTACGAGAGAGGGGCTGCTGCATGACAACTGCAACCGCGCTTGAGGCGGAACGCCTCGCTGATCTCGGCGGCCTGGAAGAGGCGCTGAACCGGGCAGGCCTGTCGGTGGCGGACCTTGATCGGCCGGGCCGGGTGTTCTTCCGCTTCTCCAGTGAAGGCGGAACGGTTGGCTTTGGCGGTCTGGAAGGGAACGCGCCCGACATGCTGCTGCGCTCGGTCGCGGTCGCGCCGGGCAACCAGAATCAAGGGCATGGCGGCCGGATCGTGGCCGCGCTCGAACGGGATGCCGCTGCCCTCGGTGCCACGCGCCTGCATCTGCTGACGAACACGGCCGCTCGGGTCTTCCGCGGTCGCGGTTATGAGCCTGCAGACCGGAGGGACGCGCCCGCGCCGGTCGTGGCGTGCGAGCAATTCCGGTCGCTCTGCCCGGCAAGCGCCAGCTATCTCGTCAAGAGGCTGTCGGGATGAGGCTGCGGACGCTTTCGGACCCGGATCATGTACCTGCCCTCGATGAGCGTTTTGCGATTGAGCGCCCGGCTCAGGGTCTCGGCCCGTTCGATCATCCGCCGCGCATTCTGCTGCTGTATGGTTCGCTGCGGCCGGTGTCCTATTCACGGCTGGCGGTCGAGGAAGCGGCGCGGCTGCTGCGCTTCTTCGGGGCCGAACCCCGCATCTTCGATCCGTCCGATCTGCCCTTTCCCGATCAGGTGAAGGGCGACGATCATCCGGCCGTGCATGAGCTGCGCCAACTGTCGATGTGGTCGGAGGGGCATGTCTGGTGCAGCCCGGAACGGCACGGCCAGATTACCGGGTTGATGAAGGCGCAGGTCGACCATCTGCCGCTCGCCATGGGCGGGATGCGGCCGACGCAGGGGCGCACCCTCGCCGTCATGCAGGTATCGGGCGGCTCGCAATCCTTCAACGCCGTGAACGCGCTGCGCCTGCTGGGCAGATGGATGCGCATGGTCACGATCCCGAACCAGTCGAGCGTGGCAAAGGCATTCACGGAATTCGAGGGCGGACGCATGAAGCCGTCGCCCTACTATGATCGCATCGTTGACGAGATGGAGGAGCTGGTGCGCTTCACGGTGCTGCTGCGCCCGCACGTCGCCACGCTGACCGATCGCTATTCCGAACGGAAAGAGGACGCGGCGAAGCTGGATGCCCGGCTGTCGCTGGACAAGGTGCGGTGACGCGTCGGTGGCCCGCCATAACGGCGCTCGGCTTCACGCAAATCTTCGCTTGGGGGTCCAGCTATTTTCTTCGGGCTGTGCTCGCCGCGCCGATTGTGGCGGACACTGGCTGGTTGCTCGGCTGGGCGATTGGCGGGCTCTCGCTCGGCCTGCTGGCGGCGGGCCTGATCTCGCCTGTGATCGGCCGCACCATCGCACGCCATGGCGTGCGTCCTGTTCTGGCGATAAGCGCCGGGCTTCTGGCGGGCGGCCTGCTGGAGCTGGCCGTGGCGCCAGTTCCGACCTGCCTATCTGATCGCGTGGATCGTGCTCGGTTGCGGCATGGGCGCGGGCCTCTACGATCCTGCCTCTGCCACCCTGGGTCGCCTCTACGGTGAAGGTGGGCGGTCGGCGATCACCAAGCTGACGCTGTTCGGTGGTTCGCCAGCACGGTCTGCTGGCCGCTGTCGGCGCTTCTTCAGGCGCATTTAGGCTGGTGGGGCGCCTGTCTGGTCTATGCCTTATTGCAGCTCGCCGTGGCGGTGCCGGTGTATCTATTCGTGCTGCCGCGCGAGAACGAGGACCTTCGCGTCAGTGCCGATCGTGTTCGCATAGACCATGGTCGGCCAGGACTTGGATCACGCGGCAATCGCAGACGCGCCCGTGCTCGCATTCGCCGATCATGCGCGTCACCTCCGACCGCAACGCCGTGAGCCGCGCGATCTTGCTGTCGATGTCGGTCAGGTGGGTGCGGGCGATCAC
>JAABUM010004766.1_pt1 | contig 14954 bp, 16 predicted proteins | sample 5559161 | NCBI WGS metagenome assembly JAABUM01 (sample SAMN10711868, study PRJNA513369) | rock metagenome | isolation source: Antarctica rocks | place: Antarctica: Victoria Land, Siegfried Peak nord
TGGGCGGCAGGCGCAATGATCGGAGAAGATGCCATCGGCGGGTGTGGTCCTTGCTGAGACGGTGGGCGTGAGAACTCCCATCTCAGCCCCTCGGGCCACACCCGTCACACACGCCACGCCGCTCACACCAGCACAAAACCGCAGGTCACAGCCCTGCCGACCGACCTTTCCGGCACTCTGGGGTTGAGGGCAGCGTAGTGGGCGTGCTCGTACTCGACTGGGGGGACGTTGCCGAGGGAGCCGTGAAGGCGTCTCTGGTTGTACCAGTCGACCCAGCCGGCGGTGGCGTACTCGATGTCGGCGAGGCTCTTGTAGGGGCCGTCTTGGAAGACGGTGGTGCGGATGCACTCGGCCTTGTAGAGGCCGTTGATGGTCTCCATGAGGGCGTTGTCGTAGGCGTCACCAACGGTGCCGATCGAGGGTCGGATTGCCTCCAGGGCAAGGTGCTCGGTCAGCTTCAAGAACGTGTATTGCGAGCCCGCATCCGAGTGGTGGATCAGGCCGTCGCCGCCCGACCGGGGTGGGTGGACGGGGTGGCCTTCCTGGGCGCGTTGCCACAGCGCCATCCGCAGCGGAATCATGACCAGGTCGGTGGCCTTCGAAGTCGAGGCGTGCCAGGCGACGATCCGTTGGGCGTACACGTCGACGATGAACGCGACATAGACGAACCCGGTCCAGGTGCGGCAGTAGGTGAAGTCGGTGACCCACACCAGGTCAGGTGCCGCCGCGGTGAAGTCCCGGTTCAGCAGGTCGCCGGCGCGGTGTCCGTCCTTACCGGGGATCGTGGTGCGGATCCCTTTGTCCCGACGAACCCCCTTCAACGCCAGGGTTTTCATCGCCCTGTCCACCGAACCGAAGCTCGCGTCAGGGTGCCCGCTGCGGCGGACCAGGGCCGTCATCTTCCGCCGCCCGTACAGGCCCTCCGGGGCCAGCCGGCGGCGGCCGTGGACATCGGTGGTCCAGGCCAGGTCACGGACCGCGTCGACGACCAACGCGTCGCAGACAGTCCGAGCCGCGGGACGGGCCCGACGCCAGGCCCGGTAGGTCCGTGCGGCGACCTGACAGCCCTGCTCACGCAGGACCCGACAGACCGACTCGACCGCACGGCCCTCGGCACGCTGGGCGTCGATGAAGCCCATGATCAACGGTTGCGGGGGTCGAGTTCCCCCACGAAGAAAGACATCGCCGCCTTCAGCACGGCCACGTCCTCACGCAGCCGCCGGTTCTCGCTCTTCAACCGCCGGATCTCCTCCAGCTCCTCACTAGTGACCCCCTGACGGCGGCCCGTGTCGACGTCGGCCTGGACCACCCACCGGCGGACCGTCTCACGACCCAGCCCCAGCTGCTTAGACGCCGCCTCAGCCGCCGCGGTCAACGACGGGTACTCCTGCCGGTGCTCGCTGATGAGACGCACGGCCCGCGACTTCACCTCCGGGTTGATCTTCTTGGGCATGTCGTCATCCTTTCTGACTCAGAAAGGAGCGGCATCAAACCTGGGGCTTCAAGGTGCCGGTAGCGGGCGGCGTACACCCGGTTGTTTTGTAGGCATCCCCGTACCGCCCGCCACGCGGCTACCCGTAGCCGCGGGCGTCCGGCACCGCACAGGCGGGCCCTGCCGGCGAAGGTGCCGGACAGCCGTTCACGTGGAGCGAGGCCGGCGAGCTTGACTGCCGCGCGGCCGGAGGTGAACCGGGACAGGTCACTGGTCTCGGCGAGGATCGCCGCTGCACCGACCGGGGACAGTCCGTCGATGGAGCGGACCAGGTCGGTGAGCTCGAGCTGGCCCAGGACGGCGACCATTCGGTTCTCGACCAGGTCCTGGTCGGTGCCGGCTCGTTCCCAGTCGGTCAGGATCCACCCGATCCGCTCCAACGCGGCCTGCCGGTGCTCGACCACGCCTGCGGTAGCGGTGTCCGCCGCGGAGACCTTGCGGACGATCCGTAGGCACGCTTGGCCTTCCCGCGACGGATCACCTCCGCGCGGATCAGCCGGGTGAACCGGTCCAGCCCGAGCCGGTGGGTGCGGGCCAGGTTGCCGTCGTCGCGGGCCACGACCACAGCCAAAGCTGCGACCCACGTGGTCGACTTGAACGGCTGCGCGGCCGCGTCCAGCACAGCGGGCCACACGCACTCGAGTAGGTCCCGGATCTGCTGCACACATCGGGTGTGCGTCTCCAGCAGCTGCTCCCGCCGGGCCCCCCTAGGTGCCGCAGCCGCCCCCACGTCGGGTGGACCGATTCCGGCAGGTAACAACGCAGCTGAGCGGTCAGCCGGGCGATGAGGACCGCGTCCTTGTCGTCGGTCTTATCGCTGGTCAGGTCCTCGGTCCTGCGGGCGTACGCCGACGCCGCCGGTTGCACGCACACGAACGACATGCCCCGGTCCGCGGCCAGCTGGCTCAGCACCCGCCACCGGTGACCGGTCGGCTCACACGCCATCACCCCGGCGAACCCCTCGCGAGCCGCCCGGTCAGCCGCCCACTCCAGCGCTGCCCCGAGGTCCCAGGCCTTGCACCGGAACGTGTGCCGCACCAGCACCTTCGAGTCGTGGTCGCACACCACGACCATCTGTTTACGGTCGGCCAGGTCGATCCCCACGACCGCGTTGACGACCGGCACCGCCTCCCGAAGCCGGGCCAGCCGAGCGTTCCGGTTCCGGTCACCACGCGACACACCGCTACCGTTAGACATGAACGTCCTCCTTCTCGACGCTGGGACACCAAGCCCGACAAGCGCACCAGGAGGACGTTCCCCACCCCCGGACCCGAACGCTTCAACACGTTCCTATGCCGCGTGGAGGGCGGCTACGGTCGCCCGACAGGATGGAAGTTCTCACACCACCCATCCGAGAGACCTCGACGTGCCCGACGCTACCGCGAGGGCGGGCTTCGCCCGTCCTGACCTGACTGAACCGCCCCGTGCAGACCAGCCGACCCACGGCGATCACAGTCGCCGGCCTACCCGGATGCAACGCCGACAGCCGACGCCCGGGTTCGACCGTCCACCAACCAACCCCCAGATCCCCCGCCACTGACGCTGCGGCAGGACGTCCGCGACCAAACGCCGGATCAGAGCCCATGCTGCGCCGCGCTCCCACCTAACCTGTCGGGTGGCCCATGTTCGAACGACCTACGGCCTTAATGAGAGCGTCATCGACGGACGGATTCCTCAACTCGAGCGTCGGCGACATCTACAGAGGCTTCGTGCACCGTAGGCGTGGTCCACACGTCCCGGCGGCTCGGGCCATCCTGTCTCCCACCGGTCGACCGGTCCGCCCTCCCAGACGGCGAACTACCTGTGCTACTGCGAGCACCATTCTGCGGCGGGGCGTTCAGCCGAAGGCCGAGAAGGATGAGGAGCGGGGCCGCCGACTGGGCGGTCATCAGCAGGCATTGCTGCAGTCCATAAGCAGAGCCCGCCCGGAGTGGGTCCGTGCGGGTGGTGACGTACAGCAGCAGCAGCGCCCCCAGCGCGACCGCCAGGCTCTCCCCGAACTGGCGTTGGAGCACGGCGGGGATCTGCCGACGTTGTGGAGTGAGAAGGGCCGGCCAGACACAGAGCGTGACCAGTGCCAGGTGGGTGACGTTGGTGTGCCAGAAGCCGTTGCGGCCCAGCAACGGGATCCAGCCGCTTACCACCGTGAGTGCTCCCCCGATGGCCAGAAGGCAGCGGCCGGTGATGTCCGCTGGGCGCAACCCGGCGGCGGTGACGACATGGGCGACGCCGGCCACCGTCATCGCGGTGGGCGTCAGCCACCAGCCAGGCGCTGCGGTCAGATCCGCCAGCCTCCCGCCAGTCAGAGCCTGGCCGGAGCCCACGGCGGCATGAAGGCAGGCACCAGACAGAACGGTCGGGGCGGCCGCGGCGGAGACGAAGCCCCACCACGGGACCCGCGCCTTGTTCGGCAATGCAGAGACCCTCACCGTCCCATCTGTACGGTGGCGGCCTGGACGTTCCCGCAAAGGCGGCTGCGCACGGACTGTACAGCACGGTCCAGGGTGCGGCGGTTCCCGCAGGATTTCCGTACGGCACGTCCTGGAGGTGGGCTGGTGGGATTCGACGGCTCACCGCCGGGGCGACCTGCGGGTCGACAGGACGACGACCGTCAGGGCCAGGGCAACGGCCAGGACCGCGCCCACGAGTCCGGAGCCGATACCGCGCCCCCCGTCCGCGAGCGGCTTCCCCAGCCAGTCGGCGATCGATGCCCCGAGCGGACGCGTGAGCGTGTAGGCGGCCCAGAAGCAGGCGACCTCGTTCCAGCGGAGAAGGCCGTATCCCAGAGCCGGGACGGTGATCAGCGCCAGGAAGAGGATCGCCGAAGGCAGGTAGACCAGATGTAGCGTGACGGCAGTGAGGTCTCCCAGAGCGGTCCCCATGGCGAAGGTCAGTACCACGGCGCCCCAGTAGAAGTACTCGCGAGAAGCGGTCGTGATGTCGTGCACGTCCACGGTCCCCTCTCGGCGGTGCCACAAGGCGAACAACAGTCCCAGCAGCGCTGCGTAGCCGAGAGCAGTCATCCCATAGGGCACGTGGAGGACGACGTGAACCACGTCAGCGGCCATGGTGCCGAAGATGCCGACCATCGCGACCGCCGTCCAGTACGCCCACGGCACGTAGCCGCGCTGCCGCAGCTGGAACACCAGAGCAGTGACGAACCCGGCGAAGCCGAGAAGCACCGCGAGCTCTGGGACCCAGGCGTTGACCGACCAATCGGAGACCGCCTCACCTAGTGCGGTCGAGAGGGCTTTCGCCAACCAGAGCCAGTCGTGGGCAGCGCCACTCGGCAGAGCCCGACACGGGGTGTCGGCCGTCGTGCGGTCGTCTGGCGGGTCGGCGGCACGGTCACGGGGCAGAGTCTGAAGAGGTCGACTGAATGCCCGCTGAGGTTCTCTTAGAGTCACCTGTCCTCCACGCCATACCGGGGTCGCTGCCAGCGTCCAAAGGCGAGGCGAAGAAGATGTATGCCCAACCGGCTCGTGGGCCACCACGTTGTCACCGAGCGATTGTGCGGATCCATCCCAATCAGCTTCTCCTCTCCATGGTCTACGATCCCGGTCTTCCGTTGTTGACCCACCGCCGGTGCGCGAGTGGGACCGTCGGGAGTTGTGCGCGGGGGCCGTGGTGTCGGGCTACTTCTTGGTGTCGGGGTGGGTCGCGTGCGCCTTGGCAGCTTCCTCGGTGTGCTGGGTGGCCTGCGCCTGGTGGCCGGTGGCGTGGTGGGCGTGCTCCGCGGCCTTGGCGTGATCGCCCTTCTCGTAATGCTCGGCCGCCTGCTCGTGGTGCTTCGCGGCCTCCTAGTGGTGTTCAGCTGCCTTCTTGTGATGCTCCGCTGCCGGGTGGCTCGCCATGATCTATCTCCCTCGTTATGAACTGGCCGCGGCGGTCGGCGCCAGCGCATCGGTGCGCCCCGCTTCAAACCCCGTCATGGCCGTCGACGCGGACGGTACGCCGCAAACCCGGCCCACCGGTAGACCCCTTGGGTGTCGTTGATTGAACACTCGCTCGGCGGTTCCAGCTCGACAACAAGACCTTTGCTGACCCGCAGCGGTTCATCACCGCTGCCGTTCAGTGGGGCTGGGTGCGAGCTGGGTTCGAGCTGGCCGCGACGCCAGCGAGTTCCCTTACCCGATCGTGAGTTGGGCCCGGCACGGCGTGACGATCGTCGGCACTCGGACGGGTCAACCCCGGCCACAGCATCGTGTACGCGGCCGGTTCCTACATCGACCCGCACACCGGACAACCGAACCGGTCGGTACGCTCGGTGTCCCTCGGCGACGTGGATCCGCTCCGGCAGTCGGGACGGGTCGGCGTCGAAGTCCGCAAACGTGTCGAACACTCGGCTGTCAGGGTGAAGGCCGCGTTCGTTGGCTCGCTCGCGACCCACCCGCCAACGCGACACCCGCGGCTGGCGGGGTGCCGGCGGGAGGGCCTGCCGCTGTCTCGCAGCCGGGTCCCCCATCGGGACGTCCCCTGGGATGCATCCAGCTGGACCAGACGTAACCGGATCTGCCGATGAGCGGCCGTTCAGGACCTGCGTAGAGACGCATGCATCTGCATCGTCAATCGCGGTCATGCGCCAGCCGACGACTCTCCGTCTCGTCCAACCGGACCTCCGACCCACTGGCCTCGTGGGCCCGCTTTCTGCATGGATGGCTACCGCGGGGACTTCGATTCCCGCCGCTGGGCTTGTCCCGTATGAGGGGGCTGCGTGGGAATCCCCACCGGGCGGGTGCTGCGGGACACCCCGCCGCGTGGGCAGGGTCTGACCTGCAGCGTTCCCGCAAGGGGTTCCTCTTGCGGGAACGGGCTGCTGGCGGCTACGGGAACGCCACGTTCACTTGCTCCATGCACGGGGGCGTCCTGCTACCGCCCACGCTGGCGGACGAGGCCCGTAGGGTCCGCATGTGCCCACGGAAATCAACTACCTGGCCTTGCTGCTCCCATCGCTCGGGGCCGTGCTGGCCGCAATCATCACCGGCTTCGATCACCCTCGCCCGTGCCGCCGGGGCGAGCGGGGAGATCCTGGTGCGCGGCGACTCGGCCTACGGCAACAGCGCGGTCGTCGGCGCGTGCGTGAAGGCGAAGGTGCGGTTCTCCCTCGTGCTGACCAAGAACCGGGCGGTCAACGCCGCGATCGGCGCTATCGCTGACCACGCGTGGACGCCGGTGCACTATCCGGGCGCAGTGCTCGACCCCGACACCGGCGAGCTGATCTCCGACGCCGAGGTCGCCGAGACCACCTTCACCGCGTTCGGCTCCACCAGGCACCCGGTCACCGCGCGTCTGGTGGTGCGCCGAGTCCGCGACCAGAACAAGCTCGCCGAGCTGTTCCCGGTCTGGCGCCATCACCCGTTCTTGACCAACAGCACCGAAACCACCGTCCAGGCCGACCTGACCCATCGCCGACACGCGGTCATCGAGACTGTGTTCGCCGACGTGATCGACGGCCCCCTGGCGCACCTGCCCTCGGGCCGGTTCGCGTCAAACTCCGCCTGGGCGGTCTGCGCGATGATCACTCACAACCTGCTCCGCGCCGCCGGCACACTGAGCACAGACCGGCTTGGCGTGGCCCGCGGCGCCACCGTGCGACGCCAGATCGTCAACATCCCCGCACGGCTGGCACACCCACAACGGCGCCCCGTGCTGCACCTGCCTCAGCACTGGCCCTGGGCGCAACGGTGGCTGACGCTCTGGGACGGCGTGTTCGCTCAGACCAAGGCACCACCACAGCCCGCCTGACCCGTCCACCGCCGCCGCAGGCACGACCGGAGAACCCCGCCGTGGAAAAGCTGGACAGACCAGCGAAGCCGTCATGCCCAGTACCCGCCGCGCGACCCAGCAACCCGATCACGCCCGCCGACCCAGCCGCTCCACGGATCGAGGCTAAGGGCGGTGCGACAGCAGTCCGAAGAGGCTCGCGACGAGGGCAGCCGCCAGATTATGGTTTGCATCGCTGGGCTACGTCACCGCACGGACGCCCTTGCGGTCCTACTCGCAGAGAGAAGCCCGATCATCCCGGTTCTCCGCTCCGACATCGAGACGCTTTACGTCTGGTCGACTAGCACGCCATACGAAGAGACACCCGACGGGCGCTGGCAGTTCAGCGTGCCTCTGGGTGACGACGTGTTGAACGAAGCTCGACGCTTACTCGCTTCGTACGAGTAGACCCTCGACCACATGCACCCCATCGAGTTGGCCAGTAGGCCGCGGTCGCAAGATGGGCGGGCGCCGCTGAGCTGACGTCAAGCGGCACGCCGGCGGCGGCCGCGACGAAGGCCAGCCGCCGTCCCATCCGCCGTTCCGCAAAGGCGGTGGCTGGGGCGGCGGCTGTGCCAGTGGATCTCCCAGATGGTGGCTGCCCGTTCAGGTCCTGCATGGCTACACGGCCGTGCCTGGGGGTCGATTCTGGGCTTCCCGCGTACCGCCGATAGTGGGCGCTCGCCACGCACGAGCTGATGCTCGGCTTGCAGGCTCAGTCTCAGGGCGCGGCAGCTGCGAAGAACTCGACCTCGAGCTGCATGGCGCGGCGGTACGCCGCCCGCACCTCAGCGGTGTCCTGGGCGTGCTCGTCGAGCAGGGCCTCCAGGTGAGCGGTCTGGCCCTCGAAGTACGGGTCGTCGTAGGTATCGACCCACTCCCGGTATGGGCCGGCGACGCCGTCGGCGGCGAGTCGTTGTCCGAGGTGGGCGTACAACCGCATGCACGGGGTCATCGCCGCGCAGATGAGCCCGATCCCGCCGAGCGACGCCGTCGCGAGCAGGAAGTCGGTGTAGGCGAGCGTCGCCGGCGCCGGCTCGACGGCGGCGAGGTCGACACCCCACTGCTCGGCGTAGCCGACGTGGAGACGCAGCTCCTCGCGTACGCCGTCGAGCAGGTCCGCGAAGGCGTCCAGCGTCGCGCGGTCGCGGCTGCGGGCGACCCCGAGCGCGTAGCTGCGGGCGAAGCATTCCAGGAAGTACGCGTCCTGGGCGATGTAGCCGGCGAAGGTCTCGCGCGGCAGGGAGCCGTCGGCCAGTCCGCGGACGAACCGGTGCTGCAGCGCCGCGTCGGCCAGGCCCGCGTTGTCGGCCCACAGGGAGGCGCTCAGCGACGCCATGCCATCTCCCAGAACGCGATCTCGTGCGCCAGGACCTCGTCGACGAGGGGACCTTCCCGCGAAGTGCAGGCCACGGCGAGCCGGCCGACGTAGTCGGCAAAGGCCGGTGTCGTCCAGTGCCCGACGACCTCCCGGTACGGCTCCGCACCCGGTGCCGCGAACCGCCAGGCCTCGAGGTAGGTCTGCTCGAGCGCCCACAACGCGGTCATCGCGTCGTCGGGAGCGGCGCGGTCGAGCCGCTCCAGCAGCCGCCGGTACGCGAGCGTCGCCGGCTGCGCTGGGGCACCCAGGCCGAGCCTCCGCTGCGTGGCGAGCCCCTCGAACCAGGTCAGCTCGTCGACCAGGGCGGTCGCACCCGCAACGAGGACGGGCTGCGCCGCGCGCGGTGCGCGCGCGAGCAGCCGCGCCTGGAACCACAGGAGGTCGGCGACGAAGAGGTGGTCCTGGGCCAACCACGTGTCGAACGCCGCGGTGGGCAGGGTGCCGTCGCGGACAGCGACGAGGAACGGGTGCCGGGTCGCACGCTCCCACAGCTCGGACACGCACTGAGCGTGGCATATAGGCTTGGCGGCGCACCACGCGGGAGCTCGGACCATCCGGGCTGAGAGGGCAGCAAGCACGGGGCTGCCGACCGCTCGAACCTGACCGGGTAATGCCGGCGTAGGGAGTACACGTGAGCACGTCGTCCATCGCCTACGGCTCGTCCGCTGAGGCGCCGGTCACGCTGGCCGAGGCGCCGCCGCGGACCCTTGGGCTGCGGGAGAGCCTCGGGCTGTGGGGCAACCTCGGGATCAGCCTGCTGCTGCCGGTCGCCGCGACCTTCGTCGTGCTGGCGAACCGCTCGTTGTGGGTCACGGTCCTGGCGATCGTCGTCGGTGCTGTCATCGGCTCGGTGCTGCTGGGGCTGGGAGCCGCTGCGGGTGCGCGGGAGGGCGTGCCGGCGATGGTGCTGCTGCGGGGTCTGCTCGGGCACCGTGTGTCTTACCTGCCGACCGCGGTCAACCTGGTGCAGTGCGTGGGGTGGGCGACCTTCGAGATCGTCGTCATCGCCGAGGCCGCGTCCCGGGTCCTTGGCGCCCCGCGCTGGCCGTTCGTCCTGGCCGCGGGTGCTGCGGCGACGCTGATGGCGCTGCGCCCGCTGGGCGTCGTGCGGGTGCTCGCCCGCTACGCCGTCTGGGCGGCGCTCGCTGCGGTGGTCTACCTCTTCGTCCAGGTGCTGTCCGAGCCACTACCTCAGGTGAGCGAGGGTGGTGCCGCGTCGTTCTGGACGGCGGTCGACATCGTCATCGCCCTGCCGGTGTCATGGTTCCCGCTGGCCGCTGACTACAGCCGACACGTGCGGGGCGCGCGCCCAGCCTTCGTGGGCGCGGCCGCGGGCTACGGCACCGCCACGATCGCGTTCTTCGTCCTCGGTGCCCTGGCGCTGGCCGCGTACGGCGCAGCGGGTCTGGACGTGATCGACGCCCTGCTCGTGGTGCCGCTGGGGGCGGTAGCTGTCCTGCTGCTCGTCGTCGTGGAGGTGGATGAGGCCTTCGCCAACATCTACTCCACGGCCGTGTCGTCGCAGAACTTGGCGGCGCGGTTGGACCGGCGGGTGCTCGCTGTGGTGGTCGGCGTGGTCGCCACCGCGCTCGCGCTGACGTTCGACATCGCCTCCTACGAGCCGTTTCTGTTCCTCATCGGTGCGGTCTTCGTGCCGCTGGTCGGCGTGTTCGTCGTGACCTACTACCTGCTGCCGCGCAGCGGATGGGACGTCTCGGACGGTGCACCGGCGCGCCCGCTGCTCCTGCTGCCGTGGGCGGCCGGCTTCGTCGCCTACCAGCTGACGCTGCCGACCCTGTTCTTGGCCACCGGCGCCGGGTGGACCCGGTGGTGGACCGACCGGCAGCAGGACCTCGGGATCGACGCGGCCAACGGCTGGTCGGCGTCGTTGGTGAGCCTCGCCGTCGCTGCTGCGCTGACCGCGCTGGTGAGCCTGCCGCGGCTGGTCCGCCGGTGATGTCGATGCCGGGGACCCGGCTGCACCTGCTGACCGACGCGCGCGAGGGTCGCGACGCGTTGGGCATCGTGGCCGCGGCTGTGGGCGCGGGTGCCCGTGTGGTCCAGGTGCGCCGCAAGGGGTGCACGGACCGCGAGCTGTACGAGTTCGCCGCACGGGTCGTCGGCGTCTGCGACGAAGGCGGGGCCAGCTGCATCGTCAACGACCGCGTCGACATCGCCCTCGCCGTGGGCGCCGCCGGCACGCACCTGGGCGCCGACGACCTGCCCGTCGAGGCCGCCCGCCGCGTGGGCGGCCGAGGCCACCTGGTCGGCGGCACCGCCCGCGACCCGGCGCGCGCGGCTGAGCTGGTGGCGGCGGGAGCCGACTACCTCGGCGTCGGGCCGGCCTACGCCACCAGCACCAAGGAGGGCCTGCCCGGCCCGCTAGGTGCCGGCGGTGTCGCCGCCGTCGCGTGCGCGGTGGACGTGCCGGTCATCGCGATCGCTGGCGTGACGGTCGACCGGGTTCCCGAGCTGCTCGCAGCCGGCGCCCACGGCGTGGCCGTCGTCGCCGCGGTCTCCGGGGCGGCCGACCCTGGCGAGGCGACCCGCGCGCTGCTGCGCGCGCTGGGAGAGCTGCCATGACCGACGTCCTGGTAGCGGGTGGCGGCCTGATCGGGCTCTCGGTCGCCTGGCGCGCCGCGCAGCGGGGGCTGTCGGTCACCGTCGTCGACGAGGCGCCGGGAACCGGCGCGTCCTACGCCGCCGCCGGGATGCTGGCGCCGGTCACCGAGGCCGCGTACGGGGAGGCACCGCTCCTCGCGCTGTGCCGCACCTCGCTCGAGCGCTACCCGGCGTTCGTGGCGGAGGTGGTCGCTTCCAGCGGGATGGACGTCGCACTGCGCACGGCCGGCACGCTGCTGGTCGGCTTCGACGACGACGACATGCGTGCGCTGGAGGTGCTGCACCGCTTCCAGTGCGGGCTCGGCCTCGACGCGCGGCGGTTGACCGCGCGGGAGGCCCGGCGGCACGAGCCGTCCCTGACGCCGCGGCTGCGCGGTGGCCTGCACGTCCCCGGTGACCACTCGGTCGACCCGCGCCAGCTGCACACAGCCCTCCTGGGAGCGGCCGAGTCGTCCGGCGTGCAGGTCGTCCGCGCACGCATCGACTCCCTGCGCACCGACGCCGGCCGCGCCACCGGCCTGCGGCTGGTCGACGGCCGCGAGCTGCTCGCAGGGTCCGTCGTCCTCGCACTCGGCGCGTGGAGCGCGTCGCTGACCGGCGTGCCTGCCCTGCCGGTGCGCCCGGTGAAGGGCCAGATCCTGCGGCTGAGTGATGCCGACGGGCTGCTCGATGGCACCGTTCGGGCACTGGTGCGCGGTCGGCACATCTACCTCGTCCCCGACGCCGGGGGCGGACTCGTGCTCGGAGCCACCGTGGAGGAGAAGGGCTTCGACCCCACCGTGACCGCGGGTGCGGTGCACGAGCTTCTGCGCGACGCGATCGAGGTCGTGCCCGGGGTGAGCGAGCTCGTGCTCGTGCAGACCCTGGCCCGCTGGCGGCCCGGCACGCCCGACAACGCGCCGCTGCTCGGCAGCTCACCGCTGCCCGGGCTCGTGCTGGCCACCGGGCACTACCGCAACGGCGTGCTGCTCGCACCGGTGACCGGCGACGCGGTGGCCGCGCTGCTGACCGACGGGGCGCTGCCCGAGGAGGCCGCGCCCTTCACGACCGACAGGTTCGAGAGGTGAGACAGATGAAGGTGCTGGTGAACGGCGTGGCGAGCGACGTCGCGCTGGGGACGACCGTCGCCGAGCTCGTCGACGCGCGTGCAGAACAGCAGCGGTGGGTCGCGGTGGCGGTCGACGGCGACGTCGTCCCCCGCAGCACCTGGACGTCGACCGTCCTGCGCGACGGCGACAGCGTCGAGATCCTCGTTCCCGCGGCAGGAGGCTGACTGGTGTCGCAGACCGATGACGTGGTGCCCGTACTCGCGCGGGAGGAGGCGGCCGACCCGTTCGTGCTCGCCGGTGAGACCTTCACCTCCCGACTGCTGCTCGGCACCGCCGGTGCCGCGAGCCTCGAGGCGCTGCAACGCGCGATCGTGGCGTCCGGGACGCAGCTGGTGACGGTGGCGCTGCGCCGGGTGGAGGCCTCGACGAGCGGCTCGCTGCTCGACGTCCTGCAGCAGTGCGGCGTGCGTCTGCTGCCCAACACCGCCGGGTGCAGAACCGCCCGCGAGGCGGTCCGCACCGCCCGGCTGGGGCGTGAGGCCTTCGGAACCGACTGGGTCAAGCTCGAGGTGATCGGCGACGAGGACACGCTGCTGCCCGACCCGATCGAGCTGGTCGAGGCTGCCGAGCAACTCGTCGCCGACGGCTTCTCGGTGCTCGCCTACACAGGCGACGACCCCATCACCGCGCGACGGCTCGCCGACCTCGGCTGCGCTGCGGTGATGCCGCTGGGCTCCCCCATCGGCAGCGGCCTCGGCATCCGCAACCCGCACAACATCGCGCTGCTCCGCGAGCTGGTGCAGGTGCCGGTGGTGCTCGACGCCGGCATCGGCACGGCGTCGGACGCGGCGATGGCGATGGAGCTCGGGTGCGACGCCGTCCTGCTCGCCTCAGCGGTGACGAGGGCCCGCGACCCCGAACGGATGGCGCTGGCCATGCGACACGCCGTCGAAGGCGGTCGTCTCGCCCTGGGCGCCGGGCGCATCCCGCGCCGGTGGCACGCGCAGGCCTCCACCCAGGTCACAGGGATGCCGCAGCTGTGAGGCTGCCGCGGCTGCTGGTGCTGACCGACCGGACGATGTGCGGGCGCCCGCTCGTCGACGTCATCGCCGACGCGGTCGGTTGCGGTGCCCGGGCCGTCGTGCTGCGCGAGAAGGACCTGCCGCACGACGAGCGCGCCAGCATCGCCGCGCGCCTGCGTCGCGTCCTGGAGCCCGTCGCCGGCGTGCTGGTGATGGCCGGTCCGCGCGGAGAAGCCGTGCACCTCTCGGCCTTCGATCCCTTCCCGTCGCCGCGCCCGGCCGTCGTCGGCCGTTCCTGCCACGACGCCGGCCAGGTGGCCGGTGCCGGTGCTGAGGGTTGCGACTACGTCACCGTCTCGCCGGTGTTCGCCACCGCGTCCAAGCCCGGCTATGGACCTGCCCTCGGTCCCGGCGGGCTGAGAGCTGTGATGACCGGCTGTCCACCCGTGTACGCGCTCGGCGGGGTGCTGCCCGAGCGCGTGGTGTCCTGCCGGGCCGCCGGCGCACACGGCGTAGCCATGATGGGCCCGGTGATGCGTGACCCGCACATCGTGTCGGAGTATCTCGACGCCCTCGCGGAGGTGGCCGCGTGACCCCGTGCGTCGCCCTCACGATCGCCGGCTCGGACTCCAGCGGCGGCGCCGGTATCCAGGCCAACCTCAAGACCTTCGCCGCGCTCGGCGTCTTCGGCACCTCGGCGATCACAGCCCTGACCGCGCAGAACACCCGCGGCGTGCAGGCGGTGCACGCCGTCCCCGCCGACCTCGTCGTCGCCCAGGTCGAGGCGGTGCTCGACGACCTCGACGTCCGGGCGGTCAAGACCGGGATGCTGGCGACCACCGACGTCGTGCGCGCGGTCGCCGAGCTCGCTCGGGCCGGTCGGCTGCCGCGTCTCGTCGACTGACCATTGCCCGCCCTGACCTTGCCGATGGTCGGCGCGATCACTGGAAGCAGGCGGCGCGTACATGACGCCGACCGCGACTCTTACGGCGGGCCCGATAACTCCTACGCCCATGACATCGAGCAAGGCGCGTCGTTCGACGCCGTCACCCTGGAGCTATTGCCCTGGCGACGACACGCGATACAGCGTTCACGCAGCAACATCTCTCGCACTGCGCCGGACTCACGGAGAGAACTGGCTACGCCACGACTGCAGCGGCAGAGCCGCTGATCCTTCCTCGTCACCGCAAGCGGATCCCCGATCGGGACGCCGTGCCGTACGCGCCGGCGACCACGCGAGGCGCCCCGGATGACGTTCGGCTCATGACACGGAGGCGGTGTCACCAGCCGGGGATGACGTTGAGCCCGTGCTGGGTCGCTGGACCGTTAGGGTCGTTGCGTGGCTTCGGTCGTGAGCGCCTTCGTCGGTGGTGCCGAAGGACCGTGGCGCGTCGAGCGGCTCGACGCGGTGACGGGGCCCGCGCTTCAGGGCGTCGAGCGTGTGCGTGTCGTGGAGGGCCCGGCCGCCACCGGCTCCTTCGCCGGGTCGGCGTGGGTATTGCGGGGTGCAGCCAGCTACGAGCGGTACGTCAGACGCGTCGAGCACGACGACCTCGCCGCCCGGTCGCCCGAGCTGGGGCGTCCGGAGGCGACGCGGGCAGCGTTGATCCCGATCTCGAAGTCAT
>JAABUM010004768.1_pt1 | contig 14935 bp, 15 predicted proteins | sample 5559161 | NCBI WGS metagenome assembly JAABUM01 (sample SAMN10711868, study PRJNA513369) | rock metagenome | isolation source: Antarctica rocks | place: Antarctica: Victoria Land, Siegfried Peak nord
CGGTGAGTGGGCCGCCGGGCCAGATGAGGCGGTGGTGGCTGGCGGCGGTACGGGTCGGGCACCGGATGAGTCGACGTTCCGGCGCGTGTTCGCCCGCGTCGACGCCGACGCTCTGGCCGGGGTCATCGGGGCGTGGGTGTGGACCCGCACCGGGGTAGTGGCTGGTCGGCGGGTGATCGCGATCGACGGCAAGACGGTGCGCGGAGCGCGCCGTCGTTATGGCGGCACACCGCACCTGGTCGCCGCGCTCGACCACGCCAGCGGCACCGTCCTAGGGCAGCTCGCCGTCGCGGCCAAGAGCAACGAGATCCCAGCGGTACGAACGCTCTTGGGGTGTTTCGACCTGGCCGGTGTGGTCGTGACGGTTGATGCGATGCACACCCAGCATGACACCGCGCAGCTGATCACCGCAGCCGGTGGCGACTACCTATTGACTGAACTACTGTCTGCATAACTGCAGGTCAAATGCGGTGTGTCGGTCACGACGGGAAGGCGGGAGGCCGACAGACTCGCCCAATGGATACCGAGCAGCGGGGCTCGCAGGACCTGGCGAGGTTGTGGATTCCTCAGTGTGGCCGGCTGGTCGCGACCGGTGATCGGTGGGAGCCGTACCGGTTGGTGGACGGTGACGGGGTGAGGGTGGAGGCGGTGTCCGGCTACTTCGCGGAGCTCCAGGCGTCGTCACGGTCCGCGGCCACGTTGCGGTCCTACGGAATGGATCTGCTGCGGTGGTTCCGCTTCCTGTGGGCCGTTGACGTGCGGTGGGACCGGGCCACCCGAAGCGACGCCCGCGACTTCTGCCGATGGCTGCAGGTGGCGGGCCGACCCGTTCGGCCGCACTGGCGCCGGGCCGGGGACGAGGCGACCGCGGTCGCCTCCGGCCCGGTCTACGCTGCCTCGGTCCGAGCCCACAGCGAGACCGTGTTGCGCGGGTTCTACGACTTCCACCGCGACGCCGGCAGCGGCCCGATCCTGAACCCCTTCCCGGTGGACCGGTCCCGCCGAGAACGACGCGCGCACGCCCACCTGAACCCGATGGAACCCGCCCGCAACGAACGGATCGGCCTGTATCGACCGGGGGTGCCCAGCAGGATCCCGCGCAACGTCCCGGATGCGGAGTTCAACGAGATCTTCGCCCGGTTGCCCTCGCACCGGGACCGAGCCCTGGTCGCGTTCTACGTCTCCACCGGGGCTCGCGCCTCCGAGTTGCTGTCCGTGTGCCAAGGTGGGGCCGACCCCGGTAGGCAGCTGATCACGTTGGTACGTAAGGGAACCGGCGCTGCGCAGGAACTTCCGGCTTCCACTGATGCGTTCGTCTGGCTGCGCCTGTACCAGCTGGAGACGCAGGGCAAGATCGTCTCCGGGCGTCGCCAGCCGCTGTGGTGGACGCTGCGTTCTCCGGCCCGTCCGCTGACCTATCAGGCGGTGCACCGGATGTTCGAACGGGTCAACACCCGGGCCGGGACGGAGGCGACGCTGCACTCGTTGCGGCACACGGCCGCGTACCGGATGGCCGAGGATCCTGCCCTTCCGCTGACCGACGTGCAACTCGTGCTCGGCCACGCCCAGCTCTCAACGACCCAGCTGTATCTGACCCCACGCAAGGAGGATGTGATCCGTCGGGTGCTGGCTCATCACGCGGAACAGACCAAGCGCGCGGCCGAGCGCGTTGTGCCGCCGCCCGGGCCGGGCTACCGCCCCGAGACTCTTCAGGTGTTGTTCGGCACGGGCCAGTGATGAGCCTGCTCCTCCAGCGGCGGAGTTGATCGACGCGCCTTGTTTCGGTCGGCCGGTGAGAGTGTTGTGGCGTAAGCGAACCTGGTCCTGCGCGGAGCCGGCCTGCCCGGTCGGGACGTTCACCGAGCGGGACGAGGGTGTCGCTGCGCCGAGGGCGTTGTTGACGGTGCGGGCGTGCTGGTGGGCCGTGGGTCAGCTGCGCCGCGAGCACGCCTCGGTCTCCGGACTGGCCCGTCAGCTCGGCACGACGTGGCGGACGGTGTGGCGGGCGATCCGTCCGTTGCTGGAGGTGATGGCGGCCGATCCGGCCCGCTTCGACGCGGTGACGATCCTCGGCGTGGACGAGCACATCTGGCATCACGTCAGCGTCAAGGAACGCGGTCCGAAGGAGCTGACCGGGATGGTCGACCTGACCCGTGATAAGGACGGGAAGACCCGAGCACGCCTGTTGGACTTGGTCCCTGGCCGATCGGGAGCCGCCTACGACGACTGGCTGCGAGAGCGCCGTCTATCGGGCACTTAAACGCGCCGTGGCCCGGGAGGTCTTCGCCGCCCTCGCCGGCCGGTGCGCCATCCCGGACTACAGCGACCTGCGGCCGGCTCGACGGGCCAAGAACATCACCCTGACGACCGCTGCCGCGCACCTGCACGTATGGCTGGTACGGATCGGCGAACTCGAACGCGGCCAGCTCCGAAACGACGACCTCGCCACCGTCTACCGAACCTGGCTCAGCGCCGCTTGACAACGCATAGGAGCATCAGAACCGACAGACAGACCCCCAAGGGGTGGTGCACGCGGTACTTATTCTAAGGTGTTCGGCCCGTGCAGGGCCGTCGGTGGTCGGTCGGGGTCGCAGGCGGATGCATCGATCGTTCCACCATTGGAGAGCAAGTCTCGCAGTTCCCCGATCGCATTTCGGAGCTCGTTCATGAACAGGTGCATCTCGGCAGCGATGGGCCCTGGACTGCTCAGGTGGATGTTGAGCCGGTCCGCCAGGAGCATGTAGGCGATGCCGATGCAGTGGTCGCTGGTTGATCCGAAACCGCTGTATTGAATGTGGGTGGAGGGTGTGGAGCTTGTGCTGAGGTAGTCGTCGCGCATGATGCGCCACCCCGGGCTGTTGTACAGGTTCAGCGGCTGGGTGACACCCAACTCTTCACCGTGACGCTGCTGCATCAGCTGCAATTCCCACAGGTGCTGTTCAGGTGCCTGTCCCGTTTGGCACTCTCGGGCCCGCTTCACATGCTTTTCGGCAGCCGCCCGAAACGCCGCTCTGCGGACGGTCGTATTCATTGCTGGGTCGTCCATGACCGCGACGAAGTGCACCACCTCGGGTGTGACGACGCGCATCGCTTCGGTCCGCCCGTGCCGGTACTGCCGAGTCGCGACGGACTCGTAGGTGGCGCCGAGTCGACCTCTCGTCCGCCGGTGGGCCAGTTGGTAGCACAGCTGGACGAAGGCGTCCGGTGAGACCCTGAGCTGCTTGGCGCGGCGGACCCCGAAACTTCTGATCGACAAGACGCTCGTCGCCGTGTTGGCCGCGTGCTCGGCGAACGACACGGCAGCCGCCTGCACGTGTCGTTGCAGGTCTTCGTCTACGACGAACGTGACGGCGTCGATGGCCGAAACATCCTGTTCTTCCGGGGCCGCCTCAAGGCCGTTTTCTTCGGCGGTCTGCGTGAGCAGGTGTTCGATGAAACTGACGACGGCGGTCCCGTCGAGTCGGCTGTGCTCCGCGTTGATTCCGGCCGTGCCGTCCGGATACACGATCAGGGACATCGACTTGTCGAACCAGCGGTTGCCGCCGTCCCCGTGAAGCAGGAGCGCGCATGCCTCTCTAGTGCTATTGGGCGTTACCTCCTCCAAGGACATGCAAAAGAGCGCGGTCTCGATGGTGTCGAGTGCTTGCGCGTTGCTGGAGTGGCAGGCGAGTAGGGCGAGTCGGTTCTGCGCCCAGTCGGCGCGAGCCTGGGTGGTGAGATGGCCGACCGCTGTGCCCGGCGCGGCTGGGCTGGTTCCGGTGGCCATCACCGCCCCCAAACCGGCAGCGAGGTCACCCGCGGTGTGTGACCTGCCCTCGACGCTGATGACGTCCATCCGGAACATGTTTCCTCTGTAGAAGACGATGATGTGGCGGGCCTGCGAAGGCCCGGGCCACTCGTTGCTGAAAGGCGCGCGCACGGTATCTTGCAGTGTTCCGGGAATGCGGGTGGTAGAGAAGAGGAACTTTGCTTGTTCCATCGACAGGGGCCGTCCGCGCTCGATGGTCTGCGGAATCCGCTGCTCGTCCACAAGGCGTTTGTAGTCCACGGCGGCAGCGATGAGGGCGGCGGCCCGGTGTATCTGCCCTAGGTCTGCGTCCTCGAACAGGAAGAAGAAGTTTGCGTTGAGCGCGATGCGGTCGCGTCGAGCTAGATAGCGGTTTGACCAGAAGGCGTCGAGCCAGCTGTGGGTGTCGGGGGAATCACCGAAGCGCTGCAGTGCTGCCTGCAATCTCCAGGCAGGACTGTCAGGTTGCACGAACGCCGCGACCGCCGTGCGGGTCGTCGCCAGTTCATCTGCGGTCAGTAGCGGCGCGCACCATTCCAGGAACCTGTGACAGCTGTCTTGCAGGGTCGGTAGCGGCACTGCAGGCAGGCGGTCCTCATTGCCGAGGGTGCGGGTGTCGGGCTCGTCGTTGCTGTCCCCGCTCATGCCGGTCTCCTCGCCGCTGCCGCGCTCGCTCGGTGTTCGTTTCTCAACTCGACGAGGGCACGCCGCCGCCGCTGGCTGTGGTCACCCCGACCCGTTCGTGATCGGCGCAGGTCGTGGGCGACTCACGGTGTGATGAGGCGCTCGGGGATGTCCGAGGCGCATGCCAGCAGAGCGCGCCGGTCCAGGCCTTGGTCGGCGAGTGCGTCGATGAGCAGCTGGAGCGCCTCGGGCGGTGGGGGGTTGTGCGGCTGGCCGGCGTCGGAGGAGAGCACGATGCGGTCGTAGCCGACCGTAGTGACGAAGGCGGCCAAACGTGCTGCGTCGCAGTCAGGTTGGTCCAACAACTGGATGGCGGTGATTTCGGCGCAGGCGCCTTGCGCGGTCAGTGCGGCGGCCTCGGCGGCGCTCATCGCCGGCACCGTGTAGCTGGGGTGAGTGAGCAGCAGCCTGGAGACGCCGGCCGATCGCGCAGCGGGCAGCAGCCATGCGACTTCGGGCACCGACAGATGCCCGGTCGCCAGCACCGCATCCGCCTCGGCGATGAGCGCGAGGATCTGATGCACGTGCTGTTCGGTGGCCCAATCGACGGGTGGAATCGCGTAGGTGGTGCCGGCCAGCTGCGGGCGCTGGCAGCACAGTCGAGGCAGACCCGCGGTCTGCTGGGTGTGGGCGTCGGTGGTCGGCATCCAAATGACCCGGGCGCCCATCATCAACGCCGCGGCGACCGCGGCCGGGTTGATCCCCCCGGCGTGCTGATTGAGAGCCAGGCCGCCGTAGACCCGCAAACCCAGTCCGGCCCCTGCGGCGGCGGCCCGTCCCATCGTCGCGTCGTAGTGGCCTTTCAGAACGCAACCGGAGAAGCCGGCGTCGGCGTACCAGCGCAGGATCTGCCGATCGTCTGCCAGGCGTGGTGAAATGTCGGGGGCGGCGTGCACGTGCAGGTCGAACACGAGTCTCGCCTCTTTCCGCCGTCGTTGGTTAGGGCGCGCAGGGCCTGCGGCGCAGGGCAAGCGGAATTAGGCGTCTCCGCCTTCCTCGATAAGCCGGGCCAGTTCGCGCTCGATCAGCCCCAGCCGCGCTTCGGCGAGGAGCGGCACCTCCCGGCGCCGGCGGCGCGCCCGGGGAATGTCGATCTCAGCCACAGTCAGCGCCGATTCCCACAGCGGCGCCGCGGCCACCGTCTCACCGGTTGGGTCAAGGATGCGTGAGCCGCCCCAAAAGCGGCCGCCGGCCTCGGTGCCGACCCGATTGCAGAAGATCACCCAGCACTGCTGCATCCGCGCGGTGAACCGCAGCAACTCAACCCAGTAGTCGACGACGTCCAAGGACTGCGGACCCAATCCGACGGCACTGTTGGTCGGTACGAGCAGCACCTCGGCGCCGTCCTGGGCCGCCAACCAAGGCAGCACCGGCTGCCATGCATCGTTGCAGATCAGGGTCGCCATCCGACCCAGGCGGGTGTCGAAAGCGCGCAGGGACTGACCCGAGCTTGCATGCTTGCGTTCCTCCCACGCCAGATAGTTCGGCAAATACAGCTTGCGGTGCTTGTGCCGAGCGCCCTCGGCGGCCAAGTACACCGCGGCGTTGTAACGCCGTACCCCGCCGTCCTCATGAAAGCCCAGCAGCACATCAGTGCCTGGCTGGGCCAAGCCAGCAAGTCGGGGATCCTCGGCGTGGATGGAGCGATCGCCGTCCGCCTGCCCCAGCGCGTAGCCGTGCAACGTCAGTTCGGGGAAGACCACCAGGTCGGCGCCTTGCCCGGCGGCGGCCCTGACCTGTTCGTGGACGCGCTCGAGGTTGGTGGCGACATCACCAAGCGCACAGTCGATCTGCCCCAGCGCGATCCGCGCCATCTGACTCGCTCCTTGACAGATCTGGTGTGACGACTGCCTGCCTAACGCAAACCGTCGGAGGCCGCAACAGCCGATGCACATGCGTCAACGCCATCACCGGGAGCCGCTGGCATCCTGGCCGTTGTTGCTCATGGAGCAACAGCGGTTGTGCCGTCGGTCACAGTGGCGCAAGGATCTCACGCTATGGCAGCTGAAAGCTCCACCAGCCTGGTTCGGGCTCTGAAGATCCTGACTGCGCTGGGCACGCCGGAGGCCAGCGCCGGCGACGGGATCGGCGTCGTGCAGATCGCCCGGTTAATCGACCAAGACAAGAGTCAAGTCTCTCGGGCACTGAAGACCCTCGCCGAGACCGGCTTCGTTCTTCGTGACCCCGAGACGATGCGTTACCGGCTGGGCTGGCGGCTGTTCACGCTGGCCTCGGCTGCCAGCGACCAGCACCTGCTCACCGTGACCCCGCACGTGCTGCGTCACCTGGTAGCTCGTGTTCAGGAAGCGGCTCACCTCTCGGTGTTGGAGGGCGGAGAGGTACTGACCTTGATGTCGCAGACCCCCGATCGGGTAATCCAGGCCGCCCCCTGGGTCGGCCGCGCCGCTCCGCTGTACTGCACCTCCGCCGGGCGTGCCCTCCTCTTCGACCACACCTCGGCCGAGGTCACGCTTCTCCTGCAGGGGGCGCCGCTGGCCGCGGGCGGCCCCAACGCACCGCGCGACGTGGAGGAGGTCCTGAGCCGACTTCGCACCGCTCAACAGCGCGGATACGCGGTGGTGAACGAAGAGTTCGAGCCCGGGCATGTCGCGGTCGCAGCGCCGGTCCGCGACTTCCGTGGCCGGGTCATCGCCGCGCTGAACATCTCCGCGCCCAAGTTCCGGCTCGGCCGCTCCTTGCCGGCAGCCAGCCGGGAGGTCAAGAACGCGGCCGACCACCTGTCCCATCTGCTGACCACCGCCCCGGCCCCGCACTCGGCGGCCGAGACCACCAGCACCGCGGCGCGCGCCACAACCACCAACCGGAGGATTTCATGACCAGCCGCCACCTGCCCTTCTTTTCCAGCGGCCTGCGCCTCGACGCCGACCTGCACCTGCCCGATGACCGCGGCGCTGCAGCGCCGTATCCGGTGGTGATCGCGTGCTCGGGCTATCAGGGGCAAAAGGTCATCCACCCGGAGCGGTTCGCCCGGGCGCTCACCCCGCTGGGCTACGCGGTGTTGGCGTTTGACTATCGCGGCTTCGGATTGTCCGAAGGCGAACGCGGTCGGCTCGTTCCACAGGAGTGGGTCGAGGATGTCCGCGCCGCGGTGGACCGGCTCACGGCGGTGCACGACGTGGATGTCTCACGGTTGGCGCTGGTGGGTTGGGCGCTGGGCGGCGGTGTCGTCGTGGCCGAGGCCGCCGATGACGACCGGGTCCGCGCCGTGGCCTGTCTGAACGGCATCGCCGATGGAACCCGCGCCACCCGCAACATGCACAACGACGCCTCCTGGAACAGCCTGCTGGCGCGCATCGACGCCGACCGCGGGCATCGCACCATCAGTGGCCGCTCGGAGATCACCGACCCGTGGGACATCGTGCGGCTCAACCTCGATGACCGCACCGACGGCTACGTCACCGCCGAGCTGTACAAGGCGCCCGGCTTCGGCAGTGGCGTGACGCTGGAGTCCGCTGACTTCCTGCTCCGCTTCAGCCCCGAACGCGTGGCCCACCACATCGCGCCGCGCCCGCTGCTCATCGTTCACGGCGCCGAGAACAACCTCTACAAGCCCATCGAGGCCCAATCACTGTACGAGCACGCCGCCGAACCCAAGCGCCTTGAGTTCCTGGAGGACCGCGGCCACACCGAGTGGATGTTCGACGAGGACCCCACCTTCATGAAGCTCATCGGCTGCCTGGGGGACTTCCTCGGCGACGCGCTGAACACGTCCCCGGCCGCGGCGGCCAACACCACGCACTGAAAGCCCGATCCACACCCCAGGAGGCGACGGTGAGCTTCACCGACTATCTGTCCCAGCGCTGGCCCAGCATCGTGGACCTGATCCTCGCCCACGCCGAGGTGGTGCTGGTCGCCGTCGCGATCGCGGCCGGGATCGGGATCGGGATCGGGATCGCGGTGGAAGGCCACCCCATCGCCAGCCGGGCCGTCCTGAGCGTGTCGGGCACGATGCTGACCATTCCGTCGTTTGCGCTGTTCGGCCTGCTGATCCCACTCCTAGGGCTCGGATTCGCACCCACCGTCACCGCCCTGGTGCTGTACGCGATCTTCCCGATCCTGCGTAACACGGTCACCGGACTTGCCTCGGTGCCGGCCGCGGTCGAGGACGCCGCACGGGGCATGGGCCTGAGCCGGTGGACTCGGCTGGGGCGAATCCGGCTGCCGCTGGCCTGGCCCGTGGTCCTCACCGGTGTCCGTATCGCCACTCTGATGACCGTCGGCATCGCCGCGATCGCTGCCGCGGTCGCCGGGCCAGGCCTGGGCCAGCTCATCTTCAACGGCCTGGCGCGTATCGGTGGAGCGAACGCACTCAACGACACACTCGCCGGGACCGTCGCCGTTGCCCTGCTCGCGCTCGCCCTGGACCTGGTATTCGTCCTGCTGTCCCGACTCACCACCTCCCGAGGCCTCCGGTGACGACCACTCCGGCCGCACCCCCGCGAAGCGATGTGATGCGAAGCGATGTGATGATCCGCCTCGAGGGAGTCAGCAAGCACTACCCGGGCCAGCCGACCTCAGCCGTCGCGGACCTGACATTGGACGTTCGCAACGGGGAGATCGTCGTCCTGCTCGGTTCCTCGGGCTGCGGCAAGACCACCACGCTGCGCCTGATCAATCGGCTGATCGAACCCAGCACCGGCAAGATCTTCCTCAACGGGGACGACGTCACCCGAGTCAATCCGGACCAGTTGCGCCGCCGCATCGGCTATGTCATCCAGAATGTCGGCTTGTTCCCGCACATGAGCATCGCCGACAACATCGGCCTGATCCCGCGCACCCTCGGCTGGGACAAGAGGCGCGTCCAGGCGCGCGTCGACGAGCTCCTGGACCTGGTCGGCCTCGCGCCCGCCACCTACCGGTCGCGCTACCCCAAGGAGCTTTCCGGCGGACAGCAACAGCGCGTCGGCGTCGCCCGCGCCCTGGCCGCGGACCCGCCAGTGATGTTGATGGACGAGCCGTTCGGCGCCGTCGACCCGATCACCCGCGAACGACTGCAGGATGAGTTCCTGAACCTGCAGGCCCAAATCCGCAAGACGATCGTGCTGGTCACCCACGACATCGCTGAAGCGGTCAAGCTGGGTGATCGCATCGCGCTGTTCGCCGACCAGGCGCGGATCGCTCAGTACGACACTCCCGCCGCGATCTTGGCGGCCCCGGCCGACGGGTTCGTGGCGTCGTTCATCGGTTCGGGGGCCGCGATACGAAGGCTGCGCCTGCAACGCGTGCACTCGATCCCCCTGGAACCAGTCCAGGTCATCGCCGCCGGTTCCTCCCTCGGGCCCGAGCAGACCTCGCCCCGCCCCCCGAGCGGGTTGCTTATCGAGGACGCCGGTGGAGTGCTGCGCTGGCTGGACCATGCCGACGGCTCCGCGGCGGGCAACCGCGGCGGTCTCGAGGTGGCCGTGGTCAGGGCCGAGGACAGCCTGTACGACGCGCTTGACGCCATGCTGTCCGCGCGGCAGGACCGCGCGGCTGTCGTCGATGGAGACCGGCGCGTGGTCGGCGCCCTGTGCTGGTCGGCTGTCCTGGACGTCATCCCAGCCGCAGCCCAGCCATCGCCTGCCACGCGCACCCAGGCAGCGAACGGCCTGCCATGGCGCTGACCGCCAAAGAGGGTAACGCGCCGCCGGTTGCGCCGGTAGCCGCTGTGCTCGCAGGACGAGCGACGCCAAGTTCGGTAGCAGGCGTGCTTGCCACGCCCGTCCTACTGGCGGCGGTGTGCGCGGCGTTGTGGACCTATTTGCACAGCCACAGCCTGGATGATATCGAACGCCGCTCGATCAACGAGCAGGTCATCAGCCAGGCGCTGATCCAACACATCAAGCTCGCTGGCGTCTCCACGGTCTTGGTCCTCGCCATCGCCATCCCGCTGGGTGTGCTGCTCACCCGGCCGCGGCTACGCCGCTTCGGCGCCCCGCTGCTCGTGCTGGCCAACATCGGACAGTCGGTGCCCTCCATCGGGGTCCTGGTCCTCCTCGCGGTCACCGTCGGCATCGGGTTCCAGAAGGCCCTGATCGCGCTGGTACTGGTCTCGGTACTGCCGGTCCTGCGCAACACGATGGTCGGCCTGCAGGGCGTGGACTCGGCGATCATCGACGCTGGCCGAGGCATGGGCATGACCAAGATCGCGGTACTGCGCCGCGTCGAGCTCCCGTTGGCGGTGCCCGTCATCCTCGCCGGAGTGCGAGTCGCACTGATCGTCAACGTAGGCAGCGCGACGCTCGCCACCTTCACCAACGCCGGCGGCTTAGGTGACTTGATCAACACCGGCCTGGCCACTGACCGCACGCCTATCCTGCTCACCGGAAGCGTCTTGACAGCCGTGCTCGCACTGACCGTCGACTGGCTCGTCAGCCTCGCTGAACGTCTCCTCAGCCCCCGTGGCCTCTAACCCAACCCAGAGAAGGAAACCGTCATGACCCTGCTTCGCAGTCGACGCCGTTCCGGCGTCGCGGTGACCGTGCTCGCGGTTGGCCTGACCCTCGCTGCCGCGGGGTGCTCAGGTTCCAACAGCAAGCAAGCCCCCGCAAATCCCACCGGAGCCGGCAGCGAACCGCTGCACGGCGCCACCTTCACCGTCGGGTCCAAAGAGTTCACCGAACAACTGATCTTGTGCCACATCACCAGTCAGGCGCTGCAGGCAGCTGGTGCCCAAGCCAAGGAGAAGTGCGGCATCTCAGGGAGCAACACGACCCGCGCCGCGCTGACCTCAGGCAGCATCGACATGTACTGGGAGTACACCGGCACCGCCTGGATCAGCTACCTCAAGCACACCAACCCGATCCCGGATCCGACCCAGCAGTATCAGGCCGTCGCCCAAGAGGACCTGACCACCAACCAGATCAAGTGGTTGGCCCGGGCGCCGGGCAACGACACCTACGCCATCGTCGTGAAAACGACCAAAGGCCAAGAACTCAACGTCACCAGCCTGTCGGACTACGCCCGGCTGGCCAACAGCGACCCCTCCAAGGCGTCGATGTGCGTCGCCAGCGAGTTCGTCAGCCGCAACGACGGCCTGCCGGGACTGGAAAAGGCGTACGGCTTCAAGGCCACGACAGCAGCCCTGGCCGAAGGCGCCATCTACAACGCCGTCGCCAAGGGCGATCCATGCAACTTCGGCGAAGCCGCCAGCACCGACGGTCGCATCATCGCCCTTGGCCTGAGCGTCCTCGTCGATGACAAGCAGTTCTTCCCCGTCTACAACCTTGCCCTCACCCTTCCCGACAAGGTCTACCAGGCACATCCACAGATCGCCAAGGTCATGGACCCGATCGCCGCCGCGTTGACGACACCGGTACTGCAGAAGCTCAACGGCGATGTCGATGTCAAGGGTCAAGACCCCGCCGAAGTCGCCAAGACGTGGCTGCAGGCCAACGGCTTCCTCACCAAGTAGAACCGCCACCGCGGCGACGCGCAGCCCAGTCGCGGCACCCTAGGCGCGGTCCAGCCGGGCCGATTCGCACCCCGGGTGCCGCGGCTGTCATGGCAGCTGCCGCCCTCCTCCCCCCGAGAACCGACCCGCACGCATGCGGCCCGAACCGGGCCTCGGCCACGACCGCATACCTCGGACACGCAACCGCTAGGAAGGCGCGATGACGATCACCAGCGTACGAGCCAGAGCCGTCGCCATTCCCCTGACGCGACCCACCCGTATCGCCACCCGTGTCCTCGCCGAGCGGCATTTCCTGCTGGTCGAGATCGCCACGGCCGGCGGCGTCGGAGTGGGATACGCGTACGCAGGCACCAACGCCGGCCCGCTGCTGGCCGAGGCGGTGAAAACCGTGCTGCAACCGGTGCTGCAGGGCCAGCCGGCCGACGACATCACCGGCCTGTGGCAACGAATGTACCAAGAAACCCTACTCATCGGCCGTCGGGGCGCGCTGCTCAGGGCAATCAGCGCCGTCGACACCGCCCTGTGGGACCTGCGGGCCAAGATGTGCCAAGTGCCCCTCGCGACGCTGCTCGGAGGATCCGTCACCCGATGTCTGCCAGCGTACGCGTCAGGGGGTTACTACCGAGCCGAAGACGGGCCGTACGACCAGGCAGTAGCCCAAGAAATCGCGGCGAACCGAGAGGCAGGATTCACCGACCACAAGATAAAGGTCGGCGGCCTCCCCGTGAAACAAGATACCATCCGGGTCGCTGCAGCCATCAACGCCATGCAGGGTCAAGGTCGGCTCGCCCTGGACGCAAACAACGCATACCGCAGCGTGGATGAGGCGTTGGTGGCCGCCAGAGCCTTCGAACGGGTCGCCGGTGAAAGCGGCCTGTGGTGGTTCGAGGAGCCACTCTCACCCGAGAACATCGCCGGACACGGCGAGCTCGCCCGGATCCTCGAAACCCCAGTTGCCACCGGGGAGATCCACCAGACCCGCTGGGAATTCGCTCACCTCATCCAACAGCACGCGGCTGATCTTCTGCAGCCCGACGTCGGCGTCCTAGGAGGGGTGAGCGAATGGCTCCGCGTCGCGCACGCGGCCGAGGCCTTCGACCTTCAGATCGCGCCGCACTGGCACGCGAACCTGCATGCACACCTTGCCGCCGCTGTCTCCAACGTGCTCACCATCGAGCACTTCGATCTCGGCAAAGACATCTACAACTTCGAGCGCCTGATCACCGAGGAAACGAGGCTGCAGGTAGGCGACGGCGCAGTCCACCTCAGTGCCCGGGCAGGTATCGGCATCGAATTCGACGAAACCGCCGTCCGTGAACACGAACTGACCTGATCGACACCTCGCGCGACACTGCGGCACCCTCATTGTTCAGCGCGGGCGCGGTGCAACGATGGTACTCCTCGTTCGGCATCTGACGTCGCCATCGCCAGACGCTAAGGGGGCGTAACAAAGTAACGTTTTGGTAACGAGTTGCATCGATGTGATTCGTTGGGTGGGCGCGACTGCGGCTCGTCAGCCTGAGGGTGTGATTACGGCTGCGGTGCGTGAGGTGCTGGCCACGAAGTTCACGGCCCTGTTTCCGCATCTGGACGAGCGGTAGCGCAGGTTGCTGCTGGGTGCCGACGCGGCCTCGCTGGGCCGGGGCGGGATCGCAGCGGTCGCACTGGCAGCGGGCATGTCGGTGCCGACTGTGACCAAGGGTTTGGCGGAGGTCCGTGCCGGTGAAGCACCGTCGGGGCGGGTGCGTGCCGCCGGTGGTGGGCGTAAGCGGCTGACCGAGACCGACCCGGGGCTGGCCGTTGCGTTGGAGGCGCTGGTGGACCCGGAGACGCGGGGCGACCCGGGCTCGCCGCTGCGGTGGACGACCAGGTCGACCCGGGTGCTGGCGGAGGCGCTGACCGAGGCCGGGCATCCCTGCAGTCACATGCGGGTCGCGGAGCTGCTGCACGAGTTGGGGTACAGCCTGCAGGGCAACGCCAAGCAGCTGGAAGGCAAGCAGCACCCCGACCGTGACGCCCAGTTCCGGCACATCAACGCCGTCGCTGGCCGCTACCTACGCGCCGGTGATCCGGTGGTTTCGGTGGACACGAAAAAGAAGGAACTGGTCGGGGATGACCCCGGCTACAAGAACGTCGGGAAGGAGTGGCAGCCAGCCAAGACACCGACCAAGGTCGGAACTCACGACTTCCCGAAAGCCGACATGCCTAAGGCCGTGCCGTACGGGGTCTATGACCTTGGGGCCAACACCGGCTGGGTGTCGGTCGGACAGGACGGCGACACCGCCGCGTTCGCGGTCCAGACGCTGCGACGCTGGTGGACCGAGGTCGGGCAGCCCAGCTACCCAAACGCCCGCCGGCTCCTGATCACCGCCGATGCGGGTGGGTCCAACAGCTACCGGATCTGGCTGTGGAAGGTCGAACTGGCCAAGTTCGCGACCGAGACCGGCCTCGCGATCACCGTCTGCCACTTCCCGCCCGGGACCAGCAAGTGGAACAAGATCGAGCATCGCATCTTCAGCGCCATCACCAGCAACTGGCGCGGCCGGCCGCTCACCAGCCACCAGGTCATCGTCGAGCCGATCGGCGCTACCCGCAACAGCAAAGGACTGACCATCCGCGCCGAGCTCGACACCAACACCTACCCCCGCGGCATCAAAGTCAGCAACACCGAAATGGCCGAGATGACCAAGCAACTGAGCAGGAACAAGTTCCACGGCGAGTGGAACTACTTGCTCAAGCCAGCCCGCCCAATAGAGCAAACCTGATCTGCAGTCTTATTTCGTTACGATCTCTTAGTGGTCAGCCTCGTACGTTCGTCACCCCGGTCCAAGTCGCGCAGGTCAAGGTGTTGGCCTGCCAGCCGCCGCAGGAGCGCGGCGTGCCATTGTCGCGGTGGAGCTGCCCGGAACTGGCCCGGCAAGCGGTTGATGACGCTCATCTGAAACTCCCCAGACCTGCTCACTGAATATCCCCACCCGCGTGGCTCCGCCGAGACGTGCGGGACTCCCTTGAGGCTGGCGGCATCTGACCGCCTACCAGCTCAAGGGAGC
>JAABUM010004771.1_pt1 | contig 14925 bp, 12 predicted proteins | sample 5559161 | NCBI WGS metagenome assembly JAABUM01 (sample SAMN10711868, study PRJNA513369) | rock metagenome | isolation source: Antarctica rocks | place: Antarctica: Victoria Land, Siegfried Peak nord
GATTCGATGAAGCGGTTGTTCATGAACGGAAAAAAGCCGGTGAGCGGGCGGTGTTTACAGCGCACGGTGATTTTGATGAGTTTGCCCGTCACGACGCTATTTTGTGTTCCCGAATCGCCGACGGTGTTGGGATAAGCGTCCGTTCCGTTGTTGTCCGACCACTTGAAGGCCATGCTTCCGCCAGCCGAAGTCGAAAGCGGCGACATCGAGTTATTGATGCGGGTTTGGATTTCCGCCGTGGTTTTGCCCACAGCGGCGGCGCGTGCGCCTTCGCGCGTGGCGTTGGCGAGGGTCAGGTTATTCTTGACCAGCCAGCCGAACTCCATGATGCCCATCAAAAGCGCGAGCAGAACGGGCACCACTAAAGCGAACTCGACCAACGTGGCCGCGCCGCGCCGGGCAAGACGATTGTTCGGTTTTTTCATGCGCCCACGGCGTTTCTTGAATGTTGTCATAAACGATTTCCTTAGTCGAGGTGGCGTTTAGCCGATCAACTTGACCACGGCGAGGCCGGTGTCGGGCGTGGAATCGTCGCCGATCACCACGCCGGGAGCTTCGGAACTATAAGTTTTTGAAGGCAGAATCCTCATGCGCAAAAAGGTGTTGTTCGAGTTGCCCGACGAGCGCACGCTTTCGATGTAAACCGGGATGATGGCGCGCGCGGTTACCATCGGGTTGTTGTTGTTGGCCGGGTTGGGATCGGCGACGATGATGGTCACGATGCGACGGTCGTTGGGCGGATAATCGGGAAAGAGGTAGTTGCTCCCGTTGTCCGCGTAAGGCGCGGCGGCGGCATCGTTGATGCGTTGCGTGATGGCTTGCACAAGGTTTGGCCCCTGCGAACTCAGCGAGGCGTTGAGCGAGTTGTTGATTTGCTGGTTGAGATAAACCGTGCCGAAATAGCCGTCCGTGAGGTCGGTTTGAAAGACCGAGCCGCTTTTGCCCGAATTATCGGCGCGCAAATCGAGCGCGGTGATGGTGCCGGCCTTGAAGTCCTGCCGGTTGTTGTCGATCAACTGCGGTTCGAACGAGGCGCCATCTTTAAAGGTTTTGTAATCGTCGGTCGTGATGGCGAGCGGCACATTGAAAGGCACGCCCCGAAGCGGAACGCGCGCGGCGAGGGCCGAGGCGCCCACCTGTCCCGAAGAAAAACCGATGATGCGGGCAAAGCCGAAGTTGATTTGACGCGTCGCCGAAACCCGGATTTGCTTGGTGCCGTTTGGCCAATCAAAAGTCGGCGCGGGAACGCCGTTTTGTTCACTCACGGTTTGCGCGACCGCCTGCGCTTTGACTCCGTAAGGTAGCTGGCTCGCGCCCGCCAAAGCCGAAGCATCGCACGAGCGCTGCAACTGGTTGCGCCACCACACCATCTGACCGTAATCTGTGGCGAGGGCCGCGAAACCGCACAGCGTCACAAACGAGAGCGCGACGATGACGGTTATCGAACCCTGTCGCCGCTTTTGATGAAGGTGCTGCATCGCTTTCGCTGGCGCCCGTTTGGTTTTCGAGTTCATGGAAATGCGGCTCGTCTTGACCAAGCCGTAAAGGGTTTATGCCACGCCTGTTGAGGAGATTGAGATAGAAAGTTGCGTTTGATTCGCGGTTGAATTGCGGGGCGAACTTATAGCGGTTCCGACTGCTATTGTCCTGGCGGGGCTTGCGCCCTCTTCCAATCGAGGTCGTCGCTATGGATTGGAAGAGGGCGCAAGCCCCGCTGAACTCAGATCTGCGTCGAGGACACTCCCAGTCGGAGCCGCTATATTCGCTCAACCAGAGAAAAATTTCAAGCCAAGGCGTTGAATTTTTGGCCACAAAAAGGCACAAAAAGAAAACCAAGAAACTGGATTCAAAAGCCGCTTTGCCCTTCAACCGCTTTGTGCTTTTTGTGGCCAAAAATCCAACTCAGCAAACGCGTCCCTTGTCTTTCTATTGCCCGCACAGCGGCAACCGCGCGCGCCTTTAGACGTTTGTTGTGCGCTATGGCCGCTCTTCAAGCCTCCAAGGAACTTCAAACTTTCCCCAACCCGCACCCCAACAACTATTACACCATCAAGTTCTCCACGGTTGAGTTCACAACGCTGTGCCCGATGACCGGCCAACCCGATTTTGCAACCCTCACAGTCGAATACTCGCCGGGCGAAAAGTGCTTGGAATCGAAGTCCATCAAGCAATTTTTGTGGAGTTTTCGAGATGAGGGCAACTTCCACGAGGATGTCACCAACATCATCCTCAACGCGATGGTGAACGCGTGCGAGCCGAAGTGGATGGTCGTGACGGGCCACTTCAACATTCGCGGTGGCATTGATTTCATCATCACCGCGCGCCACGACGCGCCGACTTTCTGAGCCGCGCTTGCGTCAAACCCTCCAAAATAAAAACGCGCCGTTTTTCCAACGCGGCGCGTTCGTTTTCATGTCCGCTCCAACTGTTGCTACTCCCGCCAAACGCTCGCCATTCAAACCGTCGCTCGACTGGTTGCTTGTTTTCGTTCCCATCGCCATCGCCATCCGCTTTTTGGCGCCGCAAAACGCGACGCTGTTGTTCATCACCGCGTGTTTAGCCGTGATTCCTCTCGCCGGTTGGATGGGCCGCGCGACCGAACACCTCGCCGAAAAAGTCGGCGAAGGCATCGGCGGCCTGCTCAATGCCACCTTTGGCAACGCCGCCGAACTCATCATCGCCCTCGTCGCGCTGCAAAAAGGCTTGATCGGCGTGGTCAAAGCGTCCATCACCGGTTCGATCATTGGCAACGTGCTTCTTGTGTTGGGTTTGTCGCTGTTCACCGGCGGTTTGAAATTTCGCACGCAGCGCTTCAATCGCACGGTCGCGCGCTCGTCGGCGACGACGCTGCTCATCGCCGCCATCGCACTCGTGATGCCGACGGTGTTTCATCATGTGGCTGGAGAAAAGTCGGGCGCCGAACAGAAGTTGTCACTTGGCATCGCGCTCGTTTTGTTCCTGACCTACATTGCGACGCTGATTTTCTCGCTCAAAACGCACAAAGAATTGTTTTCGGGATTAGCGCCCGCCGATGCCGAAGCCGAGGCCAACGCCGCCGAAGCGGGCGAAGTCGTCGCCGACCCGCACGGCGATGGAGAAGGCGAGCACTGGTCAATGGGCAAGTCGGTGGGCGTGTTGTTCGTGGCGACGATTTTCGTGGCGCTGATGAGCGAATTTCTGGTCGGCTCGGTCGAACAGGCGCGCCATTCGCTGGGCCTGACCGAGATTTTCGTGGGCGTCATCGTCGTCGCCATCATCGGTAACGCGGCAGAACATTCCACGGCGGTGATGATGGCTCTGCGCAACAAACCGGATTTGTCTCTGGGAATCGCCGTCGGTTCCAGCGTGCAAATCGCGCTGTTCGTGGCGCCGGTTCTGGTCTTCGCTTCCTACTTCCTCGGGCCGCACCGGATGGATTTGGAATTCACCATCGCCGAAATCGCGGCGGTCATCGTGGCCGTTGGCATCACCGCGCAAATCGCGGGTGACGGCGAATCGAACTGGCTCGAAGGCGCGCAACTTTTGGCGGTTTATGCGATTTTGGGCATTTTGTTTTTCTTCCTGCCCGAAGCGCATCACGCCGTTACACAAGCGGCGCATTGATTGTTGGCCACGAAAAGGCACAACAACCACAAAAAAGAAAACCGGAAAAGGCTAAACCAACGGTTGGAAGCGGATGCTTTTTTGTGGTTGTTGTGGTTTTTCGTGGCTACTCACAGAATGTTCCAACCTCTTCCCCGCGACTTTTACCTGCCCGGCGCCGAAGTTGTCGCGCCGCGTCTGCTCGGCCATTTCTTGTTTCGCCGCGTGGATGGCGAATGGCTGGGCGGCGAAATCGTCGAAACCGAAGCGTATCTAACCGAAGACCCGGCCTGTCACGCTTACCGGCGCCAAACGCCGCGCAACCGCGCGATGTGGGGCGAACACGGGCACGCCTACGTCTACAAAATCTACGGCAACTACTGTTGCTTCAATGCTGTTTGCCGCCCGCAGGGGTTCGCTGAAGCCGTTCTGGTTCGCGCCGTTGAACCGGCGTTTGGCCTCGACAAAATGCGCGAACTGCGGCCCGTCGCGCGCGACCTTGAACTGTCGAATGGCCCGTCGAAGTTGTGCATCGCCCAATCTATCGGCTTCGATTTGAACGAAAGCGACTTGTGTTCGAGCGAATCCGATTTAATCATCGCGTCCAACCCGAAACGCGAGGAGTTCTTGGGTTCACGAAGTCCGATGATTCAAACGACGCGCATCGGTTTAACCCAAGCGGCGGATTGGCCGCTGCGGTGGATTTTGGCGGGATCGAAATCGGTTTCCAAACGCGGGCGCGAAAGCGAGTGGCCGGACGGCGTTGCGGCGCGTGTGATAGATGGGGCGCGCTAAATTAAAGATATGGAAACGTTGTCGAACAAGTTGAAGGAATTTTTGCACGCCCGCGGATTTTCGACCGTGCGCGAAATCGTCATTGATCGCGGCCTCGATTCGACGGGCGACTTGGCGCTGTTCGTCTGGTTGCTCCTTGATGATGAAGTGACGGACAAAGAGATGACTTATGAGTTCATCGAGTCGCTCCGTGACGCGGCTCGAGGCCAGATGCGGGAGTGGGAACCCGAGCTTTTTCCGTATGTGCGCGTGCGCCGTGTGCGTGAGTGGCAGGAGATGGTCGCGCTTTGAGCCGGTTCACGGACGATCTCCTCTTACAAGCGGAAACTTTGCTGCGCGCCGATCCCCGTAAACCCAAACAAGCTAATCTTCGCCGCGCCGTTTCGTCGGTCTACTACGGGCTGTTCCACGTTCTCATCGAAGAAGCGACAGCGCTTGTGGTTGGCACGTCGCACAACGCGCAGCCTCTTCGCCAACTGGTTGGACGCGGTTTCACTCACACGGATAGGAAAGAGGCAAGCACCGAGTTCGGCAAACCCACTCCGCGTGACCTGCTCAAGCCGTTCTGGACGTTGTATTTTGTGCCTTCTTGCGCGCCGTTGCAAAGAGTGGCGCTTCTTTTCGTGGAATTACAACAAGAACGACACCGCGCCGACTATGACTTGTCGCGGCCTTTTACTCAAGGAGAAGCCGAAGTTCTCGTTCAAAATGCCCGCGCCGCCGTTGCTGCCTGGCAAAACCTCAAAAAGAACAGTCCCGATATCGCCCGGTTCTATGCGCTGACCCTGTTCTGCTGGAACAGTTGGAAGAGCCGCTAATTGGTGCGCCAGTCCAACCCGTGTGTTCAATTCAACCCTTGCGGGTGCCACTCCAAAGTCCACAGCAACAGCACAAGCTCCCGCTTAACCTGAATATCGCGCGCTCCTCTACACTTCTCGCCCGTTCTCTTTTATGTCCGATCTCGCCGAGCGCCTGCCGATCCTCGAATCCGAGGCGATACGCGCGCTGTCTTTGGTTCAAACCAGCGCCGAATTTGAAACGCTGCGCGTGCAAACGCTTGGCAAATCTGCCGAACTGATGCAAATGTCGCGTGGCCTTGGCAAGCTGTCAAGCGACGAACGTCCGCGTGTGGGCGCGCTCATCAACGAAGTCAAACGCCGCGTGGAAAGCGCCTTTGAGGAGCGACGCGCGCAAATTCAACAGTCCGAACTCGACGCGCGTTTGCTTCAAGAAGCCGTGGATGTGACTTTGCCACCGCCCGACATTTCGTTCGGGCGCAGGCATCCGCTCACGCAAACGCTTGATGACATCGTGCGCATTTTTTCCAATCTCGGCTTTTCGGTCGTCGAAGGCCCGGAAGTGGAAAACATCTATTACAACTTCGACGCGCTGAACATCGGCCCCGACCATCCGGCGCGCTTCGAGCGCGACACGCTTTATATTTCCGACGATGTGGTTTTGCGCACCGAAACGAGTTCGGTTCAAATCCGCACGATGGAAGGCCGCCAGGCGCCCCTCAAGATCATCGCGCCGGGCCGCGTGTATCGCCGGGAAGCCATCGACCGCACGCACCTCGCCATGTTCAATCAAGTCGAAGGGTTGTGCGTCGCCAAAGGCATCACGTTCGGCGACTTGAAGGGCACGCTTTCCACGTTTTTGTCGCAACTGTTCGAGGCCGCGCCGGGAAGCGGTGGCGTGCAAACCCGTTTTCGCCCGCACTTTTTTCCGTTCACCGAACCTTCGGCGGAGTTCGACGTGTTCTTCAACGGGCGCTGGCTCGAACTGGGCGGATGCGGTCTGGTTCATCCCAAAGTTTTGGAAAATGTGGGACTTAATCCCGAAGAAGTCAGTGGTTTTGCGTTTGGCTTTGGCATCGAACGCATGGCGATGATCAAGTTCGGAATAGACGACCTGCGTTTGTTTTACGAAAACGACTTGAGGTTTTTGGAACAATTTTAAAAGCCACAGAGAACACGGAGAACATCACAGAGGAAACACAGAGAAGTTCTTTAAGAACTTCTCTGTGTTCTCTGCGGCTAAAATATTATGCGTATTAGTGCTGAATGGCTTGGCGAGTATGTCCAACTGCCGCCGCTCGAAAAATTAGAAGATGTTCTGCTGTTAGCCGGACTGGGAATAGATGAGCGCGAAGGCGACACCCTTGAACTCGAAGTGACGAGCAATCGCGGCGATTGGCTGTGCGCGACGGGCTTAGCGCGCGAAGTGGGCGCCATGACCGAGGCGCGTTTTCGCGCGCCCGCGCCCGATGTCGAAGAAGACGGGCCGCCAATCGAGGGCCGCGTTGCGGTGGAAGTCGAGAATCCCGACGACTGCACGCGCTACGTCGCGCGTTTGGTCGAAGGCTTAACGGTTGGCCCATCACCGGATTGGATCCGAAAGCGCTTGCTCGATTGCGGCGTGCGGCCCATCAACAACATCGTGGACGCCACCAACTACGTCATGCTCGAATGGGGACAGCCACTTCATGCCTTCGACTTCGATAAGTTGGGCGGCTTAGTTGTCGTGCGCCGCGCGCGAGATGGCGAAGCGATTGTTACTTTAGATGGACAAACGCGAACTTTGTCGCCGGAAGTGTTGGTCATCGCCGACGCGAACAATCCCGTCGCCATCGCGGGCATCATGGGCGGAAGCGCAACCGAAGTGAGCGACACGACGACCAGTGTTTTGCTCGAAAGCGCCCATTTTTCGCCGTCGCGCGTGCAACGCGGCGTTCAATCGTTGGGTCTGGCAAGTGAAGCGAGCCGTCGTTTTGAACGGTGGGTTGACCCGAACGGTTGCGCGCGTTCCTTAGATCGGGCGGCGCAACTGCTGGTTCAAATCACGGGCGGGCGCGTCGCTCAGGGCGCGGTTGATGTTTATCCGCGCCCGATTGTTGGAGCCACAGTGACGATGCGCCCGTCACGCGCCAACGCGATATTGGGACTCAACATCGAGCCGACATGGATGCGCGATGCGCTCACGAGGTTGGGTTTCAAAGCCGAACTGGTCGGCGACGAAATCACGACGCGCACTCCGACGCGGCGCCGCGACATCGAACGCGAGATTGACCTCATCGAAGAAGTTGCCCGTTTGTGGGGCTACGACCGCGTGCCGACAACACTTCCCGAAGGTGTGAACACCTCCGCCGGAAGGCCGCTCGCCGGACGGTTGGAAGATCGCGCGCGTTCGGCGTGTTTGCGCTGTGGATTAACCGAAGTCGCCACGATTTCTCTGTCCAACGAACGCGCGCATCAAGACGCGGGTGCCTCGCTTGAACGCGCGGTTCGACTTCGCAACGCGCTCACGGAAGATTTCACCTTGCTTCGCACGAGTTTGCTGCCGTCGCTCCTTGATGTTTTGGCGCGCAACAAAGGGCGAAGAATGCGCGGTTTTGAAATCGGGCGTGTTTATGAGACAAGCGTAGCTCATCCGCTCGCCGACGAAAAGCGAACGCTCGGCGTGTGTTTGAGCGATGCGCCCGCGCCCGCTCACTGGCAAAAAGTGGCGCCGCCGGTGGATTTTTTCGCGCTCAAAGCGGTTGTTCAAAACGTGCTCCGCGAGTTCGGCGCGCCGGAACCTGTGTTCGAGCCGTCGCGCCATCCGGCCTTTCATCCCGGACGGTGCGCCACGATTTCGCTCAACGGAGCGGAAATCGGCGTGATGGGCGAAGTTCACCCGCTCGTCGCGGGCAAATGGGACATTCCGCATCGCGTTTACCTCGCGCAAATCGACTTCGACGCGCTCGTTCGTCACATCTCCCTCGTGCGGCAACTCCAGCCGTTTTCGCGTTTTCAAGCTGTTGAGCGCGACTTCGCCTTTGTCGTGCCGCGCTCGATGCCTTCGGCGCGCTTAGTTCAAAGCGTGCGAAGTGCGGGCGGTGAACTCGTCGTTTCGGCGCGCGTGGTGGACGTTTTTCAAGGCGGCAACCTCGGCGATGACCAGAAATCGCTCGCGCTGTCTCTGCGACTTCAAGCGCAAGACCGCACCTTGAACGAAAGCGACATCGAAGGCGTGTCCCGGCGCGTGGTCGAAGCGGCGCAAGCGTTGGGCGCTGCGACTCGTGGTTAAAACCGGGCAACAATAACCTTTAACCTTCGATCATTTGAAAGCAAGTGCAATAAGAAACCAAAGAGAACAACGCGACGGCGGCTTTTGCAAAAGCCGCCGTTTTTGGTTTTCGCCTCGTGAATGCGTTGGAGCGCATCACGGGGCAAGCGACATCGACGGCGGATTCCGGCAAAAAGGCAAAAAACGTGTCTTTTGGTGTTCACGATTTCGCCCGTTTTCTTTCGAACACCTTTTTGACACGTCCCGTCGAAACGGCCATAACCGGGAAGGGGGATTATGTCATGTCTGTTCGATTGAAATTTCTAAGCGGCAACAGCGAGATATTTACGATGACGACGAACGTGATGGAATCTCCTTTGGACAAGCAGTGGCTCGACTTTTACGCGCTGTTGGAAGTGCCCGTTGATGCCGACGAAGCCACCTTGCGCCGTCGCATCGGGCGCGTTTACTCTGACGCTTCGGCCAACGCCGAACACCGCGATTTGCAAAAGCGGATGTGGTATCAATCGCTCATCGAGCACGTGTTGCCTCAAGCGCGGCGCGTGTTGCTCGATGCCGCTTGGCGCGCCAAATACGACCGCCAGCACATTTTGCATTCCATCGGTGACCCATCGGCGCAGCCTTATGTTGCGTTCATCGCTTCGATGCGCGGCGGCGAGATTTCCAATGCGCCCGGTTCGGATTTGACGCAGTTGCCCGCGAAAATGCAGGACGAAATTCTCGCCGCACGCGAAGTCGTCGAATGCGCCCGCGCCGGTTTGCAACTCGAACTGCTGCCTTCGCAGGCCGTGCGCACCAACCCGAACGCTTCCCCGGTTGCGCCTCTGCCATCGCGCCCGCTTTCGGTTGAAGTGCAACCTTCGGGCAGCGACGCTTCCGGCCCGGCGATTCCCACCAAAAGAAAATCCGATGGTGAAGAACACACTCCCGCTTCGGCCAAAGAAAGCGTGAACAGGGAAGCCACATCCGCCGCGCGTCCGCGCACGCGGGAAAGTTATGAGGTGTCGGGCCAAACGGAACTCACCGCGCCCGCGCCGCGACTGTTGCCGCGCGTTCCGGCGCCGCTCGAAAAACAGGCGGGCGAACCGGCACGCGCCAAAGTCATGACGGCCCAAGAAGCCAATGCCCGGCGCCGCCGCGCCCGCGCGAACACGCCCGCAGCCGAGCCATTCGTTTCCGTGGACACGCTGCACGACAAACTCAACGGCGATGTCGTGGTGCCCGCGCGTGCGAATCGTAAAAAGGCGGGACAAGGGCGCTCGCGCGTCGTCGTGGGCGATGATCTCGTGGCCGGTCGCACTTTGTCGCCGACTTCGCTTCATCTGCTCGTCGCTATCACCGGCGTTTTGCTCACCATTTCCATTCAGCGCTTCGCCGCCACGCCCGCCGTTGCGACGGGCGCGGGGCGTTTGCCGGTTCTGGTGGCGGCCTCGCCTGAAATGGCAAGCGCTTTGGGGCGCCTGCAATCGGGCTGGAACAAAACGCCCGAAGGCCAGAACTTCGACATCGTGGTGCAAACCGTTGAAGGCGAGGCGGGCGTTCGCCGCGTTTTGGGACACGGCGGGATGGCGCCCGACGCGTGGATGCCTTCGTCGAACGCGTGGCTCGACCGCTATAATTCGCTCGCTCCGCGCGCGGGTCGCGAGCCTTTATCGGCTGGCGATTCCGTCGCGGGCACGCCGGTCGTTTTGTTGGTGCGCGCCGAACACGCGGGCGAACTCACTCGCCGCTTTCCCGATCATCGCGTGCCGTCGTGGAGCGCGCTTCGAGCGGCGGTGGGAGTGGGCGCGCCCGGTCGCTTTGGCCTGAGCGACCCACAACAAACGGCGGTCGGCGCGCTCAGCCGTTTTTCGATGGCGCGCGAATGGGGCGAATCGCACGCGCAAGCGCCCGCCGGTGCGGTGAAATCCGGCGCGTTCTGGGAGTGGATGAAAGGCTTTGAAAGCAACACGCCTTCGGCTTACGGCACAACGGGCGACTTAGTGAACGACCTGTCTAACGGAAGCGCCAGCCGTTTGTGGTGGGGTCTGGCCTATGAAAGCGACGCCATCACCGCGATGAACGCCGGTAAAAACGTCGAAGTGTGGTATTTGCCGCGCACCATTCTGGCGGATCATCCGTTTTACGGCGTCGAGCGCGTCGGCGCGCCCGTCGAAGTCTCAGCCGGGCGCGCCACGTTCGAACGCTTTTTGCGCTCGGACGAGGGCCAGAAAAACTTGCTGCTCGCCGGAATGCGCCCGACGCGCTTTTCGCTTGGCGCGCGCATCAAAGGCAACCCGTTCGGCAACACGCTCTTTCAAGAGCGCGGCCTGCGCGCAACTTTGCCCCGCGACGAGCGAAGCGGCACGGGCCTCGTCAGCGTTTTGGGCGCGCAGTGGGCCAAGCGGTTCAAGTAATGATGGGCGGTAGTTGACACCGCCCATCATTAGCGACCCGTCAAACTGAAGCGTAATGTTTCGCCCTTTCCGTTTGTTGCTCGTTGCGCTTCTGCCGTCCCTCGCGGGCGCGCAAGGTTTGCCGCGACCGGCGACTTCAACGCCGCGCGCGGGCGCCTCCGACCCGGCGCCGATGCTCGATGCGCCGCTTTCGAGCGAATCGCCCATCATCATCGGTGAACCGGTGCGCCACCAAACGCGCGCCATCCCTTCGCAAACCAGACCTTCCAAAAGCGGGACTTCCAAAGAGCGTTTTGGAAGCGCGGCGGGCGTGTCCATTGCCGGACTGCGCGAGAGCGCCGCATTGGACAAGATGAGCCGCGCCCTCGAACCGCAACTGCGCCTGCCGTTTCGCACGGTGATCGGTTCCTACCAATACACCTTTCGCCGCGACGAACTGGGCGCGCGCTTGGCGCTTCGCCCGATGCTCCAAAGCGCGCGACGAGGTGAAGACGCGCCGCTGCAATTGCGCGTCGACCGGCCCAAATTGGAGGCGGCGCTCCGCGAACTCGACGCTCAGGTGCGCGAAGATTTCGGCACGACGGGCCTCGACATCCAAGCCTCAGCCGACCGAGTCGAAGCCGCTTTGCAACAAACTCCGCCACTACCGCGCGCCAATCTCGTGACGATTCGCGTTCGGGAAGCCGCGCCAACTCCCGAAGTCACGCCGCAAATCAAAGAAACGCCCAAAACCGGCAAAGGCGCGTTTCCGTTTTTGCTGGCCTCGTTTTCGACGCGTTACGATGCGAGTTTGCGCGGGCGCACGACGAATTTGAAAATGGCGGCCGACCACATCAACGGAACGGTTGTCGCGCCGGGTCAGGTGTTTTCGACGAACTCGGCGATTGGCCCGCGCAACGCGGCGAGCGGTTGGCGCGAAGCGAAGATGTTCGTGTCGGGCCGCGTCGTGGCCGGCACGGGCGCGGGCATCTGTCAGGCCGCGTCCACGCTTTACAATTGCGCGCTCTTGGGCGACTTTCCCATCATCGAACGCCACGCGCACTCGATGCGCGTGAGCTATGTTCCGCCTTCACGCGACGCCGCGCTCATGTGGGGCCAGAAAGATTTCAAGTTCCGCAACACATCCGGCGCGCCCATCAAGGTCGAAACTTTTGTTGCTGGCGGCAAGTTCAACGCGCGCGTGTGGGGCCAAAAAGCGCGGCGTTCGCGCAAGATTGAACTCGTGTCGCTCGTCACTTCGCGCGAAGGTGGCACCCATTCGCAGGCGTTCAAGTTGGTGGACGGCCAAAGAGTGCGCTTGTCGAGCGATTTTTATCGCCCGCATCCGTGAAGAGCGTTTACGGCGAAGACAGGGGAGGAACATCAACGCGATGTTCCTCTTCTTTTTTGCCTTCCAACCAACGCCCAACGCGCGGCGCATTCCACCACAACAGGGCGCCAAAAATGCCGTGAAGTGCGACACGTCCGATTATCAAAGCCACAAACATCCCGGCGTAGCGTTGGCCCACGGCAGTCCGGTAGGATTCATACGTCCACAAGCGATCAAGAACATAAGTAGATTCGATAATCCCATAAATCCAAAGCGTTAAACCCAGAAAACGTGCCAGTAAAAACGCGGTGCGCGATGATTCCATTTCATTGCATCTTAATCAAAGGGTGCAACCTGTGCCAACGCGCTCTGTCTATCCCGCAGTTCAAAAGGCACTCTAACTCAACTCGATTTCATACCACACCGTTCGCCACAAATTCGACGGCGAAAACTTCAAGGCGCCGTTTTTGAGTTGCGACGGAACCGGAAAACGGCGCTCGCCGCGTTCGTCCAAAGCCCACACCTGAGCTTTTTGAGCCGAAGTCCACAACTTCATCGTGCCCGCAGGCGACGAGGCGTAAATCGGGCCTTGGCCCCAGTTGGCGCCGACCGAATCGCGCGCCGCGTTCCAGCCCATGTTCGGGTTTTCCGCGCGCCCGACGAGCGTGAGGAGCAGGCGCTTCGACGTGCCAATCGGCTCGCCATCGAGCGAAGTCAAGCCGCCCGCGGCCCACGCGAGGGTCGAACCGGGAAACCACAATTCCATCTCGCCCAACCTCAAACGGCGCCCGGCGACCAGTCCCGCGAAGGCTTTGCTTCGCGGCGCATCGAGCGACCAGCCGCGCGCATCGCGCCGGATTTCGCCGGTATCCGAAACCCATGAACTCGGCGTTTCAAGCGAGGCGCGCGAAGGCGCCGGAAACATCGCGCGCGCGCCGACGGTCTGGGCGCGGCCCGTCAGGCCGATGTCACGCGTCGCCCCGGCGTTGAGCCACGTTTTGAGAAACGGCTGCACGCTGGGGCCACCGGGCGTGCTGGCCACTTCGCCCCACGCCGTGTCTGGCGGCAAAGCCAAGTAAGTCAAGGTGTTCGAAGACGCCACATCGCCGCGACGAAACAGGAGCGCGGCTAAAGGCGCAGTCGCCATTTTCGCGGTATTGGAATCAATGGAGAAAAAGTTTTCGATCTGGTTGCGATCCCACGCGCCGTTGGAATGGTAGTCGAACAGCCACACACCCGCCCAACCTTGATGCGCGGCGTGCGAGGCGGCCATGAGCAGCGTTTCGGCTCCGTAATCGTTGGGCTGGCCGGAATTCCATTCGGTGACGACGAACGGTTTGCCCGTCGCGCGCATCAGCGAATAGGAAATCAGCGGGTCGTTTTGAGGCGAAGTCGCCAGCGACGCGTTGCCGACGCGCCAGTTGACGCCGTCCCATGCGGCGCCGCCGAACTCAGGATGCTTCCAATAGATGTGAACGTCGAGCGCGTCCGAGTTCATCTCGCGCTGTGCGCCGCCCCAGCCGCCGAACTGCGCCTGCGTTTGCCAGACCGGAACGCGCACTTTGAGTTCGTCTTTTAAAAAGCGGCGCCAGTCGAGCGTGTGGCGCCGTTCGAGCGCGCCCAGATAGCGCGCGAAGTCGCGTCGAACCGCGAAAATCGGTTCGTTTTGCGCGTCGATCAAGGGCAAGTTGCCGCGCAAACTCCACTCGCTCGGCGCCGCGATGCGCCCGCCGCTTTTGAGTGACAAGGCGCCGATTTGAACCAGACCGGGCGCATTGCCCAGATCAAAGGCGAGTCGAACAAAGCCGCTTTGCGCGCCGACTGGCCGAAAAGAGAGGCGATAAAACGCCCAGTCATCGCGCAACCGAACGACCTGTTGCACGCCCAGCCAGCGAAACGGACGCTTGGTTTCCCACGCGTTGAGCGAAATCGAACGCCCGTTCGTGGCGCGCGCCGCGAACGACAACGTGTAAATCCGGCCACTTTCTAAGGGCAAGTCGTCGTGAACCAACTGAAAGCCCCAACTCACCGAACCCGCCGCGTCGAGGCGAACCGACAAACCCGGTTGAACCAGTCCATCAACGGCAGGGCCACCCAGTTCGTCGCGCGAAACCTGACCGCGAGCGCCGCCCGACAGTTTCAAAGTCCAATCGTCAAGGGTGGGCGCTTTCACCACGCCCAGTTCGTCGGGACTGGGCGGTGGAACGACCGACAGGGAATTGAGATCCGGCGTGGGAGTCGGCGTCGGCTTGGGCGTGGCAACCGGGGCGCGAAGCAGCAGTTCCGCCGGGGCCATTGGCTGGCTCAGTTCCGTCCACGCGCGTTGCATCGCGCCGTCCGTCCCGTATTTCTGGCGCGCCCAGTCGTTCCAGCCCGAACGAATCGCTTCGGCATAGGTCGGCGGCAGGTTGTCCACTTTGCCGTCGAGCCACATTTGCAACAGGCTTGATTCGTTGTCCACTTCGATGGCGCAAACGCCCGGTTCATCTTTGTAGGCGCGCGTCGTATACGGGTTGACGTGGGTGAGGAGTTGGCGCGCGAAATCGCGGTTGCGACTGGCCAAACGGTCATCGAAGTAGGCAATGCCTTTGTCTTTGTCGGGCAATTTGGCGGCGTCGAGAAAGCCGTCGCGCTCGACCACTTTGCGCGCGACGTGCAAGTTGAGGTCGAGATAAATCCCTCGCTTCATCAGTTCCGACGCGAAAAAATCGAGGCGGTCGAGTTGAGCCGGATCGATTTCGTTGGGCCACAACAACTTGCCGCCCACGTCGGCTT
>JAABUM010004772.1_pt1 | contig 14925 bp, 16 predicted proteins | sample 5559161 | NCBI WGS metagenome assembly JAABUM01 (sample SAMN10711868, study PRJNA513369) | rock metagenome | isolation source: Antarctica rocks | place: Antarctica: Victoria Land, Siegfried Peak nord
GGACCGCGCTGCTGCTCTACCGCTCCCTCCCCCCCGCCCTGGTCACCCTGCCCGCCTGGTGGCAGCGACCCGACGCCGCCCGCTTCACCGCCAGCACGGCCAGCACCGCCAGTGCTTCCCCGGCGGCCACGACCGGACGCCGCGAGGCGACTGCATGAACGAGATCCCCGTCCAAGCTTCCCTCGACGGCCCGCCCCACCCGGCAGAGGAACCCGTCCCGGTCGAGCCGCTCGACCCCGTCATGCTCGCCGAGGTCCTCGAGGCCCTCGCGCTGCGCCAGGAGGCCGTCGAACGCGCCGTCGACACCCTCTCCCGCCGGCTCGGAACCACGCCCGCAGAAGGCCCGTGGGCGTGGCGCACCCTCGGGCCGAGCCGTCGGCGCGAACTGCTCAGCCAGCTACGGGAGTGGGTCGACTGGCTCATCACCCGGTACGAGCTGCGTGCAGAAGCGCAGACGATCCCGCCCTGCTGGTACCGCCACCCGGTCGCCGTCGAAGAGCTCACCGCGCTCATGGTCGCCTGGCAAGCCGCCTACACGGCGGACGAGGGAGCACCGTCCGACGCCCTGATCAACTGGCACGACCGCTGGCTGTGGGCGGCCCTGCACCGGCTCAACGTCCAGCTCCGGGTCTGGCCCAAATGCACCGGCGGCACCCACGAACCGCCCCGGCCCCGCCTCCCACTGACCGACGTAACGGACTTCACGTCGTTCCTCGACCAGCTCACCACCGGCCCGAACCCCAACCCCCAGGAACGGCGCGACCTCAGCGAAGGAGTCGTCCGCGAACTGCTCGCCAGCCACCAGGCCGAGGCCCTGCTCCCCGACGACGCCCACAGCCCGATCCGCTACCAGAGGCGCTGGTACGGCGTCCCCGACGGCGCCGGACCCGACGGCTGGACAGCCCTGGACGACGAACGCAACAGCCAGCTCGACGCCATGAACCGCCGCCTTCGCGAGGGCCGAGCTGACAGCGGACCAGGATGATTAACGCCGAGTTCGTCGAAAGGGCCCTCCTCGGCGCGATCCTCAACGACCCCCCGCGCCGGCAAGACGTTCCATGGCTCGAGGTGGACGACTTCACCAACCCCCTCTGCCGGGCGCTCTGGCACCACCTCCAGGCCGGCGTCGCATCAGGCCTTACGCCTTCCGTCGACTACGTCGCACTGTCCGACGCGATCCGAAAGCCGTCCGACCTCCACCAGCGGCTGACGGCACCCTCACAGATCGCCGAGCTGCAGATCCAGGCACCCACCAGGCCGGACCCCACCGCCTACGGGCAGATCATCGTCGAGGTCGCCATCAGAAACCAGCTCACGGTGCTCGGACTCAAGATCGGCGAAACCGCTAGGCAGACTGCCCAGCCGAATCACATCCATCTGCTCGCCGTTATTGAGGCGATCGCCCGCGTGGAGCGCCGGTGGGAGCGTACCCATCCCGCACTGTCCGCTCCATCGTTAGGCGACGCTCAAGCTAACCCTAACTTCCGGGCAACGCATCCACTCGACCGAGAGCAGTATGCACTCCAGACAGAGCCGCCTCGCGATCTTGCCATCGCCGAGACCGCCGTGGTGAACGCCGCCGTCCACGACTGTCCGAAAGGAAGCCGCTCTCTCCTCCTAGCACGCCTTCGCCCCGGCGACTTCAGCCAGCCCAGAATCGCCTCCACTTTCCAAGCCGTCGAGGATCTCGCGTCCACTGGCCGGCACGTCGATGAGATCACCGTCGGATGGGAGCTCGCCCGCGGTTTCAAAGACCAGGAACCCGGCCTCAACATGACGGAACTCAGACGTGATGCCCTCGTAGGGCAACTCGAGCCGGGTGATATCCAGACGATCAAGAACGCATCGATGCAGCGCTCGTTGGCCATGGCAGGTAAGGAACTCGCCCGAGCCGCTGAAAACCTCAAAACGAATCTATCCGTCGCCAGCGAACGAGCATCCAGATTCCTACAAAGCGCAACCGACGTTGGCCTTCGCCAAATATGATCATCTTGGCAACGGAGGCTGACGAGGACCCCTGGCGCAACCCCGGACATGGCTCCCTTCTGTGTCATGACAAGCGGGGTCGCACCCAACCCAGTTCCAGCCCCCTGCGCGTTACGCAGTCCAACGACGAAGTCGCCTCGGCCCTCGGTCTCTGGTGCCGCACGACTGGTCGGCCGAACGGCATGGTTTTGGCCCGGGAGGACATGCGGGACTCGATCGACGTGCTCGTGGTCAACGAGGCGGACCAGTTCTCCCTGGCCAACGCAGTCGTATCAGCGGCGAAGTCCCTCGTGCTCCTCGGCGACCCCCAGCAACTGACCCCAGCACAAGCAGCCCACCCAGCTTCCCATGGGGCCGAGGTATCCGCACTGCAACACCTGATCGGCGACCACGACGCGATCCCGGTCGAGCATGGGATCTTCCTCGAGACAACGTGGCGGATGCACCCCGACATCACCGGATTCGTCTCGGAGCTCGCCTACGACGGACGGCTGGGATCGGCCCCTGGCTGTGAGAAGCAGACCATCGCCGGCATCGGGCCCCTCGCCGGATCCGGCCTGCGATACATGCCGGGGTCACACACCGGTCGCGCTTCTGCGAGCCCCGAGGAAGCCGATGCGGTGCACGCCCTGGTGGCGGACCTGGTGACCCGATCCTGGACCGACGCCGATGGCGCGCAACGCCCGATGACTGTCGACGACATCCTCGTCGTCGCACCCTTCAACGCCCATGTAGCGGCGTTGCACGCCGTCCTTGCCCACGGAGTCCGGGTCGGGACGGTGGACAAATTTCAGGGACAACAGGGCGCCGTGGTCAACGACTCAATGGCCAGTTCAACCGACGCGGCAGCGGTGCGAGGAGTGAGTTTCCTCTACGACCTCCACCGGTTCAACGTCGCCAACTCCTGAGCCAAGGTTCTTTGCGTGCTCGTCTGCAGCCCAACCCTTTTGGACGCCGAGGTCAGGGACCCCGAACAGCTGGGGGCGGTCAAGGCCCTCTGCCGCTACGTCGAGGCCGCGAGGCCGCGAGGCCGCGAGGCCGCGAGTCCAGTCTGAACCGAGTCCGCACTTGACGGCGCTTGCGGGGGGCATCTGTCACACTTTGTTGTGAGTTGAGAGCAGCGGCCACATAACCGAGGGCGGCAGCGGCGGCCTTGGCCACGGCGGCGGAGATGAAACTGGATGTGTTGCCGTCGAGGCGCTCGAGATCGGGGTGCCGTCGATCGCCCGCAGTTCCGCTTCGCGCGCGGCCAAGTTGCCGGCGTCCATCCCGATGAGCAGCGGCGCGATGGTCGAGTGCACCGCATCCACACCGCCATCCAGACCCAGTTCACTGTGGGCGGGGGCTTCGAACTCGCCCCGGCCTGCCGGGTGCACAGAACGGAGCGGCTGCGACGCCCGATCGACCGTTGACGCGAAGCTCGACCTCGATGGTGAGCACGCCGCGGCTGTCGATGATCTGTCGGGCGCTGATCGCTTGGATGATGGCGGAAGATGTCATGTGAGCGTCTCTCGATGTCACGGGGATCGGGGGACGGAACTGGCGACGTTCGCGCGCACGGTCAAGACTTGGCGATCGTGACCGACTTCAGTTGCGCGTAGTGGTGCAGTGCCTCGAGACCCTTCTCACGTCCGTAGCCGCTCTTCTTGTATCCACCAAAGGGTGTCTGAACGGCACCGGTGGTCCAGGTGTTGACAAAGACCTGACCGGCCTCCATGGCGTCTGCGACTCGTAGCGCACGGCCCACGTCCCGCGTCCATACACCGGCAACCAGTCCGTACTCGGTGTCGTTCGCGAGACGAATCGCCTCGTCCTCGGTGTCGAACGGTATTACCGCGAGAACTGGACCGAACACCTCGCGTTTGGCGATGTCGGCGTCGGGAGGGACACCGATGTACACAGTCGGCGGCACGAACCAACCGGACGCACCGGTGGGGTCCGCCACGGTCCCGCCGACGGCTGCGGTCAGCCCGTCTGCTCGGGCTTGGTTTAGGAACTCTATGACCTTGGTGAACTGACCTTCGGTGGTCAGGGGCCCGATGTCCTCACCGGGGACCATCACTGCGGCGGCCGACGCGAGCGCCGCGACGACTTGGTCGTGCACGGACCGCTGAACGAGCAGGCGAGTCGAGGCCGAGCAGACCTGACCGGCGTTCGTGGTGAATCCGCGCAAGGTGGCGGACGCCACTGCCTTGAGGTCTGCGTCCTCGAAGACGATGGAGGCAGACTTGCCGCCAAGCTCCAGCGTGAGGGGCATGATCTTGTCGGCTGCGACGCGACCAATGGCCTGACCAGCCATGATCGAGCCTGTGAAGGCGACCTTGCGAACGAGCGGATGCGCGACAAGCGGCTGGCCGGCATCGGCCCCGGTTCCGAGGACGACGTTGAATACGCCGGCCGGAAGCCCTACAGCGGTGGCGATCTCGGCGAGAGCGACGGTCGTGGCCGAGGTGAACTCGGATGGTTTGATCACGACGGTGTTGCCTGCGGCCAGAGCCGGGGCGCCCGCCCTGGCCGCCTGGTTGAGGGGCACGTTCCAGGGGGTGATGATGCCCACGACGCCGAAAGGTTCGCGGCGCGTGTACGAGTGGAACCCGGATCCGAGGTCGAGAGTCTCGCCGTTCGGCACATGGACGAGGCCGGCGTAGAACTCGAAGTAGTCGGCGGAACCGTGGATCTCCGTGAGAGCGGTTCCCCGGGGCTTGGCTGTCTCGGAGCATTCGAGGTCCGCGAGTCGCTCCACCGAGTCACGCATCGCGCGTGCGATGCCACCCAGGATTCGACCGCGCTCGAAGGGCCCCAGATCACGCCATTCGGCGGCAGCGTCAACGGCTGCGGCTACGGCGTCATCGACGTCGGAACGCGTCCCTCTGGCCACGCTTGCCACGACCTCCAGCGTCGCGGGATTCACGCTGTCGAAGTACTCGCGGGAGGCAGGCTTCGCCGAGATGCCATTGATCCAGTGGTCCAGTTCCACGTTCTTCTCCCGTACTTCATGTTCACACCTTGACCGCGGTTGGGACGGCGACCAAACTGTCCCCAACCCCAACCGCGGGTCCTCTCTCAGGCGCGCTCGGACCGCGCCGCGATGTCGTTGAGGACCGGGAGCAGGTACTTCCGGAACTCGGGGTAGTTCTCGGTGGCCGGGAAGTGGCCCAGCTTCCGCATCGGAGTGAACTGACAGCCCTTCACCAAGTCGGCGACCGCCTGGGTCTCGGCGGGGGATGTGTTCGGGTCGTACTCGCCCGTGAGCATGTACAACATGCATTTCTCAGTGTCGATCTCGGACGCCTGCTCGGGCGACATGTCGTGGTCGTAGTAGTAGTAGAAGAGGTCGCCCGCGAAGACACCGGGACCGCCCTGCATGTACATCCACTGAACCTCGCGCACGGAGGACTCCGGCGAGTACGGCGACATGTTCAGGAGCATTGCGGCACCGATGGAGTTGCGAGACACGTTGGGGTTGTCGAACTCGCGACGGATGCCGGCCATGCCGACCTCGACGTACTCGACCGCCGAGCGCAGCGCCCCCTCGACGGCGATCGTGGCCCGCCACTTGTCGGGGAAGTCGTGGGCGAGGTCGATGGCGAGGTGGCCACCCATCGAGCTTCCCATGTACACCGGCTGGTCGAGCTCCAGCGCATCGGCCACGGCGTTGGTGTAGCCCATATACTGCGCCTTGGTCATCGTGTGCTTGCCCGCCCACCACTCCACGCCGTAGGGCGGCAGCGACTTGCCGTGGTACGGAAGGTCGAAGGCGATGACGCGGAAGTCCTTGGTCACCTCATCGTCGCAGAGCAGGTGGTGGTACTGGCGACCGTCTGAGCCGGCCGTGTGTCCGACGATCAGCGGGATGCCGCTGCCGGCCTCTTCGTAGTAGACGCGGTACTCGATTTCATCGATGGTCAGGTAGATGTACCCACCGACGATGGGGTCACGACGCACCATTGACTGCTCCGTTCCGGTCGGCACGAAGGAGCTGCACGAGGCGGTTGAGCGCCGGGAGGTAGGCGAAGCTCTCGTTCGTGGTTGTCATGTACATGCCGTGCTTGACGACGGTCGTCTGCAGGCACTGGTAGAATGGCACCGGGTAGCGCTCAAGCATGAAGTCCCAATGGTCCTGCGTGCCGCGAATGACGATCTTGCAGTCGCTGTCGGGGACGGCCTTCTCGGCCACGTCCACGAGCTTGCCGTCGTCGAAGGTCGCCACCGTCTCCGTGTCATCCACGGCGAGCTTGATCGACCCGCTGAAGAACCTCATCTCCCAAGAAAACTCAGGGTCGGTCATCCCATTGGTCATGACGGACGCAAGGCCGGTCCCAGCCATGGCTCTCCTTGTCTGTCCTGGTTGTTTTTGAAAAGAACGGCCTGTTTGAATGACCGTCATACAATACTTACACATTAATGCTTCGGAACTACGGATAGCAAGGTTTCTGACCAACAACTTTCGCCAGGATTTCCAACGACTCTTGCCGTTACCCGGCGAGGAGCGTTATGAGTGTGAGCCGCAGGGACCCGCGCCCGCTGAGGCCGCGTTGGATGCCCGTCAGCTGACGTTCTCGAGGCCCCTGAGTGCCGTCTGAGATGCGTTCTTGATGTGCAAGGCACAAGCTTCTTCGGCCGCCATCGCATCTCGTGCTGCGATGGCTGCGACAACGGTCTCGAGTTCCTCGATCGCCTTGATCGGTCGGCCGGCCTGGCCGAGTGACGTCGCTCGAAGGAGCGACACCCGTGCGTGCAGCGACGCGAGAAGGTTCGCCAGCACCGTGCTGCCCGCTCCTGCGACCAGCACGTCGTAGAGGGAGTCCTTCGCCGCGAGTAAGTCCGCGATCGACCGTTTCTTCTCCGTCACCCGGCGGAACTCGCGGAGTGCTGACTGCAGTTCCCGTACCTGCTGGTCGGAGGCTCGCTCGGTGAACCGGCGCACGACCAAGGACTCGATGGCGCTGCGCGCCTGGTAGAGATCTGCCGCGTCATCGCGCGTGATGACGCGGACGATCGCACCCTTCTGCGGCACCGCGGTGACGAGACCTTCGGCCGTGAGCTCTCGGATCGCCTCGCGGATCGTCGTCCGAGAGACACCCAGCTTGTCGGTGAGCTCTCGCTCAACCAGCCGCTGGCCCGCGGCGAACTCGGACGTCAGAATGGCCTGTCGCAACGCCCGCGTGACCTGCTCACGCAGGGGTGCTGCAACGCGGAGCATAGGCTCGCTACCGGACCAACCGGAATCCTCAACCATGGGTCGATCCTACAGTCTGATCGTATGACGGGGAACTCATGGCAGAGGTATCCCGTGCCCCTGCTTGAGCCATTCCACGATCGCAGTGTGGTCGGCTTCGGCGGACATCTCCTCGGCGGCGCGGCTCCATAGCGCCGTGGCAGCATCCGCCAGTGCCGTGTCCCAACCCAGCGCCTCTGCAAGCCCGACGGCGATGCGCATGTCCTTGGCCATCAGGGCCAGGCTGAACCCTGAGTCATAAGTACCCGGTAGCACGAACTTGGGCCACTTCGCTTCCGTCGACCCACTGCGTCCGCTCGATGTGTTGATTACGTCGAGCATCGCCTCGTAGTCCAGTCCGAACTCGTGTCCGACGAGTAGCGCCTCCGAGGACACGAGGAGGTGCGTCGCGGAAAGCAGGTTGTTCAACGCCTTCAGCGCGTGACCTGCACCAACTGGTCCGACGTGGCGAACTTGGGAGCCCATCGCGTCGAGCAGCGGCCTCAGCGGTTCGACGTCACCGCTCTCCCCACCCACCATGATCGTGAGCGTGCCCGCGCGGGCTCCCCCGACGCCGCCCGAGACCGGTGCGTCCACGAGGACCCGCGACCGCCCCGCGGCCACGGACGCCAGTCGTCGGGTCTCCATCGGGTTGGACGACCCCATGTCGACGACGGTGGCGCCTTGCGGCAGGAGCTCAAGCACTCCATCCTCGACGAGGACGAGTTCCACGTTCGCTGAGGTGGGCAGCATGAGAATCAGCACGTCGGTCGCGGGGGCCGCGTCCCCCACGGAGTCCACCACGCTCAAGCCCCGGTCAGCTGCAGCCGCGCGCGCGGCAGGCGAGGCGTCAAAGCCTCGCACGTGATAGCCGGCCGCCTGGAGTCGCAGGGCCATGGGCAACCCCATGTTGCCTAGCCCGACGAAACTGATTTGCTGCATGGTGCCAGCCTCTCGCTCGTGCGGCGCTCAGGAAGTCTGCTGCGCGTCGATGTCCGCCAAGACCTTCTCGGCGATACGGAAGGACTCCAGGGACGCCGGCACCCCGACGTAGATCGAAGTCTGGATCAGGGTCTCCTGGATCTCCGCCACGGCGCAGCCATTGGTGATCGCGCCTCGGACGTGAACCGCAAGTTCATGCCCGCGGTTCAGCGCAGTCAGCATCGCAATGTTCAGCAGACTCCGTGTGCGTCGGTCGAGACCCTCACGAGTCCAGACCGCGCCCCAGCAGTACTCAGTGACGAGGTCCTGGATCGGCAGCGAGAACTCACTGGCGCGCTCGAGGGATCGCTCCACGTGGCTCGCGCCCAGTACCTGCTTGCGCATCTCGAGACCGGCAGCCCAGCGAGCAGAGCCCGCGCCGCTTTCGGGCACGGCGATAGCGTCCGGTGAGTCAGGTCGAATGTCGGTCATGGTGATGTTCTCCTAGTGTCGTCAGACAGTTGTGCGCGGGTGAGGTGTGCGGGCGTAGAGGGCGACCATCGGGATGATGAGCAGGCCGAGCACGACCTGCTGTCCTGCATTGCTGAGGCCGATGCCCACCAGCAGGGTTCCGAGCACCGTGAGGACGAGGGCGCCGATGATGGTGTGGCCGTATCCACCTCGTCCTCCGAGCAGCGACGTACCTCCGACAACCACCGCAGCCACGGACGTGAACAGGTAGGGGTCCCCAACGCCGACGAAACCGCCGCCGGTGAAGCCGAGTAGCGCCACGCCGGTGAGTGCCGCCGTGAATCCGCTTGCGGCGTACGCACCGCACCACGTGTGCGGCTCCGACACGAGGACGTACTTGGCAGCTGTGCGGTTGCCACCGACCGCGTACAGAGCGCGTCCTGCGGTCGTACGGCGGATCACGAATAGCGTGAGCGCGGACAGCAGAGCCCATAGACCAACGACGGGCGGTACCCCAGCGCCGAAGATCGAACCCTGTGGGGATGAGAACTTCAAGAGCCAATCGGGGACCTCGCCGAGGACGTTGCCTCCGAAGACGGAGCCGATCGTCGTTCGGATCTGGGTGAGGCCGACAACTGCGAAACCCACGGCGAGTGTGATGATCAGGGCTTGGCCCTGAAGTCGAAGACTGAGCAGGCCGTTCACGATCCCGATTCCCGCACCGAGCATGAGGACGAAGAGCACGGCCAGCAGATCGGGCCAGCCTTCGCCGATGAGCCACAGCGTGAAGATGTTGGCTGACCCGATGAGGAAGGGGATGGACAGGTCCAGACCCCCGAGCAGTGCGACCAGGGTCTGCCCGATCGTCGCGATGCCGAGGAATGCAGCGAGCACGAGCATCGCACGCAGTGAGAACGGCGAGGTGAACCCATCGATGACGACGTGACCGATGAGCGCCAGGACAACGAGGAGAACAGAACCGACGAAGGCCCCGTTTGTGAACAAGTGTTTATTCAAGACACCGGCTCCATCGGGGAAGGGTTGGTTGTCAGTAGGGTGACCGTGCTCGTAGTCCGACGACGGTGCGACCAGAGAGTCGTCAGCATGGCCAGCACGAGGATTACGCCGTAGACGAGCTGGTTCACGTATGCGGCCAGAGATCCCAGCTGGAACGTGGCGAGCACATACGAGATGAGGAAGATGTCGACCGCTGCGATCACGGACCCAGTCATGCCCCCGCTGCCTCCGGCGAGACTCGTTCCGCCGAGGATGAGGGCCGTTATCGCGAGCAGTGTGTAGGTGGTGCCCTGGTTTGGGTCTCCGGATCCGATGAGCGCGGTGAAGCAGAGGCCCGCAAGCCCGGCGAAGAAGCCTCCAGCCACGTGGGCGACGACACGCATCGCACTGGATGGGACACCGCTCACGTATGCGGCGCGCTCGTCGGATCCCGTCATCCTCAGGTTCGTGAACAGTGGAGTGCGGTTGAAGGCATACCAGAGCAGGCCACTCATCACGGCCAGACCGAGCAGTGGAGAGAAGATCGATGATCCAGCGCCCCACGACGCAAGCCATGAGGGGGCCACACCACCGGGTCGCGGCATGATCACGAGGTTCAGGCCGCCCAACATGAGGTATCCCCCTAGGGCCACGATGATCGGTTCGACGCGGAGCAGGGCGCTGGTGAGACCGAGCAGTCCCTGGACGAGGACTCCGATGGCGATCGCAGCTCCGACGATCTTGATTGGTGCATTGACGCCGCGATTGATCAAGAACTGGATCAGGACCACGTTGATGAAGCCGATGAGTGGTCCGATCGCCAGGTTGATGTCTCCTCGTCCTGCCATAGCAATGGGCGTTAGCGACATTGCTGCAAAGATCAGGGGGGCCATGCTTGCCAGTGCCCCTCCAAGACCGCTGACGGTGAAGAGTGAGGGCGCTCTGAGTACGGCCAACAGCAGCAGGATCGCGAGAAGCGCAGCTGCCGTTCGCGCGTAGGCAAGTCCGGCGACCCGGCGGCGAAGTCCGACGAAGTTCGTGCTCATGAGGCGGCCTCCATAGCTGCCGCAACGGAGCCGGCCTCCGTGTAGCCGAACATCGCGCGCAAGATGCTGTCGGGGTCGACGTTCTCCAGCTCCACCCACTCGGCAAGACCGTGGTCGCGAAAGACCGCGACGCGGTCACAGAGCCCGGGGAACTCCTGGAGCTCGCTCGACAGATAGATCACTCCGCACCCCGCATCGGCCTGCGCCCGGAGGTACCGGTGCAGTTCCTTCTTGGTGCGGATGTCCACGCCGCGTGCGGGGTCGTTGAGCACAATGACCTGCGGGTCGGTGGCGAGCGCTCGGCCGATGAGCACCTTCTGCTGGTGCCCGCCGCTCAGCGAGTCAATGGGGTCGGAAGGTCGGCCGATCTTGATGGCCAACCGCCGCACCTGTTCCGTGAACAAACGCCCGATGCTCCGGAAGTCGATGACGGACGCCTTCGAGCGTCTTCGGTAGAGGCCGACGGCGAAATTCTCCTGGATGCTCATGTTGGTGAAGATTCCGTCGCGCTTTCGGTCCCCGCTTACGAACGCGATGCGGTTGTCGTCGGCGACCGATGCGGTCGTGACTGGTGTCGCTGTCGAACTCGTGCTGGCTAGCAGATGCCCCTGCGCCAGGTCGGCCATGCCCACCGCAGCACGGATGAAGGTACCTTGGCCCTGGCCGTCGAGACCGGCGACGCCGAGGACCTGTCCGGCCTGGAGCGCGAAGTCGAAGGGGACGCTGTCCTGGCGCACCTTCAGGTCTGTCCCACTAAGGAGGACCGGGCCGAGCTCGCGCGGCGCGGTCGGGCTGACGCCAACGGTCTCCGGGCTTTCCTGCTGGCTGGGCTCGCCGGACATGAGCCTCAGGACCGCGTGCTCTTGGATCTCGGAGCCCGAGAGCACTCCCGTAGTGACCCCGTCACGCAGGACGGTGGCGCGATCGGCGAAGGACGTGAGCTCAGCGATGCGGTGCGTCACGATGAGGACGGTGTTGCCTCTGTCGCGCAGTCCGCGCATCTCGGCGTGCAGGCGACCCGAGCCAACCAGGTCCAGCGCTGCTGTCGCCTCGTCCAGGACGAGAATGCGGGGCTCCCGCACCAGTGCTCGCGCTACGACGATCCATTGACGCACGTCAAGGGGAAGCGTGTCTGTCTCGGCGTAGGGGTCGACGTCGGAGTCAGTGAGTCGCGCGAGCAGTTCTGCCGTGCGAACCGCCTTCTGCTTCTCGCTCAGTGCGCGGCGAAGCACCCTGTCCGCGCCTAGAAAGACGTTGTCCACGACGGAGGCGGCACCCGCAACGAGGACCTCTTGGAACACCATGGCGAGACCAAGGCGCTTCGCTTCCCGCGGAGAGTTGCAGGGGTGACCCAGCACCGAGATCTGTCCGCTGTTCGGTCGGACGACACCTGCGATCGTCTTGGCCAACGTGCTCTTGCCTGAGCCGTTCTCACCGACGATCGCGTGGATCTCTCCGGCGGTCGCGGTGAAGTCGGCTCCTCGGAGTGCGTGCGTGTCACCGAAGGCAACCGAGACACCGGACGCATCGATCACTACGTCGCGTGAGTCGACCTGCGTATTCATGGCGTGCCCTTGCGGTAGGTCTCGCGTGGGAAACGAGGCACCGTCGGGGACGGAAGTGTGGGTTTCCGACGGTGCCCAATCGGATCGATCAGTTCTTGAGCGGATCGGCCGGCTTGGTGAAGAACTGATCGAGCATCGTGGTGGGCATCCAGGCATCCGGTCCCGGCTGGAGCCACGTCTGACCGTTCACGGAGCAGTCCGCCGGCAGCGCCTTGTTGACGTCGTCGATCGTGAAGGTGGCCGAGTTGCGGATCAGCGAAGCGATCTTCGGGCCTTGGCCCTCAAGCGTGCGGATTGCGGCTTCGAAGGCGAACTGCATTTCGTCGCCGGGCGGCCACACGTGGAAGCCCTTGTCCACCCAGTTGGGGTTCTTGCGCCAGTAGCAGGCAGCGCCACCTTCGCCACCGAGGTTCATCGGCGGAACCGGCCTACCGGAGACTAGGAGCGCTTGAAGCACGCCGGTTTCCTGAGCCGACTGCGTGAGGACACCGTCGATCTGCCCGGGGTGCGTGGCTAGGAATTTGAGCACTTCCGTCTTCGCCACGGCATCAGTCCACTTGCCGGCAATGTCACCGACGACGTTGATGTTGGGGAACGCGGAAAGTCCTTCCTTCACTCCGGCGTCGTACGTGTCACTCGACGCTGCGCCGGGGATACCCACGACGTTGAGGACGTTCCCCTTCCCGCCGATCTTGTTGGCGAGCCACGTCGCCGCGTCCTTGCCGGCCTGCTTGTAGTTGGCCGAAACATTCAGCGAGTAGGGCGAAGTCAGATACCCGGACCAGGTGAAGGTGGGAACACCCTTGTCGTAGGCGTACTTCACGGCCGAGTTCAGCGCCGAGATCGAGGAGCAGCAGACGATGATCGCGTCAACACCTTGGTCGGCCAGCTGACGGATCTGCTGGATCTGCGTCGCGTCGTTGAGGTTCGACTGCGTGACGATAACGTCCTTGACGATCCCGGCCTTCTGGTACTCGGGAAGCAGGACCTTCATGAGGCGGTTCATCGCCTCCGCGCGCCACGTGTTGCCGTCGTAAGAGCTCGCGTAGCCGATTGTCCACGGCTTCGGCCTCTTGGCCAGGAACGTGGCCAGCGGTGTCTGGCCGACGGGCTGATCGAGACCCGCGTACGCACCCTGCAGTTCCTGCGGGAGCGAGGCGACGGCTTTGTCAGACGTGCCACCCGACGCGGAGGTCGAAGCGGACTGGCCTGCAGACGCGCTGGGGCCGGTGCCTGTCGAGCTATCCGTGCAGGCAGCGAGTAGCACGGAGCCGGCAACAAGTGCCCCGATGAACCTGAGGGCTCGCCCGTTCGTACTCCACATAACGTGTTCCTCCTGGGGTATCGAACAGACCGTCAGTCTGTTGGATCGTCATACAATCAAGCGACGATCCACACATTAGGGGAACCTGCAGCGTCTGACAAGCCCCCCGGTCAACTTCTTCATTACATTAGGTCCCGCGACGGGCAGGCAGGCCCGGGAAGGCCGTCTCGAGGTGTCGAGCTACCTCGGATCATCCCGCACCCGCTCAACCATCTCGTCAGCCTGCCTGTGATCGAGAGTAAGCCGGCGTCGGTCCGGATCTAACGTGCGCGCGGCGACGGGATCGCTCAGCGCCCCCACAGGCGCGGCTGGGGGGCAGCGAACCCGGGGGTCAGCAGCAACCCACGGCCGCCGGTGATCCCCGGTCGCCGTTCCCTTGCGGACATGCGTGGCATCATTGCGGCAGGAGCAAGAGCACCCCCGGCTGCCCATCAAGCCGGCGAGGAGGTCATTCTGTGAGCCCACGCCGACGGCGGCCACATGTTTCTGGCGAGCCGTACCTCCTCAGGAGTCGCTCACGAGGGACCCTCAGTGATCTCGCCCGTTTCCAGGTTCACAACTCCCAGACGCAGTCGCCCAGGCGACGCGCCGGCCCTGCGCCGGATGGTGGTCTGGACGTCGCGGCCGTAGATGTCCCTGCGTTCGCGACTGACCAGGTCGCTGGTGTGTCGCGCGTAGCGGCTGCTGGCGGGCCACCGTTGGTGGCCTTCTTCGCAGTGGTCCTTGATCCGGGTGCGCATCCGTTCGATGAATGCCGGCAGGGCGTACCGGTGCCACTCTTCGAGCGCGTCGCTGGTCAGCGTGTTGCCGGCTCGGCGGCGCTGGTCGGCCAGGACGGCGATCTCGTGGACGAGGTGGGGGTGCTGGGGCCCAGCAGCCGGGGATGACCGCGCCGACGTCCCAGACGTATTCGAGGTTGAGCCAGGTCACGACGTCCTCCAGCCAGACCCAGACCTCTTCGCGCAGCTCGGTCTTGCGGCAGGTGGCCGGGTCCCAGGGCCGGGGCAGGAGGATGGGGTTGCCGATCGCTTTGATCTGTTCCTTGGTGCCGTTGGCGGCGATGTTCAGCTCGCAGTAGGCCAGCCGGATGAGGGCGCCGCCTTCGGGGAAGGCGCGGATCATTGGCTGTTTGGCCGGTTCGGCAGCCGGATCGGCGGTCACTGCTGGCTCCGGGGGTCGACCAGTCCGCGACGCCTGGCCTCGACGAGGGCGGCGGCGGTGCGGGCCTCGGGCGCAACGACCATGCGGCGGCCCTGCGACAGTCGGCGGCTCACACCAGCCGGCGTGCGTCGTGATCGACCACGACCAGCAAGTACTTGTGGCCCTTCTTGTACGAGATCTCGTCGATCCCGATCCGGGCCAGCCCGTCGAGGCGGTCACCGCCGGCGTCCTCGTCGG